>Ga0315274_10015264_pt1 | contig 10886 bp, 6 predicted proteins | sample YL17G02_20_MG_FD_203700 | JGI IMG/M metagenome (GOLD analysis project Ga0315274, IMG submission 203700) | Sediment microbial communities from Yellowstone Lake, YNP, Wyoming, USA - YL17G02_20 | ecosystem: Environmental > Aquatic > Freshwater > Lake > Sediment | place: USA: Wyoming | collected...
CATCGCGAGGCGGAACAGATCTACCGCCGCCTGGCCGAGCAGCAACCTGAGAGGTTCCTTGCGGACCTGGCCATGGCGCTCAACAACCTGGGCGATGTCCTGCGTCAGATGGGAAGGCTGGAGGAGGGGGAGAGGCTCTTACGTGAGGCCGAGCCGGTCTACCGCCGCTTGGCCGAGCAGCAGCCAGAGCGGTTCTTGCCGTATCTGGCCGGCACGCTCAACAACCTGGGTATTACCTTGCGCAGACTAGGCAGGCTAGAGGAGGCGGAGCGGGCCCATCGCGAGGAGGAACAGGTCTACCGCCGCCTCTCCGAGCAGCAACCTGAGAGGTTCCTTGCGGATCTGGCCATGGCGCTCAACAACCTGGGCGTTGCCCTGCGCGATTTCGGCGAGGCGGAGAGGCTCTTCCGCGAGGCCGAACAGGTCTACCGCCGCCTGTCCGAGCAGCAACCTGAGAGGTTCCTTGCGGATTTGGCCATGGCGCTCAACAACTTGGGTGGTGCCGCATGCGAGATGGGGAGGCTGGAGGAGGCGGAGGAAGCACTGCGTGAAGCTCGGGCAATCCGCCACCGTCTCGCCGAGCAGCGACCAGAGAGGTTCCTTCCGGATCTGGCTGACACGCTCCACAACTTGGGCGTTGCCCTGGGCGACATGGAGAGGCTAGAGGAGGCGGAGGAAGCATTGCGGGAAGCTGAGGCTATCCGTCGCCATCTCGCCGAGCAGCAACCATGGCGGCAGGCGCCTTACCTCCAGACGCTCCGCAACCTGTGGCGGACGCTTCACGCGCAAGGGAGGTTGGATGGTGCCGAGGCAGTCCTCCGCCAGGCCGCCGAGTTGGCCGAGCGTCTGCCGACTGAGATCCAGCAGAGTTTCCGCACTGATCTAACCCGTTGTCTCGCTGCTACACTGGCGGAATTGCAGGGTCCTGATAGCGAGACCTGGCTGACCGTAGGGACCGATACCTTCCTGGATGTCATGGTGCCCCTTCAGCCGGATGATCGCCGGACTCTCTGGCTCAGATACCTGTTGATAGTGCTCCGCGCTGGCGTCTCCCACCCAGCTTTCGAAGCGGTCCTGAGCCGAATGGCCGAACGGTTACCCGAAAGCCACGAAGTGCTGCCCATTTTCCGTTTGGCCCATCGGGTGCGTTCCGGCTCCGACCCTGGCGCACTGGCATCCGTGGACGAGGATACGCGGCGGCTTGTCGAAGTGTTGCTCAAAGATGAGGAGCAGAGCAACACTCCGGCCGAGGACGCTGAGCCCTCGGAGAATAGACCAACCTAGCTCATCGCTTCCGCTCCCAACCGCCGCACGCTGACGTCCCTGAAGGTCGCCGCGCCCTCCTCGGCGAAGAGGATGGCCTCGAGCGGCCACTCCGCGTGGGCGCGCACCGAGAGAACCAGTCGATCGTCGACGAAGGCTTCGATGATGCCGTCGGCGGCGAAGAGGCGGCAGCGCACGGGCTTGCCGTAGGGCAGATCGAGCCGCAGCTCGGCACGCGGCCAGGAGTCGAGCACGGCGCGGCCCGAGCGCGCCTCCAGCCGCAGCAGGTGCTCCGACAGACCGATGCCAGCGCAGGCAGTGCCGGGCGCCAGCGTCACCTCTGCCTCGAACACCACCGGCTCCCCCACATCGGCGATGGCGGCGTAGGCCAGGCCATCGCGCCGCTCGCCGCGGTAGCCCCCGTTGTGGGAGCTCCAGTCGCCGGCATAGAGGTGTAGAGACTGCGGCTCGGGCTCGCCGGCGAGCGCCAGCACCTCCGGCGGGCAGCGGAAAGCCAGCGAGCCGTCCTCTTGCGCCACGACCTCGCGCGGCAGGCCCAAGTGCCCAGCCCACTGCGGCTCGCCGCCGTCTCTGTCGCCGGTGAGGGTGGCGACCCAGCCAAAGGCGAAACGGCGCTCGCCGTTACTGACAGTCTTGGCAGCATAGAAGAGCCGGTCGTCGAGGCGGTTGTCGGACGAGGGTGACAGCCACGGGCCGCGTGGAGACTCAGCGAAGCGATAGGAGGTGGCGAATCTGGGCGAGTAAGTTGAGTAGACGAGGTAGTAGCGGCTTCCCAGCCGGAACATGTCCGGACACTCCGCCGAATAGAAGAGGTCCGGCTGCCAGAGGGGTGGCTGCACCTGCCACCGCTCGAGATCGGGCGAAGTGGCTAGGGCCAGGGCGCCGCGCTGGTTGTACAGCCCGCTCAGCGCACGAGAACAGATGAGCATCCAGTAACAGCCCTCGCCCTCGTTCCAGTAAACGAAGGGGTCGCGCCAATCGCCCGGGCTGTACCAGCGCTCGTCGGGCAAGAGGATAGGGTTAGCAGCGTCCTTTCGCCAGTGAGCCAGGTCGCTGCTCGTGGCGTGGCAGATCGTCTGCGGCATGGGGTCGCGCCGCTTGCTGTAGCCGGTGTAGAAGATGTGGAACGCGCCCTCGCGCTCGACGACGCTACCCGTCCAAGCGCCGTCCGCGTCCGGCTCGCCGGGAGCGCCGGCGGGCAGGGCCGTCGGCCACTCCAGCCAGTGGACGAGGTCGCGCGAGGATATGTGCTCCCAGGTGATGGGCACCCCCTGGAAGCGCTCGGGCGCCGCCTTCAGGTAGAAGAGGTGCCACTCCCCCTGCCAGTAGAACGGGATGACGTCACCGAGGTAGCCGTCGTGGGGCCGGTAGTGCAGGGACATCCAACCCTCCTGCTACGTTCACAGACTCGCCGTGGCCAGTGTTGCCTCGCCATACTGCTTGACCGGTGGCTCGCCGTGGCGGGCGACATAGTCGCGCCCGAGCATGACGGCGTAGCTGACGACGGAGCGGAAGCCGAGCTCGGCGTAGAGCGCCAGGTCACGGCGCAGCACGTCCTCGCAGAATGGAAGGCGCGGCAGGTCCTCGGGCCGGCCCGCTGCCCGCCAGAACCAGGACTCGTCCAGCCAGTGCTCGAGCACCTGGGCGCCATCCAGGATGGACCAGCCGGCGAGCAAGTGGCGCAACCTGGCCAGCTCAGCACGGTTGGTGGCACAGCCGCCGTCGTCGAGCGCGTGTAGCGGGCAGCGCTGGATGGGGGCACACTCCAGGAACAGGCCCGCCGCCGGCCGGACGCTCTCCGGCGGCGCAAACGTCTGAAGGTACGCCAGGTCAGAGAGCCTGGCCTGCCCATCCACTGTCCGGACGCCGTCCAGCACGCCGTTCATCACCAGCAAGTTCTGGTCGGCAGCGCACAAACCGGCGCATCGCGGGCAGTGGCACCAGGGGCGGCCGTCGTCGGCCCAGAAGTAGTAGCGGTGCGTAGTGGGCACTAGTTGGCGAGCCAGCGCCGCGGCGCTGGCCGCCACCACCTCACGGGCGCCGGCGCTACTCGGGCAGAGGTTCCAGTCTGGCACGCGCTCGCCGGCCTCGTTGCCACGGAACCAGTCGGGGTGGGCGGCGAACTCCTCGCGCGGCAGCAGGTCGCGCAGGGCATGCGGCGCCCACTCCAGGTCTATTCCCACGCGCGAGGAGGCGGCGTAGAGCGCCCCGCCCCGTGGCGAGCGGGCGAAATCGGCCAGGGCGCGGGCGCTGTGCGGCTCGTGCACGACGAGCAGGTTGAGTCCGGCATCGGCCATCCTGGGCAGCCATCCCTCCCACGCCAAATCGGCGGGAACCAGCTCGAGGCCGCGGCGCGTGAAGTGGGTCATTCTCAGCTCCTCGCGCTTACCGCAAAGACGTGAAGAGCGCAGCGACGACCCAAACTTCGGCAAAGGTCCTACCTAGCCCTTCCCGGCCAGCACGACAGCCACCGGCAGCCCCCACACCGCCATCTCGCGGACGCCGGCGACGGCCAAGCCGGCCTGCTGCAGCGTCTCGCGCACCGCGATCGGCCGGCAGTCCACCCAGGCGGGCCAGCGCGCGTGCAGCCACTTGTAGAGGCGCTCGACAGCGCCACCCTTGCCGCGGGCCATGGCCACCACACACAAGCGTCCGCCCGGCCGCAGAACGCGCCGGCACTCCGCTAGCACCGCCTGCATCATAAGCTCGTCGAACAGCTCGAGGGTGAAGCTCATGAAGATGGCGTCGAATGCGTGGGGAGCTGCGCCGGCGCTTGTACGGGCAGGCGTCTCTGCCTGCATTGCGTCGTCGTCTGCCAAGGGGAACGACATCGCGTTGGCGCAGAGCACTGCCGGCCTTCCGGTGCAACCGGCGCGCCTGATCCGCTCCCGGGCCAGGCGGCACATCTGCCAGGAGGCGTCTAGCGCGTAGGCATGGCCGCCTGCGCCCACTGCTCCGGCCAGCCTCACGAGAGCGCGCCCAGGGCCGCAGCCGACCTCCAGCACCCGCTCGCCCTCGCGCGCGGCGAGCAGGCGCAGCCCTGCCTCGACGCAGCGCCACTCACCCCGGGCCAGCCACTCGTACCACCGGGCGTGGCGACCGTAGAGGGGGGAGCCCGCGGGCGGCTCCACATCGGTAGGGGCAGGCGTCTCTGCCTGCCCCGTTTCGCTCCCTGCCTGCTCCGGGGGCGGACACAGGGGATTAGAGAGCGGACCTCCCGGTCCGCCCCTACTGACGCCGTCCGCGTGGCGGCGCGAGGGCGAGCAGAGACGCTCGCCCCTACGGAATGTGTGCCAGGTTCTCACGATCTTCCGACCATCTGCCAGGGTTGAGCGCTATGTACTCACGAATGACACCCAACTCCCGCTCATTGCGGACTATACGCTCATAGTAGTTGCGCTGCCAGAGTTGGCTGCTGCGTTCACTATCCTCAACAGGATTAGCACGCCAATAGGCCCTCGTGGTCAATGACTTATACGAGCGCACGACGTCAGCAAGGGATAGCCGCCGGCGAATCCCATGGCCATCTACGTCCGGTTCAGCATGGCGCAGCCATAGGACGCCATGGACGTGGTTGGGCATGACGACGAAAGCGTCAAGTACCACATCATGGAGATGCCGACCGAGACCGTGCCATGCCGATTCGGCTATCTCACCAATCTCGCTCAATTGCACCTGCCCCTCGACTACATCGCCCAGCACGCAGCCGCGATCCCGGGTGCAGATGGTGACGAAGTAGGCTCCGTCCTGGCGGTAATCGTAGCCCTGGTAGCGGATGCTGTGCCTGTGGCGCCAATCCGTCTCGGTGTTCACAGTCAGCGCTTGCCCCCAACTCCGTTTCCGGGCGCCCCAGGGGCGGACAGGGACGTCCGCCCCTACCGACCCCCTCAGTAGGGGCAGGCGTCCCGGCCTGCCCCGTTTCCCTCTGCGGCACCCCCTCCGTCCACGCCTACGCCAGCGGCCAGCCCGGAATCAGCTCGTCTATCTCTCCCATCACTCGTATCGTCTCCCCCAGCGACGCAACCACCTCGCGATAGTGTTCGAGGTCATCGTAGCTCAACACGCGCTCGCGCCGATCCTTGAGCCACTTCTCGCACACCTGGTAGCCGCCGATGTGGAACTCCCATACCTCCTCGGGCACGCCCGCGAAGTGCTGCTGACGGTTGATGTAGACTCGCCCGTCGTCCAGCGGTCGGCCGCTGCCCGGCTCCGGTTCGCCCGGCGCCAGGTACTTGGGGTAGCCGCGCTCGACGCGGTTGTCGCCCGGCACAGGGAAGCGTGCCGCGAGCTCGCCCACCGCCCCCGGCCGCAGCAGGTGCAGGCCCACCAGCCGGCGCCCGAGAGCGCACAGCCCGCGGAAGAGGCAGGCGTCGGCCGTCAGCGGCAGGCGCGGGAAGTCTGTCTTGAGGAACTCGGCGTAGCGCTCGCGGTAGGTGGGGGAATGGAGGACGGCGTAAGCGTAGTGGAAGACGTCCTCCGGCCCGAACGTCTCCGTCAGGTCGCCGGCACCGTCGCTGACGAAGCGCAGGCCCAGCTTGCACTCCATCTCGGCGACGAAGGCAGGGTTGAGGTTGGGCACGCGCCCTCCCGGCCCCGCTGGCCAGTGCGACTGCCGGAGGAGGCTGGTCTGCCGCCCCGGCTGCGGCGCCGTGGGGTATAGGTAGAGGGGGAAGACAGTGGCGCCGCCGCGGCGGAAGGCATTGGCGTCTACCGGCTCGCTAGCGACCGTGATCAGCGCCCATTCAGGGTCATTTACCGCTAGCCCCTGTCGTCCCACGCAAAGGCCGAGGTTAGCTCGTCCCAGCATGTGATCCAGCAACTCGCGGCGGGGGTAGTCCATCGCGACTTCGCTGAAGTAGCAGGCACGCCGGTCGAACGGGCGGTATAGGCACTGGGTTAGCCAGCGCCGCCAGTTGCTGTCAGCCCGTAGTTGCTGGCGCGCTCCGCCAAGCTGCCAGTCGCGATTGTCTGTCAGTCCGTAGCTGGCGCGCAGGCAGTCGTCACTCCGCGCCGGGTCGCGCAACGCCGCCACTCTCGCCTCGATCTCGGCGGCGCTGAAAGCGACAGCAAAGTCGTCGCGGTGCGTCTGGAAGCCGAGCGCATTCACCGGCATGGCGTCGGTGAGCTTCCAGCCCTGGTTGTACTCCGTCTCCAGACCGGCGTGGCGCGGCGCGAAGAGGTAGAAGGCCGAGGCTGGCGCCAGTTGCCGCCATTCCGTGGCGCTGACGTCCTGCTCGCTCAGCGCCGCGTATTTCTCGCCGCGCTCGCCCCACAGGTCGGCGTGGTAAACGCGTGCCGGCCCCGCCTGCCCCGGCAGTTTGACGAAGATGCCGATGGCCACGCCCTGCTGGATGTCGAAGACGTTCTCGTCCTTGCCGCCATCCGGGGCGCGCTCCTTCTTCTTGCTGTTGCCGTGCAGGTCGAGCAGGTAGACCTCGCTGAAGGCGCCCATCAGCGCCTGGCGCATGCCCCGGAAGGTCGGGTTGTCCAGGTAGCCGTGGTTGGTGATAAAGGCGAGGATGCCCTGCCCGGTTTTCTCGATGCGCCACTGGCCCCAGCGGATGAACTTCACGTAGTCATCTTGCAGCCACTTCGGGTTGCGCTCCCCCAGCGGCTGGCCGTCCACGACGTAATAGTCGTGTACCAGCTCGCCGATGAAGTTGGGCACCCTGCGGCCGGCGCGCACTTCCCAACTGCTGTTGGCCGAGTGGCCGGAATAGGGTGGGTTGCCGAGCACGACCATGATCGGCAGGTCGCGCTTGACGCGCGCTGCCGCCTGGCTCTCCTCGCTGATGGCGCGCAGCGGCCCCCAGAGCGACTCCACCCGCCGCTCGGCCTGCTCCAGGGTATTGGTCAGGTAGATGCCCAGGCGGTCGCCCGCCGCCAGGTCGTAGGCCCACAGGCGCCGCTCCGCCCCCTCCATGTCCTGCGCCGCCAACTGCATCCCCAGCTTCAGGTGCGCCACGGCGTAGGGCGCCATCAGCAGCTCGAAGCCGAATAGCCGCGGCAGCAACTGCTCGCGCACGTACCCCGGCCACAGCCCGGCGTTGCCCTGCTGCCGGAATTGCTCGCGGATGAGGTTGACCACGGCGTAGAGAAAGGTGCCCGTGCCGCAGGCCGGGTCCAGAATCAGCAGCGGCGATCCCGCATGCCCCGGCGGGCGGACAGAGGCGTCCGCCCCTACCGGCAGCGTCGGCGTAGGGGCAGGCGTCCCTGCCTGCCCCGTCGTCTCTGCCTGCCCGACGGGGGCGCCGGTCGCGACGCCACCGGCCAGGCCGAAGCGTTCGCGCAACAAGTGGTCGACGGAGCGAACGATGTAGGAGACAACCGGTTCCGGCGTGTAGTACACGCCGCGCAGCTCGCGCAGGCGCGGGTCGTAGGCGGCCAGGAAGGTCTCGTAGAAGTGCACCACCGGGTCTTCCTGGCGCGTGCGCCGCCCGAACTGCGCCAGGATGGTCTCCATGTCGGCGTTGGCAAGGAGTTGGGCCAGCTCGTCCACGAACGGGGCATAGGGCTCTTCGTCCAGTTGCAGGCCGGTGATGGTGTCGAAGAGTTGGCGCAGGAAGGGGTTGGTCCTCGGGATCTCCGCCGCGGCGCCCAGGCGGCGGAAGAGGCCGGGGCCGTGGTGGTTGCAGCGGGCGGCGAAGAGGCCGTAGGCGATCGTCTGCGCATACATGTCGGCGAACTCGCCGGCGTGCTCCGGCTGGTCCAGGTGCGGCAGGAGCGTGGCGGCGAAGGCGCGACGCAAATCCCGCATCAGGTCGGACGCTCCGTCGCGGTCGAAGGCGCCGACGATGGTATCGCGCACGATGTGGGTGAGCTTGGCCATGCGTTCGGCGAGCAGTCGCGGGTCGGCGATGGGCTCGGGGGTATGGGCGAGGAAGCCCCGCAGCAATTGCGCCGTCTCTTGGCGCCCGTGGCTGTCGAGCTTCAGCTTGCCGTCGGCGTCCAGCCGGCCCAAGCGCGCCGAGTCTACGAGCTCGCCGCCGAGGTAGTGCCGGAACTCCAGGTAGTCCGTCAGGATGAGGTTGTCCAAGGCGCGGCGGTAGCGCCGGAGTTGCTCGGAGCGTTCTGCTTGGTCAAGGGGGGCGCCGATGTCCTTGGCCTCGACGTAGCCGACCACCAGCCCCTGGCGCGTGGCGACCAGGTCCGGAGCGCCGGCCTCGATGCGCCGGGGCTGAACGGTGGCGGCGACACCATCGGCGAGCGACTGCAACAGCCCGGCCAGGGCGCCATAGAAGCTGGGCTCGGTCGTGTTGCCGGTGGCGAGCAGCCGTCGCACTTCCCGCAGGTAGTTGTCCATCCCTCATCCCTCCTCCACAACGGCCGTTACGTACACACGATCATTGTAGGGGCAGGCGTCCCTGCCTGCCCTGGTGGGCATCAAGCTAGGGTCTCGCGGCAAGGAGTCTGGAACACGAAAGACACGAAACGGACGCGAAAGTCGCGAAAAGCCTGCGCCCGATGCAGCAACTCTGCGCCGCTCTGCCCAACCGATGCGGTGCCCCTACGCTACCTGCCTTCGTGCGTTTCGTGATTCTTTCGCGCCTTTCGCGTTCCAGAATTGCCCCGTGCCCCCTAACCCGCCCCGTCTACCAGCGCCAGTGCCTCGGCCAGCGTCGCCTGCGAGCCGGTGCCGCCGGCGGCGCGGGTGGAGAGCGCGCCACAGGCGCAGGCCAGCCGCAGGGCGTGATCGAGCGACCAACGCTTCAGGTAGCCGTAGATGAAGCCGGAGTCGAAGCTGTCCCCGGCGCCGGTCGTGTCCACCGGTGTCACCCTGAATGGCCCGCACGCCGCTCGCTCGCTTCCGGCGGCGGCGATGGCGCCTCGGCTACCCAGCTTCAATGCTACCACCGGGGTGCGGCGGGCGAGCACCTCCAGCGCCTCCTCGGGCGTGGCAGCGGCCGCTATGCGCGGCGCCTCCTCCTCGTTGGGCAGGAAGACGTCCACCTGTTCGAGCGCTTCGTGCAGGTAGCCGTTCCAGCGCTCCGCCGGATCCCAGCCGGTGTCGAGCGAGGTGCTGCAGCCCTGCGCCTTGGCCCGGCGCAGCAGGCCGGCCAGCCCGGGCAGCAGACCCTCCTGCAGGAAGGCAGAGGAGACGTGCAGGTGGCGGGCCTGAGCGAGCAGGCTGTCCGGCACGCCTTCGGCCGCCAGGTCGGCGATGGTGCCGGGGTACGTGAGCATGGCGCGGTCGCCCGGCTCGGAAAGGCTGACGGTGATGCCCGTTTTGCGCCCGCGAACGCGCTCGACGTGGCTCACGTCCACGCCCTTCTCGGCCATGCCGGCCAGCATGAAGTCGCCGAGAGCGTCGGCCCCGGCAACACCGCGAAAGGCGACGCGTAGGCCGAGGCGGGCGGCGCCGCAGGCGAAGATGACGGACGAGGAGCCGAGCGCGAGCGTGGCGTCCCGCACCAGCCGCTCGTGGCCGAAGTCGGGCCGCACTCGCTCCCCGGTCAGTATGAGGTCAACGTTGATCTCGCCGGCAACGAGGATGTCGTACACACTCTCTCCACTTACCCAAGGGGACAGGGATAAAGAAGTGATGCGTGACGAGTGATTCGTGATCCGTTCACTCGTCACTCGTCACTCGTCACGCATCACTGGCCAAGTGCCAGAATCGATCAGTCACTCTCGTGCCACAATTGGGTAGTCGCCAATGCTATGCTACTGACATCGATTAGGGAGGGCAGTAGCATGGCCAAAAGGGGAGCCGTGAGCGCAGGCGTTGGCAGATGGTGGAGGCAGTGCGACAAGGTCAGTCGCTGCGCTCGGTGGCCAAAGCCTTTGGTGTCAGCTTGTGTGCGCTGCAGCATTGGGTAGAGCGAGCCGAGGGCGAGGCTCTTGACTCTGTGCACTGGAACAACAACAAGCCTGGGCCTAAGCAGGCTCCTCGCCGCTGCAGTGAGGAATTTGAGGACAAGGTGCTGGAAGTACGCCATTATCTCAGAGAGCAGGATGCCCTTGGCTACTACGGCGCCGCTGCCGTAAGAGAGCATCTGCTTGAGCTTGGCCTGGGGGAAGTGCCCAGTGAGCGCACCATCAACCGCATCCTCGAGCGCCGCGGCGCCTTTGACGGCACTCGTCGCAAGCGCTTCCCACCTCCTCCCCCTGGCTGGTACCTGCCCGATGTGGCGCAGGGTGACGCGGAGGTGGACATTTGGGATCGGGTCGAGGGTCTGGTGATTAGGGCCGGGCCCCAGGTTGAGGTGCTCAACGTCACCTCTGTGCATGGTCGCTTGGTGGGCTCCTGGCCCAAAGAGGGCTTCACCGCGGCCCTGGCGCGAAAATGCCTGCTTGAGCACTGGCAAAGGTGGGGGTTGCCCGACTACGCCCAGTTCGATAACGACACCCTCTTTCAGGGGCCGCATCAGCATGCTGATGCCATCGGCTCCGTCAGCCGCCTGTGCTTGTCTCTTGCCATCGTACCTGTGTTCGTGCCACCCGCTGAGTTTGGCTTCCAGTCTGCCATCGAGAACTCCAACGGCGACTGGCAGACTCACGTTTGGCAGCGCTTCCTGCATGAGCGTCTGGCAGGGCTGGTTGCGCAGTCCGATCTCTATACTACAAGGCACCAGGCTCGCACTGCCTGGCGTAGGGAGACG
>Ga0315274_10015265_pt1 | contig 10886 bp, 8 predicted proteins | sample YL17G02_20_MG_FD_203700 | JGI IMG/M metagenome (GOLD analysis project Ga0315274, IMG submission 203700) | Sediment microbial communities from Yellowstone Lake, YNP, Wyoming, USA - YL17G02_20 | ecosystem: Environmental > Aquatic > Freshwater > Lake > Sediment | place: USA: Wyoming | collected...
AGGATCGAGGCTGCGGGATCCACGGCGCTGCAGAGGGCGAAGAACGAGCTTCACCGCGCGGGGGTGCGCACCTACGAGGCGGACGTGAAGCTCGCCGTGCAGTTCCTGGCCGACGCGCGGGTCCACGGGTCGGTCGCGATCGAGGGCCCGTGGAGGAGTGGGCGCCGGGTGGCGAGGATCTACGAGGACCCCGCGCTCTCCCCGTCCGCCCACGAGCCCGCGCTCTCGGTGCTCTCGATCGACATCGAGACGGACGCCGGGGCGGAGGAGATCTACGCGGCCGCGCTCGCCTTCGTGGACACGGCCTCGGGAACCACGGTCGAGGAAGTCCTGCTCAACGGCGGTGGCGCGCCTGTCGCCCGCTGCTTCCCGAACGAGACCGTGATGCTCGCGGAGCTGCGGGAGCGCATCCTCGCGCTGGACCCGGACGTCGTCACGGGGTGGAACGTCGAGGACTTCGACTTCCGGGTCCTTTCGCGGCGTTTCCGGGCCCTCGGGGTCCCTTTCGACGTCGGCCGGTCCGACGAGAGCGCGGTGTTCCTCGATCGGGAGCCGGCGGACGGCGGCGGCCGCGGCAAGAGGAGCAAGGTGATCGTGCCCGGCCGCCAGGTGCTCGACGGGCTGTGGCTCGCGCGCCTGGCGGGCATGGGCCTGGAGGATTACAGGCTGGAGACCGTCGCCCAGAGCGTCCTGGGCAGGGGCAAGAGGATCGACGAGCGTCCGGGGGAAACGCGCACCGCGGCCGTCGAGAGGCTCTACCGCGACGACCCGGAAAACCTCTGCCGCTACTGCCTGGAGGACGCGCGGCTCGCCTACGACGTGCTGCAGAAGGAGGGGCTGCTCGAAATCGCGCTGCGCAAGTCCCTGCTGATCGGCACCCCCCTCGACCAGACCTCGATGAGCGTGGCCTCCTTCGAGTTCCTCTACATGGAACAGCTTCACGCGCGAGGGATCGTGGCTCCCACGCTGGGCATCGACCAGGGCGCGCTGGACAGGGCGCCGGGGGGCGGCATCATCACCCCGCGGGCGGGGCTCTTCTCGAACGTGCTCGCCTTCGACTTCCGAAGCCTCTACCCCTCCCTCATCAGGACGTTCAACATCGACCCCCTCGCCATGCTGCGGGGGACGGCGGCGCGGGGCACGCGCGACGGGAAAGCCGGGCCGATCGCCGCGCCCAACGGCGCCCTGTTCGACAGGGAGCCGGGCATCCTCCCCGGCATCCTCGATCGGTTCTTCGAGAGCCGCGAGGAGGCGCGGGGCCGGGGCGACCGCAGGGCTGTCTACGCGTACAAGATCGTCATGAACTCCTTCTACGGAGTCCTCGGCACGCCGGGGTGCAGGTTCGCCTCTTCGGCCCTCGCGGGCGCGATCACGACCTTCGGCCAGCACCTCCTATTCTGGGGGAGGGACCTCGTCGCGGGGCTGGGATACGAGGTTCTCTACGGCGACACCGATTCGCTGTTCGTGCTGTCCGGCGCCGATCCCGGGACACCCACGGACGCGCTCTCCCGCCAGGGCGCGGAGCTCGCCGCGCTCGTGAACGAACGGCTCGCGGAATACGTGCGGAATACGTACGGCGTGGAGCCGCGCCTCGAGCTTGAGTTCGAGGCCATCTACCGGCGGTTCTTCCTGCCGCCGATGAGGACCTCGGGATCGCCGGCGGCCGGATCCGACGAGGCGGAAGAGGAGCCCGAGGGGCGCGGCCGCGCCAAGGGATACGCGGGCCTGCGGGTGCTGCCGGGCCGGGCGGACGGCGCCGGGGAGCTCGAAATCGTCGGCATGGAGGCGGTGCGCCACGACTGGACCCCCCTGGCGCAGGACCTGCAGCGGGAGCTGCTGGACAAGGTGTTCCACGGCGTTCCCGTCGAGGAGATCGTCGAGCGGGTCCGGACGCTCCTCCGCGACCTGCGGGCCGGAAGACTGATCGGGAAGCTCGCCTACAGGAAGTACCTCCGAAAACCTGTGGAGGCGTACACCAAGTCGTCGCCGCCGCATGCCCGGGCAGCGGCGATGCTCCCCCCCGAGGAGAGGACGGGCCTCATCCGCTACGTGTGGACAACGGACGGCCCGCAGCCCGAGAACCGGCGCGCGGCGCCGCCGGACTACGAGCACTACGCGCAGAAGCAGGTGCGGCCGATCGTGGAATCCGTGGCGCCGTACATCGGGCTGGACGCGGAGTCCCTTTTCGCCACGGGCGGGCAGCTGGGGCTGTTCTGAGGCTCGCGGAATGAAGATCGTTCGCGTCGTGAAGGAGAAGGCGAGGGAGCTGAGGCTCCAATCCTACGCTCTTTTCCTCGCCTGCCGGGACCCGCGAACGCCCTGGTACGCGAAAGCCATTGCCGCGGCGGTCGCGGCATATGCGTTCAGCCCCATCGACCTGATCCCCGATTTCATCCCAGTCCTGGGGTACCTTGACGACCTGGTAATCGTGCCCCTCGGGATCGCGCTCGCGATCCGCCTGATCCCGCGCGAGGTGCTCGAAGACTGCCGGCGCGAGGCGCGGAAAAAACTCGACGGGAGGAAACCCGTGAGCTGAGTCGCCGGCGCGCGTCGATAAGGAGGTGCTCCATGGATGTCGTCTGCCTCGGAGAGCTGCTGCTCGACATGTTCCCCGCGGAAACGGGAAAGGGGTTTTCTGAAATCACCTCCTTCATCCCCGTGCCGGGAGGAGCGCCGGCGAACGTGGCGGTCGCGGCGGCCCGGCTCGGCTGCCGAAGCGCTTTCATCGGAAAAGTAGGCGACGACCCCTTCGGCAGGAGGCTGGCCGCGGTCCTCGCGGAGAACGGCGTGGACACCCATGGCATGCGGTTCGACCGCAAGGCGCGGACCACCCTCAACTTCATGACCATGCCCGACGTGCACACCACGGAATGCCTCTTTTACAGGAACCCGGGCGCGGACATGATGCTCGCCGAGGAGGATCTCGACCGGCGGCTGATCGAGACCGCGCGGTTTTTCCACTTCGGGTCGGTGAGCCTGACAGAGGAGCCGTGCCGGAGCGCCACCCTGGGAGCTGCCCGGATCGCGAAGGCGGCGGGGGTCCGCGTCTCCTTCGACGTGAACTACCGGCCGACCCTGTGGCCGGCTGAGGCGGAGGCCGTGGTGATGATCCGGCAGGGCCTGGCCCTTGCGGACATCGTCAAGGTGAACGAGAAGGAGCTCGCGCTCCTCGCGGGCACCCAGGACCCCCGGGCCGGCTGCCGTGCCATCCTCGAAGCCGGCCCGCTGCTCTGCGTGGCGACACTCGGGCCTTTGGGGAGCTTCTTCGCGACGCGGGACGCAGAGGAGGCTGTCGAAGGGTTCCGCGTAAATACCGTGGATGCGACGGGCTGCGGCGACGCGTTCGTCGCCGCGCTCCTGTGCCGGCTCGCCGCGTCCCTCGCCGCGGCGGGCGGGGACCGCGCCCTCGACCCCGAGGCGCTTTCCTCGGCCCTCACCTTCGCGAACGCCGCGGGGGCCCTCACCGCGACGAAGAAAGGCGTGATGTCGGCGCTCCCGAAGGCGCAGGAGGTCGAAGCGCTGCTGCGGAAGGCGGGTCGCGCGGCGAAGTGACGCACGGGGAAGTGACGCGCGGCGAAGTGACGCGGACTTCCGCGGGGTTCATTCCGCGGAGGGAAGGTCGAAGAACCTCAGCGCCCTCATCCCGGCGCGCTTCGCGCACTCGATGCCCACGTCTGAGTCTTCGATCACCACGCACTCTCCGGGGGGAACGCCCATCAGCTCAGCGGCGCGCAGGAAAAGGTCCGGGTGGGGCTTGCCCCTTGTCACGTCCTCGGCGGTGACGAGCGCGTCAGGGGCGAGGTCGAACTGCGCGATCACCGGCAGCACGGAAGGCCGCGAGCTGCCCGTGGCGATGGCGACGGGATGTCCAGCCGCCCGCAGCAGGTGCAGGAGGTCCGCCATGCAGTCGATCTTCCTCGCATCGGGCGCGCGGCTCCTGAAGATCTCGCCCTTGCGCCTGTAGACGGCATCCACGTCCACGGTCTTTCCCGCCTTCCGGGCGAAACAGGCGATCTGCTCCCTCCCCGTCATCCCGGCCTGGGAATAGAACTGCGCCTTGTCGATGGGAACGCCGGCTTCCTCCAGGGCCTGGCTGTAGCAGGCGAAGTGCGTCTCCATGGTGTTCACGAGCACGCCGTCGAAGTCGAAGATCCACGCGACGCTCATCAGGACCTCCCGCCGCCGCCCCGGATCGCCATGTCCCTCACCGCGGCTGCGATCGTCTCCACCTGGGGGAGCACGGCCTGCTCCATGGCCGGGGCGAAGGGGATGGGCGTGTCGGGTACCGCGACCCTGCGGATCGGCGCGTCCAGGTGCCAGAGCGCCTCCTCGGCCACCATGGCCGCGATTTCCGATGCCACCCCGCAGGTCAGGACGTCCTCGCTCGCGACCACGAGCCTGCCCGTCTTCCGCACCGATTCGAGGATCGTCTTCCTGTCCAGGGGCACCAGGGTGCGGGGGTCGATCACCTCGGCCTCGATCCCTTCCCTCGCGAGGGACTCCGCGGCCTTGAGCGCCTTGTGCAGCACCATGCCCGTGGCGACGATCGTGACGTCGCTCCCCGCCCGCTTGACGTCCGCGAGGCCGAAGGGCACGAGGTACTCGCCCCGCGGCGCGGGACGGAACGCGTCGCCCAAGTCGTTCACCGCCGTCTTCGCCTTGCCGCCGGGGGAGCTTCCCCCGTAGAGAAGCTTGTGCTCGAAGAACATCACGGGATTGTCGTCCCTGATCGCGGTCTTCAGCAGGCCCTTCGCGTCGTACGGGGTGGAGGGGAACGCGACCTTCAGCCCCGGCGTGTGCATGAACCACGCCTCCAGGGACTGCGAGTGCTGCGCGGCCCTGCCCGTGGCGCCGACGGGGGCGCGGATGACGAGCGGCACGCTCACCTGCCCCCCCATCATGAAGCGCATCTTCGCCGCCTGGTTGCACACCTGGTCCATGGCGCAGGCCAGGAAGTCGTTGAACTGGATCTCCACCACGGGCCGGAGGCCGGTCATCGCGGCCCCGATCCCCGCGCCGACGATCGCGGCTTCGGAGATCGGCGTGTCGCGCACGCGCGATTCCCCGAACCGTTCGAGGAGACCCTCGGTGACCCGGTAGGCGCCGCCGAACACCGCGATGTCCTCCCCGAGGAGGATGACCGAGGGGTCTCGCTCCATCTCCTCCACGAGGGCCTCGCGGAGGGCCTGGACGATGGTTCTCGCCTCCATCAGCTCCCCTCCCCCGCGAAGATATACCTCTTCCAGTCGTCGGGAGCGGGATCCGGGCTCCCCTCCGCGAAGCGCACCGCGTCCTCCATCTCCGCCTCGACGCCGGCCTCGATGCCCGCCACCTCGCTCTCCGAGGCGCCCAGCTCCCCCCGCAGCACGGCGCGGAAGAGCGCGATCGGGTCGCGCCTCTTCCATTCCTCCACCTCGGCCTTCGTGCGGTAGCTCGAGGGTTCGAACCGTGAGTGTCCCATGTACCGGTAGGTCTTGAACTCCAGCAGCGTCGGGCCTCCCCCGGCTCGCGCTCTCCGCACCGCCTCGCCTGCGGCCGCATGCACGGCGCGGATGTCCTGGCCGTCGACCTTCGCTCCGGGAATGCCGTAGCCGGCCGCGCGGTCGGCGATGTCCTCGAGCGCCATGGTCCGCCTGTAGTGAGTCGAGAAGCCGTACACGTTGTTCTCGCACGCGAACAGCACCGGCAGGCGCCAGGCCGCGGCCAGGTTCACCGCCTCGTGGAACGCGCCCTCGTTGGTCGCCCCGTCGCCGAAGAAAGCCACCGAGACCTGCCCCTTCCCCCGGACCTGGCAGGTGAGGCCCGCGCCGGCCGCGATGGGCACCCCGGCGGCTACAATGCCGTTCGCCCCGAGCATCCCGACCCCGAAGTCGGCGATGTGCATCGAGCCTCCCATGCCCTTGCAGCACCCCGTGGTCTTGGCGAACATCTCCGCCATCACGGCGCGGATGCCCGCCCCCTTTGCGATGCAGTGGCCGTGGCCCCTGTGCGTGCTGGTGATGTAGTCGTCGTTCGCGAGGTGGGCGCAGACCCCCACGGCGACCGCTTCCTCTCCATTGTACTGGTGCATGCTCCCCGGCATCGCGCGCGTGGAAAAGAGGAAATACAGCTTTTCCTCGAACTTGCGTATCTGCACCATCTTCCTGAACATGCCGAGGGCCAGGTCCCTATCCATGGGCTCTCTCCTCCTCCAGCGCGAGAAGCCGCACGGGACACGAGTCGAGGCCGGTGACGCGGAGCGCCAGCACGAAGAGCGTGAACCTCTCGGAGCGCAGCTCGTCGAGGTTCGCGGCGAACTCGATGATCGGGACGCCGTTCTCCATGAGTAGCTGGTGGTTGGGCTGGTCGGGAACGCCTTTCAGCTCGATGCCCGACGCGTCAGACCCGATGAGGCCGATCTTCTTCTCGAACACGAGCCACCGGGCGGCTTCGTGCGCGATCTGCGGCCTCTCGTGCGAGCGTTCCGTGCGGTAGAACCTCGCGCAGCCGAAGTTGAAGAGGACCATGTCCCCCTCGCGGATCTTCGCGGCCACGGCCTCCAGGTCCTCGAGACTCACCATGTCGCCGGGCTTCTTGTGCCGGAAGTCCAGCAGGACGCAGTCCCCGACGAGCCGTTCGAGGGGGAAGGCCGCCGCGTCCATGCCGGCCTTGAAATGATGGTAGGGGAACTCGATGTGCGTGCCGCAGTGCGAGGACATGCTGATGTCTTGCAGGATGTACCAAGTGTCAGGGCTCCTCTTGTACTGGGGGTAAAGCTCGTCGGTGAAGTGCGTCTCCAGGTCCAGGTGGTACTCCTCCTTCCCCGGCCGCAGGATGTGGCTGAGATCGACCAGCCTGCCGCGCATGCTCCTCGCCATCTTCGCTCCTTGTTTTAATGTTACATGGATTGCGAGGGAAGTGTGATTTTTTTACACTCCGCTGTCAACATGCGGCTCGCAGGGAATCTCCCACACCGCGGCGCCGAGCTCGGGCAACTCGGTGGAGAGCCGCACCCGGGAACCGGAGCGTCGCCCGGCGCCCGGCACGGTTTTCCCGTCGACGGTGTGGAGGTCTCCCCCGCCGAGGGGCGTGCGCCCCAGCCTGCGGCAGTCCACCGCGGCTCGCACCTCTGCGCCCCTGCCCTTGACATCAGCGAGCGTGACGCCGATCCCCCCGGGTGCCTCGAAGAGGTGTCCGGCGCACCCGCGCAGTGTAAGGCCCGTGACGTCGCGGAAACAGCCTTCGGTCGTGAAGGCCGCCGTCCTCTCCCTGAGCGCCGCGAGCTTTCTCACCCGGGCGCCGAACCCCGGGTACGCGGCAAGGGATTCCTCGAGCTCGCGGGTCGTGAAAGCGGCGAGGAAACCCAGCGCGAAGGCTCGGTTGAGGATCTCGGGCTGCCGGTCGACGACCATCAGGTAGCTCGCCTCGGGCACCACGTACTTCATCACCTCCGGCGCGGCGAGTGCGAAGTGCCAGACCCAGGAGGCGTCGAAGTGCTGCAGGGCGAAGATGTCGCACAGCTCCCCGATCGAGTAGCTCGCGGGCCCTTTCGCCCGGACCATCGCGACGGCCTGCGCCGCCCACTCGAGGGCGGCCGCGTGGGTGTCGGCGGGGGACGAGTGGCCGTGGCCGCGCGCGAAGCAGGGGTTGATGTCGAAGGCCTGGTCGATGAACAGCGAGTCGAATCCGAGCGCGAGGGTCTTCCGGGTCAGCTCGATAGCTCTGCGCCGGAACGCGCCGCTCCTCTGGCAGAGGGTCACGCCCTGCCGTCCAAGGTAGCCTGTGAGCCAGCCCGCGTGGGAGCCGGAGTAATGGCTGACGTCCTCGGGGATCATCGTGCCGTGCAGCCCGCGAAGGACCTGCTCTTCGCCCATCCGGCGGAACAGGGCCGAGTTCGCCCGGATGAGCCGGAAGTTCACGAGCGTGGAAATGTTCGCCCCCAGGGACCTGGCGTTCCTCAGAGCCTCGATGATGTCACCGAGGCCGTGCGCGGGATCGAACTCCTCCCAGAAATCGCCCTCGTCGGGCCGCAGGTACACCCCCGCGACGGGATCCCACAGGCACAGATCGTCGATGCCGCAATCCATGCCCGCCCGCGCCAGCTCCGTGACCTCCGCGAACGAGTGGAACGGCGCGCCGTCGAATCCTCTCACCTGGATGAACTGGATGCCGAGCCTGGAGCGCAGCCGCGCGTTGACCGGTGCCTCCCGCCTCCACCACGTGCCCATCCACGCGCGCAGCCTGTCGGCCGCTTCGTGCCAGTCTCCCCCGTGCGCGGCGAGGTCGACCCGGGGGGATGCCCACGAGGCCCCCGGCGGCGTGAAGGGGTAGTGCACCCACGCCCATCCCAGCGACAGCCCCCGCGGCTCGGGGTCGTGGTTTTCCAGCAGGATCCCCCAGAGGGACGGATTCTCGAGGTAACAGAGGCTGGAGAGGCCGCCTTCCTTTCCCCACAGGTCGAAAAGCGGCACGAGTGTCGCGTAGTGGGGGTAGAGCTTCCGGCGCTTGCTCCCGCCCAGGTTGTACTCGAGGATCGGCGCGTCGAACACCGCGTGCGGATCCACCGGATTTATTCCGCACAGCGCCCTGTCCCCCTTCCCGCCGCCCGCTGCCTTCCACACCTCGATCCGAGGGAAGTGCACCTCGTGCACGAGGTCCGTGCCGCGATTGGTAAGTTGAAGCGAGAAAAAGGCCGCCGGCGCATCGTCCGGCAGCTCCACGCGAACCTCGACCGCGATATCGACCTGCCCATCCCGTGCCGTGAGCGTGTCCCACCGGAATACGACGGAGCCCCTGGCCTCCTCCACCTTAGGAGCTGCGCAATCCTGCGAGTCAGCGTATCGCGAGAGCCACCGGGGACTGGGGCAGAGGATCCGGAAGAGCCGGCCCGCGCCCGGGCCGGCGATGTGCGTCCTGCCGGTGCCCCGGTCCTCCACCCGTACGAGGCTGCCCGTTGCGCGGGAGAATCCGAGGGCGAGCCGGGAGTTCGCGATCCTGACCATCCCGGTGACGGATCTCACGCGTCAACTATTCCGATGGCCGGGGGGCATGTCAAGTTGCGCCGGTGTGGACCCCGGGTTCGGACACGGGCAATCGCGCGTCCCGCGCGAGCAGCGCTTCCAGCTCCGCGACGGGCAGGGGCTTGGAAAAGTAGTAGCCCTGCATGCCGTCGGCGTCCACGCGCTTCAGCAGCTCGAACTGCTGCGCGGTCTCGATGCCCTCGAGGATCACCGCTTTCCTGCGGCTGCGCGCGAGCGCTGCGATGTTGGAGAGGTACTCGAAGTCCTCCGGGCTGTTCACGCTCTCCACGATGAAGGCCCTGTCGATCTTGATGGTCGAGGCGGGCAGGTGTTTCATGTAGCCGAGGGACGAGCTTCCCGTGCCGAAGTCGTCGATGAACATGTCGAAGCCCGCGGCCGCGAGGTGCCCCATCTGCTGGATCGTCTCCTGCGGCTTTATCATGCACTGGCTTTCCGTGATCTCGAGCTTGAGGAAGCCGGGGCTCGTGACGCCCGCCCGGTGGAGCGCCGAGAGGAGGACGTTCGGCAGCTCGGGGTTGCAGAAGTCCTCCACGGAGAGATTCACCGACACGTAGATCCCGAAGCGCGCCGACCAGCGCGCGATGTGGTCCGCGGCCGCGTAGAGCGCCCACTTGCTGATCGAGCGGATGATGCCGGTCTCCTCCGCGACGGCGATGAAGTCCTTCGGCGGCACGAGCCCCTTATCCGGGTGGGCCCACCTGATCAGCGCCTCGGCGCCCTTGATGCGCCCGGTGCCGTCGACGATGGGCTGGTAGACGAGGTGGAACTGCTCCTTCTCGAACGCCTGGTGCATGTCGCTCTCCAGGACCATCCTCTCCGCGGCTTGCCTGTGGACCGAGGGATTGTAGAACATGTACTCCGCGCCGTGCCTGCGGGCCTGGCGCATCGCCGATGCCGCGTTGCGGATGACATCCTCCGATGAGTCCCCGTCGTCCGGAAAGAGGGAGATCCCGATGCAGCAGCCGACCCGGATGTCCCCGTTCCTGTGGTGGTAGGGCATCTTCACCTGTTCCACGATCTTTCCCGCGACGCGGGCCGCGTCGGTGCTCCTCCGGATGTGCGCGAGAAGGCAGGCGAGCTCGTTGCCGACGAACCGGAAGAGGAAGTCGCTCGCGCGCAGGCATTTCTGGATCCGCATGCCCGTGTTTTCCAGAAGCAGATCCCCCACCGTGACGCCGAAGGTCTCGTTTACCCGGCCGAGATTCTCGATCGAGATGAACAGGACCGCCCGCACCTTGTCCGCCGAGCGCCTCGCCTGCTCGATCTCCTTGTCCAGGATGATGTCCAGCGATTTGCGGTTGAAGAGTCCCGTGGTCGGGTCGCGGAACTCGTAGTGGGTCAGCTTGGATTCGATCTGGCTGATCCGGGTGATGTCGTGCGAGCAGACCGCAGCGTGCGTGATCGACCCGTCGCTTCCGGCGTAGGGGTAGTAGGTGACGTGCATGTGCTTTTCGAACGCTCCGAACTTGAAGCGCTCGATGTACTGGACTTCCTTGCCCGCGAAACAGTCCTCCAGGTGCTTCCTGATGGAGGCGTCGAATTTCTCCCTCCCCCACACGTCGGCGACGGTCCTGCCGACGATCTGCTCGCGGGGCTTCTCGATCGCCCTGCAGTAGGCGTCGTTCGCGATTTCATACACGAAGTCCCGGTTGACCAGGGTGATGAAGTCGTGGGACGTGTTGACGATATATTCGTACTTGTTTGGCATGCCTCGTATTGTATTCGACCGGCCGGCCCGCGACAACCAAGATTCCCCGCACCTGCCGGCTTGCGCGGTCCCCGCGGGCCCGGGACCCCTCATCCTCCCGCCATCGGCAGCATCGTCATAGCCGCGGCGACCACCCGGCCCGAAATCGAGCGGTATTT
>Ga0315274_10015266_pt1 | contig 10886 bp, 10 predicted proteins | sample YL17G02_20_MG_FD_203700 | JGI IMG/M metagenome (GOLD analysis project Ga0315274, IMG submission 203700) | Sediment microbial communities from Yellowstone Lake, YNP, Wyoming, USA - YL17G02_20 | ecosystem: Environmental > Aquatic > Freshwater > Lake > Sediment | place: USA: Wyoming | collected...
TTGCGGGACGCAAGTCCAGCCAGGTGACGCTCACCTTGCCCCTCGCACTGGCGATTGTTGCCGGATTCGCATTGCTGTCGGCCGGCCTCACCTTCGCCGCGGTCCGCCTCATCGGGGTCGGCCAGGATCGCACCCCCACGCCCAGCCAATCCCCTACTCCGACGACGACGTCCACGCCCGCGCCGACCTCGACCGATACCCCGGTGCCGACCTTCACACCGCTCCCCACCCTTGAGTACAAGGTCATCACGAACGACACCTGTGCCGGGCTGGCTTTCCGCTACAGCGTTTCCGTCCGGTCCATTATCGAGCTCAACAACCTCACCCCGGAATGCCTGCTCTCCGTCGGCCAGACCCTGTATCTTTCGCAACCCACTCCGACAGCCTCGCCTCCGCCGACCTCCACGCTTTCTCCGTCCGAGGCCACCGAGGCAGCCTGCGAGAAGATCACCTACACCGTCCAGGCGAATGACACGCTGGGCGCGATCGCCGACAACTACGCGGTGGACATGCAGGCCATCATCTCCTACAACGGAATGAGCGGACCCAACATCTTCTCCGGGCAGATCCTGATTATCCCCTTGTGCGCAAGACAGCCGACGGCGGGACCGAGTCCCACGCCCACACCCCCTCCACCTTACCCCGCGCCGAACCTTCTCCTGCCTCAGGATGGGGCGGCCTTCTCGCTGGCCAACGACACGATCAGCCTCCAATGGGCTTCCGTAGGGGTCCTGCGCGAGAATGAGGTCTACAAGGTGTCGGTGGAGGATGTGACGGAAGGCTCGGGCACCAAGATCATCGTCGAATACGTGTCGGACACCAAGTTCATCGTCCCCGCCTCCATGCGACCCAGCGAACCTGTGCCTCATGTGATTCGATGGTGGGTCCAGGCGGTGCGCAAGATCGGCACCACTTCGACCGGCCAGCCGCGGTACGAATCCGCCGGTGTTTCGAGTCTCAGGCGGGTCTTCACCTGGTCGGGAGCGGCCGTTCCGGCGACTCCGACGCCCTGAGCCGAGTCCCATCGCTCTGAGTAACGAAGGGGGTGGGCCTATCACGAGGGCCCACCCTCGATTCTCCGGGATGACAGGCCGCCTCGCGGGCCGATCGGCAACTGCAGCCCCGTCGGAGGGGAAGCGTGCGCGCGGCGCAGGGGATGGTCGCCGGCTGCTCGCTCCGCGAACCAGCCGGGGCGCCGTCAAATCCTTAGCGCGTCGATCGTCTCTTTCACCTTGGCGGCGGACCGGGAAAGTTCGGCTCTTTCCTGTGGATCGAGATCGAACTCAAGGATCTTCTCCAGACCGGATCGTCCCAATTGCACCGGGACGCCGAAGAAGATGCCGGAGAGGCCATACTCGCCCTCGAGGTAGACGGATGCCGGCACGACCAGGTGCCGGTCTTTGAGAATGGCCTCCACCATTTGAGCCAGGGCTGCCGCGGGGGCGTAGAAGGCGCTCCCGGTCTTCAACAGGCCGACGATCTCCCCCCCGCCCTTGCGCGTTCTTTCGATAATCGCCTCGAGCCTTTCCCGAGGGAGCAGCGACGTCAAGGGAATGCCGGCGACATTCGAGTGCCTTGGCAGAGGAACCATCTCGTCGCCATGACCACCCAGGACGTAGCAGTGGACATTCTGGACGCTGACCTTGAGCTCCGCTGACACGAAGGCCCGCATGCGCGCCGAGTCCAGAATCCCGGCCTGCCCGATGACCCTGGCTCGGGGCACGCCTCCTGCCTTCATCGCCAGGTAGCTCATCGCATCCAGCGGATTGGTCAGGATCATCAGGATGGCGTCGGGGGAGACGGCCAGGCACTGCTCAACTGCCTCGCGAACAATCTTGCTGTTCGCAGCCAGGAGATCCTCACGGCTCATCCCCGGCTTGCGCGGCAGCCCCGCCGTAATCACGACGATATCCGATCGGGCGGTCTCGGCAAAGCCGTTGCTTCCGACGATCTTGACGTCCGAGCCGACGATTGGCATGGCTTGAAGCAAATCCAAGGCCTTGCCCTGCGGCATCCCCTCGACAACATCCACGACGATCAGGTCTGCAAGTTCTCGCTCGGCCAGCCAGTGCGCCGTGGTTGCTCCCGTCTGACCAGCGCCCACAATCGTTACTTTGGGCATATGCCCTCCCGCGAACGTCTTCAGAAACAGGCAAGCACCAGACATGGCCGCGCGTCCGCGCGGTCAGTCGCATGTGCCATTTTACCCTCCGCCCGAATGCCCGTCACTCGGAAATCAGCGGGGCGGACCCAGACGCAACAAGATGTCTTTCGTCCGCTCGAGGGTCTACATTCAGCCCGGAGAAGCTCTACTCCCCTGCCAGCCGCCCCGGGAAGCCGTCGGGCGCCATCCTGTGTACCTTCACATCTTTCTGGAGGGAGATGCGGCCCACAGGCCAGGCCGCGACCCCTTTGCGGGCCGCCTCCCTGAGGAAGCCGTTCAGACTCCCGGGGGGGAGGCAGAGGAGGAGGCCTCCGGATGTCTGCGCATCGAAGAGGAGCATCCGGCTGATCTCATCGAGGGAGAGATCGAAGCCAACCTTGGCCCCGAAGTATCGCCCGTTGTCCGAGGACCCGCCCGGGAAGAATCCGCTCTCCGCATAGCGGCGTGCGCCGGAGAGCCAAGGCATCGCCTCAAAAAAGTACTCCGCTCCAACCCCGGATGCCTCAGCCAGCTCGATCGTGTGCCCAAGCAGGCCGAAGCCGGAAACGTCTGTGGCACCCCGGACCCCGAACAACACTGCTAACCTCGAGGCGCCGTCATTCAACTTCCCCATCCACTCCGTCGCTTCCCGGATGTCCTCAGGAAGAGCCTTGCCGGCCCGCAGCGCGGTGGTCGTGACGCCCGTGCCAAGCGGCTTGGTCAGGACCAGAAAATCATCGGCTCGGGCCCCGCGCTTCGTCATGAGCTTCGTGGGGTCCGCCATGCCCAGAGCGACCAAGCCATACTTGGGTTCGCGATCCTGGATGGAGTGGCCGCCGGCGATGACGGCGCCCGCCTCTTTTGCCTTCTCGGCGCCGCCGCGGAAGATCTCCGATACAACGTCCGCAGGGAGATCGGTGGGCAGTGCCGCGATATTCAATGCCAGGAATGGCCGGGCGCCCATCGCATAGAGGTCGGACAGCGCATTGGCGGCAGCGATCACGCCATAGTCGTAGGGATCGTCGACCACGGGGGTGAAGAAGTCGGTGGTGACAACGACTGCCCGGTCGTCATCCAGCCTCCAAACCGCGGCGTCGTCTGGGGAATCAAGGCCGACGAGGAGATCCGGATACTCCCTCGCATGAAACAGCCGGTTGATTGGCCGCAGAACCTGCGCCAGCGCTTCCGCGCTCAGCTTGGACGCTCAACCGGCGCAGGAAGACAGGCTCGTCAGTCGAATCTGCTTCCCGGAGGGTGCCGGCACCTGGTGGCTGTCCATGATCATGATGATGCCCCAAGATCCCGTCGGTGGATTGCTCCATGCATTGTAGGATGCCACCTTTCGGGTGTCAACCTTGACGGCACTCGCGTCACAAAAGGATCATGGCGCCGCACGCATGACACGCGGGTGACTTTTCCCAACAGGCCGTGCCTGAGAGATCTCCTTGACTTGGTTCCGCCTGCCGGTAGCTGAGGCTTGGGTGGCCGGCCTCCCCCGGCGGCCCAGCGAAGTGCCCCGAAGAAGGTTGGGACGCCTGCTTCGGAGCAGCCGGGGCAGGACCGCCTGATGCTCTGCTATTCCCCTCAACGAGCTTCGAGGCATGGGAACGCCGACCAGTGTACGCTCGGGATCGAGTCCATTTGATGGCGCAGGTCTAACTCTCGGTAAGGAACCCGTACCCGGGAGCGACGCCCATGGCGGCGCCCAATCCGGCCATGACCCCGATCCAAAGCAGATAGTCCTCTGCCAAAGCCCCTATCAGCACCCCAAACATGGCCCCCACGACCGTGGTGGCCAGAATCGCCAACGCGACTTTCTTTATTCCATCAAACATACTCTGGATCCTCCAGTTAGTACCTTCTACATTGTAGAGGCCGCTCATTCGGGGGTCAAGGGTGATCGATCAAGCCCCTCGGAAGGATGCTCCTGTTGATGAGGAACCTGAGCCGAGGGGGCAAAGCGGCGTCCTGCGTGAAGCGCAAAGCCAATGCGGGGCCGCAGCGTCTCCTCGCTGCCACACACATCCCATACCGGCACTCGTTGCCGATCTCAGGGCGACGGATGAAAGGCCTTGTGGAGAAACTCGAGGATACGAGTCCTGTACTCCGTGGGATAGGCCTCCCGGTAGCCGCCGTGACCGATCCCCGGGACGATCCACAGTTCCTTCGGCTCCTGTGCGGCAGCGTAGAGCGCTTCCCCATTCCAGGCTTCCTCCTCCCCGTAGACCAGCAACAGAGGACGAGGGCTGATCCGCCGGATTCTAGATTCCGGATTGACCAAGCTTAGGGGAACACCCAACTCGCGACCGATGAAGAAGAACACCAATCGCCGAAGCGTCCAGTCGAGCGGCCCATTCCCGGTATTCGGCTCGAGAACGTCCGCCTCCAGGCTGGAGAAGCCGCCCATGGCGACAACGGCTTCTATCCGCGGATCTTCTGCCGCCGCCAAGAGCGCCGCAGTCCCTCCGACCGAGAAACCCACGACGCCCACGTGCCGGACATCATGCCGGGAAGTGAGGTAGTCAACGGCGCTGATCAGGTCATAGGCCTCGAAGTATCCGCCGCTGTGGAGCAGGTCGGGATTAGCGCAAGAGCGGTGCTCGTAGATCAGCGTTGTGTATCCTGCCTCTGCCAGGATCTCGGCGTCCGGCAAGGCGAACTCCGTATTCCCTGAAGCTCCTTGCAGGACCACGATGGCAGTCTCCGGATGGGCCATTCCCGCCGAGAACCAGCCCCGCAAGGCGTATCCCTGGCGCGTTACGAAGGTCACTGGCGTCGAGGGGTAACCAAGCTCCGCAAGGCCCAGCCTTTCGCCAAAACAGCCCATGTGAGCAAATCGGCTTGCATAGACTTGCGAAACCCACGTCAGGAGTCCGGCCACCACGAGCGCAGTGCAGAGAACTGCCACAAACCCAAGGCGAAGCACGTGTTTCCATCGAATGCGCATTGTCGCCCTCTTGGGTGATTGCCGGGGCTTACAGCAGCGGAGGTCTGGGGCTTCCTGGGTAAGAATCTTCCGTCGTTGTGCGGCGGCCTCTAGGCCTTCCATCCACTTGAACACCAGGAAAGCAGCAGGACATTTCTTCTCGGCTGCAATCCCGTCAACCCTAAGTGCGCCTCGTGGGCGGATCGCGCTACGCTTCGGTTTCGGCGAACAAGTACCCGGGGATTTCCGACAGGGCCCTTGCCAGGCGCGTCCCATGCCAGGTGATCAGGCTCCCGTCAACGAGGTGCACTCTTCCGCCTCGAACCGCAGGCGTATCCGCAAGAAGGTCCGTGATCCGTCGGACGGAACTCTCGTCGAAGGCATAGGGTTCACTGGGCAGCAGGATGACCTCGGGCGCGCCTGCCTTGACTTCTCCAGGCAGCACGCATGGGTATCGGGTGTCACGCCCTCCTGGGCTTTCGGGTTGCCCCATCCCAAGGTCGGCCTCCAGTGGATATCTCCGCTCCCGCGCCGAGAAGATATTGAGTCCTCCGCAGCATGCCGCCAAATCGTGAGCGTAGGTTTCCTGGTTGAACGTCATCCACCACAAACCGTGTCGGGTGGACTCGCCTTGCCAGATCGGGCAGAAAACCCTTGTGGGACTCTTGCCCATCGCCGCCTTGGCCGTCCATTCCAATGTCGTCTCCAGTGTGCGGACGGTCAGCACAGCCTTGGCGTCCGCTCGAAAAAGCCGCACCAACACCCATAGCACCTCGAGAGCCCCGGCAACACTCCTCGGGAAAGTCACCCAAACCTTAAGGCCTCTCGCCTCCATCTCTTCCACGGCTTCACGGGGGTTCTCTTCCTGATTTGCCAAAACCAGGTCCGGCGAGAGGCGGAAAATCGTCTCGATGCTCGGAGAGCGCGTCCCCCCTACCCTCGTCAGGCGTGTCCTTGCCCCTTCCGGGGGAAGGCAGTAGTCCGTTACGCCCACAACGCGCTCCCCTTGTCCCAGGTCAAACAGGCTCTCGGTCATGGAAGGCACCAGGCTTACCACTCGCTCTGGCGCCTGGGTGAAGGTCAAGATCGGAGAATGGCCATTGCCTCTTTTCATCGCTCTTTCCCCAGCCCTGGATTCGCCGGGCCGGATCCTCCATGAGTCACTTGGGGACCCAGCCACCAGCGCGGCTGTGTCTCCGCCCCCGGCCAACTTTGCGGCCGCTGCTTCCGATCGGCCCCGAGCCAGGATGCCGCGTGGAAGAGGATCGAAGTTCTGGACTACTGGCTCATGTCGATGCGGCGGAAACGCTCGACATAGCGAGGGGCGTCGGGCGGACTGGCCACATCGAGCATACGCTTGCGGACGGAGGCCAGCACGCGCTCCGCCTCCTCCCCCGAGCCGATCTGGCTCGAATGCCGCCGCAACGCTTCCAGCTTTCGGTCGATGAACCGGGTGACGTCGACAATGGTATTCGGATGCTCTGGGATGGCCACGTACACCTGGCTGACCTTGTGAGGGGCGAGCGCCTCCTTCTCGGCCAATTCGGGGAAGAAAAGGGCCGAGCCTGCGGCCGGGAACACCGCGTCCAGGGCCGCCTGCCCTGCAGCTCGATGGTCGGGGTGGTTGATGTAGCGATCGCTGGGGAAGAAATTCGTCGGGTCTCCTGTGACGACAATGTCCGGGCGGACCTTGCGGATAACCCGGACGATGTCCTTGCGCAGGGCTAAATCGGGAGTCAAGTATCCATCCGGGTAGTTCAAGAAAGTCACGTCTTTGACGCCCAGCACCCTGGCGGCGGCGCGCTGCTCTTCTTCCCGCTTTCCCGAAAGCCACTGTGGATCGACGCCCTGTTCGTCCGCCCCCTTGTCGCCGCGGGTGAGAAGGCAGTAGCTGATCTCCCTTCCCTCGGCCGCCCACTGGGCGATCGTCGCCCCACAAAAGAACTCGGGGTCATCGGGGTGGGCCAGGACGACAAGGACGCGGACGGCACCGGCTCCCGCCACAGCAGTCTCATCCACCAGCGCTATCTCTCCCTTGGCCGCAGTCACAGCCGCCGTTCTCATGGCGATCGCACGGATCCCGAGCTTTGTCTTCCAGCGCTTTCAGTTCCTCATAGGGCTGGATCTCATCCTTCAGAAACTCGGCCCGCCTGCCGTCGTCCAGAACGACGATCACCGCTTGCTTCAGAGGCAAGGCATCCAAGACCTTTCCCTCGCCCAGCGGAGTGATGACCCGCTTGTTCCTCTTGGGTAGATGCTTGCGCGCCTCGGAATACTGCTCGTATTCGAAGACCAGGCAACAGCGAAGGCGGCCGCACATTCCCGTGATCTCCTGAGGATTGAGCGAGATCCCTTGCGCTTTGGCCATCTTGATGGAGATCGGGCTGAACTCGCTCAGAAAACGCGAACAGCACCGCATTTCCAGACCGCACGCCCCCATACCTCCGAGGATCTTGGCCACGTCCCTCGGCCCGACCTGCCGCACGTCCACGCGCGGTCGTCGGTAGATGCGCTGCATCTCTCTGCGGAGCTCCTTGAGGTCTAGCTTCTCGTCTCCCTCGGTGGAAAACTGGAACGTCAGCCGTTCTCCATCGTAGGAAAACTCCGCCCTGGCGATCTTCACCCCTTCCAGCCCCAGCTCGGCTGCCCTGGCTCGGCATTCAACCATGGCCTCCAATTCGCGCTGCTGCCAGAAGCGGCGGATGACGAGCTCCTGGGCCGTGGCCCTATGCTCAATAGGCTTCCAGGGCCCCTCGGGCGACGGCTCCGGGTCTGGTACGAAACCGACGACTTCTGCCATCTCGCGGCCACGCACCGTGGAAACGATCACAAAGTCGCCAGCCTTGAGATCCGTCTGACTCGAGGCGTCGAAGTGATACAGCTTCCCTAAAGGTTGGAAGCGCACCGCCACGACCCTCGCGACGACATCAGTCTTCTGCATGTCCATCCTCTTTGGCCCCCATCACCAAACCCGTTACCGAACCCTCCCGACCCTGGTGATCTCACCCCTCCAGCCCACACACCGACTCCTTGGAAACATCCCCAGGTCCCCCGACATCCGCAGGCGATCCTCTATTCCAAACAGGGACAGCGATCCCCGCCCGAACCCCGCCCTACCTGACCTTCAGGCGAGGGGCACTTCGCGGCCGTGGTTGGGGCTCGCGGGGAGCTTGATGACAACCCTTAGGATCGAGAGATACTTGCTCGGGGTTCTCCTCTCACTCCGCAGGGGTTTCCTGGCGGCCTGCTGGGACCGGGGGCCGCTCGCGCACCCAAGGGATTCCGCCTCCGAAGGCGCGGATGGCCCCTGGAAGGACCGTCCTCCGACTGCTAGTCTACCATCTCGATCGGGATCACATTGCCGCGCTGAATGGCATTGACACTGAGCTTCGCGGCCAAGTCCTCCGAGATCCTGATCAGTGACGCAGCAACAGGCGATTGCGGGTCCCCAATGACGATCGGCACCCCCTCGTCCCCGCCTGTGCGCACAGCGGGATCAATCGGAATGGACCCGAGGAATGGTACGCCGGCTTCCCGCGCTAGAAGCTCCCCACCGCCCTGCCCGAAGAGGTCCAGCCGAGATCCGTCAGGAAGCTCGAGGTAGCTCATGTTCTCGATCACTCCCAGGACTGGAACCTGCGTGGCACGAAAGGTCTCGAGCCCTCTGCGCGCGTCTTCCCGCGAGACTTTCTGCGGCAGGGTGACAATCACGCCTCCCGAGAGCGCCAGAGACTGTGACAGGCTGAGCTGGGCATCCCCCGTCCCGGGAGGAAGGTCCACAATCAGATAGTCGAGCTCGCCCCATTCCACATCGCCGATGAACTGACGGATGGTGGAGTGAAGCATAGGCCCGCGCCAGATCAGAGGCTGCCCTGGCGGAACCAGAAAGGCGATCGACATCACCTTCACGCCATAGGCCATCGCCGGGATGAGCCTCCCATCGGCGGGGGGCGGCAGCTGCTTGACACCGATCATCGTCGGCACATTCGGTCCGTAGATATCGGCATCGAGCAGTCCCACCCGCGCTCCCGCCCGTGAAAGGGAAACGGCGAGGTTCACGGCGACCGTAGTCTTCCCGACTCCGCCCTTCCCCGAACCGACCGCAATCGCGTTCCGGATGGGCCGCCGGATGAGGCCTCGCGCCAGGCCGTCCGCGGGCACGTTTGCGCCCATGTGGATGGCCACCTCCGACACCCCTGGGAGGGCCTGCACGGCGTCCCGCGCCTCCTTCTCGATTCGATTCCGCAAAGGACATGCCGGGGTCGTCAGCTCAATCGTGAAGGACACCTTGTCCCGTTCCACGACGAGGTCCCGGATCATGTTCAACGTCACCAGGTCCTTGTGAAGCTCGGGTTCCTGGACCTTCCCGAGCGCAGCCAGAACCTGCTCAACGGTTACCTGAGCCAACTTGCCCTCCCTTCATCCACCGCTTCCATAAGCAAGGACTCTTCCGCCTCCCTGACCCTCTTGCCACGCACCAGGAACGCCTCCACGTCCGCCCTCGCCGCCCGGTACAGAGCAAGCAACTCCCAGTCTCGCCCCTTGAACCTTTTGACAGCCTGAGACGCGCACACCGTGCACCCGCGCATCGCGCGGTACGAATTCGCGTGGCAGGTGATGCATCCGTTCAGGCGAATCAGTAGCAGGCTGAAACCGAGCTGGTCAACGGAGGCCTCCGGCGCCGAACAGGCAAGATCGACAAGATGTCGCCATCGTTGGCCCCGAAGATCCCGAAGGCCTGGGGCGATGCGAAATGGGAAGAGGATCTCAGTGTCGTTCACGTACACCTGAACCTCTCCTTGAAGCCTGGATTGAACCGCATGCTCCGCGCATCAACGCCTGGCGGCTTTGGCGGCCTCCTTCTCCGCCCTGGCAGCCTCCTCTCGGGCATAGTTCATTGGGCGAATCGAGACATAGTAGGAGACCGGTTTGGACAGCCTCGTTTTGTTGAAGATATGGGAATGGAGTCGATCGAAGGAGGCCAGCTCGTAGTCGTGGTCCATCTTGATGGCATCGAACGGGCAGAACTCGGCGCACAGGCCGCAATTCATGCAAATGTCGATATCGATGGAGAACTCGGCCGGCTGGGGGATCGGCCGGCCGGTCTCGGGGTCATTGGATCGAACAATCCAGATGCATTGCGGCGGACACACCTTGGCGCAGATCCCGCAGGAGGTGCAGCGGTCCTCCTTCGCCCCATCCGGCCCCTCCTCGTACACCAGGAAGGGGAGGAAGCGGAACTCCTCGGGCACAGGGAGTTTCTCCTCTGGATACTGCACCGTGAAGATCCCCCGCGCCTTCAGCCCCTGCCGGACGGGCATCGCCTCCGGGTTGAAGTAGCGGCGGCCGAGCCAGCGGAAGTCCTCAAGGTAGGTTTCCACGAAGTGCTTGAGCGTGATTCCCAGGCCTTTGACGATACCGGTTCCGTACATGGACCCTGGTTCTCCTTCCGCGGGATACCGCCGGCGCCTGCGTTAGCGGTCCACTTCTCCCAGCACGATATCGATCGACCCAAGAATGGCGACCACATCGGCCACCTTCTGCCCGCGGCACATCTCCGCCAGCGCGGTCACGTTGATGAAAGAAGGCGCCCGAACATGATAGCGCCACGGATGGGGTTTCCCCGTAGACACCACGTAGTATCCGAGCTCGCCTTTGGGGTTCTCCACCCGTCCATAGGCCTCCCCCGCCGGCACTCGAGCCTGGTGCTGCGGCTTCCCGGTCTGGATCTCACCTTTGGGGATATCTCGCATCACCTGTTGCAGGATGCGAAGGCTCTGCCGCATCTCGCCGATGCGGACCATGTACCGGTCATAG
>Ga0315274_10015267_pt1 | contig 10885 bp, 12 predicted proteins | sample YL17G02_20_MG_FD_203700 | JGI IMG/M metagenome (GOLD analysis project Ga0315274, IMG submission 203700) | Sediment microbial communities from Yellowstone Lake, YNP, Wyoming, USA - YL17G02_20 | ecosystem: Environmental > Aquatic > Freshwater > Lake > Sediment | place: USA: Wyoming | collected...
ACGCTCCGGCACCGCTCATAGTTGGAACCTGAGGGAATAGTATGGTCCTTTCGCCAGCAGGTATTGAGCTCTGTGCAATCCATCTGTTTCCGCGGGGCACCCGTGTATCCGGTGGACACGATCGTATTGTATTCATCAACAATGATCGCGCCGAAGTTACGCCGCAGGCAGGTACCCTGGTGCGCACACCGCGTTGCCAGATCCAGAAAATAGTGATGCCGGTCGGTTCGCATTCAAAGAGTGTATGGCAAAGCCCGGTATTAAAGAAGCATGGTTTGATGTGTAACGGGTTACATTCATCCTGCATCTGGAGTGTTTTGTCGGGGAAAGAAAATATCCTTTTTTAATTCATGAAATACATGAGAAACAAGATAATCAGGGCAATGTGAAGCATTGCACATACCGGCACGAGATAAAATTTCAGTTTCCGGGTCTTATGCCGGAACACCTGCATCGCAGCATAGGCTCCAAAGGGTCCGATAAGGGCAAAAAAAAGTAACCGGTTTTCGGAGGTTCTCCACGTGTTATTTTTCGCTTTGATCTTGTCATGTGCATAGAAAAAAAATACCAACCCGTTGATCAGGGTGTACACGATAAAAAACACTACAAAATCCGGTGTTGATATCATCTCTCATTACTGGTATTTTCACTCATCACATATCAATGATTATCAGAAAATGACCGCAAGGACTGCCCTCTGCGGTAGTGCAGGAAAATGGTGATAGAGAAGTGACAAATTTATCCCCTTACCTGACCAGAAATAAAAGCAGCGATGAAGAATTGCAGAACCTACGGGAAGGCACCCTATACCGTTGCTGTTATCCACGGAGGACCGGGTGCAGCAGGGGAAATGGCAGCGGTAGCTCGTGAGATATCCCTATCGCAGGGTGTTATAGAACCATTCCAGACTGAACGAACAGTAACCGGACAAGTAACAGAATTGAAACAAGTTCTGGCTGACCAGGGTAACCTGCCGGTTATCCTGATAGGGCACTCATGGGGGGCGATACTGAGTTTTATCGTAACGGCAAAAAACCCGGCACTGGTCAAAAAACTCATCCTTATCAGCAGCGGAGTGTTTGACAATTCCTATGCTGCAGCTATCATGAGCACCAGGTTAGGCCGCCTTTCTCATGAAGACAGAAGTGTCCTGGACTCTCTTGTAACAAAACTGAATGATCCGAAGAACAAGGAAAAAAACAGAATTTTTGCAGAAATTGGAAAGATTCTCGATAAAGCCGACTCCTGTGATCCTATCGTTCATAAAAGTGAGGTAATTGAATACCGCTACGATATCTATGAAAACGTCTGGAAACAGGCACAGGAACTGAGGACCAGCGGGGGACTGGTGGCACTCGGAACACACATCCACTGTCCCGTAGTAGCAATTCACGGGGACTATGATCCCCATCCTGCTGATGGCGTAAACATCCCCCTGTCCCACGTGATAAAAAATTTCAAATTCATTCTTCTGGAAAACTGCGGCCACCGTCCCTGGCTGGAAAGGTCTGCACGAGACAGATTTTATGAGATCCTCAACGAGGAGTTGGGCCCGGGACCGGGCAGATAAAAAAGACACATTGTAAAGAGTGATTGCGTTACGGTCTGAGATAAAACCGCCATGTGCAGTACATGTCCTTTGGGTGCGGATCGGGAGGAGCAAAGATGCATTCCACACCTATCCGCGGATCAATCTCCTGTGCAAAATCCGTAAACTCAGCACGGTGCATTTCCCGGCAGACATATTCTCCCAGGCCCCGCTTAAGCCGGGCTTCCTGCGTCGGACAGGAAGGTACGGAAAGGATGACCTCATCATCCCGTTCATCGATTTCATACCCCACGATCAAAGCCCACGGAAAATAACGGAGTGCCTGAACAAAACCAGATAGCCCCTTTTCAGTGATGTTGAACCGGTTCACAATATCTTTTGCCGCCATCCCGGCTACACGACCCCATACCTGTTCGTTGACTTTTTCTGCAGCCGGTTGACCGTGCTGTTCGGCGATGTAGATAAACCAGAATGCGTCCACTACCCGGTAATGCCAGAGAAGAAATTCCAGGTACTGGTGTTTATCCCGATCGGACATCCTGTCAAATATCTCAATATTCATGGCGCTCATACTCATTCACCCTGAAAACGAAAGATACAACCTTTTCATTTTTTTATGCTCTCCCCATACAAGATATATATACACTATGAGATTCGCACTCTAGAATAACAAACAGGTGCAGGGCAATGGCAGTTGTGCTGGAAGCAAAGAACCTCACAAAGAGGTATGGTGACGTGATCGCTGTGGACAACGTCTCGCTGGCCGTGGAGAAGGGAGCACTGTTCGGGCTGCTTGGTCCTAACGGGTCAGGCAAGACTACGATGATCAAAATGCTGACCGGGCAGACCCGTCCGACAGGGGGGTCGGCAACAGTGCTTGGCCTTGATGTCGTACAGGATCCGATCGGGGTACGGGAACGCGTGGGGATCATTCCGGAACAGGAGACACCCCCAAGTTTTCTTACTGCGACCGAGTACCTGGATTTCGTTGGCGAGGTTCGGAAGATCCAGGATGTCGGAAAAAAAGCGGACTGGTGGTTTGACTTTTTAGAGTTTGGCGATAAACGGGATGTGCTCTGCAAGGATCTCTCCCGCGGCACCCGCCAGAAACTGATGTTTACCCAGGCATTCCTCCACCAGCCTGCACTCGCTTTAATCGATGAACCGCTGATCAACTTCGATCCCATCATGCAGCGGAAAGTAAAAGATTACCTTGCGGACTACGCCAGACGCGGCAATACGATCTTTATATCAACCCATATCCTCGGGATCGCTGAAGAGATTTGTTCCGGATTTGCGATCCTGCACAAGGGAAAACTCCTGCATACCGGGACCGTAGCGGACCTTGCTGCACAGCAGCAGCACCTTGATGATTTCTTCCTCGCGCTCGTGCGGAAGGATGGCCATGGTTAAGCTCTTCTGGAACATGATGAAAGAGGAGTGGCGGGTTCACTCCACGATCTTTGGCAGCCTGAGCTTTGCCCTCTTTCCCGTGATGATCTTTGGCATCGCGTTTATGGGCTCATTCCTCCTCCCGCTCTTCCGGACCGTGCTCCCGGCAGGGGATCTTGCGACAATCATCCATGCGCTCTTCCTCCTGCTGGGTATCATGGTCGGGGCATTCGGGCTCATCGGGATGGAAGCGATGAACCGCCGGTTCGGGCAGGCAAGCCTGCTCGCGTACTCGGCACGGAGCCTGCCCATCTCAGAACGGACAATTTTTTTGAACTTTGTCGTAAAGGACATCGTGTATTACTTCATTCTCTGGGTCTTCCCGTTCGTTGCAGGGTTTGCGATCGCCTCACCGTTCATTGGAGTCCCGCTGACACTTCCCCTGCGGCTCATGCTCACGCTCACCCTCTCATTCCTTACCGGGCTTTCATTAGTCTTTTTCCTCTCTACGATCTACTCCCGCTCAAAACAGATGCTTCTGCTCCTTCTTGCTCTCATCATCGTCGGGTGGGCTGCCGTGTACCTGGCAAGCGGCATTAACATAGCTCTCATGTACCCGCCGCTTACGCTCTTCCAGGAGTTCTCATGGGGGACCCTGCTTGCCACGTGTGCGGTAATTGCCATTCCGTTTACCGTCGCCATTGTCCTGTTTACTTCGGAATACACCGATACTACAAAACGGTTCAGCAGCCAACTCGCGCCCCTTACCCGGAGATTTTCATTCTTCCCGTACCCGCCGCTTGCAGCTAAAGATCTTATCGATCTCCAGAGGAGCGGCAGCCTCATCGGCCAGACGATTTTTTCCTTTTTGATCCCGCTTGCGCTCCTCTGGTTCCTCCTCTCGTTACTCGCACAGGTCCTTCCCCCGGGGGGGGTCCTCATGCTCTTTGCCATCCTCACCGGGGTGATCGCCTCAACGATCTACACATGGCTCACCGCGTTTGACACGTTCAGTTCCTACACCAGCCTGCCAATCAGTGTCCCGATGTTACTGACCAGCAAGATGTCCAGTTTTACCGTGCTCCAGCTGATCCCTGCTGCATTTATCATGGTTGTCAGCCTGGCATCCGGCGGGGTTGCGTATCTTGTCCCTGCCCTGGTGCTCTGTCTTTCGGTCTCATTCTATGCCCTGGCAGTTACCGTCTGGCTGACGGGTCTCTCCCCCAGCGTACTTGTGTATGATGCAAAGATCCTGCTCGTCTACCTCATCGCTATCGGGATCGCCCTGATCATCATGATTTGGCTCGCGTTTGTGAATCCCTGGTATGCGATTGCATCAGTACTGCTGTTCCTGCCGGCGTGGCTACTGGTTAAATCGAGCTACGGTAAATGGGAAGCAGAGGAACAGCAGGGATTTTAGCATTTCAACCCTTTTTTCTCGTACGAATGCCCGTTATCAAAATCCCAGGCTAAAAAAAAAGTGACTCGTTTCCGGCACTCTCATCTCTTGACATGGCTGCCGTCACAGAACGGTTTATTGTACGATTTCCCGCAGCGGCACAGGGTCACGCGGTTCCGGATTTCATAAACATGACCCTCAGAGGATTCAACCGGAATACCGCCACGCACCCAGAGCGGGCCGTGTTCACTCCGTGGGGGGTACTCAATGACCACAATAGATTTTTCAAATTCGGGTTCAAGCGCCTTTCCGGTCTTTTCATCCCAGACGACAAGCCGCCCGGACGGACAGTTTCCTGCCTCTTCTATGGCAATGTCCCTGGCCTCACGAATACCTGATTGTCGTGTTAAGTTCCAGATCCCCCCGGCACGCATGCAAAACCGGGCATGGACACACATCCCATCCGCGTCAGTCAGGGACAGGGTCGGTCCGTCAATTTTCTCTGCCCGGTCGAGATATGGCTCATCATCAGCCGTCTCGGTTCCGTCAAAAGGGATTTTTGTATGGGTGCCATCACAGAAGGGTTTATTTTTCGACTGCCCGCAGCGGCACAGGACATACTGTTCCTGCAGGGGGTATGTCGTAACCTCGTGCCAGGTACTGCAGTATCCCTCTGCATCGTGGCGGATCTCCTTTTTGATGAGGGGAATACCTCCTGAAACGATGTAGGGGCCGTTTTTACTCACCCTGATCCTCTTCGTATCGTGATGCGGGGTGGAGGAGGTTTCTTTTTTTGGGGACATTATTCTCCTGCTATCCTTTTTTCACTGGTTTGCCTTATACTATTTCTGATCTGCTCCATTCTGATCTTTTGGTTCGCGGCAAACAGATTTTATACGAAGTTGAATGAGTAAACAGTCAAAGAATTTCCCTTCCTATCAGCTCTCTTCTGTCTGGTGAGCCGGGCAGAAATTGCAGATGGAATAGAACACCTCTTTTTCCTTGTCCCGTATCAGGCAATAATAATCCCTGCCCCGCTGCTCAACGGAAAAACCGCCGGGGAAGGGCATACCTACGGGGTGTCCTGGTTCATCGAGGACAAACAGGGTGAATGCGGCTATCAGGTAATAGAAGAGGCGGTTCTTCGGATTCCGGAAGTACGGGTTGCGTTCACCTGAATCATTCCACGCAAAAACACCCTCAGGAATCATCTCGCAGAATTTGAGGAATGTTTCCCGGTCATGGATTGGATCGTTCATTGTAAAAAACACCCTGGTGCGGTGCATGGCAAGGAGCTGGTGGTGTTTGCCAAAGAGCTGTTCGCGGAAATAGGGGCGGATTGATTCACGGTAAGGTGAGGGAAGCTTATCAATCTCACTGTTCAGCCTGCCCCCGATGATCTGGAGATCAAACATCGTGTAGCCCTGGATTTCGTGGACCAGGAGGTTCCCCAGTTCTCCTTTGGTCCGGGCTGTTTTGAGTCGGACAACGATATCCCGGATCACCCTGCCTCTTTTTTCGTGATGTTCGGGCGGCTGGATTAATCCCGTCGTTTCCATGGACCCCGTACCTTATGCATTATTACAGTATCTCTCCCGTGCATAAAAAAACAGATAGGTGTACTACGGTGATGGGGGAGATTCCTTTACATCCACTTCTGCATAAGTTCAAAAATTTCTCCATCGGACGGGAAATTAGTATGAGAATGCAATGAAATTTAAAATTTATTACTATTCACTAAAGCTAATGTTTAAATATTATAACAAATAATAAAGATTTACCAAAAATAAAAGGAGGTTTTACAAAAAAACGGGGTACGGCCCTTTCCCTACGCACAACAATCACCAGAAACACAATCTGAGCCGGCCGACACGCGAGAACGTCTGGCCGTTTCCTCCTGCCATATGCACATAATCGATACTACACTTTTTTCCTTCATGATCCCAATGGCTGGATTGTGGTTATCATCTCAGGAATTGGTGATCTCAGGATAACCAGACCCGGGAAAAAATCAGCCTTTTTCCCCGGTAAACTTGGTGAATCACCGCTGATACCCTGATTATTTACACCTCAAGAGTCATCTGCCGGGCGTCACATGTATCAAACAACGAGAGCCGGATACCGAGAAGACGGATTTTCCGGCCATCAAAAATGTCGCGGAGCAGGGTATGGGCACATGTACACACGGTGACCGGATCACCAGTGTAATGCGAGAGCGTCCGGGCCTTCGTCCTGGTGACAAAACCCTGGTACCGCACTTTCACCGTAACCGTCCTGCAGTACAGGGATTCATCAGAAAGATTCCGGCACACTTCTTCTGCCAGTGCACCCATCGTTGCAGCAATCAGCTGCTCGTCATCGGTATCGTTCGAAAACGTCGTTTCACGGGACACAGATTTCACACCATCCCGTTCTTTGACCTCGCTTTTGTCAATACCGGCGGCAATATCCTGCAATGCAACCGCAGAGCGCCCGAACCGTGCGATCAATACCTGGATATCGAACGCTGCAAGGTCCCGGATGGTCCTGATGCCCATCTCGAAAAGAACCGCTTCGGACTTCTTCCCAATACCAGGAATCTTCCGCACCGGCATCGGTGCAAGGAATGAGACCAGGTTCTCCGGTTCAACAATGGTAAGGCCACCGGGTTTGTGAACATCAGAAGCGATCTTTGCGACCACTTTTGTCGGTGCAAGACCGATCGAACAGGTCAGCCCGAGGTGCGCGAGGATAGTGTCCTTAATCCGGACTGCGAGATCGGTTGCCGCAGGGAATGTCCCCAGGTGGCTCACATCCAGGAACGCCTCATCGATACTCACCTGCTGGAGGGGGAAACCATGGGCTTTCAGGATCGCCATTACGTCAGCAGAAGCTTTCCCGTACCGGGGAAAGTCCGGGGGAAGAAATACGGCGTGCGGGCAGAGGACGAACGCCTGTGAAATGGGCATTGCTGACCGTATCCCAAATGCCCGCGCCTCATAAGAACAGGTCGCCACAACCCCCCGCCCCTTCCCATGGTTCGGATCAGCACCAATCACGACAGGTTTTCCCCTGAGTTCGGGTCGGTCCTGCATCTCAACCGATGCATAAAAGCTGTCCATATCCAAGTGCAGGATGATCCGTTGTGATGTCCCCTGAACGATATCCGGCTCCATTGCTCACCCTCTTCCCTGGTCACATGCCAGCAATCCTGTTATGGTCATAGGGCGGTGCTGCAAAGTCACGGAATGTGCACTGCCGCTCGCGGAGGGCGCTCCTGAGCAGGTTACCCTCCTCAATAAACCGCTGCATGGGCAGGGTGAATTTTTCCGAGATATGGGAAAGGGCTGAACGGATATCTTCAAATTCCTGTGCCGGTTGCCGCATTGCACTCCTCACATTCTCCCGCACATTGAATACCCCCAGAGGTACGTACCCGTGAAGTGCCTCCCGCAGGATAATTGCCCCCGCCTGTTTTTGTTCCTGCGCGAGCGCCTCGAGCACCGCCATCTTGCAGGAGTAATAACACCCGCCCAGGGGTGAATATTCTGTTTTCTTCCGGGTTCCCTCATGATCTGAGAATACCAGTTCCTCATTGCCCAGCACATGCAGGAATGCTTCCGACCATTCGTACTGCCAGGCAGTCGGCATGAGTAGCACCGCGTAATTGTTGTTCAGGCTGGAGTATTCGTGCACCCGCCACGTGTCGAGTACCGGGCATTTTTTCACCTCCCTGAGAAGCCGGTCACCAATCATGGTATCGCAGGCCGTGATCGACCACCGGGTCGGTACAAGGTGCCGCCCCCGTTCCCGTCCCATGGTTCCGACGGAAAATGCCTTCTGGATGCTGGAGAAGGGTACCCCATTTTTGTGCAGGTCAACAACGGCATCAGCAGATTTCAGGTCGGTATCGTAATACACTTTCTCCAGATTCCGGTCCCATCTCCCGCTCCCGATCTCAAACCGCTCGATCGCTGCACTGGGCCCAAAGGGTGTGTGTTCCTCGGAAAATGAGGTTCCGGTCGGGACGCTCTCAAACGAGACTTCGCTCTCGACAGAGGTATCCGAGAGGGAGATCTCCTGGAGTTTTTCGACGAACCGGTTATCAAGATCAGCTGCGTTAACCCTATGCTTGCCCCTCACCAGGTTGAGCCGGTAACCGATGATCTCCTCCTGGGTCTTGTGTCCGGAGATCCATGATTCGGGCATATCCATGATTGTAGTGTCACCATGGAGAGGAGCAATCATCGGGCCGGCGTACACACAAGGGTAATTCCAGCTCCCGACGAACACTGATGGCGGCGAACTGCCCTCCAGCTCTTTTCCCACAGTCACCGATTTCATCTGCAGGGTAGCTGCTGTGAGCTGTTTGAGATATGCACCCTTGCCAATCATTGCTTCGTTGAGAGAATCGATGAGCCCTTTATTAAGGAGTGAGGTGTGCAGGGAGAAAGTGAACCGCCTAGGAGTGGCAGACAAGGGAGGGATACGAACCATCGCCACTCATGAAAGGGGCAGGTATAGGGTGAAGAGGGGGGGTTAGAAAACCTGTTCCTTTAAGAGCCAGCCGGGTGCCAGCCAAAGACCTTCTCGTCAATGGCGTTTTTATTCCGACCATTGAAGTGTCTGCTGCTGAATGATGGTTGCCGGGTAAATTTATTATCATTCCTCTTCTTTCTTTGGCGGGGCCGGGTATTTGTCACACGAATAATGCATACCTTCATTGTCCTCCACGTCATAGATATATCTATTAACGGAGTTGTCTGAATTAGACCCAATAATAATAAAGATGATGCTGATCCAAACGCAGTAAATGCGGACGGAACACCGGTTGTTCGTGTTCGCCTGCCCAAGAAATGGGCCAATGAACAGTTCGCTTTTGCAGACCTGATGATGGGGGCAAACCATATCCGCGTCCGCTGCTATGACGGGGTCACCCGAATGGGCCGGATCAAGGGGAAGATCAAGAAGCGGGTCTGGATTCGGGAAGGGGATATCCTGATTGTAACACCCTGGTCTTTCCAGGATGAGAAGTGTGATATTATTTACCGCTATCTGCCACCGCAGGCAGACTGGTTAAGAAAGAACCGGTACCTATAAAAAAAATCTTCTTTTACCATGCAGTGCAGGGAATGCACGTTTGTCAGGTTCCCCCTCAGGTTTTCATTGTTCTGAGATACTGTGATATGATTGGAATTCGCGCTTGACTTTTTTTTAAAAATAGTAAAAAATTCCCGTATTTTTAAAAAACATCTCTTTATAGGGTCATAAAAGAAATATTATCTACCGTTATGCAGCCCACTGAAAAGAATATCAGAATAATTCGTGACAAGTTGAGCAGGATCGGCATCGGCGAGAAAAAAATGGATGACGAGACCATTCTGGCATCCTATGGTATCAACAAATTCGGCCAGTTGTGCGCCATTCCAAAAGTGATCCCACCTGTTCAATAAGACGGGTACCCTTTTTTACTTCCGTACGGTATACCCAGCGTTTATAAGAATCCGGGTTATCTTCTTTTCCCATATCGCATCATCCGGCTCGTTTAAGGGATCGACCCACATCTTCCAGAGCCGGGTCAGGTCTGCATCATCAGAAAAGAATGCACGCTGGTACATAATCCGGCCTGCTCTTGATCCCTGATCATTCAGGATGAGCAGGCGCCAGCACCCGTAATCCCTGCAGATCTCCGGGCGTGTCAGGTGGACCGTGCAATATGCTTTCTTGTCCTCCGTCTGATACCTCAGGAAGGGGCATGCCTCCGGCTGCTCCCGGAAAATGCTGTTGTCTGCGAAGAGATGGTGCTTGTCCTGATCGACAATGACCGCCGTTTTCTCCCCGGTATATTGGTTATTGACCAGAAACTCAAACTCGCCACGAATTTCCTTTATGGTGTGGACCTGCCCCATGTGGTGGCAGCACTCACCACACTGCTGGCATTCAAATACCATGGTAACGAAAGCCCCCTTATCACCGGACGCTTTGCCAGATAGCGAGCCCGAACTCAAGGGCAATTAAGATGATGATCACCCACTCGAGGAAGTTAGAGTGCTGGATACGGACTTCATCGGAGAGCATGGAGTAGTTTTCCCGGATCACATCGATCTTCCGGGTCACGCTCTCACTCCACTGGTTGCTCCGGAGCACTTTTAACGCTGTTGCATACACGCGGGCATAATAGACATCCTCCGTGACTTTGATCAGGTTGTCCACTTTTTCAATGACCTCGGAGATCTCTGCATAAGTCTCCATCTGTTTTGCCATGATTGCGTGGTACTGGCGGCTCCGGCGAAACGCTGAAAACCTGTCTGCATGTTCGATATCATCATACATCTTCTCCATCTCGCGGGTCAGTTCCCGGTCATAGTACCGGAGCTCGAGCACCTGGACATTGGCAAATTCTATCAGGTCAATCAGGTCAGTCGGATTTTCCGGGTTGCAGAGGAGGGCCGAATCCCAGGAGAGTATCGCAAGATCATCCGTGGTATAGCTGAGCGAATTTTTGATTATCTCATCCCGCATCTGGGGCGAAGTGTTGGTCTTTTCCCCAATTAAAAGGGGAACCG
>Ga0315274_10015268_pt1 | contig 10885 bp, 9 predicted proteins | sample YL17G02_20_MG_FD_203700 | JGI IMG/M metagenome (GOLD analysis project Ga0315274, IMG submission 203700) | Sediment microbial communities from Yellowstone Lake, YNP, Wyoming, USA - YL17G02_20 | ecosystem: Environmental > Aquatic > Freshwater > Lake > Sediment | place: USA: Wyoming | collected...
AGAAGCAGGTGGGGTCCAGCACCATGCCCCACAAACGCAACCCGGTGAAGAGCGAGCAGGTCTGCGGCCTGGCCCGGGTGGTGCGGGCTGCCGTCGAACCGGCGCTCCAGAACAACACCCTCTGGGACGAGCGGGACCTCACCAACTCCTCGTGCGAGCGGGTGATCCTTCCCGAGGCCACCATCCTCGCCGACCACATCCTTCAGGTGATGACCCGGGTCCTCGAAGGGCTCACCATCAACCGGAAGAACGTGAGGAGGAACCTCTCGCTCCTGGGCGGGGTCCCCCTCGCCGAGAGCGTGATGGTGGAGCTGACCCGGCGGGGGATGGGGAGGCAGGAGGCCCATGAGGTGCTCCGGGAATCCTCCATGCAGGCCCTGAAGGGGGAGAAAACCCTGGCCTCGGTGCTCGCAGGGAACCGGAAGGTCACCGCCCTCATCCCCCGGAAGGAGATCGAGGCCCTGCTGGAGCCCGAGCGGTACATCGGCACGGCCCCGGAGCAGGTGGACCGGCTCATCGCCCGCCTCTCGCCCCTATGCTCCTCCTAGGCTGGGTGGAGACCGAGGGAAGCATCCTCACCCCGGAACAGGTGGCCGACCTCATCCGGAAGGATCCCCATGCACCGCTCCGGTTCGGCGGCGAGTTCACCCTGGAGTGGGACGGCTGCAGCTGTACCGATGCCCTGGGGGTGCGGGGGAGCCCCCACCCCCCCGGTGTGCTCACGTGCGGAGGCACGGTCAGGGGAACGGTGGCACCCGACGTGCCTGACATGGAGCTGGAGCCCGCGCTCCGGGAAGCGGTGGCGCTCCGGCGGGAGGGCGGGGTGGTGGCGCTCTCCGGCGGGGTGGACTCGGCTCTGCTGGCCGCTCTCGCCGGCCTCCCCTGCATCACCGTCGGGATGGAGGGGGCCCAGGACTTTCTCTGGGCGGAGCGGGTCGCATCCTGCCTGGGGCTCCCGCACCGCCATGTGGTCATCACCCCGGAGGAGGCCGATCAGGCCACGCCCGCCGTCCTCCGGGCCATCCCCCGGAAGACGCCGCTGGACCTCTCCATTGCCCTGACCCTCTCCTTTGTCTGCCGCTCTGCCGCAGAAGAGGGGTACCGCCGCGTCCTCTGCGGGCAGGGTGCAGACGAGCTCTTTGCCGGCTATGCACGGTACCGGGAGAGCAGCGACCTGGGATCAGACCTGAGACGGGACTTTCTCGGGCTTCATGCCCAGGCCGTCCGGGACCAGGCGGTGGCCGCCCTCCACGGCACCTGCCTCTCGTACCCCTACCTGGACCCACGGGTGGTGCGCGCTGCAGGCCGCATCCCGGCCGGGGAGATGGTGAGGGGGGGCGTGGGGAAGCAGCCCCTCCGGGCCATCGCCGCCCGCCATCTCCCCTCCGACGTGGCAGGGCGGGGCAAGAAGGCCATGCAGTACGGGAGCGGGATCTGGCGACACCTCCGCAGGCGTGCACGCGAAAACGGTTATAAACGGTCCGTGCAAGGGTACTTAGACCAGTTGGCAGGGGAGCAGTGATGGTCTCGGAAGAAGAAGTGCAGCACATCGCGGAACTGGCAGACATCGGTATCGGGAGGGACGAGCTCCCGCCCTTCACCCGGGACTTCAATGCGATCCTGGAATACTTTGCCGTGCTGGACCGGGTGCCGGGCGGGGAGGCAGGGACAGCAGAGATCGTCAATGTGCTCCGGGAGGACATGGTGACGCCCTCCCTCCCCCAGGAGGAGGTGCTCGCCCTCGCGAAGGCAGCCGAGGACGGGTTTATCCGGGCTCCCCGGGTGATGTGATGGTGCGGGGAGCGACCGGGCGGGATCCCCTGAATGCCTTCATCACGCTTTCCGAGATCCCCCCCCGGGGACCCGGCAGGCTGTCAGGCATTACGGTGGCCGTGAAGGACAACATCAGCACGCAGGGGGTGGAGACCACGTGCGGATCCCGGATCCTGGAGGGCTACGTTCCCCCCTACGACGCCTACGTGGTGGACCTGATCCGGAACGAGGGGGCCCTGATCCCGGGGAAGACCAACATGGACGAGTTCGGGATGGGCTCCTCCACCGAGAACAGCGCCTTCGGTCCGGCCCGCAACCCCCGGGACCCGGCGCGGGTCACCGGCGGATCCTCTGGCGGTAGCGCGGCGGCAGTGGCATCGGGCATGGCCCGGATGGCCCTGGGCACCGACACGGGAGGCTCGATCCGGTGCCCGGCCGCCTTCTGCGGGATCGTGGGCCTCAAGCCTACGTACGGCCGGGTCTCCCGCTATGGCCTCGTGGCCTACGCCAACTCCCTGGAGCAGATCGGCCCCATGGCAGGGACCGTGGCCGACACCTCGCTTTTAATGGAGGTGATCAGCCGGCATGATGCCCGGGACGCCACCATGCAGGACCGGCCCTACTTCCCGAAACTGGACGGCGATATCAAAGGCATCCGGATCGGCATCCCCGCCGAGTTCTTCGGGAAAGGCGTGGACCATGCCGTGGCCGGGCAGGTACGGAAGGCTATCGGAGTACTCGAGGGTCTGGGAGCCATGACCGTGGAGTGCGCCATGCCCTCCATGGAGTATGCCCTTGCCGCCTACTATGTCACCTGCACCAGCGAGGCCTCCTCGAACCTGGCACGGTTCGACGGTGTCCGCTACGGCCCGGCCTCGGATTATAAGAAACCGTGGCACGAGGCGTTCCAGGAATGCCGGATGCAGCACTTCGGCCCCGAGGTGCGGCGCAGGATCCTGATCGGTACCTTTGCCCTCTCGGCCGGGTACTACGGGAAGTACTACGGCAAGGCCCAGGTGGCGAGGGAGCACGTCAGGGAGGACTATGCCCGCCTCTTCCGTGACGTGGACCTGCTGGCCGGCCCGACGATGCCCACCGTGGCCTGGAAGATCGGGGAGAAGTCCGATCCCCTTGCCATGTACCTCTCCGATATCCTGACGGTGCCCGCGAACCTTGCCGGGGTGCCCGCCGTTTCGGTGCCCTGCGGGACGGTGCAGGGGCTCCCGGTGGGGCTGCAGCTGACAGGGAGAGCGTATGAGGACGAGCAGGTGATGAACGTCGCGTACGCGTACGAGCAGGGGGTCGAGGCATGACCGCGATCAGCGGCCCGAAGGCTGACGGCAACAGCCTGAAGGCTGCCAATGTCGGTCGGGAGACGGTTATCATCGGCCTGGAGGTCCACTGCCAGCTCAACACGGCCAGCAAGCTCTTCTGCGGGTGCTCCACCGGGTACCGGGACGACCCGCCCAACACCCATGTCTGCCCCACCTGCCTGGGCCTGCCCGGGTCGCTGCCTGCCATGAACCGGAGGGCCGTGGAGTACGCGCTGCGGGTGGCGAAAGCCCTCAACTGCCAGGTAGCGGAGGAGGCGGAGTTCGCCCGGAAGAACTACTTCTACCCCGACCTCCCCAAGGGGTTCCAGATCACCATGTACAACCGGCCCCTGGCGGAGCGGGGGTACCTGGACATCGAGGGAGACGAGGGAGAGAAACGGGTCCGCATCACCCGGGTCCACCTGGAGGAGGACCCGGGACGGCTGGTGCATATGGGCACCCCGGACCGGCCCCGGTATACTCTCGTGGACTACAACCGCAGCGGCATCCCCCTCATCGAGATCGTGACAGAGCCGGACCTGCGGTCCCCCAAGGAGGCCCGGCGGCTCCTCAACGGGCTCCGGACCACCCTCGAGTATCTGGGGGTCTTTGACGGGGACCAGGAAGGGGCGCTGCGGGTGGATGCCAACATCTCGATCCCGGGGAGCGAGCGGGTGGAGGTGAAGAACATCTCCTCGTACAGGGGCGTGGAGAAGGCTCTTACCTTCGAGATCACCCGGCAGAAGGGCGTGATCCGCAGGGGCCTGAAAGTGAAGCGGGAGACCCGGCACTTCGTGGAGGCCCGGGGCGTCACCACCTCGGCCCGGTCCAAGGAACAGGAGCATGACTACCGGTACTTCACGGAACCGGACCTCCGGCCCCTGCAGGTCCGGGACTGGGTGGAGGAGATCGCGCTGCCCGAGCTCCCGGCCGCACGGCGGGAGCGGTTCATGGACCAGTACGGCATCTCCCCGGAGCACGCCCGCACCCTCTGCGGGGAGCTCCGGCTGGCCGATTTCTTTGAGCAGATGGCGGAGTGCGGTGCCCCGCTTCTTGCCGCCACCTGGGTGGCGGATACCCTGCAGGGGGAGCTGAACTACCGGGAGATGGAGATCAGGAAGGTCCCCCCGGCGCACTTCCGGGAGCTCCTGGGGCTCGTCGACCGGAAGGAGCTCACCGACAAGGCCGCGGTGGAGGTGCTGCGGCTGATGCTGGACCAGTGCGTGGCGGGGGAGGATGTGCAGACCCCTGCCCGGATCATGGAGATCAATGCGCTGGGGAAGACAACCGGGGATGCCTTCACCGGCGTCGTGCGGGAGGTCATTGCTGAGTGCGCTGACGCAGTCCGGGACTACCGGGCAGGGAGGGGTGAGGCCCTGAACTTCCTGGTGGGGCAGGTGATGAAGAGGACCCGGGGCTGTGCAGACCCAAAGGAGCTGACCCGCATCCTCCGGGAGGAGCTGGCCCAACAGGGGTCGTGATCTGCCATGCACCTGATCATTGCCGAGAAGAACCTGTCAGCGGCCCGGATCGCCCAGATCCTGGCCGGGAGGGAACGGGTGGCCCAAAAGAAGGACGGCCCCATCTCTGTGTACACTTTCGGCTCCACCGCGGTGGTGGGCCTGAAGGGCCACGTGGTGGAGGTGGACTTCGTGGAGGGATACGCCGACTGGCGCAGCGAGGAGCGGACGCCCCGGTCCCTCATCGAGGCCCCCACCACCAAGGTCCCTACCGAAAAGAAGATCATCAGCACCATCCAGCGCCTGGCAAAGCAGGCCTCCGACGTGGTCATTGCCACCGACTTCGATACCGAGGGGGAGCTGATCGGCAAGGAGACCTTTGACCTGATCCGGCAGGTGAACCGCTCGGTGCCGATCCTGCGGGCCCGCTTCTCGGCCATCACCCCCCAGGAGATCACGGCAGCCTTCGGGGCACCGACGGAGCTGGACTTTGCCCTGGCGGCGGCGGGGGAGGCCCGCCAGGTGATCGATCTCGTCTGGGGCGCTTCCCTGACCCGGTTCATCTCTCTCGCTGCAAAACGGGGGGGCAAGAACATCCTCTCCGTTGGCCGGGTGCAGTCCCCCACGCTCGCCATGATTGTGGACCGGGAGAAGGAGATCGAGGTATTCACCCCCCAGAAGTACTGGCTGCTCTCCCTCACCACCGAGAAGGCCGGGCAGGTGTTTTCGGCCCGGCACGAGGTGGCCCGGTTCGACGACCGGGCCCTGGCCGAGGCAGCGAAGGGGAGGACCCGGCCTCCCCTCCGGGTGAAGGAGGTGAAGGAAGGGGAGAAGATCGACCGGGCCCCTGCCCCCTTCGACACCACCGGATTCCTGGTGGCGGCCGGACGCTTGGGCTTCATGGCCCCAAACGCGATGCGGTTAGCCGAGGACCTGTACATGAACGGGTTTATCTCCTACCCCCGCACCGACAACACGGTGTATCCCCCGTCCCTCAACCTGGACGGGGTGCTACGCACCCTGGAGCAGACGGAGTTTTGCGAGCACGCCCTCTGGGTCCGGGGCCACCGGCGGAGCAGCCCCACCCGGGGCAAGAAGACCACCACCGACCACCCGCCCATCCACCCCACCGGTGCCGGCCGGCGGGAGGTGCTGGGGGAGGAGCGCTGGAAGATCTACGAGCTGGTGGTCCGCCGGTTCCTGGCCACCCTCTCCCCTGACGCGAGATGGTCCACGGTGAAGGTCAGCCTGGATGCCGGGGGTGAACCCTACGTGGCTACGGGTGCACGCCTGGTGGAGCCTGGCTGGCGGAAGGTGTATCCGTACAGCGCGGCCGAGGACCATCTGCTCCCGCCCCTTGCTGCAGGAGAAGAGCTCCCCCTCAAAGACGTGCTCCTGGAGGAGAAGGAGACCCAGCCCCCGCCCCGGTACACCCAGTCCCGGCTGATCCAGCGGATGGAGGAGCTGGGCCTGGGGACCAAGTCCACGCGGCACGAGGTGATTGCGAAGCTCCTCCAGCGGCGGTACGTGGAGGGGAACCCGCTGCGGCCCACACTCGTGGGAACGGCCGTCATCGAGTCGCTGGAGCGGCACGCGGCCACCATCACGCAGCCGGACATGACCCGCACGCTGGAAGCGGACATGCAGGAGATCAAGCAGAAGAAGCAGACCCGGGAGGGCGTGGTCAAGGAGTCGCGGCAGATGCTCCACCGGGTCTTCGACGAGCTGGAGGCACACGGCGCTGAGATCGGAAAGGAGATCATGGGCCGGACCGACGAGGAGCGTACCATCGGCCCCTGCCCTGCCTGCGGCGGGGACCTCCGGATCCGGCAGATGGGACCCGGCGGGCAGTTCATCGGCTGCAGCCGGTACCCGGAGTGCGGCTTTAACCTGAACCTCCCCTCGCCCCAATGGGGGAAGGCGATAAAGACGGCCGAGGTCTGCACAGAGCATTCCCTCTCCCATGTCCGGCTCATACGAAAGGGCGCCCGGCCCTGGGACATCGGCTGCCCGCTCTGCTCCCACATCTCCTCCAACCGGGAGGCGCTGCAGCTGATCCCCCACCTCACCGGGGAGATCCTGAACCGGCTTGCGGAGAAGCACCTCTACACCGTCTCGGACCTTACCAGGATGACCCCGGAGGCCCTCTCAGCCGCCGCTGCCATCTCCGCAGATGACGCGAAACGGCTGCTGGCCGGGGGCTCCGACGTGCTGGTGCTGCTGCGCCGGCGGTCCGAGCTGCGGAAGTTCGTCCGGGCCCACCTGCCCCCGAAGCGGGGGAGGAGCCAGACCGGGATCACAAAGACCCTCTACTTCCACGGGATCAACGATATCCGGGGGCTGGCCGCCTCAGACCCCTCCCTGCTCATCGCTGCCGGCATGAAGGAGTCCGAGGCAGAACTGCTGCAGAGGGAGGCCCGGGGCCTCTGCGGAGACCGGGCCCTGCGGGATGCCGGCATCCCTGCCGCCAGCCTGAAACGGTACCGGGACGCCTCCATCGAGAAGCCGGAGGACTTCTGCTTCCTGCACCCGGCGTACCTGAGTGCACGGACGGGACTCTCCCTGGAGACGGTGTACCGGCACGTGGAGATGGTGTGCAAAACGATGGGGGTGAAGCCCCCGGCCCGTATCTCGAAGGCCGCGCTGGAACAGGGCAGGGCAGGGCTTCTCGCCATCCCCGGGATGAACGAGAAGATCCTGGAGAAGCTGTACCGGGCCGGGATTCTCAACCGCGAAGCACTCCGGAAGGCGGAAGGGCCGGCCCTCGCGGCTACCACCGGGATCCCGGTGGAGACGGTCCGGCAGCTGATCACCGCGAGCATCTCCCGCGGGGAAAGGAATAACCGATCCGCAGGGAAAGGGTGAGATCAGGATGGCTGTTCACTGGAAGCACTGGGCCCACGTGACCAAGCTGGACCCGGACCGGAGCCTTGCCCCGGCCGTGCTGGAAGGGGTGGCGACCAGCGGCACCGACGCGCTGATGCTCTCGGGCACCCAGAACGTCACCCAGGAGAACATGGGGAAGCTGCTGGACCAGGTGAAGGCCTACGGACTCCCCCTGGTGGTGGAGCCGTCAGGGCCGGAGTCGGCACGGTTCCGCGGCATTGACCTCCTCTTTGTCCCGAGCGTGATGAACAGCGGGGATGTCCGGTGGATCGTGGGCAAGCACCGGGACTGGGTGCTCGGCCAGAAAGTGGAGTGGGAGAAGGTGGTGCCTGAAGCGTACCTGGTACTCAACGCCGATTCCGCTGTCGGGAAGGTGACCCGGGCCGACTGCGGCCTCTCCCCGCAGCAGGCCGCAGCCTACGCCCAGGTGGCAGATCGCTACTTCCGGTTCCCCATCGTGTATATCGAGTACAGCGGGAAGTACGGGGACCCTGCGGTGGTGGCGGCCGTGTCGGACGTGCTGGAGGACGCGGTGCTCTACTACGGCGGCGGGATCGATACCGCAGAGAAGGCCGCGGAGATGGCGCGCCACGCCGACACCATCGTGGTGGGCAACGCGGTGTACGAGCGCGGCATCGATGCCCTGAAGGCAACGGTGCAGGCCATCCAGTAGGGTCCTGCACCGGTGGCAGCAGGGAATGCCCGAGATCTCGATCGTGCTCGTGGAACCCCTCCACGAGGGGAACGTGGGCTTTGCTGCCCGGGCCATGAAGAACTTCGGTTTTTCTCATCTTGTGCTGGTCTCCCCCTGCCCGCTGGGAGACCATGCCCGGTCCTGCGCCTCCCATGCCGCTGACGTGCTGGAGCAGGCGGAGGAGATGACCATGGACCAGGTCTTTTCCACCCACGATCTCCTGGTGGCCACCACGGGGGAGCTCACCAAGTCCGTCTGCCGGTCTATCCGGATGCCCTACTCCACACCGAAGGAGCTCCGGGAGCAGCTGAAGGACGCGGGGGGCCGGGTCGCCATCCTCTTCGGCAGGGAGAACTGGGGGCTCAACAACCAGGAAGTGGAGCGGTGCGACCTGATCTGCACGATCCCCGGCTCGCCGGAGTACCCGATCCTGAACCTCTCCCACGCAGTGGCCGTGGTCTGCTACGAACTCGCTGACCTGCCGCCGCCCCAGTACCGCATGGCCTCGCGGGAGGAGATGGAGTGCCTGTACGAGCACCTGGACCGGATGCTGGACCGGGTTGACCACCCGGCCCACAAGCGGAGGAACACGCTCATCATGATGCGCCGGATCCTGGGCCGGACCCGGCTCACCACCCGGGAAGTCTCCACCCTCCACGGCCTCCTCCGGCGTGCCGAGTGGCACATGGAACCGGAACATCCCCCAAAGGATACGGAATAAGGTGGGGTAAATCGGTATACCCCTGCATCCACCATGGGTTTCTACGAGGATCACCACTATCTTCACGGGATTTGGTGCAGGAGGGGGGATACCCCCCTCCCGGTCCCTCCCCCGTGAGGATAGGGTGAGCCGGGCTGCCACGGGATCCCGGTGGAGGTGACCTGCAACCGAGAGGTCCGCCCATCCTCCAGGGGGGGACGCCCACGCGGCGGGGGGACCACAGGTCCCCTCCAAGAGCGTCACACCAGAACAATACCGGGTAACACCGATTCACTTTCGGATGAACCACGAATGGTGCGGGGGGGGGCAAGCCCCCTCCCGGTCCCTCCCCAGTGAGGATATTCTCCCCATTCCTTTTTCCCCATCAGATCCCGTAATAAACCGGGGGGGCGCGGACGGAGCCATCATCACCATTTATGCCCTCGGATTCCGAGTGGTACAGGATGATCCTCGTCGACTGGCAGATCCGGGACCGCATCGCCCGGGGGCATATCCGGGTTGACCCCTACGACCCCACTCTCGTCCAGCCCAACTCCCTGGATATCCGGCTGGGGGACCATTTCGTCTGGTACGAACCGGGGGACGAGGTCATCGATCCCTTCGAGAAGGAGTCGGTGACGGCAAAGGTCCAGGAGATGCGGGCGCCTTCCATGGTCCTCCCGCCGGGGCTCTTTGTCCTGGCAGAGACCCTGGAGGCCATCACCCTCCCGGACAACATCGTGGCCTCCATCGAGGGCAAGTCCAGCGTCGCCCGGCTGGGGGTCGAGCTCCACCAGACCGGCGGCTGGATCGATGCCGGGTTCTCGGGCAGCATCACGCTGGAGATGTGCAACGTGAACCAGCGGCCGGTGCGGATATACGCCGGGATGCCCATCGGGCAACTGGTCTTTTACACGACAGAACGGGCGGAGGAACCCTACAACCTGAAAAGAGACGCCAAGTACCAGCACCAGCGGCAGGCCACCCTCTCCCGCTACCCGGAGAACGTGCGGACGCAGAAGGCGAAATATCGAAAAGGATAAGGAAAAAGGAGAGTCGGCTGCGTCCCTTGGTTTTTTGGGAAAATAGTATTGTACTGGTACGCTCCAGGGGGGACCTCACGGTCCCCCCGCCGCGTGGGCGCCCCCCCCCTCGTAAGGATATCTACCACTTCGGGAGTGCCATAAGTTGGCTATCCACTCGAGGGGTACTGGAGCGGCGGGGGCGACAGCCCCCGAGAGCGTTCACCGGATTTCCGCAGGACTCACACACGAGAGGGAGTCCCCACCAATATGCTCATGGGATATCACTACCATTCCCTTCACCGGGATTTGCATGCAGAAGATCAGTATCGGCACCAACGTCTTCGTGTACCCCATGCCTGTCACCCTTCTCGGGACGGTCGTGGACGGGAAGCCCAACTTCATGGCCCTCGGGTGGCTCTCGCGGGTCAACGCAAACCCGCCTCTCATCGGCGCGGGCGTGGGAAACCACCATCACACCCCGAAAGGGATCCGGGAACACCGTACCTTCAGCATCAATGTCCCTTCCAGGGAACTGATGGTCAAGACCGATTACTGCGGGCTGGTCTCGGGCAAGGCCGAGGAGAAGGCAGGCCTCTTTGACATCTATTATGGCACCCTCCCCACCGCACCCCTGATCCGGGAGTGCCCGCTCTCCCTGGAGTGCCGGCTCGTGAACATGGTGGAGATGGCTACAAACACCCTGTATATCGGCGAGATCGTGGCCTCCCATACGGAGGAGCGCTTCCTGACCGATGGGAAACTGGACATCAAGAAGATGGACCCCCTCCTCCTCACCATGCCGGACAACCGGTACTGGACTGTCGGGGATTATGCCGGGGATGCCTGGAAGGCGGGAAGAGGCCTGAAGAAGGGATAAAACCGGACCTATTTCTCAAACCCCAGTGACCGTGGGGAACTCCTGCCAACCATGGGGATGCCCACGCGGCGGGGGCGGAGCCCCCAGGAGCGTCCCACCAGTATTCACACCATAAGGAAACCGCTATCTTCACCATCTGCGGGGGCGGTCGCACCCT
>Ga0315274_10015270_pt1 | contig 10883 bp, 9 predicted proteins | sample YL17G02_20_MG_FD_203700 | JGI IMG/M metagenome (GOLD analysis project Ga0315274, IMG submission 203700) | Sediment microbial communities from Yellowstone Lake, YNP, Wyoming, USA - YL17G02_20 | ecosystem: Environmental > Aquatic > Freshwater > Lake > Sediment | place: USA: Wyoming | collected...
CTGGCCTTTTTTGTGGCGTCAGCGGCTTATAGGGGATTCACGGCCCGTAACACCGAGGCAGTGTTGCTTCTCATTTCTGCCGTTTTCATAATGTTCGGCATCGCCTCGATCGGGAATGCCATCCCGGTCTTCTCCAATATCGCCAACTGGATTCTGATGAACCCATCCATGACTGCCCGCCGCGGCATATTTATCGGTATCGGACTGGGGACAATTGCCACGGCTTTGCGGGTAATCCTGGGTGTCGAACGCACCTACCTGGGGAAGGAATGAGATGAATATCTGGCAAAGACTGCGCAATCTCGACCGCCGGGTAATCTTCATTCTCATGGCCCTGGGCGTCGGGCTGCCTCTCCTGACAAATATCGGCCTGCCGGTGCGCGTCACTCACGATGTCAGATCCGTGTTCAATTATATCGACAAACTCAATAGGGGGGACGTTCTCCTTCTATCGTATGACCACGATACCGGCACACTTCCGGAGATGGTACCCATGTCGACCGCCATCCTGCGCCACGCGTTCTCCAAAGACCTGCGTATCATCGGCATGGCGCTCCGGGCTGAGGGCTCGGCGATCGGGCGACAGGCGTTCCGCCGGGTGGGGAAGGAATTCGGCAAACAGGAGGGGATTGATTATGTCTTCCTGGGCTATCGCCCGGAGATCACAGCTTCGATTCTCGGCATGGGGAGCTCGATCGAACGTGTTTTCCCCAAGGATGACCGCGGCATTGCCGTCAGCGAGATCCCGCTGATGCAGGCTGTGCACAATTACGGCGATATCGCCTTTGCCATCTCGATCTCGGACGACGATACTCCCGTCTACTGGATAAATTACGGAAATGCCCGTTATCAACTAAAATTCGCCCCGGCCGTGACCGCGGTCATGGCCACAACCTTCTTCCCGTTCCTAAATTCCGGGCAGATAGTCGGCATGGTTGCCGGATTAAAGGGCGCCGCCGAGTATGAGAGATTGATTGACCATAAGGAGATGGCCTCGCGCGGCATGGATGCCCAGTCGATCGCCCACCTTGTGGTGATAGGATTCATCCTGGTTGGGAACCTGGCCTATTTCGCCACTAGGAAAGGGAAACAGCAATGAGTGGTAATCCCGGTATCTGGCTGGCGGCCTTCCTGACATTGGCGATTTATTCGTTCCTCTACCGCGATAACCCGATCTACCGGTTCGCCGAAAGCCTGCTCATCGGCGTATCGGTCGGTTTCCTGCTGGTGGTAGCGTTCGACACCACCATTCTGCCAAAGGCTCTCGAACCGATCGCGGCGCAATTTAAGAATATGTCCGCCAATGGGGCATCTGGGATCCCGATGCTGATATGGGTGATAATTCCCGTGGTGCTTGGAATCTTCATGTTCGCTCGGTTTGTCCCCGGATGGGCCTGGTTGTCGCGAATCGCCTTGGCTCTCTATATCGGCTTCGGGGCCGGCGTATCGATACCCGCAACGATGCAGTCTTATATATTAAAGCAGATCGAGGGGACTATCAGGCCATTCCTGGCAATCAATTCCGCGTGGGATGTTTTTTCCGCGCTTTTTATCCTGGTTGGCTTGATCGCAGTTATCAGCTATTTCTTTTTCTCGAAGGCCCACACGGGCAATTTCGGACGGCTGGCGCGTCTGGGGACATGGTTTCTGATGGTCTTTTTCGGCGCCACGTTCGGCTATACGGTTATGGCGCGCATCTCGCTCTTGATCGGGCGTCTGCAATTTTTGCTGGGTGATTGGCTGGGGTTGATTTCGTAAATTATGCCGCTGCCGAAGATGGCCGGCGCTAACAACAATGGGTCACAGCCAGCTGTGACACCAAATATGCGAGGGGAATCAAATGAAAAAACATATTTTCTATATTCTGCCCTTATTGGCGCTTCTCGCCTGCGATGGGGAAAATAAGATGGCAAGCTGGCAGCCGATCGAACTGCCACAAGGATTTGCGGAATCGCATATCCTTTCAATCGATATCAAGGACGGCAGGACACTGATAGGCACATATGGCCGGGGCGCCCTGTTGAGCGACCAGGCGGGCACGGGCTGGACCGTGTTTGACACCTCCAAGGGCCTCTCCTGGAATTTCATTCTCGGCGGCGACTGGCAGGGCGATTACATCATACTGGCCACTCTCGGTGATGGGCTAAACATCTCGTCTGATGGTGGCAAAACGTGGGAGAGGTTTGGCTACAACTTCTTCGGCATCGAGTACCTATACACGGTCGATGCCATTATCCAGGGTAATCGCAAGCTTGTGCCCACCGCCGATGGATTAGTCATTTTCGAGGACAGTATCCAAACTTGGCGCGCCATCACTGAAAAAGAGGGTCTTGCCTCACAATATATCTACGATATCGCGGTGCAGGGCGACACCATTGCGCTCGGCACTCTGCACGGCTTCTCCATCTCATATGATGGCGGCCGGACATGGAGGAACTTCTCACCCAACGGCCGCGTGACCGCCGATTCGCTCCTCGCCTGCAAGGTGCGCGCGGTGGCCTTCCGCGGCGATTTCCTCTACGCCGGCTGCGACGATGGCCTTTATTTCTCCGCGGATAATGGCGCCTCATGGTCCAGTCTTGGCGCCGACAAATTATCGAGCGAATTCATTCACGATCTAGTTTTCGACAATAACGGCCGGCTCTGGATTGCCACATATAAAGAAGTGGCGAGTTACAAACCCGATGAACAAAAATGGCGAATCTACAATAGCGAGCACCGATTGCCGGAAAGCTCGATAAACTGCCTTGGTATTACCGATGATGGAGAAGTCCTGGCTGGCACAAATGAAGGCCTTTATATGTTGGTTGTCCCGATTCCAGAGAGAAAGGTCCCTGCTAAGCCAATGGCAGAATATCTGACAACCGAGGAGCCCACCCATCAATGGATGCTGCGGCCTGTTTCACCCGATGAGCAAAACTGCAAAGACCAGACCTATCTATACGGTTCAACCATGGGCGGTAATTTCCGGCAACATCAGGGGAACGAATACAATAATCCCGAGGGCGTGCCACTACTGGCGGTCGACAGCGGCGAGATTGTTTATACGGATACTTCAATAGGTCATACCGTTCTAAAATGCGATACGAAGGTGGATACAATTACGATATATGCCCACTACCATCATCAGCACGAGATATATAAAAAAGCAGGCGATCGTGTCGAGAAAGGCGAACCAATTGGGACTGTCGGTAAGAAGGGAAATGTCACTAACGAGCACCTGCATTTCGAGGTTGCCGTTTCATCGCGTGATTCGGCCAAGGATTCGGTCTCAACTACGCGTAATTCGGAGCTCTGGGTCCAGCCTCTGCCGGGATGCGGCACTATTGTCGGCAATTTAGTTGACTCATCCGGAAACAATGTGCCCGGCGCCCGCATTTATGGTATTACAAAGCCGATTCCGACGGAGACACCGTTCTCATTCGCCGAGACTTATATGGACAAGGTGCACCCTTCTGAAACATACCGCGAGAACTTCGCCATAGGAGATGTACCGGCGGGCGATTATATTCTTACCGCCGGAGTCGGCGGACAAAATTCCCGCGTCAAAGTCCATGTCGAGCCCGGCAAATTTACCAGAGTGAGGATGCAGCTTAAGTGAAAATGCGGGTTTTCTTAGTTTTCGTTGCAGTGGCAATGGCATGTCTGGCATTTTCCTGCTCTAAGGAACGATCGATAAACGTATCGGCCGAGAAGTTCAAGGGGAATCGGAGAATCATCATAGTCGATTCGTTTCATCTTAACGATTCGACAGCATCATTCAGCAGCGTAGTTGATTATTCGATATCCCACGAATCCGGTTATTTCAACAATGGAACGCTGGAGATCGATTCTATGAGCAGCGTGGGCCGGTCTTATGAATTAGACCTGGATTCCGTCCCCGCCGGCAACTACAGTGCCACCTTCCGCGTCGACCGCCCCTTCGTCATACTGGGCCGGAAAGACGATACCGGCAAGGCCCGTTTCATCGAAATCAAAACGATCGCGCTGCCTGTAGGTTCCACTGTCGCCCTGCCGCCGGTAGAAATTTGGGCATACCGGCCGAATCGGCTGATAATCTATTTCGAGCCAAATATTACCTTTTCGCAGGCCGATAGTATAGTCATGGGCGCAGGGGCGGAGGTTATTTCGCGCACCCGATCCTTTTTGGACGATGCTCCGCTTTATATGATTTCGATCGATGGCGGTGTCACCGAGGCTGATCTAAAACCTGTCATAGAGGATTTGCCCGGCGTTCAGGCTGTCTATTTTGACCTTTTGGGTCACTCTTATTATTGATGTTTTGCCGACGATGCAGGCGCAAGATGCGCGAGGGAAAACGCAGCTACCACAAGAAAAGAAAGTGGATCTGCCCGAACTGCGGTTCTGCCAGGTTTCAGGAACTGAAAAGCAATGCCAAAAGCAGATTGTAAGGTTCTGGTCGGAACATCAGGCTACTCTTTCGATGATTGGGACGGGGTTTTTTACCCGGTAGGACATCCAAAGGGTAAGAGGCTTGATTTCTACAAAGATCATTTCCGCGTGACCGAGATAAATTCCACCTATTACCGTATCCCGCATCCGGCCGTGTTTTACAACATGGTCAAAAAGGTTGACGGCGATTTCGAATTTATTATCAAGACTCATCGCAGTTTCACGCACGACCGCAAGGAGCTCGAGGAGAAATCGAGAGAATTTAACGAGGCGACCAAGCCTGTTGTCGATTCGGGGCGGCTGAAAGGATATATCGCGCAATTCCCCTATAGCTTTAAATACGCCCCCCAGAACCTCGATTATATTCTTCGGGGCAAGGATCTTTTCCGCGAGGCGCCCCTTTTTGTCGAATTCCGAAATGTAAGCTGGGACAGGCCCGAGGTTTACGAGGCTCTGCGGGCTAATGGGATCGGGTTCTGCTCGGTCGACGAGCCGGATTTGCCGGGGCTTTTCCCGTCAAAGGCCGAGGCGACCACTGAGGTTGGATATATTCGTCTCCACGGACGTAATGCCGCCGATTGGTGGGGCGGGGGAGGGGACCGCTACAATTACCTCTATTCTGAAAAGGAACTCAAGGAATGGAAATCGAAAATTGAGGACTTGAAATCCAAAACTAATAAGATATATTTGTTTTTTAATAATTGTCACCTGGGCCAGGCTGTTCGCAACGCCAGGATGTTTCTTGACATGATGCAGTTGGAAATGCCGCAATGAAAAAATTCTGGATCAAGGTCCTTTTCTTTTTATTGATCATTTGGGCGCTGGCCGCCGTCATTTCGGCGATCAGCATGAACAGGCAAGGAGCGTCCGTAAGGGATGGCTCATCATCTACGACGACAGCGTTCAAGCTGGTGGTAGATTCCCTTATCTCGTATCCAAATCCGAAGATCAGATCCGAATCGGCGGTGGTGGTTGACCTGGCAGATGGGCGAGTGCTTTTGAAGAAGAACGAATATGCTGTCCGCCCCATTGCCAGCCTGACCAAACTGGCGACCGCGTTGGTATTCCTGTCAGTAAATCCCGATTTATCAAAGGTGGTGACGATTGAGAGGGCGGATCGCGAGGGCGCCGGCAGGTCGCGCCTTTATTCCGGCTCGCAGGTGACATTAGGAGATATCTTTAATTTGATGCTGATTTGCTCGGACAATGTCGCTGCCCGAGTGTTGGCCAGATCGACGTCCTTGACCCCGGAGTTGTTCGTCGAGCGCATGAATGAGCTGGCGCTGGATCTGAACCTGGCACATACACACTTTTCAGAGCCGACAGGCCTCGATCCTGCCAACGTTTCGACCGCGGCCGAATGCGCCGTGTTACTGAAAGCGGCGCTGGATCACGACCAGATTGCCAATGTGATATCGCTGAAAAATTATTCGTTTAAGCCGCTGAACCGGAAAAGAATATATACGGTTAATAATACCAACAGGATGCTTTTTGGCCGGGCCGATATTATAGGTGGCAAAACAGGTTATATTTGTGAATCGGGTTATTGTCTGGCGCTGTGTGCCGACCAGGGAGGTCGAAGGCTCGCGACTATCGTCCTGGGGGCCCCGACCAGCGGCACTCGTTTCCGTGACGCCGCCAGGCTGCTTACAAGCGTTCCCGGTAATCAGCGCATCGCCATAAATTAAGCGAATATCAAACTTGACAGCCGGTATGCCGCATATATATTGCCCTGCGGTTCCGGCCATTAACAATGCCCGATGGGGTTCTATTAAAGCCAAGCCGGAGTAGCTCAGTCGGTAGAGCAGCTGATTTGTAATCAGCCGGTCGGGGGTTCAAGTCCCTTCTCCGGCTTATGAAATTCGTATGGTGGGGTTCCCGAGTGGTTAAAGGGAACAGACTGTAAATCTGTCGGCGACGCCTTCGGTGGTTCGAATCCACCCCCCACCACTTTTTATTTTCCGTCTATGGACCATTCAGCCAGGAAAAACTTCTTCATCGTACATTCCAAGGGTTTGACCGACAAGGCCTGCGAACTTGCCGCCCGGCTTCGCGCTGAGGGACACGAGGTCTATGTCCCCGGTATCCGGACGAAGCAAGACACCGACGAACTCACAATCTGCACCGCCAATCGCGCCGCCATGAGCCGGGCCGATGAGGTACGCGTAATATGGGATGGCACCTCACACGGCGTAATTTTTGATCTCGGGATGGCGTTCGCCATGAACAAGCCGATTCGCCTGGAATATGTCATTCCCAAATCGATGCGCGGCCTCCTGGAGAGGCTAAGCGAAAGCTGATTTCTCCCTAAATTCGCAATATAGAATTATCAATGAAGTTATAATTTAATATGTAAGTCGTGATATAGGCGTCATCGCGACGTTGTATTGGGGCTCAAGCCTGCCAATTTATTTTTCAAGTCCGGGAGCCGTGCCGGAGCTCATCAGATTGGATATATAGGTCAAAATGCTGGTGGCGCTGTAGAGCTTGAGGTGGCTATTCCACTGAGGCAGGAGCTCAAGTAAAAGCTTCGTGTCGAGATAATCATTCAATCCGGGGCTCCTCGCGATGACATCCTCAATATTCCTTTTCAAAAGCTGCGCGTCCTGATCGATGGCCGCCACACTGCCGTGTCGGGCCAGAGCACGTTTCAAATAGATTAGGCGCCTAACAGCTTTCTCGATGGCTGGCCTTTCGATTGTCCAGTTTTTCATGAAAAGGTAAACCGGGGTAATTGGAGAGGCGATCGCAAAGCCCCAGTTGGCGTACTTTATTCTGGCAATTCTGGGGTCGAGCTTGCGATGAAATTCGGCGAATAAGCGATGGTTGTCTTTGGCATTGTCGGATAAAAGCATGGCTTTTTGAAAGAAGGGCATGGAATAGAATGGAGTATTGCACCAGAAGAAAAACCTGACCCTGTCCTCGCCCTCGAATGAAAGTCTGAAAAGATGCTCGAAAACGCTGAAATGGCCATATTTGTCGCGCAGGCTTGTTTCGGGATAAGATAGGAAATGCTCGTGGATACGCGCCTTCAGTTCTGATGCATCTATGCGCATGAGCAAGGCCGCTTCCTCAACAGAAAAGAATGCGTTCCTGCGGAGAATCTGATTGGTGAGGTCATCGGCGTTCCCGAGCCTTATTTTCTGGCATCGCGGGGCAAGAATCAGTCCACCGCCATCTCCCGTGAAGAAGGCGCATCCGTGGCCATAATCCGCCAGCAGAATATCGAGAGATTTCATCACTGTGCCCATGATGCCACCGGTACCGTGGCCGTCTTTCATGTTGATCAGCCGATTCATATCATCGAAATTTATTCCTGGCAGATCGATACGGCGCGTCTCCATTCCATAGGCGTTGGCCAATTCCCTGGCTACCGGCAGGTCGCGAAGCAGGTCGCCGCGATCATCGACAAAGGTAATGCAGTTCAAATCGATATCATATTTTTTTAATCCCGCAAGAACCGTTCGGGAATCGAGACCCCCGCTCAGGGTGAGGATATTAGTCCTATCATGGAACGCCTCTGCGCGATCCCGCGAGCTCTGCAGAAATGGGCCAAGTAGCTCCTCGGCATACTTGCCGGGGCGGGTACTAACCTGGCCATCAGAGAAATTCCATTCGAAGGCCTTTCTAATATCGATCCTGCGATCCCTGGGCCTGAGCTTTATCAGTGATGCCGGCGGCAATTTATATATCTGGTTGAACATCGTGCGCGTGCCAAGGGGGAAAAGCAATAGCATCGCCTCCGCCATGGCAAATGAGGAAAGGCTCAAGGCCGGCGTTAGACCGGTTATGAATTTTGGCTCCCGGGAGAGGATGAAAGTATCTTGATTCCGATAGTAGTAGTAGGTAATCCGGCCAAGGGCATCGTTTAAGATATGAATATCGCCAGTTTCCGCATTCACTATGACGATTGCGAATTCGCCATCGGTATTCAAAAGCAGGCTCTTGAGGCGATCGCGATCATTCCAGGCTTTGTCCGCTGGGTCATCTGCAATCTGCTTTATAAGCTCATCGATCCTCTTTCGCCCGTCGCCGTAAATAAAACCCTCGATAAAATAGTGCTTGGAGCCGGTCTGAAAATGAGCTATCGGATATCCGGGGTAAGTGATCGTGCCGATAATCAGATTTTGTCCGACACACCTGCTCTGCGAAACATACTGGGGAGTATATTTCATCTTATCGAGGAGAGAGTCGACCCTGTTGGGTAGAGCCCTGTCAAGAGGCTCGTGCCGATAAATAAGGCTGATACCTGGCATATCGGAGATTATATAAATCGCGGGCGAGAGCAATTCAATAGAAATAATGCATGTTCATATCCACCCGACATTTGTTTCTTTCCTTGACAAGGGGTTCTGAACGATTTAATTATTTTACAGCTTCTTGAGACCAATGCGGGAGTAACTCAGTTGGCTAGAGTCACAGCCTTCCAAGCTGTTGGTCGCGGGTTCGAATCCCGTCTCCCGCTTTGTTTCATTCAAAGGGTCATTGTATGGTTTACACGGTTTATATTCTAAAGAGCGAAAAAGATGGGAATTTATATATTGGCCGGACGGCGAATTTCGCCGAAAGACTTCGGGCCCATCTTGATGGCCGAGTTAAGTCGACCCAACATCGTCGTCCGCTTCGTTTGATCTAAGAGGAGCAGTTTCAGACCCGATCCGAAGCCGTGGTCCGTGAACGAGAATTGAAGGGCACTTCAGTGAGGGATTTCAAGAGAGCATTACGTGACAAGTCGGCTGGCTAGAGTCATCCGCCTGAATTGGTCGCGGGGCCATTTGGCTCTTGAGATTCGAATCCCGTCTCCCGCTTTGTTTGCTTATTTCTCACAGGCCTGATTTGCAGTCTCCTAAGCTAAATGGTGGGAACACCTTATATCTTAAATAAGTTCATTTCTTCTCGCGTAGGCGAGGAGGTCGCAGCGGTAATGATGACATAGGTGACCTCTTTTAGATAAGCGTTGGAACTGGCTGGAAATGACATCTTAGCAAGCAATCTGCCAATCCAATAAAAAAGTGTATTTTGGCCCAAAATTATGCTTGACAGCGATTTTGGGGTTTTTATATTGCAAGTTTGTTATTTAAAGGGAGTTATCCCTTTTAAACTATTGGTGGGTAAAGCCAGCCCAAGTAGCTCAGTTGGTAGAGCACGTCCTTGGTAAGGACGAGGTCACCGGTTCAATCCCGGTCTTGGGCTCGTTGACGGGGAATCAATTTATCTTGAATTACCAGGAATATTCAGGGAGAGGATTTACGAATGGCCAAGCAGAGGTTTGAGAGGACGAAGCCGCACGTTAATGTGGGGACGATTGGGCACGTCGACCACGGCAAGACGACGTTGACGGCGGCCATCACGATGGTATTGAACCGCAAGTTCAAGGGAGTAACGGTGCGGGATTTTGATTCCATCGACAACGCGCCTGAGGAGAAGGAGCGGGGCATAACGATTGCCACGGCGCACGTGGAGTATGAGACGGACAAGCGTCACTATGCGCATGTGGATTGTCCGGGGCACGCCGATTACATCAAGAACATGATAACGGGGGCGGCCCAGATGGACGGGGCGATATTGGTGGTGAGTGCGGCCGATGGACCGATGCCGCAGACGCGGGAGCACATATTGTTGGCGCGTCAGGTGGGAGTGCCTTACATCATAGTATACATGAACAAGGTTGACATGGTTGACGACCCGGAGTTGCTGGATCTGGTGGAGCTTGAGGTCCGGGATTTGCTTTCGAAGTATGAGTTTCCGGGTGATGACATCCCGATTATCCGGGGCAGCGCATTGCAGGCCATGACCAAGGGTATAGATGCCAATGTTCCCATGGATGCGCCGGAGTTTAAGAGCATTTTGGAGTTGATGGCGGCGGTGGACAGTTACATCCCGGAGCCGGTTAGGGACGTCGACAAGCCGTTTTTGATGCCGGTGGAGGACGTTTTTTCGATCACGGGTCGTGGCACGGTCGGCACGGGTCGCGTTGAGCGCGGCAAGGTGAAGAGTGGCGAGGAGATGGAGATAGTGGGGATCAAGCCGACCCGCAAGACGGTGGTGACGGGGGTGGAGATGTTTCGCAAGTTATTGGACTATGCCCAGGCGGGTGACAACATCGGGTTATTGCTGCGGGGCGTGGACAAGGACGAGTTGGAGCGGGGGATGGTGATATCGAAGCCGGGCAGCATCACGCCGCACACCAGGTTTAAGGGGAACGTTTACGTTTTGAAGAAAGAGGAGGGTGGACGTCACACGCCGTTTTTCAACGGTTATCGGCCGCAGTTTTATTTTCGGACGACGGATGTGACGGGAGTGGTGCATTTGCCTGAGGGTCGGGAGATGGTCATGCCGGGCGACAGCGTCACGATGGAGTGCGAGTTGATTGCCCCCATCGCCATGGAGAAGGAGCTGCGCTTCGCTATCCGCGAGGGCGGCCACACCGTCGGCGCCGGCGTCATCACCAAAATAATTCAATAACCAAA
>Ga0315274_10015271_pt1 | contig 10883 bp, 10 predicted proteins | sample YL17G02_20_MG_FD_203700 | JGI IMG/M metagenome (GOLD analysis project Ga0315274, IMG submission 203700) | Sediment microbial communities from Yellowstone Lake, YNP, Wyoming, USA - YL17G02_20 | ecosystem: Environmental > Aquatic > Freshwater > Lake > Sediment | place: USA: Wyoming | collected...
CTGGAGTTCCAAACAATTCTACATTATCAGAGGTATCTGTAAATATAGAATTGTTTGGAACTCCAGTAGATGATCTGGGAACCAAATTTATATATTCTGCTTGATTACCTTCTATCTTATCGTATCGCATATATTATATTTAGATTAAACCTCGTCGTAAAGTATTTTAACGCTTGTATCAGCTCCACAAGTGATGCTTAATACCTCGTCAATTGCTCCCTGCTTGTCTGGATTCATTATTCCTACACTTCCTTTTCCGTCAACTTTTGCTACTTGGATAGCAGAAGTCAGGAAGTTAAGAGTCGCTCCAGTATCATTGCCAGAAGCATCTAATACAATTTGCCAAAAGTAAATTGCTTTACCTGAACTAGGTGTTATTATTGTAAAATCTGTCTTATCTTCACTAATCGTCTGTATAAAAATCATTATTATCTCTCCTTTACAAATTTAACCTTTCAATTATTATATGTGAACCAGGGCCTAAAGCGTTGTTTGCAATAGATACGATATCTAATTCTGTAACTTCTTCAACACTATTTACCCATTCATTTCCCTGAAGTTGAATTTCTCCTATTGTAGAAGTTTCTGTTCCTGGAGAATCAGTTTTTACTATCTTCATTTCTGCCTTGCCCAAATATGTTCGGTTATATCCGCTTTTCGCATATAACAATCCTTCCGAGTAATTTACGTCTCCTACAGTTAGATTGTTGTAATTAAGAGGAAAATATACTTGGTCAAGAGACCTTGCAGCAGATGAGGCAGTGTTTATTCCTAGTAAATATTGTCCCCTGTAATCGGTAGAAGAATTGTTATTCAGCCTAATCCCATGAGTTGTTGCTCCTGCAACTGTCTTCACTTTAATCTTGTATAGAACATCATCGTTTCCTGATACTGGAACTGCTATATTAGAAATTGGCCCACCAAGAGGAGAAGTAGAAGGAGTAAAATTAGAAGTCCATCTGGCTACACCATTGGAAATCCTAAAATCTGCTATCTGACCATAGTGAGGATTAGAGGCATGGTCAGAAGAATCAACTCCAATATTACCTACAGCAGCAATATTAAAGAAGTTTGCACTACCCCAAGAAACAAAACTACCTCCAGTGCTTCTATCTATGGTTTGTGCTACACCGTCTATATAAATTCTCCAAGAAGTTGAAGAATCAGAAGTATCTATTCTTACTACGGCTATATGGTACCATCTGTCAGCAACAAAAGCAGAAGCAGTCGCAGCAGGGATATACATAGAGAATCTGGAACTATCGTCTATATGCCAATACCCCCAATGACAGTAGCCATCTCCTGCAAGATTGCCAACCGATAAATCAACCCAACCGCCTGTTCCGCCAGTTCCGTCGTATTGCATCCATATATTCGAAATTTGAGTTGATGTGATGGAGTCCCACCTTATCCAAAAATCTATAGTATGAGGGCTAGTCCCAAAAACCCAATCAGCAGAATCTGCAACTGTGGCATAAGTAATCCCGCCATTACCAAACTGAAAACTTCTTCCTATCTGAGGGAATTTATACTCTAAAGCAGTAGAACCAACTGAACCGTAAGGAATATCCCATGGAGTAAAATCAGAAGTCCATCTGGCTATACCTTTGGATATACGAAGTTCATCCATCCAACCATCAAAATAGTATGGGTTACCTCCATATTGATTCCAACCAACATATAATACGCTGGTTAAATTAGGAAAGGCATCTGCTTCTGTTCCAGAATTTAATAAATTACCATTAAGATATAAACTAAATGTTGTACCATTTCTCACTACTGCTACATGATACCAAACATTAGTAGTGATAGTTGGAATGAGTTGATAGTCTTGATAAATTTCTCCAGCAGTGTTCCGAGCAAATATCTCTAAAGAAGTTCCTCCACTAGTAGTTACAAATCCAAACCACCACATATTATTCGCATCATCATATTGACCACATATGGGGGCTCGTAAATTAAGTGTTGGGAGATTATTAAATCTAACCCAACAATCTATTGTAAAATCCCCTGTTCCAAAATTCCAATCTGCTGAATCAGGAGTAGTTAAATAATCGCTGTTACCGTCAAACAGACCACTTGCAGTCTGAAATTTATGTTTTGCTGTGTCTAATTGTGCAGTTCCAACAGCAGTCATCGTTCTCCCTGTGAGAGAAGAATCTGTAAATGTAGTAGAAGCATCAGCACCATCAAAATGGAGCATTAATTTGGTATAACTATCATTGACCTCTGGAACAGTTACCGTTTTTCCTGTGCTATCTAGACAACCGAATGGTCCTTTAGTGTTACTATCTCCGTGAATCAGTAATTTAGTATAAGAATCCTCTGCTGCTCCTACCTCATAGTTGTAGATTTCCTGCCAAGCATATTTCACCTTGCCGATAACATCCATAGTTCCAGTTCTTAACAAAGAGGCATGAGCGTCTCTTAACACGATAAGACGAGAACCTGCACCAATGCTATTATTGACTACTCCAAATCCCTGAAGAGAAGTTATATTATCAACTGTATTATTCCATACAGTCCCATTTTCTTCTACTTCAGTATAAGTAGTCGGAAATTCGCCAATAAAACTTCCTGTCATGGTTCTAACATAGCCACTTTTAGCAAAAAGATTAAATTCTCCTAATGAAGTGGCTCCAGCAGTATAAGTATAAGTTATCAGTCCATTATCTCCAGTCCCTCTTATTGCCGAAGCTGTTGCATTAGCCCCATAAAGACGTTGAAGGCCATAATGAGTTCCAGAATTGTCTTCATTTATACTTAGCCTTATATAATCTTGATTGACTGGTCCACCTATCTGCCTTGCTATTATTCTATACTTTTCGTCTGTGTTGCCATCAAGACCAGTAGCACAAAGATAAGTTACAGGACCGCCATAAACGTCAGTAGAAGGAGTAAAAGCAGAACTCCATCTGGCTATACCCTTTGAGATACGGATTTCCGACATATAACCATTGAGATAAGCTCCGCTAGCACTTGTAGCAAATCCGATATATAATGGCTGAGTAGAAGTTATCGCAGTAGCGTATGTAACAGGAGCACTTTGCGTTACATCAACTCCATTTATAAAAAATTTAAGATTTCCACTATTCCTAACTATAGCCACATGATACCACTGGCCAAGAACATAAGATATTGTACCTAAAACTCTATCGGCTCCATTAGCATAAAAATGTAGACTGCCGCCGCTATGATATACAGACCATCCGTTAGCACCATCTATATTCCCCATATGAGCCCCAGCAAAAGCGGCATAAGACATCCACCAATAATCAATTGTAAAATCGGCATCAAAATCCCAATCAGCGCTATCTGCTAAAGTTAAATGGTCTCCTGAACCATCAAATTCAAGACTTCTGCTTAATATCGGCAATTTATATTGGCTTGTAGTCTGCTTCACTATCCCGTAAGGATTAGAAAAAACCGCAGAATCGTCTAACCATCTAGCTGCTACTGTTCCTTTGGAAATACGAAATTCGTCAAGATAACCGTTAAGATAATAACTACCATCGCTTCTTCTTCCTATGCTCAAAACGTCAGCGATGTCAACTAAATCTCCAGTTCCAGAAACTATACCTCCAACAGCTATTTCAACACCATTTTCATATATATACATGTTGCTGCCATTTCTGACCACTGCTAAATGCATCCATCTTCCAACTGGAGTCGAGGATAGAGCTCCACCGAAATCCCAAGTAATATTTGCAGAAGCATCTTTACTTTGGAAGTGGGCGTAATAAGTTGAACCATCTTGATAGATGTCAAACATCCAATAAGGATACGTAGATGTATATTGGCTTGCTAACATTTGTGCAACCAAATTAGTCATAGAATTAATATACACCCAACAATCTATCGTAAAGTTTCCTGTTCCAAAATACCAATCAGCAGAATCAGGAACTGTTAAATAAGCTGTGGTTCCATTAAAGAGGGCTGAGTGCGTTCCCATTTTCTTAATAGAACTAGAGAACGTAACATTATTATTAGTTACTGTTTTTGAAGTAGCGCTATCTGTAACATTATTATCTAAATGGAGCATTAACACCGTATTATCATCGTAGGTTTCAGTATTAGTTACAGTTTTTCCTGTGGAATCGGAAGTAGAATCGCCATGAATCATCAACTTAGTATAGCTATCTAAAGTGGCAAGTTCGCCTGAATCGAACACTACCTCGTTTACGTTCTGTATATTCCTAGATTCTATATTTCCAGCTTTCATTAGCTATGATACCTCTTTTGCCATAAAATAAACCTTGATCCGTAACCTATCCCACCGCTAGGAGAAACAACAGTCATCCCTGTAATATTGGCAGGATCCCCAAAAGTATTGATATAGGCTGCTCCTTCCAATGTAACACTGGTAACTGTAGTCCCAGAAACAGCATTAGTCTGTTCAGAGAATCCTGTCCTGATATTCCCACTTTTTGATGGAATTAAAACTCTGCTGTAGGAAATTTGATCGCTGGTCATTCCGCCGCCAATAGTACTTCCTGCTATATTATAAGATTGAAGATAGTTGATCCTTCCTGCAGAAATTGAACCATTATTACCATGCAACCATTGCATTGGATACGAATAATATCCTGTATCGCTGTTCATCAATACGCCGTATGTACTTCCATCTGTATTTTTTCCTGCTACTATCCTACTTTCTAATACGTAATCTCCGGCAGTATCTCCGTCTAAAGTATCAGAGATTAATAAAGAATTTGTTTCATAATTTATAGGATATTCTGAGGTAGATGGAGTAAAGCCTGAAGTCCAACGAGCAATACCTTTAGATACACGAAACTCATCAAGATAGCCATTAAAATAATTTATGCCGGCTCCATTTTGTCCTATATATATTAAACCAGCGAGATTTGTAAGTGTAGCACTATAACTCCCGGCATCTAAAGTAAGAGATTTACTGTCTCCATCTGCGAACAGATACCAAGTATTACCATTTCTTACCACAGAAACATGATACCAAGTATTTATAACAGGTGTCCAACTACAATGGAACTGAACTACATAAGCAGAACTCGCATATTGATAGAAATATAAATTATTGTCATTCTGCCAAAAGAAAGTAGTATAATTATTAGCATTTTCATATTGAGTATAGAACATTGCGTGACCCGCTATACTGTTAAATCTAACCCAAGTATCTATTGTAAAATCGCCACTTCCAAAATCCCAGTCTGACGAATCAGCCAAAGTTACATAATCATCAGTCCCGTCAAACGACAGACAACCGTCGCCAAATTTTGATAGACTTTGAGTGCAGCAAGCATGTTTTTGGAATACTGGATTTTGTCCGGTATTAGCAAGCCAAGGATTATTATATGTTGTTGTTGCTAAGGTTACTCCAGTATATGTTAAAGCATTATTAAGATAAAAATTTGCAGTATTAGTAGGAACGTCTACTTCTATTCTCCAAGTCTGCCACACGTCTGGAAGAAATGGATCACCTAAACTTACATGACTAGTTCCATTCCAACAATTAAATCCCCCGTCCCAGATAGTTAAACCAATATAGATTTTATCTAAGCCAATTGACAATTGGAATCCGTTAAAATATGCTCCATAACCACCCACCACATCGCCATAGTAAGAAAATTCAACTGACCACTTACCAGTTCCTACATTCTTTATGCCGTTATTGTAGTAATTTCCCATCATTACACCACTAACTATTCCTACTTGGGTCTGTCCTGTCCCGGCATCAAATTTGAAACAAGATTTACTATCAAATGTTACTTGAGAAATTGATGAACCTTTCACTTCATATTTATACCAATCAGATAAAGAAGTACAATCGTTAGACCAAAGAGTTTCAGTCCCGTTGTTAATCTTGAAATTAGCATAATCAAGGTAGACTATAGTGTGAGTGTCTTCTCCATCTGAATGGAAAGAGAAGTATCCGTCAGGCTTTGAATTTCCGTTGAGAAGCAGCTTTGTATTCGGATCTGTTATCTCGACATCAGCTACTTTAACGAAGCCATCATAATTGAAGTTCCCTAAACTCTTTATATTACCAAATTGCATAATTTATCCTCTTACCACTCTACTAAAACAAAACCATTACCACCATTACCACCACCATAATAAACTCCACCGCCTCCGCCACCACCGCCGTTTATTCCTGCTTCAGCAGCTGGACCACCGTAATAAACGTTGCCTGCATTACCACCTTTACTTAGTAGAGAACCTGCTCCGCCACCACCGCCATAACCAGCAGGCGTTCCACCAGTATTACCTGAAGTTCCATAACCACCTTTAGCATAAGCAGGACTAACTTTTCCACCTTCCCCAACACCACCAATACCACCAGCACCACCAACAGAAGCAGTTCCAACTTTGCCTCCTTTAACGGTTAAAGTATCGAAAGTAGTATCTCCGCCATCTCCTCCACCTCCAGCAGCTACAGTAACTGTATATCCGGTAGTAGGAACTACCGTCACAGTATATCTTAAAAGATATGCTCCACTACCACCGCCACCGCCAGAACCTCCTGCTCCAGAACCTCCTGCACCACCCGCACCTACTGAAGTTATGTAGGCAGTAGTAACTCCTGTAGGACAAGTCCAAGTTCCTGAACTAGTAAACAATTGCCTACTTGAAGAAGCAGCAACTCCACTGTATCCTGAAGATCCTGTAGGGCCACTATATCCAGAAGTTCCAAGCCCACCGCTGTATCCTGACAGCCCAGCAATATTTCCTGAATTGTCTCTTAACTTCATTACATTGTCACTAGTATCAACAAACATCGAATTGTTTGGAACTCCAGTAGAACTTCTAGGAGTCAATTCAACGTAACTTTTTACATTTATTTTTCCTGATTTCATGTTCTACTCCTATTACGTTCTTTCTGTCCAAACACATTTAGTTGAGGTTCCGCCAGAAACATAAGCTGCATATCCAGTACCATTTATACCGCTCAATTCAAAGGTATCTAATGCTGAATTTGCGACTGTGAACTCTAGATTATTAAGTTCTGTCATTCCTACAACGTCTCTGATTTTCACAGTATCACCGTTGCTAAAACCATGAGTTGAACAAGAGATAACTACTGGATTAGCTTGAGTTGCTCCAGAAATATTCTTGACATCTGTCCAATCGTCATAATAATAGAATTTGCTGCTTTCATATTTGTCGCCAATTTGACCTATTTCAGATGCTACTAAAGTAACACCTGCACCAGGATTGTAGGGAGTCACACCGTCCCAAACTATCCTGTTTACTACGAACGTTGTTGAATCATTTACTACGCAATAATTAGCCATTTTTATATCTCCTCTCCTATAATTAATAAACTATATTTACCAACGAACGATTACAATACCACCTGCACCAGCCCCACCGAAGTAGTTTGCTGTAGCAGCACCACCGCCACCACCGCCGCCACCATAATTTTTTCCATTATTTCCTGTACCGTCAGTAGGACCAAGCGTAGTACCACAATAATGACTTGCTCCACCATCTCCACCTTTGCTACCAATACTCGAAGTTCCATCAGAACCACTTATACTAACATCTCCGCCGGAAGCAGTTCCACCAGTTCCTCCAGCACCACTTCCACTTCCACTTACTCCAGCACCACCGCCATTTCCATAGTTTAAAGTTCCGAAATCAGAAGCGCCGCCAGCACTATCTGTAGCTCCTCCAGATCCTACAGTTACTGATATATTTCCTGAAACACTGCACAATTCATAAGAAAAACCTCCGCCACCGCCTCCTCCACCACCTCGCACGAAACCGGCTCTTCCTTGACCACCGCCTCCACCACCGCCTACTACTTCTACAAATACTTTAGATGGAGAACCACTTGACGACCAATTCCAAGTTCCAGAAGAAGTAAAGACCTGAACGCCACCTAAACCTGCTCCTGTAGGTCCGCTATATCCTGATGCTCCTGTAGATCCTACTGTTCCGGAATAGCCAGAAGATCCTGTAGATCCTACCGCTCCAGAATAACCAGACGATCCAATTCCTGTAGCTATTTCGATGGATGCTCCTGAATTGTCCTTCAACTTTAATTTATAACTGTCAGTAGAATCAATATACAGGGAATTATTATTTGCAGGAGCTCCTGCTATTGGATTTACTTTTAAACCATCACTTTCTGCATAACCTATTGTTTTCATAGTTTACCCCTCTTATTTCTTCTCTCTCTGTTTCAATCTAGTTAGAACTTGTCTTAATCTTCCTAACATCGCTTGCTCTGCTGAAGAAATTCCGACAGGCTTCGAAGCAGGAGTTGCAAATTGCTTTTTGAGAACAGCTTGATACTTTGTTCCGGCTTTGAAGAACTCTCCAACTGTCTTTTGGACATCTGGATCTTTAAGCTCTATCGCCTTCCATTTCTTTATTTCAAATATCAAAGGAGTCTTATATTTTCTATAAGCTCTCAATACTGAGTTGAATCTTCCCTTGATGAACTCATATACATATTGAGTCTGATTTGCCGGGACGTAACTTAACAATTTCCTTAGCTGCTCTGCTTCTGCAGCACTTAAATAATGTGAGTTAAGTCCGTGAGTAAGTCTTGCATCACTGTAAAGAACAAATATCAACGGGACTTGGTCGTGTTTCCAGTTGCTGTAGCGGCATAAAACTAGATTTCCAAACTCCAATATCCCGGCCATTCATCTTATTCTCTAATGAGACTTATCCTTTTTAATAATTTCAATATTCTTGAACATCTTCATTGTATTTTTCTTCAACAATTCAATAGTATCATCAGCATTAGTTGCAGGAACAATTTGAATCAGATTGAACGGAAGAATCCTATGTTTAGTATATCTTCCTATCGCGTGGTTAAACGAATTGACGTCTGCTGCATTACCCCACATTGCTTTAATGTCCTGGATAAGAGAAATAGCTACATCATTCAAATACTCATTTTCCTCGACAACCATCAAAGCTGAAATATAATCATTGAACTTCACTACTCCGGCAATGTATGTTACTTCATTACCGCTGAAACCTACACCGATCATGTTTACTGCGAATCTTGTGTCCATTTTTATTCTCCTTTTATATTTTATATTGCTTTAATTACTACTGCGCGGCCCGTTACCGAGCTGCTGTACGTAATCGTTATTGTATTTACATTTGTAAACTCAACATTTTGAGGCCAAATCTGATTTGCCGGAGTTCCGTTGTCTTTGCAAAGAACTAAAACATCTAGCGAATTTAAATTGTGGTTTACTGTCCATGTAGAACCAGAGTAGCTTGAAGCAAAACCGATAGTGGGCATCCCTGTAGATTGATTATAGCTTTGTCCCATCGGAATACTATTGCCCCATCTTAGCATGAGAGGGTTGTTAGGAGATAGACCAATATCTCTATGAATAGCTAAAACGTAGATATTGTCTCCCTGAGGCAGATTTGCTCCAGAACATACTGTTACTGTTAAAACTGCTCCGTCTGTATTAGGATCCAAAGTTACATACGCGCAATAATCTAGAGGGATTATTACTGTTTGAGCATTGATAACATTGTGGTCTGCAGTTCCTTGCCTTGTCGCTGATCCAGTAGATCTGCCAGCCATCCAGTTAACGTAAAGTGGAGCCGTAAAAGTCCACTCAAAAGAAGCGTTCCAGGTATGCGTTCCGCCACCACTAAGCCAAGTATTCCTATCAGGATTAAAGATATATGAGTATCTTAAAGAGTCTTCATGAATTACTGACATATTTTTATTCTCCTATTAATATTTCTTGAAGGTTTTCTTCAAGTTTTATGTTTCCTAAATCTGATTCCCAGATTCTGAGAACCTTATATCCGTCTTTGATTAATTTTTCGTTGACAGCTTTGTCTCTTTCCCAAACTTCTTTTGCTGTCATTTGTAAACTTTTGTTGTAAAAATCTTCTTTATAACAATTCGGATTGCAGTGCCAATAATCTCCATCTATAAAAATTGCTAAATTTAAAGATGGAATATAGAAATCAGCTAAAGTTCCACATATATGTTTTTGAGGTGTATAACTTAATTTTCCTTCTATAAGAGACTTAAATTTCAATTCTGGTTTAGTATTAAACATTATTCTCTTACCACTCTTAGCAACTTTATTAATACTATCAAAGAATGCTTCAGTTAATTTATGAGGCTTTTTTAAATGCTGTTTATGAATTTCTGTTAAACACTTACCTTTTTGAGTAGTAGATTTTTGTTTAACTAATTCTGGATCTTTTTGATATATTAATTTGACATCCTCAGATCTACTTCTCAACTTTAAATTCAAAACATTTTTAAAATGATTACTAACTTCACGTCTATCAATCTTAAACAATTTTCCAATTTCAATAAAACTCAATTGCTTATTCCAATATAGATCGTAAGCTTCCTCGTATTTTATATTCACTAAACTTCTCCTATTCCTTTAAGGTTGATAAACTATAATCCCAGCAAGTTGAAATTTTCCTGCATGGTTATTTGGAACTGAAACATCTCTCTCTATGCTGCAAACTATAATGCTGTGATTTGTAACTACTCCCATTTGAGCTATCGGAATCATAAAATTAACGCTTGTATAACCGTTCATTACAAACTGGGCGTTTGGAACGGAGAGAGTTTCATTATTTGTCTGAGTCACGGTAGGAGAACCGTAAGCATCTCCTGACTGGACTATATCATATCTAAAAGTCAAACCAACACTCTTTCCTGTTTCAGAAGTTGACATACAGTAAATCAATTTAAAATACAGATTTTCTGTAAGCTTAACATTGTTGGCAATCGCAAATTGAAAATATGCTTTTGATACCATTGTTGGAAGAAAATCGCATGTTACTCCTCTTCCTGCAACTGTCCCGTATTCGAATGGATTGGCTATATCGTTGAATAAGGTATTCGGACCCATAAACTGGTTGAACCAGCCGCCAAGACCGACTTGAAC
>Ga0315274_10015274_pt1 | contig 10882 bp, 9 predicted proteins | sample YL17G02_20_MG_FD_203700 | JGI IMG/M metagenome (GOLD analysis project Ga0315274, IMG submission 203700) | Sediment microbial communities from Yellowstone Lake, YNP, Wyoming, USA - YL17G02_20 | ecosystem: Environmental > Aquatic > Freshwater > Lake > Sediment | place: USA: Wyoming | collected...
GACTTTTTGAGAAGAGCATCATAAAATGTAAAAGGGATAGAATAGGTGATTCGTAAAAGGGAGGGTCAAGTGAACAGGAATCGATTCTACGATGGTCATAAATGCTTCTAAGCGGCAAAGGCGTTTAGGAAGGAGCCAATATGCGACTAATCCGTCATCCACAGATAAGATTTGAACACTCATATTCAGGTGTATTCACAGTTTTGGAAGGTGCAGAACTCTCAGACCTTTTTGAGAATTTTTTCCGACACATCAAAAGTAAACGCAAGAAAACACATGATTTTTGGGAAAGAATGTTTCTCTCGGTTTGTCGTTCATACGAGAGCGTGCACGGAACAGGCGTGTTGTCTGAAGTACTTGAATTGCTAAAGGACAAACAGAACCCCATTCGAGACGCAGATGCAAGAAAATTCGACCTTTTCTATAGAGGGATGCTCCGATCACTCTTGGAGGTTGGTTATCCGGATAGAGACTGGCAGATTGTTTTTGAGAACCAGAAAAGTACCCATGATATTGCCAAAGACATAGCCTCTAGAAATCTTGATCTACTCAGAAACGAGCCAGACATGGAAAACATTATCAATGAATTAAAAGATAATCCTGAACGATCAAAGGATTAACAAAGTTTTGGCAGAGATTGTCAGGAATTGTCCACTTCAAGCAACTCCGAGCAACCTTACCTTCCCCCTCACCAACGCCCTCTCAGCCTTAATTAAACCAAGCTCTTTCAGTTTGTTGGTATATAAAGAAAACGTTCTCACAGCCATCGGCTTCAGTTTCTTCTTTTTGCATTCTTCCAAATACAAGCTCCAGAGTTTTCCAGACAATACTTCTTTCCGCTTTTTGATTATTTCAAAGAGCAAACGATGATGCTCTGTGAGCTTATTGAGCATGTAGGTTTTTTTCAAATCCTTTGAAGAATTCCAGCCTTTTCTCACGTCTTCATAATTGATCCTGGCTTTGTATTCAGTTTCTGCGTGATGAGATGAATTCTTCAACGTCTGGATGGCTACCCTGGCGTCACCGTCCGATAATTCAGCTATCTTCTCCAGGGTGGTTTGATCCCATGTTTTGGGATATAAAGCCAACTCCGCTCTCTGCTTCAAGATGAAAAGCAAGTCGTTTACGGAATAAGCCGGAAACTCTATTCTTGTTGGCTGAAGCCTTGACTTAACTCTTTCATCCAGTCCGAATAAAGTATATTTGCTATTACAGACAGCTATGACCCCAATTTTTCTAAGATTGCAGAGATTGTAAAGAATAGAATTCCGCTCTTTCGGACAAGGCTGATCTATCTCATCCAAGATAATAACAAATGGCTTATCGCCTAGAAACCTTTCAAATCTTTCAAGCTTAAAAGTTGTGTTCAGTTTGTCTGCACCCAGTATCCTCAGCTCCACAACAATCTTTTCAATGACAGCATAAAATGTATTGTATTCCCAACAGTTGATATAGACGCCCCTGATCCCTGATTCATGCTCCAGTTTCTTCAACATGAATTTTGTCGTGGCTGTCTTGCCAGTTCCCGGATTTCCATAGACCCAACTGTGAAGAGGTCTTTGCCCTTTCAACGCTGGAGAGAGGCAGAATTGGAGTTGTGTGATCGGCGATTCTCTTCCTGACATTCTCAGAGGGATGGAATGTTCGTCCAATAAATCCGGATTGACTACGATTCCGTGCTTATTTTCCTCAAACATGTGCATTAAGTTTTGCGGGTGAGATTTAAAAAGGTAATGTATGCAGTGCGTATTATGCACTTAATTGAGACAGCTCTTTGAGTCTTTCGGAGAATTGTAAAGTGTCCAAATAAAAACAAAAGGCGTACTCAGGGGTAGTGATCTGCCAGGAAATACAGGGAGTAGTTGTAATTCAGTTCATTTTGGAGTATCAAGATCGGTTTTCGAGGAACACTGAGATTGTAACCGCATCCATGATGTTGCTCGTCAGTGTCGTTCCTTCCCTCCAAGAATCAAGTAAGCAATCATTGTTATAATCATTAGACATGTGAATATCAATAACGCGTTTTCAAGGTATACATTCTGATGAACTGCTTGATAGAATATGCTTTCTAAAACGCCCAGAACGATTAGTATGAAAAATGTTATCCATGGCAATGAAAGATAATTTCTCACAATATTAGTTCGATCTTCGATCGAATGATTTTGCTCCAAAATCTTGTTTATCCAGAACGAGACGTTTCTTACCAAGAATCTATGATAAATTTTGGTGCCTTGCTTCAGTTCGCATACAGTGAGTTGTTCAAACATCAGTCTTGGTATTATAATGTTTCTTTTGAAGTATTTTATTGAAGAAATAGGAATCTCTACCTTAATTTCTCCGTGCATCACTCCAGGTCTACCAGAGTGAAAGATTATTTTGGAACTGGTAAGATATAATTTGCCTTTAGGTCTCCATCCATATCCAAGAATGGGTGATCCAAAGCCTATGTTCAAATATGTGGCATTACTCACAAGTAAGGCTTGCTCTGTGGACATAGCATTTACATTTTGAGAATGTTGAGTTATAAGCTTAACTCTCGCTATAGAGTTTACGAGGGAAATACTTAGTTTTGGGGCAAGATCCTAATCAAGAAGTGAAGATAGAACAGGGTTCGAACATTAAATTAGCTGAGATGGACGCTTGGCACTCAGTTTTGTAATCGGAAGGCAGTTTTGTCTAGTCTTTATATGATGGTGGCCTAGAGGAAATACTTTCGCGCTATGACGGTACTGTTCAGCTTTCCGGTGTCGGCGTAGACCAAACATTGCTAAGGCTGGTAAAACTATACTATGGTTGGAATTTGTAAATCCTATCAGAGAGGGGATCGGCTACCCAAAGATAACCACCACCCCAAACAATGCCGAGAGGAGCATACCCGGGACCGTTATAACTTGAAATGATTGAGCCGTTAGTTGCATTAATCTTGTATATTTTGTTCTCTGAAATGCTGGAACACCATATGTAATTGCCATCCCATGCCACCCCATATGTCCATGAACTCGGTGTAGAGAATGAAAAATCTACTGGAGTGACATTGGGGCTGTCGTTGAGTGTGACCCTCACTACCTTATGATACGCACAGTCGATCATCCATAGAACGGGACCGGTATCAGAGTACCAATCCAAGCAAATCGGGATCGCCCACATGTAAGGATTTCCGGGATAATGATATATAGCCTGAAATGAATCTACCACAGACCCATCCGATGTTTTCAACTTTACTATGTATGGGAAACAAAGCAGCGTGTCGTCGCAGTTCCATGCAATCAGCCACAAATAACCAGCTCCCCAGGTCAATCCGTTACGGTCTTCCACGCCCCCATCCGGAAAGTTAAACGTCCTGAGGACCGATCCGTTATCGGGGTTTAGTTTGTAGATTTTTCTGGTGTCGGAGTCAGTGCACCACAGATAACTACCATCCCAGGCCAGGTCACCAATGCGGGTGCCGGGCGTAGGAATTGATGGAGTGCCAGTTGAAGTAACAATGTAGCTCACGTCTACTGTCTGAGGGCTGTTATTCGCATTGGAGCTAGAAACCGTGATGGTGGCATTGTAGGTTCCGGCTGATAGATTTGTGGTGTTAACACTCACCGTGATACTGGCGGAGTTACTGCTGCCAGATTTGGGAGATTCATCCAACCAGCTAACATTATCAGCAACACTCCAGTTAAGCGTGCCGGCACCTGTGTTCGTTATCGTAAAACTCTTCGGTGAAGGCAACGTGCCGTCTTGAACCGCAGAAAAGCTTAAGCTGGTAGGATTTAATGCTATATGGGGCGAAGGTGGAATTGATCCTATTACAATTCGATGTTCCTCCGACCATGGTGACCATGCCCCCTCTGGGTCGACAGCTTTTGCCCTTACATAGAACTCCCCTGGTTGCGAATAAGAGTGTGACTTTGTTACTGTCGAACCGCTTGGAACCCATGAACACCATGGCTCCTTATTTCCATCACCCCACTCAAACATGATGGAGACGTTATCACCATCAGGATCAACCGCAGAGGTTGAAAATTCATAAATTACATTTGGAGACCCTGTTGATGGACCACTCGGTTGACTTGGAGCTATAGGGAAATGATCCGCCGGATTAACTTGAATTGTAATCCAGTGAGTGCTTGAGAATTCTGATTTTGCTCCGTGCTTGTCCTCAGCTTGAACCCCCATGCCCCAGGTGCCCTGGGAACCGAAATACCACCCCTGTAGAACTTCCGTGCCACTAGGGACAAAATCACTCCATGAACTGCTAGACACAAGGCGATAACGCAGGCTGTCGTTATCTGGGTCAGTTGCCGACCCAGTGAAATAGTAAGTGTTTCTAGTGTACCCTTCAGTAGGACCGGAGATTGATGGTTTGTCAGGTGGATGGTTCTCATAGATTGTGTAGTTTACATTCACAGATTGAGGAGTGTTATCAGCATCGGACTTGATCGAGACCGTGGCGCTATAACTGCCAGGCGTCAGATTGGTCGTGGTTACGTTGACTCTAATTTCATCGTGCTGATCATTGTAATGGTCAAGGCTGCCAAAAGGAGGATCTAGATACAGCCATGAGCTATCCACCGAGACGCTCCATCCCAAGGTCCCGCCACCTGTGTTAGTTATGCTTATATTCTGAAAAGGTGGCACAGAACCACCCTGGAAAGCTTGAAATGAAAGAGATGCTGGCGAGACCAGTAGGTGAGGGCTAGCCGGATTCACAGTAATAGCCGAGATCGAATAAGCACTGTTAGGCAGTGGCTCAGGCAGCTCGATTCCCCAACACAAGAAACTCCACCATGCGCCCTCACCTTCGCAGGCCGGGTTAATGACCCACATTCTCAGAGTTACGACTTGCGGAGACATAGTCCCAGGAGCCTGAGCCGTAACCTCGTTCAGATTAGGATCATACTGCACTAAGTTGGTTGAGATTATCAAAGGCTCGTAGCCTAACTCAGGAAAGGATACCCCTGAATATTGCAGGAGCTGGATTATTTGCATTGCTGGGAATATTCCACCCGCAGCACTGGATACAAAACCAAGAACTTGGTTGCCCGTGCTCCGATAGTAATCTATGTCAATCGGAATCGGGTTTGGAAGATAAACCGTTTGCACATCACCCAGCAGATCTTCCAACTTACTCTTTCCAATTGCAAGGCAAACCTGTGCGACTAACTTGTCAACTACATTTATCGGTAAGACTCGAAGGATTCCCCCTACGATGACTGACACAGATGCACTTACATAACCACTCTGAGTTTTGAAATAGCCATCGAAAAGACACTTAGCTGTTTCTCCTACCTCAAGCGTTGCACCTTGGTTAGGAACAATCTTCATGTTAAGGCGATATAAATCAGTTGGTATCAAACCGTCCAAGATCTGATCCAGCGTTGATATAGCTATGGTAATCAAGGTAACAGCAACAGCGGAGATACCAAGTGTTCCGGCAGCAGAAGCGACGCCGATGACTGTTAGAACTGGACCGATCGCTGATAAGGCGCAGCTGAGATTGTCACCAAATATCAGTCCGCGAAAGGCACTATACTGTTCCTCACTCCTTAGCCATGTCCCGTAGCTTTGGATTGCCTTCTTGAGGCCAGTTCCCTGTCCAGATGTCCCAAAGGCTTGTGATAAACCCGATGCCTGGAGATATTGATCTAATAAGACTTTCTCCGAATCAGGAAGAGATGCCAGAACCGCCTTCGCAGAGCTTATAATCGCTGCTACTTCTCCAAGCGCTTGACTCAATCTATCGCCATCATCAGTCGAAACATAGCCATCATGAACTAACTGTTGGAGAATAGAGTCAACAACATGCGCTGCAGCTGTGACAGTATTATAGACTTCCTCTGTTACTTTCCCCGGCGGTAGTCCCGTGGGAGGTAATGATAAGACCGTAAAGCTGACGGAGGTGCTTGAGCGTCCGTCACGGTGACACAGCATAATCTTATAGTTACCAGGCTTGATTTTGGGAACGGCAAAGGCAATATGTTTGACGCCATCCGTCACGATGGACATGACAGGTATTGTGTCTAAATGCATTTTGACATAGAGACTTTCTTCAGCACAGGAAACGTCTACCCCAGAAATCTTCACTATAGTCCCCGGACATCCAGATGTAGGAGAAATAGAAGTAAAGGTTATCGGCTTCGGGGGCTCATTTTGGGTACTCTTCTTTTTTGAACAAGCCGAACTAATAAATACAAACAGGACCAAGAGATAGATCATATTTCTGACCAACCTTGGCATATGACCTCCAGCTCAGATTGTGTCGCCTACAATTATTCGACTCGAGATCATAATAACAAAAACCAGAAAAAAGTCAAGACGATTCTGAGAAAGTATGTTTCTTTTTAACGCTGTAATGGAAGGATATATTTCGATTTTCCCTGTAACGGATTTGAACAGGCCCGATTTCGTCCAGTGTGGACTCCAATCTTTCTAGATATGACCGATTTCATTCGACTTGTATCTTTCGATCTCGACGACGATTTACCCCCTTTCTTAAGTATTTTAGAACATTTGATTAGGTCGCCAGTTCGTCAGCTCCTCACGCTCATCCACAACTACAATTAAGTATTTTGACCTCAAGCTGACCTTGTCAGTTTCGGTTTCACCGAAAAGCTCAAATACTTAAGCTATCAGGCGACTTCTGCTCGTTCGCACTATGAGGGCGACCGGCGATAGCTTCCGCTTATGCTCCTCTCTCTCAGCAAAAAAGCCCGGATCGGTAGAGAGAGATTTTGCAAATGCAGGTCTCGATGAACTGATCAGTTGAGGAGGTAGGTTAGTATGTCTTTAGGAAAGATTGTGAAGACTAACGGTAAGTTTGAATTTGTTGAGCTTACTGAAGATGAGCAATATGCAGTAATTAGCGAGGCGATCAACAAGAATATCTGCTTGTTCCACAAGACAGCAGTGCAGGTTGGAGAGTATTTGAAAGAATACGATTTGACTCAGTTATATGAGCATGCGTTTGAGATGGCTTTAGCGGTTTTCAATGCAGTGGCTATCAAGGGATTCACAGCCATGGATACAGCTTTGAGCAAGAAAATCAATGACATCAAAGGCAATGGGAGCAAGTAAGAGCTTCCGCTCTCTTTTTTTGTTCGTAGGCTTAGACACCCAAAGGGTCATTTGATTAGTTTCTATAGGTTGGGTAATTGGTCAGCTTCGTAAAAAACTTGTGTTAGTTAAATGCCAACAAAGACGTGGGTCTGATTCACCTGATGCTCTGCTTACAAAGTATCGGCAAGGTCGGCATCCTGAAAGCATCAGCAATATTTATCATCACTCCCATTCTCTTAACAATCTACCTCTTTCTGCTAAAGATGATTCTATGAAAGAACATGAAAATCTCGAAAAATGCAATATACCTAACGGCATAGCAGACGCAAGCTCCAAAGTCCTTTCAACCTTCTTTGCCGAGAAATTGAACCTACTCCGGGATACAATACAGGACCTGAAAACAGAAGTCGAAATCAGAAAGAGCATGGGCGCGGAATTCGATCAGGAAATCGAGGATGAGTTAAAATTCTTTGAGTCTTCTCTCAGGGATTTGCTCCCGTTAGGCAAAAGCGGAGGCATGAGCATCGACAAGAAGAGGATACATGTAGAGAAACGGATTATTGCCTTAAAAGAGTATCGGAGGACACACAAGGAAAAGCTCTGGCACAACTGCGTGTGGCTGAAACGTGAGATATTCGAGCTACTTCAGGAATACAAGGAGCTTTTGAAAACCCAGGAGATGATTTCATGAACCGGGCTGAGGAGTTGTTTCGCAAACTGAAACCCATACTTGGAGACAAGGCTGATCTTATATGGCTAACCTATGCTAATGTGAGTCCAAAGTTGAAACAAAAGATTGAAGGGATGCTGGAAATTTTAGCCTCCAAAGAACTTGGCGAAACATTTCAGAATGATAAAGTTGTGCTGGACCCTCCTTGTAAAGAGTATTCTTCCGGCGACTACCTAGTCGGTCAAATCTACTATGGTGATAATCCTTTACACTCTTTTGGACTGAGACCTGAATGCATGCTCGGTCACGTAGGTGTCTGGGGAATGACATCCAGTGGGAAAACAAATGTGGCAGCAATTATTTTATCAAACCTCCAGCGATCTGGGAAAAGCTACCTGGTCTTTGATTGGAAAAGAAATTTTCGCGATCTTCTGGCTATGCCTGAGTTTGAAGGTGTTCAAGTTTACAGTGTTGGAAGGAATGCCATGCCATTTTTCTGGAATCCACTCAAACCACCTGAGAATACTGATCCATCAACATGGCTCAAACAATTGATCGAAGTGGCAGAGCATGCGTTATTCCTTGGCCATGGTGTGGAGAGGCTCCTGCAAAAAGTAATCCACGACCTCTATGTTGAATATGATGTCTATGGAAACCCGAAAGATTATCCGACTCTAAGAGATGTCGAAGAAAGACTGGAAAGCTACTACTGCAAGGGGAGGGAGGCACAATGGCTGGATTCGGCTAAAAGGGCAGTAGGAACTTTGAACTTCGGCGGATTCGGAGAGGTTCTGAATGTGAGAAACCCGCCAGAAATCGACCTAAAAAAAAGCATAATACTTGAGTTAGATTCCCTAACGGAGAGCGAAAAGATATTCTTCACAGAAGCATTCTTGCTTTACCTATATCATATCAGGCTGTCCGAGCCGAACAGAGAGACTTTTAAACATTGCACCATAATAGAGGAGGCGCATAATTGTCTTTTGAAGGAGAAGACAAGGATCACCGGGAAGGAATCCATAATTGAAGTGATCCTTCGCCAAATAAGAGAGCTGGGCGAAGGTCTGGTGATTATCGACCAGACACCGTCCCAAATCACACCCACAGCTTTGGCGAACATCCACACAAATATTGTGATGAAACTGTCTTATTCTGATGACGTTGTTATGTCTGGCAAGCTCTTAGGGTTGGAGTTCAACCAATTCGAATACATCAAAAAACTCAAGACCGGGTGGGCGATTATTAAGACGCAGGATTGTCAAAAACCCTTTTTGCTTAAATTCCCCCTTTTCCTTTCGAAGAAGTCTGTAATCGGAGATTCGGAAGTCTCCAGCCAAAATACGGGTTATTCGGCTGAAACGGTTATAGAACAACTAAAAGAAACCGCCGACGAAGTTCTTCGGGTCCTTCGGGGTGAAGTCAAAAGCAAGGTAAAAGAAAAAGAAGAAATAACACCGCCAGAAGAAGCCCTTATAAAAGACATAGGGCTGAATCCATTGAGTTCGATTGTTGAGCGATACCACAGAGTTGGTCTCTCAGCCTATCAGGGGAACAAAGCTAAGGAATCGTTAATAGAAAAGGAATTGGTTCACACAGAAGACATATCCTCAGGCAATGGCAGGATAAAGATAGTGAGGCTTACGCCAGAGGGTGAAAAACTTGCTCAAGCACACGGCTTCCCGGTTGAACATTTTCCGAAAAATGCAAGCCCGGAACACGAGCTCTGGAAGAAAAAAGTGGCGGAGTATCTCAAAACCAGAGGTTACGAGGTTGAGGAGGAGAAGCATATTGGCAACGGCAAATTCACAGATGTCGTCGCTGAAAAAAATGGAAAGAAGGTTGCGGTTGAAATTGAGACCGGGAAATCAGATGCCATTCACAACATAAACAAAAACCTGAACAAAAACTTTGACAAGATCATTTCACTTGAGTTGAAGAATAACAATAAAAGAAATCGACAAAGAAAGCTTAACGGAAGCTCGAAACGATTATAAGCCCTGAAGGGCATATTAATCCTTTCGGTCACCATCTCGGAGATCGGTCTGGTGACCACCGCTTTTTTGAGTGAGGATCACAGGAGTTTAAAACTTCCTCGACCCCTTTTCCCCATTCAGACATATGTAAGGAAAAAACATGGAGAGGCGCTCCCATCGGAAGAATGGGAGTGTCGGAGGTGGTTGAAATGTATTCGCCGAAGATTGCGGAGGATTTGATACCGAAGATTTATGAAAGGGCGAAAAAGGAGAAAAAACCGATGACGGTTCTGGTGAATGAAATATTATCAAAGCATCTAAAGGAGGTGAAGTAATGGCAAAATGCAGGATTGGTTGGTGCGGAAGAGAGGTTCTGGATCATCAGCTTGTTTGCGACCGATGTTATGAGAGGCATCTGAGAAAAGAGGCCACGGAATTTGAACGGGAGGAATAGAGAGCAAAGGGTCTGTGTGGGCGAAAAAAGGAGGGCCTTCACCGACAAAGTTGCACCAACGAATAGTTCGAGAAGTTATAAATCTTTGTGTTAAATATTTAATATTGTAGGGAACCTCTTATTATCATACCGTTGAAGAGGAGTTAAGGGGGGACGATCCAGTGAGCGAAGAAGAACCACCAAGGGTACTCTATGACAATGGACGATTAAAGTTCTCACTTAATTGGCGAAGTCCGGACGGAGATGTGTACTCGTTTGATGTTGAGACCTACTTAGACGAGGAACCACAAAATGTAAGGCAGAAGTTAGAAAGAATGGGTGGACAGACGCACACCAGAATCCAAATTGACGGTTTTTATGAAATAGAAGGAATCGATACTGTTAGCGTTGAAGGTTATGTGGGCAGTAATCGGAAGGAAAGAGCAACAGTTGTGGAGATATCTGATTATGAGTCCTCGGCAGATCACGAAAAAGTGAAGGGGAGTATGCAAGGCTTTGTGACGAGAGCATCGGAATTGTTAATGAAATTAGGCAGTGACGAAGATAAGAGCTTTTATGATAAGGTGTTGCCAGATTTGCTGAAGGTTTCAAAGCAATTAACCTCAATACCACCTAAGGAAGGGATGTCCTCATTGGTATATTAGGACTATCGGTAATTAGGGTGTGTTAGCAGAGCTAACAAGCTATCTCAAGACATCGTGGCTTTTTCCAGTCCCACCTTCTCTTGGGCACCTTCAG
>Ga0315274_10015275_pt1 | contig 10881 bp, 6 predicted proteins | sample YL17G02_20_MG_FD_203700 | JGI IMG/M metagenome (GOLD analysis project Ga0315274, IMG submission 203700) | Sediment microbial communities from Yellowstone Lake, YNP, Wyoming, USA - YL17G02_20 | ecosystem: Environmental > Aquatic > Freshwater > Lake > Sediment | place: USA: Wyoming | collected...
CGCCGTCTCGTGCTCGCCCCGAGGCACCGCGTCGAACGCCACGCCATAGTCCATGACCCTCACAATGCCCCATTCGTCGCGGCACGCGACCCAGAGGTCCAGCGCCAGGTCATCGACGCGGTCGGCCACGTCCTGTCGCCACACCGCGCGGAACTCGTACCAGCCCCCTTCAGCAAGCCGCCGCTCCAGCCGGACCAGCGAGACCCCCTGCTCGGCAGCCACATCGCGCGGCGCCTTCCCCCACGCTCCAGCCAGGGGCAGAGCCCGGCGCGGCCTCTGCACGAGCCCTTGCCCGCCGGCCCTGGGCTGGCCCTCCGCCTCTCTGCCGGCCACGACCACCTCATCCACCCGCAGCCTCCCCCGCGCCGCAGCGACGCGATACTCCAGCGGCCAGTCGCCGCCCGCCGAGAACGGCACCTTCACCTGCTCGTAGCGTCCTGCCGGCATCTCCTCCAGGCGCACGGTCCGCCTCGCCAGGGCGCGGCCATCGGAGCGCCCCACTTCCAGCCACACCTCCCCAGTCCCCTTGATCGCCCGAAGCCCGAAGGCCGCCACATACTCCCCCTCGTCGCCGAGCACCCCATCCTGCCCCCCCACGAGCCACTTGGCCATGCCCCCACCCGATACCTCCGCCGCCTGGCCCCCGGCTGCGGACGTGTCGGGCACGGCTCGGCCATCCGGCCGGAAGGCAACGGCGGGGTAGACAAAGCGCGGCGCGGCACGTGGGTGGCCGCCCGCCGCATCCCCCGGCTGCTCCCGGACCCGCCAACGCCTCACCGCCACCTCGCTCTCAGGCGCCACCACAAGCTGCACGCCATCGGCTCCGCCGGCCTCCACGGGACAACTGACCACGGGCCGCCCGCCAAGCCACCATTCGATCCCCTCGGGGCGCGCCCGAAGCTCCACGGAATGCCACACCCCGGGCTCCAGCCGCGGCGCCCGGCATTCCGCCACCTGCCACGGCTGCCGCCGCAGGACAACGCGGTAGCCCGAGCTGCCGAAACCGTGCGGCCCGACGGCGATCTCCACTCCGCCGGCGGCTCCCTCCTTGCGCCTCGCCCAGCGCAACTCCAGCTCGACATCGAAGGCCGTCGGCCCCACGGGCACGAGCGCCAGCGTCGTCCGCCGGCCCTCATCGGCTCGCACTTCCAGCGCGCCGGCGCTGGAGCGGAGGCCCCCGTCATCGGGCCTCGGCTGCGCTCCGCGGGCGTACTGTGCCAGGCAGTCCACCCACTCCCCGGTCGTCTCCCCTGCGGCACCCGCGGCGAGAAGGCCAGCCAGGACGAGCATCAACGCCTGCCGGGCCGCTCTGGGCGAGTCGCGTGGGGTAAGCATCGAGGGGTTCAACTGGACTGGCCGCCCGGCAATGGAGGGATGGAGGCGGCACCCGGATTCGAACCGGGGTATAACGGATTTGCAATCCGTCGCCTTAGGCCGCTTGGCTATGCCGCCACGATGAGGGTGACCCAGTGGCGCTCGGCTCCCCATGGCCCGTCGCACGGCTCAAGCTAGCTGTTGTTGGACTTGTGGTCGATCTGCTTGTCCGAGCGGGACGTGCTGGGGGTATCGACCTCGCGGCTGATGTCGTCGCCCGTGTCGCGGAGGCCCTTCTTGAACTCGACGATGCCCTTGCCGATCGAGCGCATGACCGTGGGGAGCCGCGGGCCGAAGACCAGGAGCGCGATGACCGCGATCAGCAGAAGCTCCGGGATCCCGAGGTTCTGGAAGATTCCCAATGTCGTGATGCCAAACATCGGCGGATTACCTCAATAGGGGAGCGCAGGCCGAAACACCCTCAGCACAGTAGTATAGCGCTCCGCGGGCCGGGGTGTCAAGTGCATCAGCGCATTCGAGTACGCCCCCCAAGCTTGGGGTTTCTCGGTACTGCCCTCTGATTGCCGCGCGCTCAATCGTTGTGCCCAATCGTTGTGCCACGGTCGGCTTGCCCGACCGTGCTCCTTCCTCCGCCTGCACGGCGGGCACCAGCCCTGCTGGTCAAGCCAGCCGTGGCACACCCGTGACGGGTTCCTGAACAACCCCAAGAACAGGGGCCATGCTCGCGCATTCCCGCATTCCCCGGGGAGACGGCCTTCGGCGCTGGTTTCCTAGAAGTCGTCCTCCTTGCCCGGCTTGCGGGCCTTCTGCTTGTCGGCAGCCGCGCGGCCGCGGGCGGCGAGGTCGAGGATGGGCTTCAGGGGGACGCGAGCGCCGAAGCTCATCTGACCCTCGTCGAACCGGGCGTAGCCGGTGATGGGCGCCTCGTTGGGGTCGGCCACGATGATCCCCTGGGTCATCATTTCGATGCCGGGTTGGCGCTTCTTGGCGTCCTCGATCATCTTGGCGAGGAAGTTGTTCAGGGAGACGTACCAGAGGATGCTGGCTCCCTGGGGTGCGGCGGCGCGAGCGGCCTTGTAAGCGGGGTTGGTGTCGAGGCCGGGGCCGGCGGCTCCCTTGATGCGGTCGATGACGGTGTTGACGAGGTCGCCTTCGGGGTTGTTCGAGGCGGCGATCCCGTAGTCATCCACGACGGCCACCTCCGTGACTCGGGCGGGGGCCTGCGCCACCATCATGGCGAGGAGGTTGGGCGGGGCATTGGGCACCTGCTCGAAGCCGACGGTGAACCGGTCCACGGCCACTCCCTGGTGCTGGCGGACGCCGGGCTGATGGTTGACGGCCAGCTTCAAGCCGAACTTCTGCAACGCGTCGCCGGCAGCGGTGGTCATGAACCACTCGGCGCCGTCCTTGGTGGCGGTGCGGAACTTCGCCGCGTCGGCGACCTTGCAGACCTGAATCCCCTGCTGGCCTTGATGGGCGGGGTCGCCCGCCATGGCAAAGGCGAACTCGCCGCCGAGGGCGGGGGGGAACAGCGTGTCGAGGGCTTTCTGCTGGTCTTCGGGCTTGATCGTGCCGGGGGTCTGCTTGTTGACGGCTGCGGCGACTTCCTGAATGGCGGCCTGGACGACGGGCCGCAGCTTGCCCATGTCGAGCTTGCCGCCGAAGCCGAGGACTGCATCGGCGGGGAGGAGCTTCACGAGGTCGGTGGCCTCGGCGGGCTGAGCGGCGAAGGAGGCGGCCAGCTCGGTGTTCTCGCATGGATAGAGCCGGCCGCTGATCTCGATGGCGTCGTCGCCGAGCTTGGCGGCGACGCTGACGCGGCGGTACTGCTTCTCGACGAAGTCGCCGATGGCATTCAGGCCCAGGGCGATTTCGGGCTTCGCCTGAAGCTCGGCGCCCTGGCCCCCGCGGAGCTGGTTGAAGATCTGCACCACGGACTCGATGATCAGGAAGACGCCGGTCTGAATCTCGTTCTTGTACTCCTTGAGCGTCTCGGCGATGTGGAAGGTTGCATAGGCATCGGCTCCAGCGGCGAACTGGGGGAGCTTGCTGTAGTGGCCGAGGCGCTCCGGGGTGATCGCGGCGACGGCGGCTTTCTCCGGGGAGAGGATGGCAAGATTGCCTCGGATGTCGCAGGCGATCGGGCCTCCCTCCGGGTGGGCGTTGCGGAGTCGCGCGGGGTCGGCGAGGGTGACGATGACGACGGGGACGGGCTCCAGCTTGCCAAACCCCTTGCCGCTGAAGAGGATGATGGTGGAGGGCTTGGTCCAGTCTGCCCCGGCCCACAGGGGGCCTTCCATCAGCTCGGCGGCCATGGCGGCCACCTGGGGGCCGGCGCCGGGCTGGAGCTTGTCGGCGAGCCGGTCCAGCTTCTCCATGAAGCTCTTCAGGTTGCCCGCGGTGGCGCTGGCGATGACGACGGGCTCGGCGGCGCGCGCGGCCGCCGAGGCCAGCAGGGCCGCGCCGAGCACTCCCAGGAGGACCATCCGACGGCTCTCGAGCAGCTTTCCCATTCGCGTTCCCTTTCCGTGATTGGCCATCAGGCTCCGCCGTGCACAGTCCTGGATTATAGGGCAAGCGGCGGCGGATTTCAATCGCCGAAGGAGGTGCCGAGCGAGCGAGCGACCTTGATGAGGGGGTGGTTGCGCGGGACGAGCTTGAGCTTGGCGACCGCGCGGGCGACGGGGACGGAGGTGATCTGGCCGCCCTTGAGGCACACCATGCGGCCGAAGCGCCCGGCGGCGGCCAGCTCCATGGCGTGGTAGCCGAACTGCGTGGCCAGGATGCGGTCGTAAGCGGTGGGGGTGCCGCCGCGCTGGAGGTGGCCGAGGATGATGTAGCGCGTTTCGAGGCCGGAGGCCTCCTCGATGTCGTGGGCGAGCTTGGCGCTGACGCCGCCGAGGCGGATGGGGTCGTGGCTCTCCTTGACGACTCGCTCGACGACGAGGCTGCCGCGCTGGGGCCGCGCGCCCTCGGCCACGACGATGATGCTGAAGCGCTTCCCGGTGCGGCTGCGGGCGATGAGCGGCTCGATCACCTTGTGGAGGCCGTAGGGGATCTCGGGGATGAGGATCACGTCGCCGCCTCCGGCGACGCCGGCATAGAGCGCGATCCACCCGGCGTAGCGGCCCATCGTCTCGATGATCATCACGCGGTGGTGGGACATGGCGGTGGAGTGGATGCGGTCAACGGCGTCGGTGACGCAGGCGACGGCGGTGTCGAAGCCGAAGGTGACGTCGGTCTCCGCCAGATCGTTGTCAATGGTCTTGGGCACTCCGACGACGGGGAGGCCGAGCTGGCTGAGCTTGTTGCCGATGTTCATGGTGCCGTCGCCGCCGATGAACACGACGGCGTCGAGGCGCCATTTCCGCGCGTTGGCGAGAAGGGCCCGCGACATGTCGCGGAACTCTTGCTTTCCCCGGCGGACGATGGGGTAGTGGAAGGGGTTGTGGGTGTTGGAGGTTCCCAGGATGGTGCCGCCGAGGGTGAGGATGCCGGAGAGGTCGCGGTAGCTCAGTCGGACGGCGTCGCCCTCGACGAAGCCGCGGAAGGCATCGCGAATGCCGATGACCTCGGCGTCGTAGTTGTTGATGGCCGTCTTGGCGGCGGCCCGGATGACGGCGTTGAGGCCCGGACAGTCGCCGCCGCCCGTCAGGATGCCGATGCGTCGGATCGTGGGCCTGCGTCTTGCCACCCTGCACACTCCTTTCGGCGCTCGTGCCCAGGAGCGCACGGCCGGACGAGCCAGCCGGGCCTCCGATGGGCAATCTCTCCCGGGATGCCGCAGCATTATGGCAGCGGTCCGCGCCCCAGTCAAGCGGAACTTGACCCTCGCCGTCTGACGGGGTATACTTCTTGACGCGAGCCTCAGGGGCGTGCCCCGTGCGCCCGAAGCCCCGAAGGAGCAAGTGGTTATGCGAACCGCATGGAAGCAGACGTTGGTGGTGGTTCTCCTGGCGTGCGGGTCGGCCGCTGCGGCGGAGGCCCGCGGCACGCTGGCGGACGAGAATGTCATTGGCGACCTCGTGCGCGCGGGCCGGCAGCTCTTCCAGGAGCGGAAGCTCGATGCGGCCCTCGCCAAGTTCCAGGAGATCATCAAGCTCGATGCCAACAACAAGGTGGCGAACCATCACCTGGCGCGGATCAACGCGCTCCTGGGCCGCTACAAGGCGGCCATCGACCTCGTCCGCAAGCTCCAGAGCCTGGGCGAGAGCATCAGGGCCCCCAAGGGTCGCAATGAGGACATGATGACGACGCTGGACATCGTGATCAACGGCATCCTGGCGACCCAGGACCTCAAGCAACGCGCCGATCTGCTCATCCACTTCCGCGAGACGATTCGGGGCCTCACGCTCCCGATCGAGCAGCGCATCGACGCCCACCTGATGGGCATCTATGCGAAGATGGGCGAGACCCACCTCCACGACATCGTCAAGGCCCGCTACTTCACCAAGCCGGTCACGGGCGAAGCCTGCTTCCTGGCTGCGCGCGCCTACCTCGACTACGACGTCAATCTCGCCCTTGCGGCCACGTACCTCGAGCAGGCCGCCGACGAAATCCGAGCCCGGGAGGTGCCGTCCACCGGCAACCCTGAGGATGACGCCCTCTACCTCCGCCGCCGCGACGCCGACGCCACCGTCATCGAGGACTTCCTGGCCTATACCTACTCTCTTGCAAAGGTCCTCGACCCCCAGAAGAACCGCTTCATGGCCGCCGAGGCCAATCCCAAGGCCACGTTCGCCAACGTGACCGAGGCGGCTGGGCTCAAGGGCTTCCCCGCCCAGAGAGTCGCCATCGGCGACTTCGACAACGACGGGCTGGAGGACCTCTGCATCACCGGCGGCCTCGAGGAGGACTCCAGCCACCGTCCGATCGTCGCGGGGCACATCTTCAAGAACAACAACGGCAAGACGTTCACCGAGGTCACGAAGGCTCTGAGGATCGACCTCCAGAACGCCCTGGCCGCCCTCTGGCTCGACTACGACAACGACGGCCGCCTCGACCTCCTGGTCGCTTCCTTCCCGAGGATTCGCCTCTGGCGCAATCTCGCGGATGGCGCCTTCAAGGACGTCACCGAGGAGGCCGGCCTTGGCTACGCCTTTCCCGGCCCCCCGGAGGCCATCTCCGCCACCGATTACGACGGGGATGGCCACCTCGACCTCTTCATCGGCTGTTTCGAGCACCCTCAGGAACCGAGCGCCGGGCAGCCGTCGTTCCTCTTCCACAACACGGGGAAGGGATGGTTCGACGACGTGAGCACGGCCGCGGGCATCGGCGCCACGAAGTTCTGCACCCGCGGCTGCGCCTGGGGCGACTTCAACAACGACGGCCGCCCCGACCTCTACGTCGCCAACTTCCGCCTCCACCCCAACCAGCTCTGGGCCAACCGCGGCGACGGCACGTTCGGCGATGAGGCCAAGGCCCTCGGTGTCCAGGGGATCTCCGGGCAAGGGCAGCTTGCCGGCCAATTCGGCCACAGCATCGGCTGCGCCTGGGGCGACGTCGATAACGACGGCAACCTCGACCTCATCGTCGCGAATCTGTGTCAGACCAAGTTCATGCATTTCTCCGATCCCACCGCCCTCTACCGCAACGGCGGGAAGAAGGAGGCCTGGCGCTTCGAGGACATCCTCCCGGCCTCCGGCATCCGCTTCGAGGAGATGACCACGGAGGCGAGCTTCTGTGACTTCGACAACGACGGCGACCTCGACCTCCTCCTCACCTCCATCTACAAGGAGCGGCCCACCTTCCTCTACCAGAACGTCGGCGGCGGCAAGTTCCAGCCCGCCACCTGGCGCGCCGGCGCCATCGCCTTCAACACCTGGGGCCAGGCCTGGTTCGACAAGGACAACGATGGCGACATGGACCTCCTCCTCGCCGGAGCCAACGGCGTGATTCTGCTGGAGAACCAGGCGCGCGACACGTCCTGGCTCCGCGTCCAGCTCGCCGGCAAGCGCAGCAATCGGCTCGGCATCGGCGCGCGGGTCACCGTCGTCGCCGGCGCTCTCACCCTCATCCGCGAGGTCACTGCGGGCTCCGGCTCCACGTCCCAGAGCTCCCCGGTCGCCCACTTCGGCCTCGGCAGCCACAAGGGCAACGTCGACATCGCCGTGCGCTGGCCCAACGGCAAGGAGCAGCGCGTCGCTGGCAGCGCCATCAACCGCCTCGTCAAGATTGAGGAGCAGTAAGGCTCCCCCGTCGTCTACCCCGGGACAATCCCCGCCCATCGGAGTCCCCGCTCGAATTTCGATAGCCCCGAGGCCGTCAACCCGTAGCGCCGACGCAGTTCCCGCGCCGCGCGCTCCAGAAGCCCGCGGTCTCCGTCGAGCGATTCCAGCTCGGCCTCCAGGAGGAGCAGCTCGCCCGCCGGCCCGAAGAAGCGTGCTCGGTCGAGAGCCATCTCAATGCACTCGCGCCGCCCGTCCGACACAGTGGCCAACTGCCGCAGGGTGACCACCGTGAAGAGCGGCACAACCTGCTCTCCGCTCGAGAGCCACCGGGCCAGGCGCCCCGACGGGCCGGTCGTCCGCAGGAGTGCGCCGATCGAGGGATTGTCCAGCTCCTCCTCGATCTCCTCGCGCTCGTGGATGCCGCCGACCGCGCTCCCCAGGCCCTTGAGGGTCGCGAACGCCCTGTGGCCGACGTGGCGCAGGCGGCAGGCATAGCCTGCGCGGAAGAAGCGCAGGCCGCGGGTGTCGACGTAGGTGTCCTGCTGAAGCCGTTCGCCCTTCGGGCGGATGCGCAGGCCCGCCACCTCTTCGGCCGCGCCGAGCGCGCGAAAGGTGGCCTCGTCGGGCACCACGAGCTTCGCCTCGAGCTCCGGCATCCGCCAGACTCCTTTCCTCGGAGTCTAGTCGCTCTGCCGCGCCCTGTCAACCCTGCCGAAGCGCCGCAGGAACCGCACCTCATCGCAGTCCAGCGCCAGGGCCATCCCGATGTAGGCGAGCAGCCCCGCCGCGCCCGGCGCCGCGACCGACGCCACCGTCGCAACCATGCCGCGACCCGCCCACAGCCGCCCCAGGAGCAGCTCGCACCCCCAGACGCACGCCGCCATCGCCACGGCGCAGAGGGCCATCCGCGCCAGCCCGCCCCACAGCCCGGCCAGCTTCAGCCGGCGACCCTGCCGGGCCAGCTCCCGATGGAGCAGCACCAGCAGCAGGACGGCCTGAAACCACGTGGCCAGCGACGTCCCGAGGGCCAGGCCCCCGTGGCCGAGGCTGGTCCGCACCAGCAGGACCGACAGGCCAATGTTCAGCGCCACTTCCGCCGCCGACATGAGGAAGGGCGTCCGGGTGTTCAGCAAGGCGTAGAACGCTCGGGAGAGCACCGTCCGCGCGCCCATCGCCACGAGGCCCGACGCATAGCACGCCAGCGCGAGCGCCACCCAGCCGGTGTGGCTCGCCGTGAAGTGGCCACGCTCGTACATGAGCCGGACAACGGGCCAGGCCAGGAGCACCATGCCCAGCGCCGCGGGGAGCATCAGGAAGACGCTCCATCGCAGCGTCCGCACGACCGCCCGCGAGAAGCCGTCGCCCTCCCGCGCCACCGCCTGCTCGATGAGCAACGGGAACGCGGCGCGGCTCACCGCCAGCCCCACGATGCCGAAGGGAAGCTGGAGCAGGCGGCCTGCACCCTCCAGCGCCGAGATCCGGCCGAGATCGCAGAAGATCGAGGCCAGCACCTGGTCCACCACCATCGCCACCTTGTTCAGCAGGCCGGCGAGGGCGACCGGGATGGCGGAACGCCCGACCCGCCGCAGCGCCGCTCGCGTCACCGGCTCCGACGGCGGCTCGGGATCGGGCGCCCGCCGCCGAAGGTAGGGCAGCATGCACAAACCCATGTGCACCAGCCCACCGACGACGATCCCTGCCGCCAGGCTCCCGATCTCCAACCGCCCCTTCAGCAGCACGATGGACGCGATGACGCACACGCTCGTGCCGATGGGCGCCAGCGAGTAGAGGAGAAAGCGACGCTCCGCGAGCAGAAGGCTGCTATACGCCGCCGCCACCGCCACGAAGGCCAGGTACGGCATCATCCAGCGAGACATGGCGGTGGCCGTCCCCACCAGGTGCGGCGCCTTCTGGCGGAAACCCGGCACGAACAGGGCCATCACCCAGGGAGCGAACACGATCCCCAGCACCACCAGCACAGTCCCGGCGACGATCACCACGCGCAGCACGGCGGCAAACAGGCGCCGAGCCTCCGCGCCGCGGCCGCGGGCCTCCAGGGTCTTGAACGCCGGCAGGAACGCGTTCTCGGCCGCATACTCACCCAGAACGTCCCGGAAGAGGTTCGGCAGCCGGCTCGCGGCGAAGTAGGCGTCGAGCTCCCCCGTGCAGCCGAAATAGGACATCGCCACCATCTCGCGCAGGTAGCCGAAGGCGCGCGAGACGAGCGTCCCCAGCGTCAGCCGCATCACGCCGCCCGCCAGCGTCGTGATATCCGAGCCGCGACGGTCAGGGAGCGGTTCCCCCCGCGCACTGGCCGCTCCATAACCGTCGCGGCTCGGATCGGCCGCCGTCGAGTCGAACACGAACGTCGCCGGCCCCACCCCGACCACGTCCCCGTGGGCCAGCACGCGACCAAAGTATGCTCGAAAACCGGGTTTCCGAGCATACTTTGCCTCGACCCGCTCCCCGTTCACCCTCACCCCGGCCCGCGAGCGGTTGTCGTGGACCACATAGGAGCCCTGGTCCGCCGCCTCCACGACGGCGTGGAGCCGCCGGTCCCCGGGGTCCTCGATGCGGACCTCGTTGAGCAGACCGCGGCCGATCGTCGTCCGCTGGAAGAGCAGCTCGTGGACGACGTCGCCGTGGTCTGTCCGCTGGACTAGTCGTGCCATGGTGCAACCGCAGGGCCGGCGGGGAACTGGAGGGGACGCAGGGGAGAGCCTGGTCGAACCAGGCTCCCTGATTATACACCAGCCGTCCGCGGTTGCAAGCGCGGAAAAACGCGACACCCCTACGCCCCCCCGACCGCGGCGACTTGCCCAGGAGGGGATTGTCAACCACGATTGCACTCGGATGGGACGGTTGGGCACGTGGCGGCGCCAGAGAATGCCAGCCGTTGGGCCGAATGGCGTGGAATTAAGCCGCTTCTTCGTCCCGAAGGGACGGCAGGGGGTTGCCGGCGGCTTCAGCCGCCGGAAGCGGGGTCCACCCTCATGCCGCAGCCCCGAAGGGGCGACAGAAAGTCGTCGGCTTCGCCCGAAGTCCATGTTCTGCCGCCCCTTCGGGGCTCAGGGTGGATTGGGCATCTCCTTCCGGCGGCTCAAGCCGCCGGCAACCTCCTGTCGCCCCCCTGGGGCTGGGTCATCCGTGCGAAGGAGGGTCTCGCCACAGGAATTCGGCTAACTCCACGCCATTCAGCCGTTGGGCCGGCATTCTTTGGCGAAACGGCGATCCGGTGGCATCCTGGCCCCCGGACTCAAAGAATGCCACGCGCGCATCAGGGGGGTTGGCATTCTTTGAATGCCCGTAACACTTCAGCAGTCTGAAGTTCCGCCCCCACCGACCCTTCGGCTTCGCTCAGGGCAGGCCCTGAGCG
>Ga0315274_10015276_pt1 | contig 10881 bp, 4 predicted proteins | sample YL17G02_20_MG_FD_203700 | JGI IMG/M metagenome (GOLD analysis project Ga0315274, IMG submission 203700) | Sediment microbial communities from Yellowstone Lake, YNP, Wyoming, USA - YL17G02_20 | ecosystem: Environmental > Aquatic > Freshwater > Lake > Sediment | place: USA: Wyoming | collected...
CTTCTGGCAGTTCCACATGCAGCAAGAGGCCCGCCGCCGCTTCGGCCTGCGGCGATGGACTGCGCTCCCCTCCTCAGAGAGGAGCAAAGCGGCTGGATAGCGGTGTCCGAAAAGGGCCACGCCCAAAAACTTGACTTTGGCATGGCGGTCTTTGGCTTCCCCGCGGAGCGGGGAGACAGGCCCAACGCCCCGTTCAGCACCGCATCCCGCTCCACAATCTTCCCAGTTTTGGAGCGGGCCGCTTTTCACCGTGCGCCAGCCTGGGAACAGGGAGGATTATGGAGTGCGGCGAGGGGTCGCCGCTTTGGCTTCCCCGCGGAGCGGGGAGACAGGCCCAACGCCCCACTCAGCGCGGCGCCCCCTCAGGATGTGGGCAAAGGTGAGCCCACCGGGAGAGGGGGGTCAGGTGACCTCTCGCTGTGAGCTTGCCTTTGCCCACATCCCAGACGCTCGCCTGCGGGCTGGACGTTTCGTCTGTTTCCCCGCTCCGCCAGGTGGGTCTAGATAGGCTTCAGCGATTCGGCTCAGAACAGCGGGTAGGGGCGAACCTCGTGTTCGCCCGCCTTCATCGGGCCCCTCGCCCGTTATGAGGGCGAACACAAGGTTCGCCCCTACGTCCCCCAAGGAGCCGAATCGCTGAAGCCTATTTAGTCAGGGAAGTGCGGGGGGTACAGGATCACGTACGCGGTCACCACGGGCAGCCACACGGGCGCGGAGACGATAACCGCGGCGGCCAACGCGGCATCGCCTACGGCGGCCGGGGGGGTGAGAAGGACGCGACGCCAGTAGTCCGTCGGCGTTAGCGCCGATCTCGTCGGAAGCTCGAAGATGACGGCCATCTCGCTCGGTATCGAGGCGCTCTGCTGGCCGGTCCTCACGTACGTGAACTCCGCAAACGTGTCACTCCTCGCAAGGCTGGCCGGGCGCCATTCGGGACCCCCTCCTGGAATGGCCTTCACGTCGAACTGCGAGGTGGCTTGCCTTGGGAACACATGCCTCGTGAGCTGCTTGCCGTGGATCAACGCGATGGTGCCCACACCCTCCTCCAGCAGGAGCTTCTCCATATCGGCCGCAGGCACCACCAGAGCGCGATGCACCTTCAGGTGGCTCCCATCTGCCGGGTTGGGGATTCTGGCCGTGTAGTCGAGCCGCACGTCTCCCCTCTCGGAAACCCGCAGGCCCTCTGCTGCCAGGGGTCCCTCGTGCCCATGACGCCAGAGGGCCGCCGTGACGCCACAGCCGGTGCAAGCCGAGATCAGCAGGGCCGCGATGATGGCCGGGGCTCTCATTGCTTGGCTCCTCTTGCGGTCACCGAGCCGACTCTGCACGCTGGCCCTTTAGCAGCCTGGCCCTCAACCATGTGGTCAAGGCCCGAACGAAGCCGGCGAACTGGCTGGGACTGAAGTCTACCGCCGCGAAGCCAGTCCAGGCCAAGGCAAGCACCAGGTTCATCGTAGCCACGTCTGGCCTCCTCTTCGCATCCTTGCCTCCCCCTGCGAGAGGCTAGAGCAACGGGCGTGCCGCCGCCGTCCTCTCCAGGTCGGAATCCGCATAACGTTGGACTGTAGAGAAGGTTACGATGCGACCACCATAGGGCGCCGAAGGCACCGAGAGCCGCGACTCCGCAGGAAGCGCTGAGAAGGCAGTTCCCCGCCCGCAGAAACTGCGGGGGCGGTCCGGGGAACAATGCAAGTTGAAACTGCCGCAGCCCATGATAGGATACGCGCTGTTCACAACGAGGACATGCAGATGAGGATTCTCCTCGCGGCCATCCTTGGAGGCCTTGTCATGGGCTGCACGCCGTCGGCCCCGGGACGACAGGCGGAGAGAGCTCCCGCCGCCAGCTTCCATGTCGCCACCAATGGCAACGATGCCTGGTCCGGGACGCTGGCCGACCCGAACGGCTCCAAGACCAACGGCCCCTTCGCCACCCTCGCCCGCGCCCGCGATGCCGTCCGGGAACTGAAGGCCCGCGGGAGGCACGCCGGCCCCATCGTGGTCGTGGTCCGCGGGGGGACCTATCACCTGGACGAGCCGCTGAGGCTCGGGCCGGAGGATTCCGGCGCCGCCGAGCAGCCGATCATCTACTGCGCCTACCCGGGCGAGGAGGTGACGCTCTCCGGCGGGAAGCCGATCACCGGGTGGCGCAAGGGCGACGGGGAGCTGTGGGTCGCCGACGTCCCAGAAGCGAAGAAGAGCTGGAACTTCCGCCAGCTCTTCTTCGGCGGCGAACGCCAGATTCGCGCGCGAACGCCCAACTTCGACCCGAAGAACCCCACCACGGGCGGATGGGCGTTCGTGCAGAAGGCCAAGGATGGCCAGGTCGGCAAGGTGAAGCCACCCGCCGCGAAGGATCGTTTCCATTTCAGGGAAGGCGACATCGGGCACTGGCCCCGCTCGCCCGAGCCTGAAATCCACATCTTCCCCGCCTGGGGCTGGGTCAACGCCATCCTCTCCGTGGACAAGGTTGACCACGAGAACCGCGTCGTCCACGTGAAGAACCGCAATTGCTCGCAGGAGCTGCGGCCGGGCAACCGCTACTTCGTCGAGAACGTCTTCGAGGCGCTCGACACGCCGGGCGAGTGGTTCCTCGACCGCGCGGAGGGCAAGCTCTACTACTGGCCGAAGGAGCCCGACGTCGCGAAGAAGGGCGTCGTGGCCCCTGCCCTCGACCGCCTCATCGAGATCGCAGGCGTGGAGCCCCCACACGAGCTTGAGAAGGTGGAGAAGGAGGGAAAAGTGCGCATCGAGGCAGGACGGCCCGCACCGCCGGAGTTCGCCGAGCACATCGTCATCCGAGGCTTCACCTTCCGCCACACGGAGTATTCGCTGGAGGTCGGCTCCGTCTACGCCCCCGACGACGCGGCAATCTGGCTGCGGCGGGCGCGGCACTGCGTCGTCGAGGGATGCAAGTTCCTCGGCATCGGCGGCTACGCCGTCCGCCTCTCCGACAACGCCAGCCACAACGCCATCCTCGGCTGCGAGGTCGCCGACGCCGGCCAGGGCGGCGTCCTGATGACGGGCAACACCGCGACCCAGCCGACCGACAACCTGGTCGCCGGCAACCACATCCACCATTGCGGCACGATCTGGAAACACGTCGCCGGCGTCTACGTCACCACCGGCTCCAGCAACCGCATCGCCCACAACACCATCACCGACGTGCCCCGCTACGGCATCTCGCTCAAGACCTACGACGCCTCCGCCGTCTCCCACCGCAACGTCGTCGAGTTCAACAAGCTGCTGCGCACGAACCTGGAGACCAACGACACGGGGGCCATCGAGACCCTCGGCCGCGACCAAGCCGACACGGGCAATGTCATCCGCGGCAACCTCATCCTCGACGTCGTCGGCCTCGGCACCACCGAGACCGGCGAGATGCTCACGCCGTACTACACCTGGGGCATCTACCTCGACGACTTCTCCAGCGGCACCACCATCACCGGCAACATCGTCGCCCGAACCGTCCGCGGCGGCGTCCACGTCCACCTCGGCCGCAACAACACGATCGAGAACAACATCCTCGTGGACGGCCGACTCCAGCAACTCGAGTGCAACGGCGATGCGTTCATGGCCAACAACGCCTTCGTCCGCAACATCGTCTGCTTCAGGCAAGGCGCGGCGATCAAGGTCAACCGCTGGCACGACAAGGTGCTCGCCGAGTGCGACCGCAACCTCTATTGGTTCCCCGGCGCAGAAAAGGCTCCTGGTGCCTTTTTTCCCAAGGGCTCCTGGGCGAAGTGGCAGGAGGCGGGCTACGACAAGGGCTCCCTCATCGCCGACCCGCTCTTCGTTGACCCCGCGAAGGATGACTACCACCTCAAGCCCGATTCGCCCGCTCTCAAGCTCGGCTTCCAGGAGATCGATATCTCGAAGATCGGCGTCGAAGGCTACCACCGGCCCGCCGAGTTGCCGTGAAGGAAACCCTCGTTGAGGACCGACAGCCTGACTCCCTCTCCCCCCGGGAGAGGGAACGAAGCCACGGAGGAGGACCGACAGCCTGACTCCCTCTCCCCCCGGGAGAGGGCGGGGGTGAGGGACCTCGGAGACGGACGCGGCGCCGATATCGGAGCGTCGCTTCGGTGCCCAAGCTCCCTCACCCTGCACCCTCTCCCAGCGGGAGAGGGAACGAAGCCACGGAGAGCGTGCGAATGCGAACCCACCTTCTGATCGGGATCGGAGTGCTCATGATGGGGTGTCGCCCACTCGTCGAGGAACGGCGCACGGTCAGAGACACGGCGGGGGACTTCCACGTTTCCCCGAGTGGCCAGGACTCTTGGCCAGGGACACGCGAGAAGCCCTTCGCGACGCTCGGTCGCGCGCGGGATGCGGTGCGGCAACTGATTGCGGCCGGGCTGGCGAAGGATGTGAGGGTGCTTGTGCGCGGGGGCGCTTACTATCTGCCTCAAGGGGTCTCGTTTGGGCCAGAGGATTCGGGCACGGCCGAGCATCGCATCACCTATGCGGCTTGCCCCGGCGAGGTGCCCGTCCTCATCGGCAGCGTGCGGATCACGGGCTGGACCCGCCTCGGCCACTCACCCCCGGGGATCATCACGGGGCGCCTCACGCCCGAGTTGAGGGAACGGATCCGGCTGGGTTCCATCTACGAAGCCCCCATCCCCGATGGCGTCGAGCCGAGCCAGCTCTTCGAGGACCACGGCGGCTACCACCGCCTCACCCTCGCCCGCGCCCCGAACGAGGGCTACCTCGGCATCGAAGCCCCCGTGAAGGGCCAGGAGCAGAAGGCATTCGTCTACCGAGCGAAGGATCTCGATCCGACGGGCTGGGACTTCGCCGACGGTCGCGTCTTCATGTGGCCGGGCCACGACTGGTTCAGCGTGGACAAGCGGATCGCGGCCATTGACCCGCAGACCCGCACGATCACGCTTGCGACGACCGATGGCTATCCGATGCGGCCGGGCAACCGCTACTTCGTGCAGAACGTCCTCGCCCTGCTCGGCCAGCCCGGCGAGTGCGTCGCCAGCCCGAAGGAGCGCAGGCTCTACGCCTGGCCGAGGCAGATCGGCTCGGAGAAGAAGGGCCTCATCGCCTCCAGCGCGCCGAGCCTCATCGCTATCAAGGGCACGCCCGAGCGCCCCGTCCGGAACCTGCACTTCGAGGGACTCGACCTCTCCATCTCCAATGGCGACGTGGTGAGCATCACGGGCGCCGAGGATTGCTCCCTCCGCTCCTGCAAGATCGAGAACGGCGGCTCCTGCGGCGTCGCCGTCAACGGCCACGCCCAGCGCATCACCCTCTACGGCAACCTCATCCGCTTCCACGGCCTCCACGGCGTGTCGCTCCAGGGCCTCGGCCCCGGCCAGCCCGACGCCAACCACCACCACGCCGTCGAGAACAACCACGTCCACCACTGCGGCCGCCTCGTCGGCCACGGCTGCGGAATCTACATCGCCCAGAGCGGCCACAACCGGGTCGTCCACAACCACATCCACCACATGCCCCGCTACGCCACCACCATCAAGGGCAATCGCTACCAGTCGCTCCGCGAGAGCGTCAAGGGCGTCACCTTCGAGAACCGCCACGACTTCCTCCACTCGCGGGACAACCTGCTGGCCTACAACCACATCCACCACGTCAACGAGGACAGCCAGGACACCGGCGCGATGGAGAGCTGGGGACCCGGCCGCGACAACGTCTACGACCACAACCTCATCCACGACGTGGGCAACACCCGCTTCGACCTCCAGAGCGGCATGTACCTCGACGATGCGACCGACTACTTCACCGTCACCAACAACATCATCTACGGCGTCACGGGCGCCGGCGGCGACCAGCCCATCTATGCCAAGGGCATTGGCAACAAGATCGCCAACAACGTCCTCATCGTCGCCCCGACCAACGTCAGCGGCATTCGCTCGTTCTTCATGGCCGACGAGCGCTGCGACACCCACGAGTACACCCGCAACATCATCGTCTGCGAAGGCGCCGCCGAGTCCCCCAAAGGCGACCGCCGCACCATCTACCAGTTCGACAACTGGAGCGACGACCGCGTCGCTGCCTCCGACTGCAACCTCTTCTGGCGCCCCGACGGCAAGGTGACGATCAAGGGCGGCCCGGCCAACGGCTCCTACGACAAGTGGCGGGAGCTTCTCGGCGGGAAGTTCGACCCGCACAGCGTTGTGTCCGACCCGCTCTTCGTTGACCTGGCGAAGCGCGACTTCCGCCTCAAGCCCGATTCCCCCGCCCTGAAGCTCGGCTTCCAGCCGATTGACACATCCGCGGTCGGCCTCAAGCCCGACTTCCCCGCCCGCTTTGAGCGGGAATGAAGAGAAGAGGATCTCACGCAGAGGCAGCAGAGGAAGCAGAGAAAGCCATGAGAAGGGGACTGGTGATGTTGATCCCGTTGCTGATCGCCTGCACCGGCTCCGCGGACACCCAGGCGGCGGAGTTGCACGTCGCGCCGAGTGGAAGCGACAGCGGCCCGGGGACGCCGGGAACGCCGTACGCGACGCTGCACGCGGCGCGCGACGCGGCCAGGAAGATCGAACCGGGGCAGACGAGGCGGATCGTGGTTCAGGCGGGGAAGCACTTCCTCAGCGAGCCGCTCGTGCTGACGGCGCAGGATTCGGGGTCGACGATCGAGGCGGCCAAGGGCGCCGAAGTCGTCCTCTACGGCGGGCGGCGAATCACGGGATGGGAGAAGGACGGCGAGAAACTCTGGGCGGCGAAGGTGCATGAGGCGGCGGAGAAAACCTGGGATTTCAGGATGCTCGTGGTCAATGGGCGATTCGCCAGTCGGGCACGGTTCCCCAAGAGCGGCCACCTGACTCATCTGACGAGCTTCGACGTGCCCTGGATGAGCACGACGGGCGGCGGCTGGAAGCGCAAGCCGACCGAGGCCGAGCTGACGATGATGAAGTGCCGCCCCGGCGATCTCCCCGCCTCGCTCGACCTCCGCAACGCGGAGCTGACGGTCTACCACATGTGGGACGAATCGGTCGTGGGCCTGAAGGCCAACGACGCCGCGACCCACACCCTCACCTTCTCGAACCCCGCAGGCCACCCGCCCGGGGCGTTCGGCGTGAGGAAGTACGTCGTGTGGAACACCCGGGAGGGGATGACGGAGCCGGGCCAGTGGTTCCTCGACCGCTCGGCGGGCAAGGCAATCTACTGGCCGCTCCCGGGCGAGGACATGACGAAGGCCGAAGTCCTCGCGCCGACCATGGAATCGCTCATCCGCGTCCAGGGCACCGAGAAGGCGCCCGTGAGGGACGTGACGATTCGCGGCCTGACGCTCTCGGTGACCAACACGCCGCTCCGGGCCGGCGGCTTCGGGGCCGGCCACTTCGACGGGGCAGTCCACGTCGTCCACGCCGTCAACTGTCGTCTGGAGGGGTTGACCATAGCCAACGTCGGTGGCCAGGGGATCAAGGGCTGGAAGACGAAGGGCCTCCGCATCGAGCGCTGCCACGTGCACCACACGGGCGCCTGCGGCATCAAGGCCGATGGCGAGGACAGCGTCGTCGCCGACTGCCGCATCCACGACGTGGGCGTGACCTATCCCAGCGCCATCGGCCTCTGGGCCAACGGCCAGCGCGCCCAGGCCGTCCACAACGAGGTCCACGACACGCCCTACACGGCCATCGCCTCGGGGGGCGAGGACCACCTCTTCGAGGGCAACCTCATCTACCGCGCGATGCAGGAGCTCCACGACGGCGCGGGCATCTACATCACCTTCTGCAAGCGCGTGACGGTGCGGGGCAACTTCATCCGCGACATTGCGGACACCGGCGGCTACGGCGCATCCGCCTACTACCTCGACGAGCAGGCCGAAGACTGCCTGGTCGAGGGCAACCTCTCGCTCCGCGTGAAGCGGCCCTCCCACAACCACATGGCCAAGAGGAACACGCTTCGCAACAACGTCTTCGTCGTGGATGGCGACGCGAGCATCACGTTCCCCCGCTCCGCGGATTATCGCCTGGAGAAGAACGTCATCGTGGCCAAGGGCAAGATCACGTTCAGCAACCCCGAGGGCATCGCGGCGTTCCCCGACAACGTGCTCTTCAGCGGCGTCGGCAAGGTCGAGGGGCAGAAGCTCAAGGACTACCGCGCCGCGGGGACCGAGCCGCTGGGGCCTGGGGAAGGCTCGATCCTCGCCGACCCGAAGCTCACGGTGAGCGAGAAGGGCAAAATCACCTTCGCCCCCGGTTCGCCCGCGCTCACGCTCGGGATCAGCCCCATTGACCTCAGCGCCGCCGGGCCGCGCTAAATGGGCTTCAGCGATTCGGCTCCCTTGGGGGACGTAGGGGCGAACCTTGTGTTCGCCCTGGCAACGGGCGAGGGGCCCGATGAAGGCGGGCGAACACGAGGTTCGCCCCTACCCGCTGTTCAGAGCCGAATCGCTGAAGCCTGCTTAGAGACACGTTCGTTCCCCGTTGAGCGTCGCTTACGACTGTGGTAGAGTGGTCCCAGCCCCCTCAACCTCTCTCGCCTTGCTGAGGGCCAAGCATGCACAAAAGGGTGTGGAACGCGGGATGGCTGGTTGTCTCGGCGATCGTCTGGATGGCCGAGAGCATGGCGGCGGAGCCTCCGGCCGAGCTGGTCGGCGACCTGGGCGACCCCAAGCGGCTGGCCATCGAAGGGGCCGCGGCGTTCCCACCCGCGGCAATCGTCGAGGCACTCAAGTGGGATTTGGATTTCCTCGTGGCCTCGCACCCCTGCGCGCCTCTGGCCCTGTATCCGGAAACGCTCCGCAAGAAGGTGCTCCTGGGCTACCTGCACGCGGGCTTCCCGGACGCACAGGTCGAGGCGACGCTCGACAGGGGCGCAGGGAACGTGCGCGTGCGGGTGGCCGAGGGGCCTCGCTACGTGAAGGGCGGCGTGGAGGTCGTCGGCGCCAAAGCCCTCAGCGCCGAACAGCTCGTCAAGCTCCTTACCACCCCGCCGTCGGCGGTCAAGGGCGACTCCGGGGCGCCTGCCCCGGTGCAGCCTCTGGAGACCTGGCTTCGCGCCCTGGCCGGTCAGGCAGGCTCGGCGCAAGCGGGCGCCGAGCAGGATTGGGTCGTCGGGGAGCCGGCGAGCTTCGATGGGATCACCCAGGCCGGGTTCGCGGCGAAGGCCAGACGGATCTACGCCGACGCCGGGCGGCTCTTCCCCAAGCTCGACGTGAAGGTCGTCCCCGAGAAGGGCAAGCCGACCGCGCGACTCCTCGTCGAGGTCCAGGACGAGGGGCCGCAGGCGGTCCTCCGCGACGTCGAGGTCAATGGGGCACCCAGGCACTCGCGGGGGGAGGTGATTCAGTTCCTCGGGCTCAAGCCGGGCATGGCTCTGAACCGTGGCGTCATCGCCGAGGCCGAGCGCAAGCTCTGGGAGTCGGCGCGATTCCTGTCCCACAAGGTCTCCTTCGACCCGCCCGCCGACCGCGGCGGCGAGGTCGTGCTACGCATTGATCTCAAGGAGTACCAGGAGGCGCCCCCCCTATCGCAGGAGCTTTCGGCCATAGACCGGGCGCTGCTGCGCCTGCGGGACCGCCTGGCCGAGCTGCCGGCGGGCGACCAGGAGATCGTGGTGACAGCGGCAGTCCCCGACGCATCGGCTGAGCTGGTCCTCGCCCCTCGTCGGGGGCTCCTGGCCCGGCTCCGCAATGCGCAAGGCGCGCCCGTTGCCGGCAACGGGCTCCCGCGGACGCCGTTCGACTACGCGCTCGTGCTCGGCCTGAAGCGCACCGAGCTCTTCTCCCAGGCCGGCCAGCCCTGGGCGTTGGGCACCAGGCAACTCGGCCACCTGTGGCTTCGTCTCGAGGTGTGCGCGAACCCGCAGCCGGACGACCCCGAGAGGCCCTTCGCCCTGAGTTTTGGCCTGGGGTTCACCGGCTCGGCGGACGACCGGGAGGGAGCCCCCCTGCGGCTCCACTGGCGCTTCGACCCCGTGGCCTTCGTCGGCACGGAGCGCAGGCACAACCCCACCTGCTCGATCCAGCAAGGAGTCGTCACGGTCAACCACGGCGATGTGCGGCTCCAGCTCGACGAGGCGACCGGCGAGTTGCGGGACTTCACGGCCTCCATCCCGGAATACAGGGTGAAGCTCGAGGTCCGCCTCCAGAGGGGTCGGTTCGACGCGCTGCACAAGGAGCTCATGGCCGCTGCCGGCCAGGTCAAGGAGACCAGCCTGCCCCGGCTCGCCGTCGGGCTGGCGGAGCAGCTCCTCTCCGCCTCGCTCGCCTCCCAGGGAGGAACTCCTGAGCAGGGGCGGCGAGTCGCCGAGCTTTGTGCCCAGCTCGGCGCGCGGCTCGCCGCATGCCTCGACGACCCCTTTCCCCAGCGCGAGCTTGCCAGGGACAAGCAGTTCGACATCCCGTGGGCCACCGACCGGCCAGCCGGCGACGCGACGGCGATGATGATGGGGCTCGCCCTCTTGCCGTTCGCGGACACGTTGTTCCCCCGCGGCTCGTGGCCCTGGACGCTCGCGCACGACACGGCTTGCGTCCTCTGCGGCAAGGGCGACTACACAACCCGCTCGCTCGCCGCCCTCTACCAGTCGGAGGACACCGGGCCGGTCGCCTGCCTGGCGACCGCGCGGCTCCTCTCCCTCGCCAACCCCGACATGGCCCGCGCCTTCGCGGCTAGGGGCATGGAGAGGCTCTCGCTCGCCGGCTTTCGCAAGGACTATCGCTTCCTCGTGACGGGCGACTCGGGGCTTGCCAGGATCGCCCGCAAGATGGCGGAGGCGCTCTGCGAGGCGAAAGCCGAAGACATCGAGGCCTTCGCAGCGGTCCTCGGACCCGACGCGGGCGGGCCGTTCCGAGAATCCGTCCGACGGCTCAGGGAACGTCCCCGGGACAAGTCGCCCGCGGAAGCGCTTCCCGCCGTCCTCGACTCCTGGTGGGACGCGTTCCTCAGGGACCGCGTCCGCGCCGCGCTG
>Ga0315274_10015278_pt1 | contig 10880 bp, 1 predicted proteins | sample YL17G02_20_MG_FD_203700 | JGI IMG/M metagenome (GOLD analysis project Ga0315274, IMG submission 203700) | Sediment microbial communities from Yellowstone Lake, YNP, Wyoming, USA - YL17G02_20 | ecosystem: Environmental > Aquatic > Freshwater > Lake > Sediment | place: USA: Wyoming | collected...
GTGTACGTTATCCTCAACGGCATCGTGTAGTACTGGCCTGGGGCCAGGTTGCTGATCGCGCCCACAGTGAACGTCTCCGATATCTTGCTGTTAGGTATGCTGACGTTGGTTATGTCGTACGAGAAGTGGCTGATGCCGTACGTGGCCTCGATGTTGATCACATTGATGTCCATCCCTGCGAAGTTCTGCAGCCTGAGCGCCAGCACGCCCGCGGCGTTGACATTCCAGGCTATGACGCCGACCTGGGCGAACCCTGTCGCCCTCGGCCCGAGGAATGAGCCGGCATTGAAGACGCCTAACGCGAAGAGAGAAGCGACCACGACGACTACAAGGAGAACTGCCCAGCCGTAGGTCATGAGGAAGTCGAGGGAGGTCTGGCCCTTACGCGGCTGCGGCTGCATAATTAGATAATTATAATATAGGGTTAAAAAGCTGCTTTCGGCGGAAGCGGGCGTGTGATCGGGCATTCATGCGACGGCAGCCGTCGCGACTGCGCCGCCTCAGTGAAGCGGCAGGTAGTCGTAATCGTTCGAGTTCGGTATCAGGTACTCGTTCCCGGTGTCGCAGACGCCGTCGGCAGGGGTGGTGTCGGTGCAGGTCTCGGACCAGCCGTCGCCGGTCGCGTTCGCCCAGTAGTTCCCTCCGATGCAGCTGCCTCCGATGATGTTCTGCGGTCCGCTGCAGGAGAGGGTGACGTTCCAGGTGTTGACGTTCGTGTCCGAGCTGGCGGTGCCGTTGATGATGTTATTGTAGATCAGGTTACCGGAGCTGCTGGTCGCCCGGATGCCGTACCCGCTTCCGGCGGCGTTGATCTTGTTCGAGTCGAACGTGCTGGAATTGGTCTTGTTCAGCAGCAGGCCGTTGGAGAGGCTGCCCGCCGCGATGACAGTGTTGCCGGTCACGGTGTGGTTGGTGCCGACCATGAACCTGAACCCGGTGGCGTTCGTCCCGGTCAGTGTGATCGTGTTGTCCGTGATCGTTATGTTGTTGGCTGAGGTGGAGGTCGGGAACGAGGAATGGTATGACGCCTGGATGCCGCTGTCCTTGGCTCCTGCTGCAGTCAGGTTGTTGTTCTGTATGGTGTTGTAGTCGGCGCCGGCGGCCATTATGCAGGCGACCGGATTAGTGACATCGCTCGGCGAAGAGTCGCCGTGGACGGTGACCGTGTTCCATTCGACCGTGACGTTCCTGCTCGGAGTCGTCGCCGAATTGATGGCGATGCCCATGGCGATGCCGTGTGAGGAGTTCGCGCCGTAGGTGTCCACCGTGTTGTAAGACGCAAGGCCGCCGGTCGCGTTGGAGAAGGATATGGCGGAGCTGCCGTTGTTTGTGGTGGAGACAGTGTTGTTCCACACGGTGGCGTTTGAGCTCGAATGCACCAGTATGCCTAAGCCTGTGAAGCCCGTCGTGTTGATCCTGTTGTCAAGGATCCGGGTGTTGTTAGATCCCATGTAGTCGAATATGCCGAACGAGTTTGTCCCTGACACCGAGATGTTGTTGCTGGTGATGTTGTTGTCTGGGGAGGAGAGGACGACGATTCCGTGGGAGCTGGCGCCGATGGTGGTGACGTTGTTGCCGAAGGCGGAGAGGTTGGCGCCGTTTGGCATGTTGATGCCTGGAGAGGAAAGGCCGAATGTTGCAATCGTGTTGTTGCTGATGATAGCATTCGTGCTGTTCCACATCATGCCGATCGCACTGTCGCTGTTGCCCGTAGTGATCACAGTGTTGTTGATAACGGCGATGTTCGTGCTGTTCCACATGGCGATCGCGTTGCTGCCGTTGCCTGTCGCGGTCACGGCGTTGTCCGCTATCGTACTGTTGCTTGAGTAGATCCATATGGAGATCCCGTTGCTGCCGTTGCCTATGACGGTAATCGTATTGTTGTAGATGATGTTGCCCGTGCTGCTTGAGAGGAAGATGCCGTTATCGTTGGTGTTGGTATTCGGGCCGCCCTGCACTATGTTGCAGTTCCTGATCGTAGTGTGGTTGTAGTTTCCGATGTTTATGCCATTGACCCATCCCGATGCGGTGCCGTATGTTATGTTGTGCCCGGCGCAGTCGAGGGTGACATCGTTCGCTCCGATGTAGAGCCCGTTCCCGGTACATCCTGTAATGTCCGATGCGAGCGTGGTGTTACTGTAGATTGCGCTGCCGCATGACAGAGGGGGAGGGGGTGCGGCCAATGGAAGGTTGTCGAAGTTGCTGCCGTCTCCCAGGATGTCGTAGATGCTGTCGCAGATGCCATTGACATCAGTGTCTGAACAGGTCTGAGAGAAGCCAGTGTCGGAGGAGTTCGCCCAGAAGTTGCCTCCGGTGCAAGCGCCGCCGATGATGTTGGCGGTGCCGCAGTCGAGGGTGGTGTTCCAGAGGTTCGGGGTCGAATCCGCCTGGGTGGTGCCGTTGAACAGGTTGTTGTAGAACAGGTTGCCTGAAGAGGAAATCAGCCCGATGCTGGCGCTCGATGAGCTTGTTATCCTGTTCGACGCGAATGTGTTGTTATTTGAGCTGGATCCCAGGAATAGCCCATACGCGTCATTGCCGCCCGTCGTTATGTTATTGGAGATGAGCGTATTGTAGTTGCAGTTGTTGTAAAGACTGATGCCTCCGGCATTGGAGACGTTGGTGGAGATCGTATTGTCTGAGAACGTGTTGTAGTTGCAGCTGTCATAGAGACTGATGCCCTCTAAGTTGGAGCCGTTGGTGAAAATCGTGTTATCTGAGAATGTGTTGTTAGAGGACGAACTGAAGAGGGAGACGGCCGTCGCAATATCGTTGGTTGTCGTTATGTTGTTGCCTGAAATGTTGTTGTAGGTGCTGTTGCCCCCCATCGCGATGCCGTTGCTGTTGGTGCTGGATACGGTGATGCCGTTAGCCAAGAAGAGACTTGAGTTGGCCGAACCGATGTTGATGCCGTACGAGAAGTTGGCGTCTGCAGCGATCGTTATCGAGTTGCCCGTCACCGTGTGGCCGATGCCGCCCACGTTTATCCCAGCACTATCATTGGCATACGACACGACCGTGTTGTTGGCGACAGTCACGTTCGCGCTGTTGCCGACGGAGATGCCCCTGTTCCTCATCGCCGTCGAAGCCAATGTGACCGTGTTGTTCCTCACGGTGTTCATCGCGAGAGCCGTGAAGGACGTGGGCGGGCCTCCGGAATTGATTCCTACCGGCCTGCCCGCGTAGGCGGTCGATGTGAACGTGCCGCGCATGGTGATGTTGTTGGATTCTATCGTGTTGTTCTTTGCATTCGTGAACATGTTGATGCCGTTCGAGCTGTTGCTGCCGTATATCGTGATCGTGTTGTATGAGATGAAGGTGTTGTTCGAGTTGACAGAGATGGCGGTGCTCCAATTGCCTATGGTAGTGATTGCGTTGTTCGTGATTCTCGAGTAACCGGCCCCTATGAGAGAGACTGCAGATGCATTGAATGAAGCGCTGCCCTGCACTATATTGCAGTTCCTGATCGTGGCATTGATGCGTCCGGTCACGTTGACTCCGAATCCTCTCGTTGTCTGCGAATAGTTGATCATGTGGCCTAGGCAGTCGAGGGTGACATTGTCCGCTGCGATAGTGAAGCACGTGCCGTCGTCGCTGACGTCGCCCGTGAGGACATAATAGCCGGAGTATGAGACGTTCCCGCAGCCGAAGAGCGGAGTCAGGGGAGCCAACGGCAGCTCGTCAGTGTTGCTGCCGTCGATGACGTATGGCGATGAGCAGATGCCGCTGGAATTGGCGTTGCATTCCGTCGCGTTCTCTGACCAGCCGTTGCCGTCGGGCTGCGCCCAGAAGTTGCCGCCGACGCACGGCCCGCCGACGATGTTGGCGACTCCAGGCACATCGCAGGAGAGAGCGGTGTTCCAGAGATTCGGAGAGCCGTCCGATGAGACCGGTGTTGTGCCGTTGATGATGTTGTCGTAGAACAGGCTGCTGGAACTAGAGGAGAGAGACACACCGTAGCTGCCTATGCTTGTGATTGTGTTGTCCGAGACGGTGCTGTTGGAGCTGCCACTGAGGGAGATGCCCGCCCCGGTCGCGGTGATATCATTCCCTGTGAGCGTGTCGTTCTGGCAGGCGGAGATGGAGATGCCCGCGGAGTTGCTGCCGTTCGCGGAGATGATGTTGCCTGAGAGGAGGTTGCCATCCTCGTTCTCCTGGAGGAAAACGCCGGTCGAGCCTGCGCCCGTCGTTGCGATTGTATTGTTGATGAAGCTGTTGTTGGCGCTTCCGGATCGCCAGTAGAGATAGACGCCGAAAGCGCCATCGCCGCCGGTGGATATGCTATTGTCCTGGATCGTACTGTTCATGGCGCCCGCCAGGAACACCGCATGGGCGCTCGCGACCGAGCTGTTCGTCTGCATGATGTTGCAGTTCTTCACCGTGGTGAAGTTGTAGCCGGTGATGTCGACTCCGTATCCGGCGCTGCCCCGGGCGTATTCGACCGTATGGCCAGCGCAGTCGAGCGTGACGTAGTCCGCCTCGATCGTGAAGCACGTGCCGTCGTCGCTGACGTCGCTCGTGAGGACATAATTACCGGAGTACGAGATGTTCCCGCAGCTGAAAAGAGAGATCGGAGGAGCCAACGGCAGCTCGTCGACATTGTTGCTGTCAATGGTGTAGTTCGAAGTGCAGATCCCACTGGAGTTCGCGTTGCATTCCGAAGCGTTCTGGGACCAACCATTTCCATCGGGCTGCGCCCAGAAATTGCCGCCGATGCACGGCCCGCCGACGATGTTGGACGTGCCGCAGTCGAGCGCGGTGTTCCAGGAGTTGGACGAGCCGTCCGATGAGACCGACGTTGTGCCGTTGATGATGTTGTCGTAGAACAGGCTGCCGGAACTGGAAATGAGCTGGACACCGTAGCTGTTCGTGCTTGAGATGTTGTTGTTTGTGAAGTTGATACCTCCGTCGTAAGCCATACGCACGCCGATGCTGTTCGTGCTGGAGATGCTGTTGTTGACGAATGTGATGCCGCCAGTGGAGGAGATCTCCGCGCCGAAGTAATTCGTGCTGGAGATGATGTTGGAGGTGAAGTTGTTGCCGTCGGCCGCCCCGTAAAAGAACACTCCGGGACCGGACGTGCTGGAAATATTATTTGAGACGAAATTGTTGTCGGTGCTGCCCGTCAGGTACGTACCGGCGCCGCTCGTGGTTATTATGTTGTTTGAGATGACCGTATTGCTCTCGGAGCTCCCCTCTAGGTAGACACCACGGCTGTCTGAGCCGTTGGTCGAGACCGTGTTGCCCGAGACGATGTCGCCGGACTCGTGGGATAGCGATATGCCTATGACATTATCGCCGACAGTGACGATGCTGTTGCCGGTCAGGTTGTTGCCCGTGCTGTACATGCTGATGATGCCATTGCCCGACGGGCCATCTACGTATATCATGTTGTTCCATGCTGTGTTGTAATCAGCGGATTGGAACTGGATGCCGTGGGACTGGGTCGAATGGAGGATGTTCTCTCCAAAGTAGTTGTTGCTACAGCCTGATAACAACCGGATCGGCACTCCGTCCAACCCATATGTGGTGATGTTGTTGTCGAAGATGTTGTTCCCGATGGAGCCCCCGAAGAGGTAGACTCCGAAGCTGTCGTTGTTCGAGCTGTTGCCCTGCACGATGTTGCAGTCCCTGACTATGGCGTTGCTGTGACTGGTGATGTTGATCCCATAACCGGTCTCGGCCTGCGCGTAGGTTATCGTATGCCCATCGCAGTCCAGCGTCACGTTGTCCGCTCCAATCGCGAAGCATGTGCCGCTGCTGCCGACATCGTCTTCCAGGACGTATGTGTGGCCCTCCTGGTCGAGAGGATCGCCGCACTGGAGGCCGGACGGCGGCGGAGCTGTGGTGTTCACGGTAATGTTCGTGGAGGCTGCTGTGATGTTGCTGCCGTCGTTGTAGTACGCTATCGCTGCGATGTCATAGACGCCGTCGGACGATACGCTGAGCTGCACTGTGTATGTGCCAGGAGAGGAGCGCGAATCAGAGTCGATCACGCCGGATGAGTTGATGATCGAGATGTCGGCCTGGCTGAGGTTGGCGCCCGCGACAGTGAAGCTGACGTTGACCGTCCAGTTGGAGAGCAGATCGTCACTGTGCGGAGAGTTGATCCTGAGGGAAGGCGCCGGCGCGCCGACGCCGACGTTGCCCGAGATCGTTCCTGTCTCGGTGTAGTTGAATCCGTTGAAGTCCATGTAGGTGATCTTCATCGGCAGCGTGTAGTACTGGCCCGGAACCAGGCCGCTGATGGTCCCGACCGTGAACACTTCGGAGGTCTTGCTGTTGGGTATGCTGACGTTGGTTATCGGGAAGGAATAGTTGCTGGTGCCGTAGGAGGCATCTATCCTGGCCACGCGCACGTCCATCCCGGCCAGGTTCTGCAGCTTCAGCGAGAGGCTGCCGCCTGAGTCTATGTTCCAGGCGACGACGTCGAGCTGGCTGAATCCTGTGGCCCTCGGGCCGAGGAATGAGCCGGCGTTGAAGACGCCTAATGCGAAGAGCGAAGCGACTACGACCACGACAAGCAGCACTGCCCAGCCGTAGGTCATGAGGAAATCGAGTGAGGTCTGGCCCTTACGCGGCTGCGGCTGCATAATTAGATAATTATAATATAGGGTTAAAAAGCTGCTTTCGGCGGAAGCGGGCGTGTGATCGGGCATTCATGCGACGGCAGCCGTCGCGACTGCGCCGCCTCAGTGAAGCGGCAGGTAGTCGTAATCGTTCGAGTTCGGTATCAGGTACTCGTTCCCGGTGTCGCAGACGCCGTCGGCAGGGGTGGTGTCGGTGCAGGTCTCGGACCAGCCGTCGCCGGTCGCGTTCGCCCAGTAGTTCCCTCCGATGCAGCTGCCTCCGATGATGTTCTGCGGTCCGCTGCAGGAGAGGGTGACGTTCCAGGTGTTGACGTTCGTGTCCGAGCTGGCGGTGCCGTTGATGATGTTATTGTAGATCAGGTTACCGGAGCTGCTGGTCGCCCGGATGCCGTACCCGCTTCCGGCGGCGTTGATCTTGTTCGAGTCGAACGTGCTGGAATTGGTCTTGTTCAGCAGCAGGCCGTTGGAGAGGCTGCCCGCCGCGATGACAGTGTTGCCGGTCACGGTGTGGTTGGTGCCGACCATGAACCTGAACCCGGTGGCGTTCGTCCCGGTCAGTGTGATCGTGTTGTCCGTGATCGTTATGTTGTTGGCTGAGGTGGAGGTCGGGAACGAGGAATGGTATGACGCCTGGATGCCGCTGTCCTTGGCTCCTGCTGCAGTCAGGTTGTTGTTCTGTATGGTGTTGTAGTCGGCGCCGGCGGCCATTATGCAGGCGACCGGATTAGTGACATCGCTCGGCGAAGAGTCGCCGTGGACGGTGACCGTGTTCCATTCGACCGTGACGTTCCTGCTCGGAGTCGTCGCCGAATTGATGGCGATGCCCATGGCGATGCCGTGTGAGGAGTTCGCGCCGTAGGTGTCCACCGTGTTGTAAGACGCAAGGCCGCCGGTCGCGTTGGAGAAGGATATGGCGGAGCTGCCGTTGTTTGTGGTGGAGACAGTGTTGTTCCACACGGTGGCGTTTGAGCTCGAATGCACCAGTATGCCTAAGCCTGTGAAGCCCGTCGTGTTGATCCTGTTGTCAAGGATCCGGGTGTTGTTAGATCCCATGTAGTCGAATATGCCGAACGAGTTTGTCCCTGACACCGAGATGTTGTTGCTGGTGATGTTGTTGTCTGGGGAGGAGAGGACGACGATTCCGTGGGAGCTGGCGCCGATGGTGGTGACGTTGTTGCCGAAGGCGGAGAGGTTGGCGCCGTTTGGCATGTTGATGCCTGGAGAGGAAAGGCCGAATGTTGCAATCGTGTTGTTGCTGATGATAGCATTCGTGCTGTTCCACATCATGCCGATCGCACTGTCGCTGTTGCCCGTAGTGATCACAGTGTTGTTGATAACGGCGATGTTCGTGCTGTTCCACATGGCGATCGCGTTGCTGCCGTTGCCTGTCGCGGTCACGGCGTTGTCCGCTATCGTACTGTTGCTTGAGTAGATCCATATGGAGATCCCGTTGCTGCCGTTGCCTATGACGGTAATCGTATTGTTGTAGATGATGTTGCCCGTGCTGCTTGAGAGGAAGATGCCGTTATCGTTGGTGTTGGTATTCGGGCCGCCCTGCACTATGTTGCAGTTCCTGATCGTAGTGTGGTTGTAGTTTCCGATGTTTATGCCATTGACCCATCCCGATGCGGTGCCGTATGTTATGTTGTGCCCGGCGCAGTCGAGGGTGACATCGTTCGCTCCGATGTAGAGCCCGTTCCCGGTACATCCTGTAATGTCCGATGCGAGCGTGGTGTTACTGTAGATTGCGCTGCCGCATGACAGAGGGGGAGGGGGTGCGGCCAATGGAAGGTTGTCGAAGTTGCTGCCGTCTCCCAGGATGTCGTAGATGCTGTCGCAGATGCCATTGACATCAGTGTCTGAACAGGTCTGAGAGAAGCCAGTGTCGGAGGAGTTCGCCCAGAAGTTGCCTCCGGTGCAAGCGCCGCCGATGATGTTGGCGGTGCCGCAGTCGAGGGTGGTGTTCCAGAGGTTCGGGGTCGAATCCGCCTGGGTGGTGCCGTTGAACAGGTTGTTGTAGAACAGGTTGCCTGAAGAGGAAATCAGCCCGATGCTGGCGCTCGATGAGCTTGTTATCCTGTTCGACGCGAATGTGTTGTTATTTGAGCTGGATCCCAGGAATAGCCCATACGCGTCATTGCCGCCCGTCGTTATGTTATTGGAGATGAGCGTATTGTAGTTGCAGTTGTTGTAAAGACTGATGCCTCCGGCATTGGAGACGTTGGTGGAGATCGTATTGTCTGAGAACGTGTTGTAGTTGCAGCTGTCATAGAGACTGATGCCCTCTAAGTTGGAGCCGTTGGTGAAAATCGTGTTATCTGAGAATGTGTTGTTAGAGGACGAACTGAAGAGGGAGACGGCCGTCGCAATATCGTTGGTTGTCGTTATGTTGTTGCCTGAAATGTTGTTGTAGGTGCTGTTGCCCCCCATCGCGATGCCGTTGCTGTTGGTGCTGGATACGGTGATGCCGTTAGCCAAGAAGAGACTTGAGTTGGCCGAACCGATGTTGATGCCGTACGAGAAGTTGGCGTCTGCAGCGATCGTTATCGAGTTGCCCGTCACCGTGTGGCCGATGCCGCCCACGTTTATCCCAGCACTATCATTGGCATACGACACGACCGTGTTGTTGGCGACAGTCACGTTCGCGCTGTTGCCGACGGAGATGCCCCTGTTCCTCATCGCCGTCGAAGCCAATGTGACCGTGTTGTTCCTCACGGTGTTCATCGCGAGAGCCGTGAAGGACGTGGGCGGGCCTCCGGAATTGATTCCTACCGGCCTGCCCGCGTAGGCGGTCGATGTGAACGTGCCGCGCATGGTGATGTTGTTGGATTCTATCGTGTTGTTCTTTGCATTCGTGAACATGTTGATGCCGTTCGAGCTGTTGCTGCCGTATATCGTGATCGTGTTGTATGAGATGAAGGTGTTGTTCGAGTTGACAGAGATGGCGGTGCTCCAATTGCCTATGGTAGTGATTGCGTTGTTCGTGATTCTCGAGTAACCGGCCCCTATGAGAGAGACTGCAGATGCATTGAATGAAGCGCTGCCCTGCACTATATTGCAGTTCCTGATCGTGGCATTGATGCGTCCGGTCACGTTGACTCCGAATCCTCTCGTTGTCTGCGAATAGTTGATCATGTGGCCTAGGCAGTCGAGGGTGACATTGTCCGCTGCGATAGTGAAGCACGTGCCGTCGTCGCTGACGTCGCCCGTGAGGACATAATAGCCGGAGTATGAGACGTTCCCGCAGCCGAAGAGCGGAGTCAGGGGAGCCAACGGCAGCTCGTCAGTGTTGCTGCCGTCGATGACGTATGGCGATGAGCAGATGCCGCTGGAATTGGCGTTGCATTCCGTCGCGTTCTCTGACCAGCCGTTGCCGTCGGGCTGCGCCCAGAAGTTGCCGCCGACGCACGGCCCGCCGACGATGTTGGCGACTCCAGGCACATCGCAGGAGAGAGCGGTGTTCCAGAGATTCGGAGAGCCGTCCGATGAGACCGGTGTTGTGCCGTTGATGATGTTGTCGTAGAACAGGCTGCTGGAACTAGAGGAGAGAGACACACCGTAGCTGCCTATGCTTGTGATTGTGTTGTCCGAGACGGTGCTGTTGGAGCTGCCACTGAGGGAGATGCCCGCCCCGGTCGCGGTGATATCATTCCCTGTGAGCGTGTCGTTCTGGCAGGCGGAGATGGAGATGCCCGCGGAGTTGCTGCCGTTCGCGGAGATGATGTTGCCTGAGAGGAGGTTGCCATCCTCGTTCTCCTGGAGGAAAACGCCGGTCGAGCCTGCGCCCGTCGTTGCGATTGTATTGTTGATGAAGCTGTTGTTGGCGCTTCCGGATCGCCAGTAGAGATAGACGCCGAAAGCGCCATCGCCGCCGGTGTTGAGCGCGTTGCCTGTGGCTGTGTTGTTCGAGCTGGAATAGAGAAGAAGACTGAATGCGCTGCCGCCGCTAGTGCTAACCGTGTTGTTGGTGAGGGCATTGCTGTTGGAGTACTGGGACAGGAAGACCCCAACACCGCTGAGCCAGACGCTGTTGTTGTTCACGCTTGAGATGTTATTGGACGAGACGGTATTGTCCGGGCTGCCCTCAAGATAGACGCCAACGCCGTTAGTGCTTGAGATGGTATTGGATGAGACATCGTTTGCCGGGCTTGAGACGAGGGAGATGCCCGCAGCGCTTGTCGTGATTGTGTTGTCCGAGACGGTGCTGTTGGAGCTGCCACTGAGGGAGATGCCCGCCCCGGTCGCGGTGATATCATTCCCTGTGAGCGTGTCGTTCTGGCAGGCGGAGAT
>Ga0315274_10015279_pt1 | contig 10880 bp, 8 predicted proteins | sample YL17G02_20_MG_FD_203700 | JGI IMG/M metagenome (GOLD analysis project Ga0315274, IMG submission 203700) | Sediment microbial communities from Yellowstone Lake, YNP, Wyoming, USA - YL17G02_20 | ecosystem: Environmental > Aquatic > Freshwater > Lake > Sediment | place: USA: Wyoming | collected...
GCTAGTAAGCCGTTTTTTTGTTGATTTTTTCTAAAAAATATATAAATTTATGATATTGCTGAAATTTTTTGGAAAATTTTTGTTTTTTGACTTTCTATTATTTAAAATTAATTTTTATTTGTGATAAGATTAAGAAAGATAATAAAAATCTAGGTTATTTTAAAATGGATTCCAAAATGGAAAAAAATCATACTAAAAATAATCATTACTCTTTCCCGAATGAAAGAATTCTCACTCCAAAGAAATTTTTATTTGTGTCTTTTGAGAGTTTGAGCGGGGACTTGGCTTTGCAGATTAAAAAAGAAGGTCATGAAGTGAAAGCTTTCATAGAAAATCAGGAAGATAAAGATGTTTATGACGGTTTTCTGGAAAAAGTCGATGACTGGAAAAAATTTATAAACTGGGCTGATGTAATTGTTTTTGATGACATCGGATTTGGAGCGGAAGCTGATTCCTTAAGATCAAAAGGAAAATTAGTGGTTGGCGGAAGTAAGTATACAGACAAACTGGAAGAAGACAGGGAATTTGGCCAGAACGAAATGAAGAGAGTGGGAATGCCGATTCTGGCCCACTGGGACTTTATTGATTTTGATTCGGCGATTGATTTTATAAAAAAGAATCCTGGCGGATATGTTTTTAAGCCTTCAGGGACAATCGCTTCTGACCAAAAGGGCATACTTTTTCTCAGCCAGGATGAAGACGGAAAAGATCTGATTGAGATTCTTGAGCAGAATAAAAAAACCTGGGCCAGAAAAATAAAAAAGTTTCAGCTTCAAAAAATGGCGGTTGGAGTGGAAGTGGCGGTCGGCGCTTTTTTCAATGGAAAAGATTTTGCCCTGCCTCTGAATATTAATTTCGAACACAAAAAACTTTTTCCTGGAGATATCGGTCCCTACACAGGCGAAATGGGCACTCTTATGTTTTGGGCTCAGCCGAACGAAATCTTTGACAGCACTCTTTTGAAAATTAAGGATGATTTGGTAAAGTCTGGATACATTGGTTATATTGATATAAATTGTATTGCCAATGCAAAGGGAATATATCCTTTGGAATTTACTTCCAGATTCGGTTATCCGACAATCAGTATCCAGATGGAAGGGGTTACAGAGCCATGGGGCGATTTTCTTTACAGGCTTTCAAAACACGAGGCAGCAGATTTTAAGACAAAAAAAGGATTTCAGATTGGCGTGGTTGTTGCCGTGCCCCCTTTTCCTTTTGATGACAAAAAAGAGTCCTTCATATACAAGGATTTATCCATAATTTTTAAAAAACAAAATTTAGAAGGAGTTCATTTGGGTGATGTGAAGCTTATAAATGATGTCTGGGTGATAGCAGGCAACTCAGGTTATGTTCTGGTGATAACGGCTTCCGGGAGCACAGTAGAGGAAACCAGGCGGCAGGTGTATGCGAGATTAAAAAATATTCTTATCCAGAATATGTACTATAGGACAGACATAGGTTTTAAATGGTTCTCTGATTCAGACAGGCTGCAGACCTGGGGATATTTGCATTAAATTTTTTTCAAATAACTTTAAAAGAGCGCGATATCGCGCTCTTTTAAAGTTGAATTATTCTTAAAAAATATTTAAGATAAAAGAATGTTCAAATTCTCCATAGTTGTAATTTTAGTAATCACTCTTTTATTAATAATTGGTTTTTTTATTTTTGCTGGAAACCAAAAAGTAAATCTGTTGGCATTTATGGAAAATGCTTTACGGGTTTTATTAGTTAGAGACACTTCCAACAAACAACAAGAGATAGTTTATTTTCCTGATAATGAAACAGAAGAGCAAAATAATGAAGAAAGCAATGGTTTGGTCGAAGAAGAGACTGAAGAGGAGTCTTATTCAAGTTTAGACTCGTCTCTGGATGAGATTACTGAAAAACTTGACGAGATTTCAGAAAAAATTGATTTACTCACTCAAGAGGTGGAAAAACTTCTTGGTAAAGAAACAGAAAAAGAAGGTGAAAAAGAGGCGTTAAAGGAAGAAAAAACGGAGGAAGAATCAGAAGAATTAGAAGAAGAAACAATTGAAGAAGCAAAAACGCCGGAAAAAGACATTATTTTATGCGAAAAAAACAGTCAAAGTCCAATTCGAGATAAGGTTATTTTTAATGAAATTAGCTGGATGGGAACAGATGAAGACTGACATAATGAATGGGTAGAATTAAAAAATGCTTCTGCAGACGATGTTTCTTTGAAAAACTGGCAGATTTTGGACAAAGATCAAGAAATAAAGATAATTTTTGAGGGAAAGGATAATATTTTAAACAATCAGTTTTTTCTTTTAGAAAGAACAAATGACGATTCAGTACTTAATGTTTCAGCTGATAAAATATATTCAGGAAATTTAAACGATGAGGATGAGACCTTGTATTTATTTGATGAAAACTGCCAGCTTCAAGATGAAATAATAGCTGATCCAGATTGGCCTGCCGGAGATAAAAACGAGAGAAAATCGATGGAAAGAAACAGTGATTTAACTTGGTATACTTATTCTGGTGGTAGCAATTACGGTATTTTTGGAACGCCAAAAGCCGAAAACAGCCCGAAACCTGTCTTTTCCTCCTCTGGCGGCGGGCTACCACCGCCAGAGGAGGAAATTCCGGTTGCGCCTCCGCTAAAAATTTTAATTAGCGAAATCTTTTTTGATACCGAAGGCAGCGATGAGGAGCAGGAATTTATTGAACTTTTTAACCCCAATGATTCAGAAGTTGATCTTTCCGGCCATTCTATCCAGTATTTAAGTCCTAACTCAGATTCAATTGATAAAATTGAAAAGAAAAACTTCGAAGAAGGGAATAAAATTGAAGCTAAAAGTTACTTCCTCCTTGGTTTAAATGGCAGAGAAGGAGATTTAAAATGGAGCCAGTCTTTGGGAAACAACGGGGGAACTGTAATTTTAGTTAATGATAAAGAGAAAATTACCGGAAATGATGATTCGAATACTGTTGACAGAGTAGGATACGGGATAGGTGATGGCTTGCTTTTAGCTGAAACCTCGGCCGTATCTTTAGAAAATTTTGAATCTGGAAAAAGTCTGGCCAGAAAATGGCTGGAAGAGACAGAAGAATACCAGGATTCAGATAATAATCAGGAGGATTTTGAGATTCAAGAGCCGAGTCCCAAAGATAAAAATTTAACAACTGTTGTTCCGGAGTTTATTGACGATGTCCCCCCTCAAATTAGTTTTGATAACCTTTCTTCTCTTCAGATTGAGAATTCTTTTTCTTTATTTTGGATAGGACAAGACCTAGCTTTAGAGAATGTCACTCCCAGCGGGATAGACGGATTTTATCTTCAATATTATTCCACGCCTTCAGATATTGACGGAATCGCAATTCAATATCAAGATATAAATAATAGTTGGCAGGAATGGGGGGTAGGTCAAATCTTGGAGTTTGAAGAAAATCAAAATTATGTTAATCTTTTAACAAAGGAAGGGGAAACCTATTCTTTTCAAATAAAAGCAAAAGACAAAGCTGGGAACGAATGTGACTGGTTTGAGGTAGTAGTAGAAGTAAACACACTTCCTGTGGTTATTAATGAAATAGCTTGGATGGGGACGGAAGTTTCCTATAATAATGAATGGATTGAGCTGTTCAATAACGCTAATCAGGATATAGATTTATCTGGTTGGATTTTGAAAGCTACTGACGGGACTCCAGAAATTAGCTTAGAAGGAACAATATCAGCCAAAAATTACTATCTATTAGAAAGGACTGACGATAACACACTTCTTGATATAACAGCTGATCAAGTTTATACAGGAGCTTTGGGAAATAGCGGTGAAGGCTTCCAAATTTTTAATAATTCAGGTAAGCTAATAGATAGTGTTGCTGTTTGCGAAAAAGGATGGTGCGCTGGAAACAATGAGACCAAGCAGACCATGGAAAGAAATAATCCGAATTTCTCGGGTTTTGACCCGAGTAACTGGAAAACGAGCCAGGAAGTAGGAGGAACTCCCAGGGCTCAAAATAGTCAATGACCAAAGGTGCATATATTCAACTTACAAACAATCTTTATCGTTTAACCCTCTTTTTCCCAAAAAAAGAGCCTTTAAGATATAAAGTTAGAGAAGTAGGTGATGATATTCTGGCTAAAATACTTTTGCTTTTAAAAGAAGATTCAATAAGGCCAAAAACGTTAATTGCTGATATTGAGAAGGATCTTGAGATTCTTGATAGTTTTTTTGAAGTAGCCAAAGTCCAAAACTGGGTTTCCCCTTTTGATATCTTGGAGATTCAAAAAGAATATAGTAAAATAAGGGGAGAATTTGAGAGGTTTTCGATGATAAAAAAAGAAGAAAAGCCTGTTATCGGTTTATCCTCTATTCAAGTCGTGATGGCTCCGGAGACCTCAAATATAAACGATAGGCAAAGTAAGATATTAGAAATTTTGAGAGAAAGAGGACGAGCTCAAGTTGGTGATTTGAAGAATATCTTCCCTGATATCAGTAAAAGAACTCTAAGAAGGGATTTCAGGGATATGTTGAAACAAAACCTTATTGAACGAGTCGGAGAAAGAAATGAGACTTTTTATATATTAAGAGGTGGGACAGAGTTAGGATAAGTTAGGACAAGATAGGACAGCATATAAAATAATAAGAAAAATGGATAAACAAAGACAAATTTTTAGCGGTATTTATGATCAGTATATTGAAAAGATATACCGTTTTATTTTTTTGAAAGTCAGTTCACCAGAAATAGCTCAAGACCTAACTTCTGAAACTTTTTTAAAGGGATGGGAAGCTTTTAAGAAGTCCCAAAACCCCAATCCCAATAAGCACAAAATAGAGAATATCCAAGCTTTTTTATATCAAATTGCCAGGAATCTATTAACCGATTTTTATCGAGAAAAAGGTAGGACACAGGTAATTTCCGCTGAAAATATAAGGATAATCGACCCCACGGTTAATTTAGAAGAAAAAGCAGAATTTAGCTCAGATTGTGAACAAATTAAAGTGCATTTGGCTGATTTAAAAGAAGATTATCAGGAAGTCATAATTTTGCATTATATAAACGATTTATCTATTAAGGAAATAGCTCAAACTCTTGAAAAACCCGAAGGCACTGTAAGAGTCATGCTTCACCGGGGTTTAAAGGAATTAAAGAGCTTATTAGAGGCTTAGAATCTGTAACACTTTGGTTCTTTTTTCGTCATAATTAATAGCAATGACTGAAAAAGAACTCATATTAAAAATTCAGGGACTCCGCGAAATAAAACCCAAAAAAGAATGGGTGTTTTTGACTAAAAGAGAGATTTTTGGCGAGCCAGAGGTTAAACCGAAAATTTCCTGGCTGGAAGTTTTCCCCAGATTTTTCTTTCAGTATAAACTGGCATTTGCCAGTTTGGCTTTGATTGTTGTTGTAGTTTGCGCTTTTGGTTTCAGCCAGAATGCAGTTCCGGGGGATCTGCTTTTTGCTCTTAAAAAAGCAACCGAAACGGCCCAGACCGCGTTTATTTCTCAAGACGAGCAACTAAAGAATCGTCTAGAACTAGCCAATAAGAGACTGGAGGAATTAACGAAAATTGCTGAGCAGAATCAATCCAAAAGATTAGCTTCGGCAATTGAAGAGTGCCAGGCCAGCGTTTCTCAGGCAGCTGATATGGCAATGCAAGTGAAAGGACCTCAGGAAGCTAGAAAAGTAATTCCAGAAATCAAAAAGATGGAAGGAAATATTCAGAACCTGAAGTCTTATGGAGTAGAGATTGGGGATACTAAAAATACCGATAATATTTATAAGTCCGTGGTTGATGCATTACTAAAAGATCTGGAAAACAGGACCCTAACTGAAGAGCAGCAAAAATTATTAACTCAGGCACAGGAAACTTACGAAACTGGAAATTATCCTGATACTTTGACTGTCCTGATGCAGATTCAACCGGCAGCTAATGATTAGAGACCGCAACTTAAAAATAAATTTTAGTTGTTTTATTTTGTATGTTTAAAAATTAAAATCGTTACCTCAAGCTTTTCTGGATGTTTGATTCATCAAACATGTTTATATCCAAAAAGGCAGAGAGGTGAGTCGATAACGAAGAGTTGAAAAATTTGTCGAATTAATAATCAATTAATAAAAAACAAAACAAAAAATGAATAGATTTATAAAGAAAATTGTAGCTGTCGCGACTGTTTTTACTGTTCTATCCTTTGTAGGTGGTTCGGCTTTTGCTTTGACCGCTGAAGAGTTACAAGTGAGCATCAATAGCTTGCTGACTCAATTAGCTGGTTTACAAGCGCAATTAGCCGCACTTGGAGGTGGAACTGGAGTTGTTGGTTGTACCATTTCAAGCTTTGCCAGCAACCTTTCACAAGGATCAACTGGTGAAGAGGTAAAATGTTTACAGAAAGTGTTAAACAGCGATTTAGCTACTAAAGTCGCAGACTCAGGAGCTGGTTCTCCTGGATATGAAACTACCTACTTTGGTCCTTTGACCTTTGCAGCGGTAGTTAAATTCCAGGACAAATACGCCGCTACTATTTTAACTCCTTTGGGGTTAACCGCTGGAACCGGTTTCGTTGGTGCTGCAACAAGATCGAAATTAAACACAATGTTGGGTGGTGGAGTAACTCCTCCAACAGGATGTACTTCTGATGCCCAATGTACTACAGGTTACATGTGCTCAGCAGCAGTTTGTGTTCTTAGACCAGTAGGTGGAAAAGAAGGTTCAATCGCAGCTACTATAGCTGCTACTCCTGCTAGTGGTGCCATAATATTTACTAACCAAGCCGATATATCTGCTAATGCTGTTAATGTTAAAGCGACCAATTCTCCTGTAACTGTTAATCGTGTTGACCTTAACTTTAACCTCAGGCCTTGGTTGTATTTTGCTAAAATTTCAATCTATGACGGCGCAACTTTAGCTGGAAGCAAGGATATTACTCAAAGCAATACTACTGAAATTACCGTTGCTACAAGCTATACTGTTCGGGTAGAAGGACTGAACATATTGATTGCTGATGGAGAGACAAAAGTAATAACCGCGAAACTTACCGGAGCTGCTGCTTTGCCAGCAGGCGTAACAACCCAAGCTGTTATTACTGATTTCCTCACTAACGCTATCCGTGGTACAGACGGCGCTGGAATATCTCAATACGCACCGGCTGCCAACCTTGCCACCAGAACAATCACTGCAACAACAGGGGATGCTGCTGTAATCGAAGTTTCAACCGCAGCTGTTAATCCTTCAGTGGCCAGACCGGCCCAGGTTGGTGAAACAGCCACTACTTATGACATTCCTTTGTTAGCTGTCAGTCTTAAAGCTAAATACAACGGAGCAGTTCTAAGAGGTTTAAGGTTTGACACCAGTGCGAGTACCACTCTTGACAATATAGTTGCCGGTTATAAGCTTTATGACGGCGATACCAATATAGCCAGCACCAGTACTGAAGTTGGAGGAATATCTACCAGATTTGACGGCCTTAGTCTTGCTATTGCCAAAGACCAGACAAAGACAATTTGGCTAAAGGCAGATGTGCTTTCAACAACCGCGCATTATGCTGAAGGAGAATGGGCTTCAACCAGTTTGGCTGCAGCCTCGGCAACTAATGAGGTAGAAGCCGAAGACGTAACCACTTATGCTGGAACTGCTATTACTGGTTCACGTGCTCAGGGTCAAGCCGTTTACTTCTATACCATATCTCCAACTCTGGCATTGGGCAGTGTTTCTATAGCAGCTGATCCTCCTATTGCTCCTAGTAGTTCATACTCAGCAAATGCTTCAATCCAGATAAAGATTACACCCCTTGGAGCTGATATCTATATTCCTGTAGCGAGCAGCACTGCTGCAAGTTCTGGAATTTTAGCTTCATCCCAGAATGAAACTGGTAGTACCACCTTAACTCAGAGCTTTTCCACTACAGATGCAGATCTCGCACCGAGTGGTTACAACTGGGTAGTCAGGCTGGGAGAAACCAAGACCTTTACAGTTACTGGCGTTCTCCGGAACCTTGATGTATATTACAATGTCTTTGAAAGACTGCTGCTTACTAATATTAAATGGAGTACGACTGATATCTCCCTTAATGATGCTACTAACACTTGGGATTGGGGTCTAACCAACTTCAAGACACCAGAAGTCTTTCTTAACGCTAATACCTAGTCTAGGTTTTCCGATAACGCTAGAAAATCAAAATCCCGCCAAATCCTTGTCTGGCGGGGTTTTCTTTTAGTTTATTTTTGGTATAATAACAAATATTATTATGTTTTTAGAAAGAATAACAAAAATATTCATCCTTGCTTCTTTAATTACCCCTCTTTTTATAAAGGCGAATGCTTTGGTTTTTCCTTATATTTCCGGTAAGGTCTATCTTTTCAGATTATTGATGCTGATTTCATTTTTTCTGTGGGTTGCCTTGATGCTAAAAGATAAAAAATACAGGCCAAAGTTTAAGAATCTTTTAATAATGGCAACCATTTTGTTTCTAGCGGGTCTGACAATTTCAGCTTTTTTTGGAGTTGATTTAATTTATTCTTTTTTCTCCGGCTTTGAAAGAGGAGAAGGGATTATCCAGTTTGCTTTTTGGATTTTATTCTTTTTGATGGCAACCAGCCTTTTAAAGAGCAGAAAAGACTGGCAGGTATTTATCGGATTATTTATTGTCGCTTCTTTGGCAACTTCCATTTACGGCTGGTTTAATTATCAATATGGGGGCAGGGTACAGGGGACTTTTGGTAATCCTGCCTATTTGGGTGGCTTTATGATTTTCTCTATCGGATTTTCGATCATCGCCATTGAGAAGAAGCTTTATAATATGCGTTTTTCGACTTTGCTCCTGACAGCTTTTATAGTTTTTTTTGTCATTACCTTGATCTTCACCCAAACACGTGGTGACTGGATTGGTTTAGGAGTAGGATTTGCCGTTTTCGCGATCTCTTCAGTTTTTCTTTTGAGAAAAGAAAATAAAAAATTGGCAATTATAACTGGCTGCTTTTTACTAATCGGTTTAATTTCTCTCGGGCTTGTTTTTACTTTTAGAAACTCTGATTTCATTAAAAATAGCGAAACGCTTAGTCGTTTGACTGAAATCGCACAGTTTTGGAATCTTCCTTCAATTAAAGAGCGATTATTAACTTGGCAGATAGCTATTAAAGGATTCAAGGATAAACCTATTTTTGGTTGGGGCCCGGAAAATTTCGGGGCGATTTTTAACAAATATTATGATTATCGAGTAGGTTTAGAAGAACCCTGGTTTGATAAACCGCATAACGTGCCATTGAGTATTTTATCCGAAGGAGGAATATTCTCTTTTTCTCTCTATCTCCTATGGATTTTTTCAATATTTTTTTTAATTTCCAGAATTTTTAAACATCAAAAATTATTAGCCATTACTTTGGCTTCAATTTACTCCGCTTACTTTACCCAAGGATTATTTCTGTTTGATAATCATCCTGTTTACGCCGGCCTTTTCTTATTTTTATCTTTTGTTTTTTTTGAACATGAGTCAGATTGTCAACCGGAGAACATGGTTACTGATAGAGATGAGAAAAAAAGGCAAGAGATAGATTCTTTAACCGGATATTCAAAATATATTCTGACTTTTACAATTGTTGTTGTTTCGGTTTTAATATATACTGTTGTTTATCTGCCCTATAAGGGAAATGCCCTGACCTTAAAATATATGATGTATTCTGAGGCCGGATTGTACGATCAGGCCTTGGAATTTTTCAAAAAAGCCACAGAAATAAATTCGCCTTATATTTTTTTGGAAACAAGAAAAAGAGGAGCCTGGCGGTTTTCAACGGCTTTAGAGGGCATAGACGAGACGATAAAAAAAGAAGATATTGAATCATTGATAAAAACATACAAATTTTTGACCCCGGAGTTAGAAAAAGCAGCGGAACGGAGACCATTTGACCCTCAAATTTATTATGTTTTAGGAAGAATCTACAGGATGAGCTATGAAAAATTAGGGCAAGACGATTTGGAAAAAGCAGAAATTCTTCTTAAAAAATCTCTTAATTATTCAAATCTCAGGATAGATTATTTTAACGAGTTGGCCCAGGTTTTGGTTCTGAAAGGAAAATCAGAAGAAGCAGAAAAACTGGTCAAGGATTATATCAAAAATGTTGACCCAAACGACCCTTTTCACTATTTAACCATTGGTCATCTTTATTTTGTAATAAAGAAATATGATCAAGCAATGTCCTTTTATGAAGAGGCAAGAAAAAGGGGTCATAATTTTTGGGAAAGTTACACTGAGTATTCCCGTTATCTTTTTACGGCTGAGCAATTAAAAGATTATCAAAAAGTTGTTGATATGAGTTTGGAATATTTAAAAAACAGGGGACCGGATGCCAATACTTTTTTTAACCTTGCCGTAGGTTACATGGAGCTTAAAGATAATCAAAAAGCCAAAGAGTTCTTTTCCAAAGCCGTTGAGTTAAATAGTGAGTTTGAGAAATACAGGCCGACTTTTGATAATCTGGAATAATTTATTATAATCAAATAATGCTCAAAAACAGTTTAAAAATTAAAATTTTATTATTTCTTTCCCTTTTTTTGTTTTTTGGGAGCGTTTTTAGAATTGAGGCCGTAACACTAAATGAAGAGCAGAGTTTTTATGTTGATTCCTCATATGATCTTTATGGCAGGGAAAAAATTAATGCCCAACTTGTTAAAATCACCAATTCTTTGTATTTTTATATTGATAAATCCTGGTGGGAACAGAAATCTTTTGAAGATAAAGGGAAAATAGACACTGATTTTTCTAATCTATCGAATGAGTTTGAGCAAAAAACTTATCCGACCTTGACTCTTAACTTTGGTTCAGAATGGAAGCCGGGAATTGACGGAGATACGAGAATAACTGTTTTAATCCATCCGATAATAGAGAATAGGGGAGGATATTTTAATAGCGGTGATGAGTATTCCC
>Ga0315274_10015280_pt1 | contig 10880 bp, 12 predicted proteins | sample YL17G02_20_MG_FD_203700 | JGI IMG/M metagenome (GOLD analysis project Ga0315274, IMG submission 203700) | Sediment microbial communities from Yellowstone Lake, YNP, Wyoming, USA - YL17G02_20 | ecosystem: Environmental > Aquatic > Freshwater > Lake > Sediment | place: USA: Wyoming | collected...
TGACGAAAACAGGTGAATCAGGCGTGGGGTTACCCAGGGCATACAGACCGGGTTCCACGCGGTGTTCGCCGCGCTTCACGCCCACGCGCGCCAGGAAGTGGTCCCAGCGATTTCGAGCGGTAAGCCGGTGTGTTGTTGAAATAATTTTCGGTGTTGCGGTAATGGAACCAATATCAATCATGCGATCCTCGCATCTTTGTCCAGGAGTTAACAGGGGGGATTTAGCAGATGCTGCCTGCCCAACACCCCCATAACTTTCCTCCTAGGCTGGTTTGCTGGCTGTGATCTTGGACGGGATAATCATCGTCCTTTCGACTTTCTCCCAATTATGGAGATCCTCCATCATTTGTTCCTTCGATCGTTTCTGTTGCGTTTGGACCCGCCCGCTTTCGTTTGCTTTCATGACCGCTTCAACATTCGGTTCGAGATGGATATCGACGAATCCAGCCTTGCGTAGTTCTTGTGTATATTCCTGGTTTGACAACGCACCGGTTGTGCAACCGCACCAACCTTCTCTGTCCTTGTGTGCTTCTTCGGGGAGCGGGTGGTTGGCCACCATATCGGAAACGGCAATGCGCCCTCCCGGCTTGAGCGTCCGGTACATTTCGCGGAAGACCTGGGGTTTGTCGGGTGAAAGGTTGATCACACAGTTCGATACGATGACGTTGATGCTGTTGTCGTCCACAGGCAGCGCCTCCAAATAGCCCTGGCGGAATTCGATGTTCTGGGATTTCAAGCGCGCCGCATTCGACCTGGCGCGTGCGAGCATCTCCGGGGTCATGTCCACGCCGATGACATGCCCGCTTTCGCCAACCTGTCTGGCTGCCAGGAAACAATCCAGGCCGCCGCCGGAACCGAGGTCGAGCACGGTCTCGCCGGGTTTCAGGTTTGCCAGGCTGATGGGATCGCCGCTGCCGGCCGTGAAGTTGGCAACCTCAGCCGGGAGATCGGTAAGCAACTCAGCAGGGTAGAGCTCGTTTTGGATTTTTTCAATGCCAGCGGAGGCTCCGCAGCAAGTACCGGATTCAGAGCTGTCAGAGGCTCCGCAGCAGGTACCGGATTCACGGGCTACATTGCCATAGTATTCCTGCACGGCTTTATGGATGGGAGTTGGGGGTTGAGTTGCCATTTCTTCTCCTTATATAGATGATTGTCTATGTATTGGGTCAAAATTATCGGGACGCACGAACCGGTTTCCTGCGTCCCTCTATTTACAATCGACGACGATCTTGATGCCCTTGACCGCCCTGGCGGTCTCGGTTTCAGGTGCAAAGTTGAGCACCAGGGTGCCACAGCAGTTGGCCAACCGTTCCTGGTTGAGCATGTAGAAGGTTTGTTTGCCTTCCTCCCGCACCTTGACAAGCCCGGCTTCCCGCAGGATAGCCAGATGGTGCGAGACTGTCGGCTGGGTGACATTCAACTGCTCGACGATCTCGTTGACCGAGAGCCACTTGCAGCAGACCAGTCCCATGATCTTTTGCCGGGTATCGTCGGCCAGGGCTTTGGCGAATTCGACCGGTTGCGATTCTTTCATATTCATAGACGTCTATTTGATATTATATAGATAATCGTCTATTTGTCAAGGGAGGAAAAAGGCTTCCGAGAACCTTGACAACTTCGGAAGCTGATAATCGAGCTAATGGTTCGGCTTACCTGCCGTGCATCGTGGGCAAGACTCCATTGCAAACCAGAACTGTTGATAGCAAAATGCGCCGATACCCTCCAAGCTAAGTGATGTCAGGAGGAGCCCATGGAAGTTTGCGTTATAGGTAATTGGCATTGTGCAATATACCAATCAAATACTGCCAAAAAACCATGTAACTTACGCTGGTCTAAAGTAGCCAGCTTGATGCCAGGATACTTCTTGATGCTTTCATCAGAAATTTTTATTCCTATAGCTTCTTGGATCTTATTTGCTAATTCACGTCTTTTTTCGAGAGAGTCAAATGGTTTTTTCAATTGAGCAAATTGAAGTTGAATATAGGCGCTTTTCGAACTAGTTCTAACGGCGAATGTATAGTGAGTAACATTATCTTGGTCCATCATAGCAAAGAATGCGCTATCACTTGACCCACTTCCCCATGCAATTCTGAGGTTTTTACTTTTAGCCCAATCAAGAATTTGTTTGGCACCCATGAACTCTTTTGGGTCAGACCTACCTTCAAGTATTGCTAAAAATGAATCTTCATCCCATTGTTTTTTGGTCGTTGTGCCAGTTGATTTTCTAATTTCTGCCTCTGCAGTAATACCGACAATTCTTGGAACAAGAGACTTTATTCCTTGTCCCACATACTGCTTGACCTCAATAGCATAGACTTCTGCATAACTCATCTGTTGATTTAAGAACTCCACAATTCGTTGAAGTTCTCTTGGGATTTCGTCCGCTACAAAGATAAGACGGATTCTCCCACTGGATAAATTGGTCTTAACTCTTTGCCAGAACTCGACAATATCGTGGTCTTTGCCAAGAAATTCTTGAATCAAAATATTAGGATCTATTCCCCGACGCACAGCAACAGCACCAATTTCTGCTGTGATTTTCTCTATAGGCCAATATACGATTGCATTTGCCGCATAATCCAGCATCTGACCTACAACTTCTCTTCTTATCCTTGTATCAGTTGAACGTTTAACTTCTACAAGTGTTGGTATTCCATTTTGATCAAGAAAAAGATGATCTAATGACCAACGATCGCTAAAATTTTCCCCATCTGGTATTCCCATTTCGCTCTTAATCAATAGCCATCGGTCCGGTTGTTCCGCATTAGGCCGATTTCCAGATAACAAATTTGGACACTTTACCAGAAGTTCTTGGAGCAATGATTCCGAGTTGTAAGGCTCTTCTGCCAACTCTACCAAATTTCCATCTGATTGGATTAAGAATATTCCTTGTGTCATATTGAACCCTTTTTCACCAATATGAGCCACTTAACGATTTGGCTCAGTGGAAACACTAGACCAGCACGACAACTTACCAATTATCGCGCAACTTCTGGCAAAACGCGCATCCCATTAGCGGCACAGTCGCTGTCCGCTGCTAGCATGCTTGCTGTTTTTTATATTTCTCCGAGGTGCTTTGATACAACTTTTTTGACGTATTCAGGTATTGGAAATTGGTTTTGCAAAGCCAATTCCTTGAGCCTTTCATACAATTGAACTTCGTTTTCATTCCAAAGAATATCAGTGCGCCTGATTTCCCTAAGAGCAACGTGAACATAGTTTTCAGGGTTTGCCCAGTAGCACTTCAAACAGATTTGGGGCGACTTGCTGTTTTGCCAGTTGGCGCAATGTTCACAAGACCATGATTTTGCCCGGTTACAAGAGCCACAAACCAGCATAAAATGTTCAGAGTGTAACTTACCTTGCGTATCTCCTGCAACTTCATATGGAACACAATGGTCAACCTGTAAATAACGTTGTTCAAAGTTCCCACCGCATATTGCACATTTCCCGCCTCTCTGGGCATATAGCGTGTCCCTGAATTTCTTTGGGAACGTTTGTCTGCCCTGTAACCTGCCTATACTAACCTTATTTAATTCCCCAAATCGGTAAGCAGCTATGGTACGCCCCTCACTATTTTTGACACTAAAAGTCTCTAATGGAATACCCGATTCGCGTACATCACGGGCAGCCCTGGGCGGATGATTATAGCCATACTGTTTTTCAAGCTGCTCGGTGGTAATAAATCCGTTGTCGAGAATATGCTCGATTACAATACGAGCACGCTTGTTTGGAATCTCTTTTAAAAGTTGCTTTATCTTTTTATGTTCGATGGATTTTGATGTCATAGCAGGCTCGTTGTTCAGAATTCAAAAAGCGCTGGCTGGCGGACAACATGATTAGCAAGTACATCCGCAGGCGCAATATGTAATTTTTCTACTAGATTTTTTGAAAGATATACCGATTCGTAAGTAACATCATCTCTGCCAAGCAGCGTTGCCTGTGTAGAACGTCCTGCGTCCACCTCAAGGCGATACATTTCAAATTCATCGGGTAGCCTTTGCCCGTAAACTTTTTTTCCAGTGCGTCCATCATAACTAAGAATAAAAGGCACGTCTTTTTCGTTCAATTTTTTCAGTTCTCGCATAAACTCATCAAAATCAATCCCGCTGAAATAACGCGGGTCGCCCGTGGCACAAACGCCTTGATAAGGTGGATCCATGTAGATCAAATCTTTGGGAGTCGCAACAGCCAGGATTTCTTTATAATCTACGCTGGTCAAGGTTGTTTTGCCACGTAAGAGACTTGAAACTGCAAAAATATCATCTATCATCTGTTGTGGAGTGCGTCCCAATCTGCGATTATCAGGGCTTTGGTTAAAGTCGCCATTTGTGTTATATCTTACCGATGCTTTAACACAGCGGGCTAATAAATACAATAAATAATCGGGGCGCTTAGTCTTGTTGAAGTTGTCGCGAACAGTATCGTAATATTCGCGTTCATTTCCCCGCTGTTTTAGCCAGAGATGCTCATACTGCGCGGCAATTTCCTTCGGGTTATTGATGATTTCACCCCAAAGCGCCATCAAGGGTTGATTAACATCGTTCAAGTGAAAATGGGATGCTTTTGCATGGAACGCCGCTGCAATCGAAATTGCCGCAGAACCCGCAAATGGCTCAAAGAGCGTTTCGATTTCCAGCGTGAAAAACGGCAATATATATTTTGCTAAATTGCGTTTACTACCCTGGTAAGGGATAGGATGCGGAACTTTCATTCGTCACTCCACTATTACCGAAGTATAGCATTTCTCCCCATAAAATCCAATCCCCCGCGCTAAAAACTCAAGGGGGCCGCCCCCTCCAGCCCGTCCGTTTGCTCACATCTTCCCCGCCAGCGCTCGAAGATATGCTTTACTGCTTCTTGCATATATACGTGAACTAAAAACGATCAAAACACAGGTAATTACAGTAATATTGGTTCACATCTTTACGCAGTTCCCTGTAAGACTGAATGTCTGCCCCGAGAGCTTACTTTCTGCTGGCATTCTCCTGCACCTGCTTCAACTTCATCACCAACTTCAACGCTTCATTGACGGTTTTTTCATTTGGAAAAGCTCTCGCAACTTCTGGTTCCAGAAGCACGAGATTCGTCCCGGCGCGATAGCGTGACGCATATTTACCCCGCACCCCGCCTTTGAGCAGGGATTTTATATCGTATTCAGGACGTAATTCATCATCCATTGATTTTTCCTTGAAAAAGATTATAGCACTACTTCCCCGCTAGCGCCCGGAGATATGCTTTCAGGTTGATTGCTTGCCACGAGAGCAGCTCCTGCCGCCGCGCACGCCGAGAGACGCGCCTTCATCCGGGTTTCATTGCCTTTAGGAGCTAGTGATGGAAATGGTTGAGAAGGAATCAAGGCTGGTTTTGACGGGCGGGGTTATCGGTATCCTTATCCCATTGGGCAGGGTTGGATTCGATATAGAGCCAGGTCAGTTCGAGGTCCTGCTGGTTGCGGATGATATGTTCGTAATAGTTGCGCTGCCAACATTTCGTTACCGGCCCGCCTTTCAGCGCATTGATTTCTTTGGTGGATTGATATTTGAAATACGCAACGATTTGTCCCAACGTCCGTTTCTGTAGGGGCGGGGTCCCCCCGCCCTGGGTCTCCTGGGGTACGGGGATGCCATCCTTGATCTCTTGGGGCACGGGGACCGTCCCCCTACGGTCTTCACCAATTATGATAATCCCATGTACATGGTTTGGCATAATGACAAATGCCCCCGTTTCAACATTTGAAAAATGACCAGGGAGTGCATCCCATCATTTTTGGATGATCTCCCCATAACAATTCAACCGCATCTCCCCATCCACCACCTCGCCAAACAACGGAACCCGCCCCTGCGTGACAATAGTGACGAAATACAAACCCGCCTGGGAGTAATCGTAATCATTCAGACGGATGGAGCGACGATGATGGATTTGGGGATCAAAAGTCATCATCAATTCCCGTTTTTTATCACAACTTTCCCGCCAGCGCCCGGAGATAGGCTTTCAGGTTGAAGGCCTGTCCCGAGAGCAGCGCCTGCGCCCGGAACATGCCGGCCACAGCCCGCACGATCAGCACGGCAGTGGCAGCCAGCAGGGCCGCCGCCAGCAGCGGCTGCCACCAGGCCACCCCGCCTGCCGAAAGGCGCGCCATCATCGCCACCGGCGCGGAGAGCGGGAACAGGCTCAGGACGGTCGCAATCGCCCCGTTGGGAGCTTGCATAAAAACACTGCTGCTCAGGAACAGAGGCACCATCAACGGAAGCGTGATGACGAACGTAGCCTGCGAGGCCTCGCGCAGGTTGGCAGCCAGCGCGCCCAAGCCCGCCATCAGGCTGGCGTAAACCGCATAGCCCAGCAGGAAGAACACCAGTCCCCAGGCCAGGAACGAAACCGGCAGGTGAATGGCGGAGGGCAGGTGGAACGTCCGGCCGCTCAAATTCAGCAGGATATAACTGGTGCCAAACCAGAAAAGGGTCTGTCCCAGTCCCACGATCCCCAGGCCCAGGATTTTCCCGGTCAGCAGTTGACGCGGCGTGGCGGAGGTGAGCAGCACTTCAATGACCCGGTTCTCTTTTTCCTTTGAAATGTTGCCGAGCAGCAGGGTGGCCGAACCGACGATGAGCATATAAAAGATTATTGTGATGATATAAGGCGTCCAGAAAGCCAGCAGGTTGTTCTCATCGGGAGGCGCGACGGCAGCCAGTGAAACATCCTCCACCTTCAGCGGCCCGTTGACCAGGTTGGCGAACAGGATATCCCCACCCGCCAGGTTGACCTGCACCACCCAGGTGAACTTATTGGACTGGTCACCGCTCGAGGCGAGTGGGTTGAAATCGGGGCGGATGTAGGTGATCTTTCCTTTCTGAATATAATCGGCAGGCACGATATAGAAAGCTGAAATCTCGCCCGCCGCCAGCGCCTGGCGGGCGGAGGCTTCGTCGGGGTACGACACAAACGCATTGAGCGGTACGCTCTCCGGGATCTGGCGGATGATCCCGCTTAGATCCACGTAGCCTTCGGGACGCGTGTCCTTAGGCCCGCTGAGCACCTGGCTGAACGTCTGGGTGGCGCTGGCGCTCTTATTGATGACACTGACACCGGCGAAAATCAACGCTCCCACCAGAGGGAGCCCCACCAACGCCAGCCAGAATGACGGACGGCTGATGAGCGTGATGACTTCGTTTTTGAGAACCAGCAGAATCTTTTTCATGCAAACATCCTTTTATCGCCAAGGCGCCAGGTTCGCCAAGTCTTTTCGTAGGCGACAAGGACTTTTCTCACCTGCACTCCACGGCACCTGCGTCCGGGGCATGTGTGCGGCAGGCGAGCAATCTCCTTGCTTGCTTGGGGGTTGCTCACCAGCACTTGTAGCAGGTGCAAGTGTCGTCGGGTCTAGATATGGCCTGCGGCCTACTCGACCCTCCTCGCAACGACACATATCACTTATGCCTTCTGCCTCGCCAGAACCTCACGCCATTTCAGCCGTTGCCCGTAACGCAGCATCCCCAACCGGAAAGCCCGTCCAGCCAGCCCGATGGCTCCGATCGCGCTCAAAACCTGGATAACGGCGGAAAGTGCGATCTGCCAGGCTGGCAGGATGGTCAGCCCATCGCGCATCAGCATCGTCAACGGTGCAGTCAGCGGGAAAAGGCTCAGGCCGAGCGCCAGCGGCGAGTTGGGATTGCTCATCAGCGAGCCCGTCAGCATGTAAGGGATCCAGATGGGCAGGCTGATGATGCCGACCATCTGTTGGCCCTCACGCGCCTCGGAAACGGTGGCACCGATGGCGGCCATCAACGCCGATACCAAGATGAAGGCAGGGAACATAACGAAAATCAGCAGTAGCAGAGTCTGCGGAGCGATCTGAATGCCGCGCAGGAAGCTCAGGGTATTCCGTAACAGCAGGATGGGGATGACAATGAAAAGCATCCAGAGAAAGATTTGCGTCAACCCGACTGCCGTATCGCCGATGATCTTCCCGGCCATGAACTGGTTCGGCGAGACGGATGTGATGATCACTTCCATCGTGCGGTTTTCCTTCTCTTCCACCACTGCCTGCATCAGGTAGCCACCGGTGGAAAACATGGCGATAATGAAAGCGATCCCGGCAACCATCGGGACCAGCACGTTGAACCAGTTCTTGCTGGAGATGCTGCGGCTGCCGTCCGGGGACTGGACGATGATCTCAGCACCTTTCACCAGGCGGTTGGCAATGATTGGATCGGTGCTCTTCAGCAGGTTGGCGGTCAGGAAGTTGTAGAATTGTTGGCGCGCCGGGGATTTGAGAGCGCCCAGATGGAAGACACTCAATTGATCGGTGGACAGGTAATCGGCGGGCAGAACGTAGTAAGCTTGGATCTGGCCTGCATCCAGCGCGGACCGGGCGGCTGCCTCGGTCTCGAAGGGCAGGATCGGCACCGGCTTGTCGGGCGGTTCGGGCGCGGGAGCCGGCAGTGGGTCCGCAAGGAGGCCGGAGTAGTCCACGTAACCCAGCGGGGTGGTGTTGATATCCAGCGAGATGATCAGGTAGATCAACCCGCCCATCACCAGGATGATCAGCGGGACGCTTAAGAGGCCTATCAGCACAAAGCGGCGGGTGAAAACGTGCCGCCTGTATTCGTGCCACGCCACATGCCAGAGTTTGGTCATGCCGCCGCTCCTTCGCCCTGCACCACGCGGATGAAGATTTCGTCCAGGGTGGGCATGGAAATCTCGAACTGCTCCAGGTTGACATTCTGCGCAACCAGGGAGCGTAAAACCTCCTGCGGCGCTGTCCCCGGCAAGAGATACAGTTTAACCGTCCCGTTCAAGGTTTCGATGCGCTCGACGCCTATAAGGGTGGGGATTTTGTCGCTGGTGCGGACGGTGACAGCGTGCCCCGAAAACTGGCGGCGGATATCGTCCAGCGCACCGTAGAGCATGACCTTGCCGTGGTCGATCAGCACAATGCGGTCGCACAATTCTTCCACCTGGTGCATCTGGTGCGAGCACAGGATGATGGTGACGCCCTGGGCGTGCTGTTCCCGCAGCAGGTCCATAACCATCTGAGTGTTGACTGGATCGAGACCGCCGAACGGTTCGTCCACGATGAGCAGTTCGGGCTGGTGTAACAGAGTGGCAATGACCTGGGCCTTTTGCTGCATCCCTTTGCTGAGTTCCTTGACTTTTTTGGTCTTGACGGCGGCCAGGTCGAAGCGCTCGAGGTAGACTTCGGAACGTTGCTTCACTTCCGCCGGGCTGAGGCCTTTGAGCGAACCCAGGTAGGCCAGGCAGCGGTCGAGGGGGATGTCCTGATAGAGTCCGCGTTCCTCGGGCATATAGCCGATGCGATCTTTCTTAGATTCTGTCATCGGTCCCCCCAGGATGGCAACGGAACCGGATTCGGGCTTGAAGATGTCGAGCATCACGCGCAGGCAGGTGGTTTTCCCGGCGCCGTTGGGACCGAGCAGGCCGAAGAGTTCACCTTTTTCGATGCTGAAGGAGACATCGTCCACGGCTTTGACGGGCCCGAAGAATTTTGCAATATGGGAAAGGTTAACAGCGGGCATAAAGTTCCTCCTTACATCTGGGGTGGAGGGGATATTGTACATCATGGACCTGATTCATTGCATCATAATCCATCCATATGGAGATACAGCAATCGTGAGAGCGAATTGGGGGAAGCGAACAGAAAGTTGAGGCTCTCGAAAGCAATTCACCCGTTCGAAAGCCACATTGGTAATCTGGGCAGTGACCGGGCGCGGGAATAGAGGAATCAATGGAGGCTGAGTAAATTTTTCTGCCAATGGGAATATCGTTTGCAGCAAATAGCAGTCTAAATCCTTGCGATGCTCACCTTTTCCGACTCGATGATGAATTCCCAGCGTCCCAACTCACTGAGGTTGTAGACCAGTTCCAAGCGTGTCGGCGTGCGCTCAACGTACTCGAGTTTAATGGCCCGTTTCGGCCCGAAGGTGATGAGTTTCTCGTCCCACTCGCCTTGCTCCTCGGCACTGTAATCAGCCGGGGGTCCGAAAAGACGCTCGATGCCGGTCTCGCCCAGCAGCAGGCGCAGGATGGCCTCCGGAGCATCCATGTTCCACAGCAGGCTGGCAGTGGCCTGTTCCTCCACCGCCTGTATGCGCTCTTGTTCGGTCAGTTCCCATTGTACCGGCGACCAGATGGCAGGCAGATCGTCCACGTACATGGTTTGGGGATCAATGATGGATGGCATGGTTTTCCTCGTCCGCGATTATACCCGCAAACAAAAAGCGGCCTCAGGCGGCCGCTCTGGCAATCGTTTCAGGGTGGATCCCGGTGCACCCAACCGCTCCTGCCACCAGCCCACGGCATCAGCAATCGCCTGTAAGTGACTATTCCATGTAAAGTCACGCAAAATGCGTTACCTGCAAATTAATCCACCGTCAGCGTCTTGGACAGGTTGCGCGGGAAATCCGGATCATAGCCGCGCATCACGCTCATATGGTACGAGAGTAATTGCAGCGGCAGCACCGCCAGCAGTGAGGCAATCTCCGGGGTGGACTTGGGCAGCACGATCAGGTCGCTGGCGTTCGCCCGCAGACGCGCGTCTTCTTCCCCAATGGCGATGGCGCGCGCCCCGCGGCAGGTCACCTCATTGATGCCGCTGACGATGAGCGACACATCCGACGGCCCGGCAACAAACAGGACGGGGAATCCGTTCGTCACCGCCGAGAGCGGGCCGTGCTTGAACTCGGTCGAGAGCATCCCTTCGCAGTGGGCATAGGTGATCTCCTTGAGTTTCAACGCCCCCTCCAGCGCCATCGCATAGGTGGCGCCGTAGCCCAGGCAGTACAGGTCATTCCACGCATTGACCGCCGGGGCAATCGCCTTCACCTGCGGGGCCACTATCTCCAGCGTCTTTTCCATCA
>Ga0315274_10015282_pt1 | contig 10878 bp, 6 predicted proteins | sample YL17G02_20_MG_FD_203700 | JGI IMG/M metagenome (GOLD analysis project Ga0315274, IMG submission 203700) | Sediment microbial communities from Yellowstone Lake, YNP, Wyoming, USA - YL17G02_20 | ecosystem: Environmental > Aquatic > Freshwater > Lake > Sediment | place: USA: Wyoming | collected...
CGGTCGAAGTTGAGTTCGGCCAGGTTGTAGTCCGTGGCGGCGGTGAGAAGGATCACCGCCTCGCCGGCGCCCTCGATGCGCAACTGCTCGCCGTCCGCCGCCACCTTGCCGCGGTCCACGCGAACCAATAGACGGCCGGCGAATTTCATGTGCTCGCCGCCGGGGCCGGAGCCCCCGGCATTGTCGTCGAAGCCGCCATCCTTCTTTTCCACGTCCACGATTTGCCCGTCGAGGCGGAGTTGGTCATCCGCCGGCGCGGTGACGGTGGCGTTGCGACTGCGCGTGAGGCTGATCGCGAACGCCAATGTGCCGGCCTTGTCGGTCTTCACGCGCACCGCCAGCACGTCGTCGGGTGCCGAGATGAACGCCTCGCGGGTCAGCGTCGCATCGCCCTGCCGGTAGGTCACGCGGGCCATTCCGTCGGCCAGAGCCAGTTCCCGCCGGTAGCCGGTCACGTTTTCCGCTGCCCCGAAGTCCAGCCACAGGTCGGCGAGCGGCTCGTAGGAGCGGAACGAAGTCGGCGTCGCGGTCATGTGCTCGATGCCGTAGGCCTGCGCTTCGGCATTGCGGCCGGCGAACAGCAGACGCCGCACCTCCGCCAGATGCTTGGGAAAATCCGCCGGCCAGGACTCGACCGGGCAGCCGGCCCAGAGGCTTTCCTCGTTCAGTTGCAGCCGTTCCTTGGCAGAATCGCCGAACACCATCGCTCCAAGCCGCCCGTTGCCAAGGGGCAGCGATTCGTTCCACTTCGCCGCGGGCTTCTCGTACCAGAGCGTCAGGTCCTCGCCGGGGGCCGAGGCGTCCGGGACAGCGACGGCGCTCGCCAAAGAGACGCATCCGACGACCGGCGCCGCAAGAACGGCGGCCATAAAGGATCGAAAGATGTTCATTCTTCTTTCCTTGCCCGATGCGGCTTCCTCACCTTCGCTTCCCCCAAACGGATGAAACCCCGCCCGATGCGGGCAGATTCGGACTTTCGGCGCGACCTCGGGCGGGCTCCACCTTACGCCGCCCCCCGGCGCCTGTCAACCGAAACGCCGCGCCCACGGCCGGCCGTGGCCGGCCGTGGGCGCGTCACTCCAGACGGTCGACGGCGGTCGGCTTGCGGTAGTTGATCCCCGCCGCGTCGAGACGCTTGAGGTGATCCGCCAGACGCGCGTAGAACTCGGCGTAACTGCGCCCCTCGGCCGGCGACCACGCCACTTCGCTCAACGCGCACGCCCGGGGATACGTCATGTACAGGAGGTGGGGAAACGTCTTCATCCGCTCGCCCCAGAGATTCGCCTGGGCGCCCAGGACCAGGTTGGGATCGGCCTGTCGGATGGAATCGGGAACCGGCTCCAACTCGTAAGCCTTTTTCACCGTGATGACCGAGTTCCCAAATCCCTGAGGCTCGGACTCCTTCTGGGCCGACTGAACGAAGTCAAAATAGCAATGGGCCGTCGGCGTCATCACCAGCCGCTGCCCGTGCTTCGAAGCCATCTCGACCAACTTGTCGGCCGGACCGGACCGCCAGTACATTCCGACGGCGCCCGGCTTGGCCCCGCTTTCGAGGATCTCATCCCACCCGACGAGGGTCCGGCCCTTCTTCCGGAGATAGTCCGCCATCCGCCGGACAAAATAGCCGTGCAGTTCCGTCACGTCCTGGAGGCCCTCGGTCTGCATCCTCCTGCGGCAATCGGCGCACCTGCCCCAATACTTCTTAGTGCATTCATCTGCACCGATATGGATATATTTGCTTGGAAAGACCTCCAGCATCTCGTCCAGTATTTCCTGAAGCACCTGGTACGTCTTTTCCTTGCCGGGACAGACTTCGCCCCCCGGCATCGGCTGGGAGTCGACCGTGCATCCGCATTCCGGATAAGCGCGCAGCAGCGCCCCGCAATGGCCCGGCATCTCGAACTCGGGAACGATGTTCACAAAACGCTTCCTCGCGAAGGCGACCAGCGACCGCAGTTCCTCCTTCGTGAAGTAATGCCGCGCCAACTTGTGATAGGTCTGCCCGGCGACATTTTCCGGGTTGGCCGCGTTTTGCGCCTTCTCGGGCGTGAGCCGGGGGTACTTCATGACCTCGGCACACCAATTCTCGTGGTCGGTCAGGTGGATCTGCAGCGAGTTGAGTTTGTGCAGAGCCAAATAATCGACATATTGCTTCAACTCCTCAATCGTCCAGAAATGCCGCGCCGGGTCGATCAGCAGTCCCCGCCATGGAAATTTCGGCCTGTCCAGAATTTTCGCGCACGGGACCGCCAGCGAGTCCACCGGCCCGGCGGTCGACAGGTTCGGCTCGTCGCAGGGCCGCGGCGCTTCGACCGTCGGCTTGCCCCCCGGTTTCCCTTCCACCATCGCCGGCGCCCGGAAGGCCTCGGGGGGCGCAAGTTGCAGGAGCGTGATCCCGCCGTAGAACGCCCCCGCCGCCTTCGCGGCGAGGATGACCACGCCTCTTCCCGTGACCGTCAGCGCATAGCCTTCGTCGCCCAATTCCGCATCGGCCGGCACCGTCGTCAGCAGGATGGCCCCGGCCGGCGGCTCCATCTCCCGGCGCGCCGGGATCGGCCGGGCGGTCACCTCCTTGTCAAACGCCAGCGAAAGGCGCCCGGCCAGGTATTCCGCGGCATCGGCCAGGCGTTCGTCGCCCTTGGCATAGAGAACCTGGGTTGCGGAAGTGATCGTGAACTGTCCCGACCCGATGTTTACCTGAACCGGTTTCGGAACAAGGGCCGGCTCCGTTTGGGCGCGAGCCGCCTCTGCTTGCACGACCGGCGCCAGGAGGCACATCACGAACCCGATAATCATCTCAACATTGAGCGGGCGAAAATGGGCTGTCATCCCTTGCTCCTCATTCCAGCGCCGATGCTTCACAACACGCGCCCGCTGCGGGGGCGGAGGCTGGAAACACAAGCCCGCCGTCCGTGCGGGCCAAGCATTACCTTACGCCCCCTCCCCGCGCCTGTCAACCGAAACGCCGCTGCGACGGCCCCGGGCGTGGCCGTTTTCCGGGGCGGTTGTTGTGACTGTCATGCCGAGCGAAGCCGAGGCATCTCGCCGTGAATCCGTTGTCATCCGTCTCTCCGGATGGGAAACAATAACGCACGGCGAGATCCCTCCACTCGTCCCGACTGCGTCGGGACTCGGTCGGGATGACAACTTCTTCGCTGCCGCGGCTTTCGCGTTGCCACTATTTGCGGCCGCACCCGTCGGGCGTTGGACATTGATTATTGTTTCTTCGCCGTTCCCACCGGGGTATACTATCGGTATCCCCTGTCGGGAGCGGGGGCCGTATTCGGATGCCTCGAGAAGTCGGGCGACGTGTCCGGTTTACCAAATCGCCGCGGCGACTCGACTTGGCGAGCCAGGGGGACCTATCAGAAGATTCGGGAAATAGGTATCCTGTTCCCGAAAATCACACGAGGTGTCTCCCGAGGCTGCGGGGAACTGCTCAGTTAGGAGGTGGACGTGCTTTACGAACTGATTGTGAACGGTCTGCTGATGCCGGTGTGGACGGCTGTGGAGCCTCTACGCGGCCAATGGTCTTCGGTGCTCGGCTCGACGGCTCCGTTCTTCCAGTTGCTTTTCGCGATCTTTGTGCCGGGTCTGATCCTGGCCGCGCCGATCGCTTTCTCTGCGGAAGGCCTGGTCGCCAGGCGCGTCGGCAAACGCCGGTTCAGAGTGCTCGTGGCAGCAGGAGGCAGTCTGGCGTATGCACTGCTGTCCGGGGTCACCGGCTACGTGGGGGTGCTCGGATCGGCCCTCGCCGCAGACGCCGCCGGTATGGCGTTGACGGGACCCCTGATTGTCATTCTGCCAATCACCGCTCTTGGGGTGTTCGGGTTCTGGCTGCCGAGCATCGCCTGTGGTTCCTACGCAGTCCTTGCCAAGTGTCCCAAGTGGTGGGTCGCGGGGCTCCTGGGGACTGCGACGCTGATTGTCGGCGTGTGGCTCTGGATTCTGCTAGGAACTCTTGTCGGGGCGCCGACCGACTAGGCGAAGGCGGTTCCGGGGACACCCATGTATGAGTGTAGTGGTCCACGTGCGCCGTGAAGCGGAACGGCCCCAACCCCCACCCCAACCCCAACGGGGCGAGGCCGGGCAGCACAAAAAAGTGGCAACTTCCAGGGGTGCCACCGATTGCTTGTCAATCGGTGGGGCGGGTGTGCAACGCACGGTTTGACAAGCAAACCGTGGCACCCGAGGAACAGCGCCCGGCCAAGGCCAGAACATGCCGTGCCCCAGCGCGCCGGGGTTGTGAAAAAAGAGGTTATCTCTGCGCTCTCCGCGCCTCTGCGGTGAGATGGCGTTGTAGAAGTGGGCCCCGCGAGATTACTTGCGGATGGTTTCGGCCGCCTTCGCGTCGCTCGTCACGATGACGATGACCGGGACTTTAAGGTACTCGCGCGCCACGCGCCCGACTTCCTCGGGCGTCACGGCGCGGACTCGCTCGATCTCCTCGCGCGCAAATTCCGCGCCCAGTCCCAGCGCCTCGTCCACCGCCGCCTCGAACGCCCAGCCGTCCACCGTCTCGCGGCCAAGTTCCTTGGCCGTGACGATCGCCGCGCGGGCCGGCGCCAGTTCCTTCTCCTCGAAGCGGTGCGACGCCGCACGCTTCATCGCCGACTCGATCGTCCGGGCGACCTCGGCCGCCTTCTCCGGCTGGCACACGGCGTAGGCCGCAAAGCACCCCGGCAGGAGGCCCGTCATCGCGTACGCGTGCACCTCGTACACCAGGCCCTTGCCGCGCAACTCCTCGTGGAGCCAGCCGCTCGGCATCTGGTACCCCGAGACGATGGTGTCGAGCACGTCCATCGGGAATCGGTCGCGAATGTTGTAGATATCCATTCCGGGATAGGCGACATAGACGACGGCGGCGCCTTTCTCGGACGGCTTGATATAGACCTCCCGCCCCGCGGTCTTGCGCGGCGGAACGTCCGCCGGAAACTTGAGGTTCGGGTTCGCCGGCAAACTTTCCACTCGCCGCGCGACGTAATGGGCAGCCTTCACCAGGTCCATCCCGCCGAAGACGGCCACCACGAGGTTGTTTCCCACCACCAGGCGCTTGTGCCAGCCGGCGAGGTCCTCGCGACCGAGGGCCGCCACCACCTCCGCCGAACCCTGCACGGGGAACCGGTACGGCGAATCCGTGAAGAAGCACCGCTGGAAAAACAGGGCCGCCTCGCCGTGCGGCGTGTCCTCCATCTGCGCCAGTTCCGCCAGCAACTGCCCCCGCATCCGTTCGACCTCCTCGGGCGGAAACGTCGGATCCAGCAGGCTCGCCGACGCCAGGTCGAACGTCTTCTCGAAATCCTCCGACAGGCACCGCGCCGAAAGGGTAATCATGTTCCGTCCCGACGACGCGGCGAGGTCCGCCCCCATCGCGTCGGTCGCGGAGGCAATCTCGGAGGCCGTGTGCCTCGACGTCCCCTTGAGAAGCATCCGGCTCATGAAGTGCGAGATGCCCGCGTTCTTCTCCGACTCGATCGAAAGCCCTCCGCGCAAACACATCTGAATGCTTACCGTCTGGCTATCCGCGACCGGGCTCAAGAGCAGCCGCACCCCGTTCGCCAGCACCCGCGAGATGATCTCCGGCCGCTCCGACGCGACGGCCGGCGCCGCCGGCGAAGGCGGCTGCTCACCCTCGGCGGGCGTCTTCTCCTTCGGCCGCACGACCGCTTCGCACAGGACCTCCGGCCTCAGGTACTTCGCCGCCACGCGCTTCACTTCCTCGAGCGCCACGCCCTGGATGTTCCGCACGTAGCGGTCCGAGAAGTGCGGGTCGCCCACCAAAAGGGCGCTGGTCCCGAGGTCGGCGGCTATTGTCTCGCAGGCCTGAAGCGAGAAGACGTACTCGCTCACTTTCTGGCGCTTCGCGCGGGCAAGTTCCTCCGCCGTGATCCCCTCGCGCGCGGCCCGCGCCAGATGCTCGAGCACCGCGGCGCGCGCCGCCTCGGCCTTCCCGGGCTCCGCCTGCCAGAGAACGCCGAAACGCCCGCCGTCGTATCCCGCGGGCGTGTAACTGAAACACGCAATCTCCTGGACCAGGCCGCGCCGCTCCCGAAGGTCCCCCACCAGGCGCGACGCCCGCCCCTCCCCCAGCACGAACGCCAGAATGTCCAGAGGATACAAATCTGGATGCGTCAATTGAACCGTCGGAAACTCGAGGATCGCCCGCACGCTCGCGACGTCCATTGCCTGCTCGGCCCGGCGCGGCGCAACCTGGGGCTCGCGCGGCCCGAGGACGACCGGCCCCGACGACCGCCGCTGCCAGCCGCCCATCGCCGACCGGATCTCCTCGAACACCCGATCCGCATCGAAGTCGCCGACCGCCACCGCGACGGCGTTGTCCGGCCGCACCGCCCGCCCGTAGAACGCCGCCAGGTCCTCCCGCGTCAGACGCCTGAGGGCGTCCAGGTACCCGATCACCGGGTACCGCGCCGGATGGGCCAGAAAGAAGTTTTCGTCCGCCAGCCGCCACAGGACCTGGTCCGGGTCGGCCTCCGCCCGCTCCAGTTCGCGCTGAACCACCTCGAACTCGCGGGCGAACTCCTTCGCGTCCACCCGGCTGTTCACGACGTAATCTGAAATGATGTCAATGAGTTCTCCGATACGCCCCGCCTCCGCCTGGCCGTGGTAGCACACGAACTGCTTGCTCGTTTGGGCGTTGGTCTGGGCGCCGATTGCCTCCAGGGCCTCGCGCGCCGCCGCCTCCGTCCGTTCCTGGGTCGATCCGCCCGAGACGACGTGCTCCAGCAGGTGCGAGATTCCGCTGCCGGCGTATTCGCCCTCGTTCAGGCTCCCCGCGCCGACGTAAACGCGAAACGCCGCCACGCCCCCGAGGTGCCGCTCACGCACGATCACCTCCAGGCCGTTCGGCAACCGCTCGATCCGCTCGCGCGCAGGGCGCACCGATTCGGCCGCCGCTGGCGCCGCCGCCGGCCGCTCCTCGCCCGCCAGCCGGCATCCGCCCGCCGCCCATGCCGCCAGCGCGACTCCCGCCACGCCGAACCACATCGCTGCGCGTTTCATTCGTTCACACTCCTTCGCCCATCAGGTCCCACACGACGAGCGTCATGACCTCCGCAAAACGGACAAGTTCATCGAGACTCGTCCATTCGTTCGCCATGTGCTCGACGCCTTCCGGCCCGCACGAGAATCCGACGGCCGGCATCCCGCGCAGGACCAGAAACTTCGCCACCGACGCCCCCGACTGGCCGAACACCTCCGGCCGCTCGCCCGTCACCTCTTCCGTCCGCCGCTGAATCACTTCCACCAGCGGATGGTCGGTCGCCACCTGGCTCGGCGCCTGGTCCGAAATCACTTCCAGCCGCATCCGCACGCCCGCCGACTTCCCCGCCGCCTCCAACAAAATGCCGCGCAAATGCGCCAATATACTTTCTACGCCTGTTCCCGGCAGGTACCGGATGTCCACGAGCGCCTCGCACCGCCCGGGCACCATGTTCGGCACGGTCCCCGCGTGGATCGCCCCGACGTTGAGCGTCGGCGCCGTGAAAAGGTCCGACTTCGCCGACGGGGGACGCCAGTCCCGGATGCGATTCAAAAAATCCACCACCGGCCAGAGGGCGCTCGCCCCGCGCTGGGGCGACGAGCCGTGCGCCTGCCGGCCCTCCGCCACCACCTTGAAAAACAGCACCCCCTTCTCGCCCACCAGGACCCGGCGCATCTCGTGCCCCGCGTCCGGCACGATAGCCGCCTCCGCCTCGAAAGAGCACTCCTCCAGGAGGTACCGCATCCCCAGCGCGCTGCCCGCCTCCTCGTCGGCCGCACCCACGAGGAGCAGAGTTCCCGGGAGTTCCGCCTCGTGCATCTTTAGATATTTCGCCGCCAGCATCATTGCCGCCAGCGGGCCCTTGTTGTCCTTCGCCCCGCGCCCGATGATCCGGTCGCCGCGGACGACCGGCTCGAACGGGTCCGTCTCCCACCCGTCGCCCGCGGGGACGACGTCGAAGTGCAGCGGCACGGCGATGCGCGGCCGGCCCCGCCCCACGCGCGCGACCACGTTCGTCCGCCCCGGCGCCTTCTCGAAAGTTTCGTAGGGGATGCCTTCGGCCTCGCAGAATTGCGTGAGAATCTTCGCCGCAAGGTGCTCGTCGCCCGGCGGATTGACCGTCCGCGCCCGGATCAATTCCGAAAGGGTTTGCCGAAGAGCGCCGCGGCGGTCCCGCAGAAACGATCGGACCTCATCGGCACGGGGAGGGTGTTTGGCGTGTCCCATGTCGCTCGGATCAAGAGAAGCCGACGGCCTCATGGACCCCCGCGGGATGCGACTTCAGGCGTCGCCTTCGCCCCGGCTCGAATCCACTTCCTCCAGGTACGCCAGCGTACGCTCCAGTTCGTTTTGCAGGTGGCGGACCTTCAGCAGGCTCCGCACGCGCGTCACCAGTTCCCAACGGTTGACCGGTTTGGAGAGAAAATCGTCCGTCCCCGCCTCCACCGCCCGCTCGATGTCCCCCACCTCCGTCAGGGCCGTCACCATGCAGATCGGGATCCCCGCCGTCGCCGGATCCTTCTTCAGTTTTCGGCAAATCTCGAACCCGCTCATCTTAGGCATCATGATATCCAGAAGTATTAGGTCCGGTTTCTCCGAGGCTACCTGCACGAGCGTCTCCTGCCCGTCCGCCGCCGACACCACCCGGCACCCCAGTTCCTCCAGGTACGCCTGCAGCAGTTCCACGTTCTGCGGGTTGTCGTCGGCGATGAGGACCGTCGAGTTCCGCACTTCTTCTAATTCGCCCGCCATCGCCCGACCCCCTGTTTCGTCTGCCGCAGATCCCCTGCGGCTTCCGCCGGTCCCGGCTCCGCCCGGGCATCCCGCCGGGACGCCGAGGCGACGCCCGGCGCGCCGCGATCCGCCACTGCCGCCCCTCGCAGGCTTGCGCCCTTTCCCCGCCACGCGCTCTACTCCGTTTGCCTCAACCGCTGTCCGGGTTCCATACTTTCGCTCGCGAAAGCATGCCGGGTGCCACTCGCGGCTTGCCCGCCAGTGCTCCACACCCTTGCGACCGGGCTCTCTCGTGGTACGCGCTCTACTCCGTTTGCCTCAACCGCGCGAGCATCATCGCCGTCCGTTTCGGCAGCCCCTCGCTTCCCGCCACCGCCATCGCCCTCAGGTGGCTCTCCAGCCGCTCCAGGCCCGCCGCGTCCGCCACGTCGTACCAGTGCGGCACCAGGCCCAGGACGAGGCCGAACGCCTCCGCCCGGTCCACCAGCGAGTCGAACACCCCCTCCCCGTCCCAGTCGAACCCCAGAAAAAGTTCCGGCCTCTCCAGGCTCAGGCCCACCAGGTACACCCCGCCACCCACCGTCGGGCCGAGCACCACGTCCGCCACCAGCAGCCGGTCGAACGCCTCGATGACGAACGCGTCCGGAACCGTCGGGCAATCCGTCACCAGCACCACGACCCGCTGATGCCCCGACCGGAAGGCGTACTCGCACAGGCTCGCCAGCACCGGACCCCGCGCCGCACCCTGCTGCTGCATCAGCCGCCACTGCCGCGACGCCAGCAACTCCACCGACTTCCGCGCCCCGCGCGGGGCATAGGCCAGCACCCGGCTCCGGACCGACAGGCCCGAGAATCGCTCGCACAAGTCCATCACGAAACTACGGTACAACTTCGCCGCCGCGGGCGCACCGAGGACCGCCGCCAGGCCGGGCTTCACCCGGCCGGCCTTCGGTTCCCTTACCAGGAATGCAAACAGGGTGGACATCCGCCCCGCCTTTCACCGGACGGCCGCTTAATCGGATCCACATTGCCGCCTCGTACTTCCGGCCTTCGTAGTCCCGACAAGTCGGGACTGCTTCCACCCTCCGTAGCAGTAGCACTGATACTGCGGAGGACGGGTCGGCAGAGTAGGCTCGCGCCGAACCCAGCCGCAATTGACACCATACTCGCGGCAATTATAAGCCCTTCCGCACAAAACTGTCCATCAAAAAAGGTGTTTGCCATTGCCTCTCGTTCCGGTCTCCGGGTTCCGGTTTCCGGGTTCTCTGTTCTGCACTCCGCACTCTGCACTCTGCACTGATTTTAGTTGCCCTTCCCCCCCTCCCATGCCAAAATCACCCCGGCCCATTCACGGGGGCAACATGGCGCTTGGCGAATCCGATACCCGTGCTAAACTCATCGACCCGGCCATCCACGCCCGTGGTTGGACCGAAGACCTTATCAAACGCGAGGAATCCGCCGGGGCCATCGAGATCATCGACGGCAGGCCGACCAAACGCCCCAAGGGCCGCATTGACTACACCCTCCGCATCAGAGTCCACCTCGACACCCAACCCGTCGCCGTCGCCCTCATCGAGGCCAAGGCCGAGCACCTGCCCCCAAACCACGGCTTGGAACAAGCCAAATCTTACGCCCATTGCAAACGCCTGAATGTCCCCTTCGCTTTTTCGAGTAACGGCCACCTCTTCGTCGAATACGACCGCTTCACCGGCCAGACCAACGCCCCGAAACCCCTGACCGACTTCCCGACGCCGGCCGACCTCCAGGCCCGTTATGAAGGGCACATGGGCTTTGCGCTGGCCGATCCCGCCGCCAGGCCGCTCCTGGCCCGCTACACCGGCGGCGAAGCAACACGCCGCTACTACCAGGACGCCGCCATCCGCGCTGTCCTCGAAAAATTCGCCCGTTGCGAAAGGACAGGCCAGCCCAAGCGCGCCCTGCTATCCCTCGCCACCGGTGCCGGCAAGACCTTCATTGCCGTCCATCTCTTGAAGCGTTTCGCCGACGCCGGTCAACTGAAGCGCGCCCTATTTGTATGCGACCGCGACGAACTCCGCGACCAGGGCCTTCGCGCCCTTCGGGGCGTTTTCGGTTCCGACGCCGCCCAAGTCTTCCGCAAATCCGACGGTAAGAACAACGCCCGC
>Ga0315274_10015284_pt1 | contig 10878 bp, 5 predicted proteins | sample YL17G02_20_MG_FD_203700 | JGI IMG/M metagenome (GOLD analysis project Ga0315274, IMG submission 203700) | Sediment microbial communities from Yellowstone Lake, YNP, Wyoming, USA - YL17G02_20 | ecosystem: Environmental > Aquatic > Freshwater > Lake > Sediment | place: USA: Wyoming | collected...
CGATGAACCCCAACACCTTCTTCCGCGTCCTCGGGCCCGACCCGTGGCGCGTGGCGTACCTCGAGCCGTCGCGGCGGCCCGCCGACGGCCGCTACGGCAAAAACCCGAACCGCCTGTACCAGCACCTGCAGTTCCAGGTCGTGCTCAAGCCCTCGCCCGCCGACGTGCAGGACCTCTACCTCGACAGCCTGCGCCGCCTGGGGTTGAAGCTCGACGCCCACGACGTTCGCTTTGTCGAGGACAACTGGGAGGCGCCGACGCTGGGCGCCTGGGGCGTGGGCTGGGAGGTCTGGGTGGACGGCATGGAGATCACCCAGTTCACGTACTTCCAGCAGATGGGCGGCTTCGAGGTGCGCCCGGTGGCCGTCGAGATTACCTACGGGCTGGAGCGGATCGGGCTTTACGCCCAGGGCAAGGACGACATGCGCGAGCTTCTCTGGACGGACGGCCTCACTTACGGCGAGCTCTATCGCCAGAACGAGTTCGAGCAGTCAAGCTACGCCTTTGAGGCTGCCGACATCGGGGCGCTTTTGCGCCTGTTTGACGAGTACGAGCGCGAGAGCGCCCGCGTCCTGGGGCTGGGCCTCATACTGCCGGCCTACGAGTACGCGCTCAAGTGCTCGCACGCCTTCAACCTGCTCGACGCGCGGGGCGCCCTCAGCGTGACCCAGCGCACCGACTACATCGCGCGCGTACGCGCCCTGACGCGCCGCGCGGCGGTGGCGCACGTCAAGCGGCGGGACGAGGCGGCGGCCACTGCCGCCGGGGCCACTGCCGCCGGGGCCGCCGCCGCGGCCGGGGCTGCCGCCGCGGCCGGGGCTGCCGCGCCGGGGGGTGACGGTCAATGACGGATCAAGGCCACGAGGCGCGGCGCGACCTCCTGTTCGAGGTCGGCGTAGAGGAGCTGCCGGCGCGGTGGGTCCGCCCGGGCCTTGACAGCATGGCCGCCCGCGCGCGGGAGCTCCTGGAGCAGGCCCGCCTGGCCCACGGCGCGCCGGTCGCCTACGGCACCCCGCGCCGCCTGGCGCTTCTGGTGCCCGGCGTCGCCGCGCGCCAGGCCGACAGCGAGACCTGGGTCCGCGGCCCGGCGCGGCACACCGCGTTCGACGACCAGGGCCGCCCGACCCGCGCCGCCGAGGGCTTCGCCCGCGGCCAGGGGGTCGACGTCAGCGAGCTTCTCATCCGGGACACCCCGGCCGGCGAGTACGTCTTCGCGCCGCGTCGCGAGCGGGGGCGGCCGGCGCAGGAGGTGCTGCCCGGCGTCCTCGGGCGCCTCATCGGGGCCATCGAGTTCCCGGCCACCATGCGCTGGGGCGCCGGCGACTTCCGCTTCGGGCGGCCGATCCGCTGGGTCGTCGCCCTGCTCGGCCCAGACGTCCTGGGGTTTGAGGTCGAGGGCACGGGGGTGCGCTCGGGCCGCGCCACGCGCGGGCACCGCTTCCTGGCGCCGGGCGAGGTCGCGCTGGCCCACCCCGGCGAGTACGTGGAGCGCCTGCGCGCCGCGTTCGTCATCGTCGACCCCGCCGAACGCGAGGCGGCGATAAGAGAGCAGGTGGCCGCCGCCGCGCGCGAGGGCGGCGGGGAGGCGCTCGTCCGGCCCGATCTCCTCGAAGAGGTGGTGTTCCTCGTCGAGTGGCCCACCACCGTCTGCGGCCGCTTCGAGGAGCGCTACCTGGCGCTGCCGCCCGAGGTGCTGGTGACGTCCATGGAGAGCCACCAGCGCTACTTCCCCGTCTGCGGCGACTCGCCGCGCGACCTGCGCGCGGGCTTCGTCTGCGTCACCAACGCCGCCCCCGACCCCACCGGCCTCGTGCGCGCCGGGCACGAGAAGGTGCTGCGGGCGCGCCTGGCCGACGCGCAGTTCTTCTTTGAGTCCGACCGGCGCGTCCCGCTGGCCGACCGCCTGCCGGCACTGAAGCAGGTCCTGTCCGGGGAATGGCCGCGGAAGCTGGCTACCATGTACGACCGGGCGCTGCGCCTGGAGGCGCTTGCGAAGGATCTGGCGAAGCGCCTGGGGCTTGGCGGCGACGCCGCCGCCCTGGCCGGGCGGGCGGCGCTCCTGTGCAAGTGCGACCTGGTGACGTCGATGGTCGTGGAGTTCCCGTCCCTGCAGGGGGTCATGGGCCGCGAGTACGCGGTCCTGGGCGGCGAGGACGCGGCCGTCGCCGACGCCATCTACGAGCACTACCTGCCGCGCTTCGCCGGCGACGAGCTGCCGCGCAGCATGGCCGGCACGGTGGTCGCCTTGGCTGACAAGGCCGACGCCATCGTCGGCTGCTTCGGCCGCGGCATCAGGCCCACCGGCTCCGCGGACCCGTACGGGCTGCGGCGCCTGGGATCGGGCATCGTGGTCATTCTCGACCGCCTGGCGGTGCCGCTGCGCGTCTCGGCGCTCCTTGAGATGGCGATCGACAACTGGTTCAATGCAGGTCCTCCGCGAGGCGACATCTACCTTTCCATTTCGCCCGGGGTGCGCGCCGAGCTGGAGGTCTTCATGAGCGGCCGCGTGCGGGCGCTGCTCGAGGAGCGCGGCTTCCGCCACGACGTCATCGACAGCGTGCTCGCGGCGGGCTGGGACGACGTCCCCGGCGCCCTGCGCCGCGCCGCGGCGCTGGCCGGCCTCGTCGCCCGGCCGCAAGAGCTCGACGACGTGCTGACGGTGTTCCGCCGCGCGGCACGGCTGGCGGGCGCGGGCCCGGCCGGCGGCGGCGCGGCCGATGCCGCCCCGGGGCCGCGGACGCTCCCCGGCGTGCGCCCGGAGCTCCTGACGGAGGCGGCGGAGCGCGACCTCTTCGAGGCGGTCGCCGCGCGCAGCGCCACCGCCCTCGCCGCGCTCAAGGACTCCGACCTCGACGGGTTCTTCGGCATCGTCGCCGGCCTGCGCTGCGCCGTCGACCGCTTCTTCGACGAGGTGCTGGTCATGGCCGACGACCCCGCCGTGCGCGACAACAGGCTCGCCCTGCTGCGCGCCGTCGCCGGCCTGATGAGCGGGGTGGCCGACCTGGGCCGGCTGGTCGTGGGCTGACCGGCGGGAAGCTCCACCACATCGGCGCTTTGGACCTGCGCCATTGAGGAAGGGTGAGGGGGATGCCTGATTCAAAGAACATCTTCCTGTTCTCCGAGGGGAACGCCGGGATGCGTGACCTTCTGGGCGGCAAGGGCGCCAATCTGGCCGAGATGACGCGCATCGGGCTGCCGGTGCCACCCGGCCTGACGATCACCACCGCCGCCTGCAACTACTACTCCAGCACCAGGCGCTTCCCCGACCGCTTGATGGATGACGTGCGCCGGGCGCTCGGCGAGGTCGAGCGGGCGATGAACAAGCGCTTCGGCGACCCAGCCCGCGCCCTCCTGGTGTCGGTGCGCTCCGGGGCGGCCATCTCCATGCCCGGCATGATGGACACCATCCTTAACCTGGGCCTCAACGACAAGACTGTGGCCGGGCTGGCCGCCGCCACCGGCGACGAGCGGTTCGCCTACGACTGTTACCGGCGCTTGTGCACCATGTTCGGCAACGTCGTCATGCACATCGAGGGCGCGCGCTTCGAGGAGGCGCTCTCGGCCGCGCGCGAGCGCCACCGCGCCGCAAGCGACGTGGAGCTGCCCGCCGGGGCCCTCCGGGACCTGACCTCTGAGTTCAAGGCCCTGATCGCCGGGGAGTCCGGGCGCGCCTTCCCCGAGGACCCGTTCGAGCAGCTGGAGATGGCGATCAGGGCCGTGTTCGAGTCCTGGAACAACCCGCGGGCCATGGTCTACCGGCGCATCAACCGCATCCCCGACGACCTCGGCACCGCCGTCAACGTCCAGGCGATGGTGTTCGGCAACATGGGCCAGGGCTCGGCCACCGGCGTGCTGTTCACGCGCAACCCGTCCACCGGCGCCCGCGAGCTCTACGGCGAGTACCTGGCCAACGCCCAGGGCGAGGACGTCGTGGCGGGCATCCGCACCCCGCGGCCCATCGCCGCGCTCCAGGGCGAGATGCCGTCCATCTACGCCGAGATCGCGCGCACGTGCAAGCTCCTCGAGGACCACTACCGCGACCTGCAGGACATCGAGTTCACCGTCGAGTCCGGGCGCCTTTACATCCTCCAGACCCGCGCCGCCAAGCGCACGGCGGCGGCGGCGGTCAAGGCCGCCTGGGACATGGCCGGCGAGGGGCTGATCACCCGCGAGCAGGCGCTCTTGCGCATCGAGCCCGACCAGGTGACAAGCCTGCTGCACCGCACCATCGACCCGCGGGCGAGGCTTGACGTCTTCGCCACCGGGCTCCCGGCGTCGCCGGGCGCCGCCAGCGGCGAGGTCGTATTTGACGCCGACCGCGCCGAGGCGCTCGGCCAGGACGGCCGGCGCCTGATCCTCGTGCGGCCCGAGACGACGCCCGACGACATCCACGGCATCCTGGCCGCGCAGGGCATCCTCACCAGCCGCGGCGGCATGACCTGCCACGCCGCCATCGTCGCCCGGCACATGGGCAAGCCGTGCGTGGTGGGCTGCGAGGCGCTGCGCATCGACCTGCAGCGCCGCGAGTTTCGCGCCGGCGACCGCGTCTTTTGCGAGGGCGACGTCATCTCCATCGACGGCGCCACCGGCCGCGTCATCGCCGGCGAAGTGCCGGTGGTCGACCCCGAGTTCAGCCCGGAGTTCTCGGGCATCCTCGACTGGGCCGACGCGGTGCGCCGGCTGGGGGTCGAGGCCAACGCCGACACGCCCCAAGACGCCGCGCGGGCGCGCGAGTTCGGGGCGCACGGCATCGGGCTCTGCCGCACCGAGCACATGTTCATGGCCCCCGACCGCCTCCCGGTGGTCCGGGCGATGATCATGGCCGAGACGGCGGCGGAGCGCGAGGCGGCGCTGGCCCGCCTCTTGCCCATGCAGCAGGGCGACTTTGCGGGCATCCTGGAGGCGATGGCCGGCTACCCGGTGACCATCCGCCTGCTCGACCCGCCCCTGCACGAGTTCCTGCCCGACGTTGAGGAGCTCTCCCTGGCCGTCGAGCGGCTGCGCGCGGCGCGCGAGCACGGGGCGGCCATCGACGAGGCGGATCTCGCTGCCAAGGAGGGGCTCCTGCGCAAGGCGCGCGCCCTGGCCGAGTTCAACCCCATGCTCGGCCTGCGCGGCTGCCGGCTGGGCATCCTGTTCCCGGAGATATACCGCATGCAGGCGCGCGCCATCTTCCACGCCACCGCCGCCCTGCGCCGCCGCGGCGTCGACGCCCGGCCCGAAGTCATGATCCCGCTGGTGGGCATTGAGGGTGAGATCGCCGCCACCGGCGCCATGGTGCGCGAGGAGGCGGACCGCGTCAGCGGCGAGACGGGCATCGACGTGCACTGCCCGATCGGCACGATGATCGAGCTGCCGCGCGCGTGCCTGGTCGCCGATCAGGTCGCCCGCCACGCCGAGTTCTTCTCGTTCGGCACCAACGACCTGACGCAGACGACGTTCGGATTCTCGCGCGATGATGCCGAGGCGAAGTTCCTGGGGCCGTACCTCGAGCAGCACCTGCTGCCTGAAAACCCGTTCGCCGTCCTCGACGTGGACGGCGTCGGCCAGCTGATCGTGATGGCCGTGGAGAAGGGCCGCAAGGCGCGGCCCGACCTGCGCATCGGCATCTGCGGCGAGCATGGCGGCGACCCGCGGTCGATCGAGTTCTGCCACCGCGCCGGCCTCGACTACGTGAGCTGCTCGCCGTTCCGCGTGCCCGTCGCCCGGCTGGCGGCGGCGCGGGCGCGCGTCCGCGAGCTGGTGCAGGAAACGGCGCCGCGCGGGGAGTGAAGGGGCGTGGGTGACCTGGAAGGGGCGATACGCCTGAGGAGCGAGGAGATAGAGGCGCTGACGCTGTCGCCGTTCGCGCAGCGCAGCGCGGACGCGGCGCGGGACCGCGACGAGGCGCCGTGTCCGATCCGCACCGCGTACCAGCGCGACCGCGACCGCATCATCCACTGCAAGGCGTTCAGGCGCTTGAAGCACAAGACGCAGGTGTTCATCTCCCCCGAGGGCGACCACTACCGCACGCGGCTGACCCACACCCTGGAGGTGGCGCAGATCGCGCGCACCATCGCCCGTGGGCTGCGCCTGAACGAGGACCTGACCGAGGCCGTGGCGCTGGGCCACGACCTCGGCCACACGCCGTTCGGGCACGCCGGCGAGGCGATCCTGGACGAGGTCGTGAGAAGGTGCGGCGGCGCCGGCTTCCACCACAGCCTTCAGAGCGTTCGCGTGGTGGACGAGCTGGAGGGGGAGGGCGGGCTGAACCTCACGCAGGCGGTGCGCGACGGCATCAAGTATCATTCCCCGGGCTATGATCAGCCGGCGACGGCCGAGGGCCGCGTGGTGCGGCTCGCCGACCGCATCGCGTACATCAACCACGACATCGACGACTCGCTGCGGGCGGGCATTCTCGGCCCCGACGAGCTGCCACCGGAGTGCCTGGACGTCCTGGGGACGACCCACCGCCGGCGCATCGACACCATGGTGCGGGACGTCATCTCCGCCAGCGCCGGGCGGGCCGAGGTCGCGATGAGCGGCGCTGTGGGCGCCGCGACCGAAAAGCTGCACGATTTCCTGGTTGAGCGCGTATATGACATTGTATCGCCGGCCAAGCGCGAGGAGCTCAAGGCGCGGCGGCTGCTGGAGGAGCTGTTCCGGTTCTACCTTGGGCATCCGGGCGAGGTGCCGGGCGCCCCGCCCCCGGAGGGCGAACGCCCTGACCCCGTGCTGCTCCAGGCCATCGTCGACTACGTCGCGGGCATGACCGACCGCTTCGCCATCGCCCAGTACCAGCGCCATTTCATACCGGCGCCGTGGTCGGTCGATGACCCCGGCGGGGTGGCCGGAGAAGCAGGATTTGGTGTCCGTGCGGCGAAGGAGTAGTCCTAAGCACGGACAAGGGTGATAGCGGTGGGGGGAGGCATTCCGCAGGCTCAACTGGAGCGCATTCGCGAGCGGACTGATATCGTCGCCCTGATCGGGGAGTACGTCCAGCTCAAGCGACAGGGCAGGAACTATGTAGGGCTGTGCCCGTTTCACGAGGAACGCGCCCCCTCGTTCACCGTGTCGCCCGAGAAGCAGATGTTCTACTGTTTCGGGTGCCAGGCGGGCGGGAGCGCCTTCAACTTCGTGATGCTGAAGGAAGACCTCCCATTCGCCGACGCCGTTCGCTTCCTGGCTCGGCGGGCCGGGATCACGCTGCCCGAAGATGACACGCCCGAGGCGCGGCACAGGGAGAGCGAGCGGGCAGCGCTCCTGCGAGCCATGGAATTAGCCGCCCGCTATTTTTGCGCCCGCTTGGGCGACGCGGCGGGGGAGAAAGCGCGGCGCTACCTGGAGTCGCGCGGGCTCGACGCGGCGACCATCGCGGCCTTCCGGCTGGGGTACGCGCCGCCCGTGTGGCGCGGCCTCAGCGATGCCCTGGCCGGGCGCGGGATCGCCGCCGCGGTGCTGGAGCGGTGTGGGCTTGCGGGGCGGTCCACCGCCGGGGAGGGCCTGTACGACCGTTTCCGTGACCGGCTGATGTTCCCGATCACCGACCGGCGCGGCCGCGTCATCGCGTTCGGCGGGCGGGCCCTGGACGAGGGCGCCGGGCCCAAGTACCTGAACTCGCCGGAGACGCCGCTTTTTGCCAAGCGGCGGGCGCTTTACGGGTTCGACCGCGCCCGCGACGCCATGGCCCGCCGGGGCGAGGCCGTGGTCGTGGAGGGGTACCTTGACCTGATCGCCTGCCACCGCGCCGGCGTCAGCTGGGCGGTGGCATCGCTCGGGACGGCCCTGAGCCAGGAGCAGGCGATGGAGCTCAGCCGGCTGGCGCGGCAGGTCGTCATCGCCTACGACGCCGACAGCGCCGGCTCGACGGCCACGCTGCGCGGGCTGGAGGTCCTCCAGCGGCTGGGGGCGCGGCTGCGGGTGGCCGAGCTTGAGCCGGGCGAAGACCCTGACTCGCTTTTGCGCAAGCAGGGCGCCGCGGCCCTGAAGGCGGCGCTGGAGGCGGCGCTGCCGCTTTACGAGTACCGGCTGCGGCGCGCCGTCGAGGGGCTGGATACTGGCTCAGTCGAGGGGCGGGTAGTGGCCGTGCGCCGCATCGTGCCTGTGCTGGCCGCGACCGAGGACGCCGTCGAGCGGGCGGAGTACCTCGCCGCGGCGGCGCGCCGCATCGGCGTGGACGTCGACGCGCTGCGGACCGAGGTGGCGCGCCACGCGCGCCGCGCCGCGGCGTCCGGGGCCGCTGGGCATAGAAGCGGGGCCGGTTGGCATAATAGGAGGGACAATGAAGTAATTATGCCAGCCGGTGCCGCGGGCGGGGCCGCCGGCGCGGCGGCCGGCAAGGCCCCCGGCGCGGGTGCCGGCTCGGCCTTTCACGCCGCCGAGCGCCAGCTTCTGGCGCTCTTAGTGCAAGATCCGGCCCGCGCGCTGGCCCTGGGCGGCAGCATCTCGGCCGAGGACTTCACCGACCCCGTGCACCGGGTGGTGGCGGGGGCGCTTTTCGCGGCCGTGGCCGAGGCCGCCGCGGGCCGAGAGCCGGCTGCGGCGGCGGCGGTGGCCGGCGGGGTGACGGTCGGCGGCGCCGTGGCCGGCGACGAGGCGGCGGCGCGCCTGGCGGCGCGGCTGGCGGTCGAGGAAGTGCCGGCGACGGGGGCGCGCGGGCTCCTGGACCTGGCGCGGGTGCTGCGCGAGGAGCCCTCGCGGCAGCGGGCCGTCGAGCTGCGGCGGCGCATCGCCGAGCTCGACGGCCGCGGCGAGCCGGTGCCGCCGGAGCTTTTAGCCGAGCTCCACGAGCTCCTGCGCGCGGCCAAGGTGGCGCCGCACGCGGGGTGAGGACCCGCGCGCGTGGCGATCCGGTGGCGAAAGGGGGGTTGACGAGGATGGCAGAACTCGGGCCGAAGATCGAGGAGGTCAAGGCGCTCATCGAGAAGGGCAAGTCAAAGGGCGTCCTGACATACACCGAGGTCATGGACGCGTTGCAGGGTGTCGACCTCAGCCCCGACCAGATCGATGACCTGTACCAGAAACTGGCTGACATGGGCATCGAGGTCATCGAGGAGGGCAAGGAGGAGGTCGAGGCGCTGGGGCGCGAGCACGCGGTCGGGTCGCCGGAAGACGAAGCGCACGGCGAGATCGCGCTGCCCGAGGGCATCACCCTCGATGACCCCGTCCGCATGTACCTGAAGGAGATCGGCCGCGTGCCGCTGCTGAGCTCCGAGGACGAGATCGAGCTCGCCCGGCGCATCGAGCGCGGCGACGAGGAGGCCAAGCGGCGGCTGGCCGAGGCCAACCTGCGCCTGGTGGTGAGCATCGCCAAGAAGTACGTCGGCCGCGGCATGCTCTTTTTGGACCTCATCCAGGAGGGCAACCTCGGCCTGATCAAGGCGGTCGAGAAGTTCGACTACCGCAAGGGGTACAAGTTCAGCACCTACGCCACGTGGTGGATCCGGCAGGCGATCACGCGGGCCATCGCCGACCAGGCGCGCACCATCCGCATCCCGGTGCACATGGTCGAGACCATCAATAAGCTCATCCGCGTGTCGCGCCAGCTCCTGCAGGAGCTCGGCCGCGAGCCGACCCCGGAGGAGATCGCGACCGCGATGGGCATCCCCGTCGAGCGCGTGCGCGACATCATGAAGATCGCGCAGGAGCCCGTGTCGCTTGAGACGCCCATCGGCGAGGAGGAGGACAGCCACCTGGGCGACTTCATCGAGGACCAGGAGGCGCCCGCCCCGGCCGAGGCGGCGTCGTTCCTGCTCTTGAAGGAGCAGCTTGAGGAGGTCCTGGAGACGCTGAGCCCGCGTGAGAAGCGCGTGCTGCGCCTGCGCTTTGGGCTGGACGACGGGCGCGCCCGCACCCTGGAGGAGGTCGGCCAGGTGTTCGGCGTGACCCGCGAGCGCATCCGCCAGATCGAGGCCAAGGCGCTGCGCAAGCTGCGCCATCCCAGCCGCTCGAAGAAGCTGAAGGACTATTTGGATTAGGGGGCTCCCGGTGGAGCCACAAGGTGTGCGATCAGAATAGGGGTCGGGGCGGGAAGCCCATGGATCGTTCCCGGACGAGGGGGCAGGGCTAACCACCTGCGCAAGCAGTGTGGGCCTGGGAGGAAAGGGTCCACCCTGAGGATCGCACAGTGTTCTAGCGGTGAGGGCCGAACTGGCTTGTCGAGCCGGGCGGCCCTTTCCTTATCTCAGTCCACGGCCCGGACCTGGACCGCCCATTCCGCGAAAAACCTGTTGCCGGACGCAGGGCTCTTCCACCCATCCTGGCGCCAGTACCTTGGGGTGTCAACGCCGGCTTTCCCTTGACCCCCTGGCGGCGTTTGGGGGTGGACCGGGGGAAGGTGATTCGGCCGCTGGCGGTGCAGGGGGAAGAGGCTGAGAGGGAACCGGCGGGACAGGCCGATGGCAGCCTCCAGCCAGGACCGCTACAGTGACCAGTATCACCACGCGAGCCGAAGCGCCGGCCCCGAGACGGTGATTTCGTAGTATACGCCGGGGTTCATGCCGTAGTATTTGGCCGGTCGCGTCGCGTACGGTAGGTTTTGCCCGAGTACAGGGGCATGTCCGTATCAGTCCAGGGTGACGTGCCCTTCTGGCGGTACACCATGTGAACGTGGACTGACATGGACCAGGTACGCATCGCAAGGCACCCCCGGCATCCTTCTCGCTCGCGCTGGATTAAGACCATCCCCCCGGGGCGACTGAGACTGTCTTCGCGAGCAAGCGCTGCCTGGCCCCCGGGGTCGCGTGGCATGTCCGCCGCCGCAGCCCTATACGCGCCCAAGAAAGCGCCGGAGTTTTAGTCAGACTTGACTTCCGAGCAGGATTCTGGCCCCTCACCCCAGAATCCATGTCATAGTGGCAGACCCACAATTGAGTTGCCCCGAGGGGGGCGCACGAGCGC
>Ga0315274_10015285_pt1 | contig 10878 bp, 13 predicted proteins | sample YL17G02_20_MG_FD_203700 | JGI IMG/M metagenome (GOLD analysis project Ga0315274, IMG submission 203700) | Sediment microbial communities from Yellowstone Lake, YNP, Wyoming, USA - YL17G02_20 | ecosystem: Environmental > Aquatic > Freshwater > Lake > Sediment | place: USA: Wyoming | collected...
CCCGGCAGATTTCGGGCGTGTCGACATTGCTGGTCGGCGGCACCGGGGTTCTGATCGTTGTATCTGTGGTTCTGGAAACCTTTAAAGCACTGGAAGCACAACTCGTTATGAGAAATTACGAAGGGTATTTGAAAGAATAAGGAGGGAACAATGCATATAGTATTTTACGGACCGGAGGGATCAGGGAAAGGGACACAGGCTAAGTTACTTGCCGATGCGCTACATTTGCCGATTTTGACGTCGGGTGACTTGGTGCGGGATGCAGCGGCAAATGATAAAGGTATTATCGGGGAAGTCTGCCGTCAGGCACTTGTGGAGGGCAAATACGTTGCCGACAGCGAAATGTTTGTGTTGTGGAAATGGAGATTAAAGGAAGAGGATGCCAAAGGTGGCTGGATTATGGATGGGTTTCCCCGGAATGTCGAACAGGCAAAATTCCTGGATGACAAAATTGACAAATACGGATATAAAGTAGAGAAGGTATTGTATCTGGACCAGAGTGAGGAAGAATCATATCGCAGGCTTATCGCGCGGAAACGCCAGTTGCATCCCGGGAGTATCGAAACAGGAGACACGCCGGAGCGCATTAAAACACGGATTGCAATGTACAAAGAAGCGGAAAAGGCTGTACTGGATTATTATCGGGCCAATGGAGTACTCGTAGAAATCAACGCAGATCAGCCAATCGAGAAGGTGCATGCCCAGATCATGCAACAGATCAACGGAACCACAACCACTCCGATGCCAATTCATTGACAATAAGCCCCTTTCGTGATATTTATGCGCTACCGAAAATGTAGTATGATAAAATGTGAGATGGAAAACTCTAAAGAAATACCCGCGGTTTTTAAATGGACCCGCGAGTTTAACTCTCCTCCCCCAATTCTCCCCGAGCTTCTGGGAAACAAAGGCGCAAATCTGGCGGAAATGAAGCGGTTAGGCCTGCCTGTTCCTGACGGTTTTACCCTCACTACCGAAGCTTGGCGACAATTTAGTCAAAACGAACAAATCCCTCCGAAAATCTGGCAAGAAACTTTAGAACAACTTAAAATCTTAGAAGAAAAAACAGGGAAAAGATTTGCTGACGCCGAAAATCCCCTGATCGTCTCCGTCAGGTCCGGGGCTTTTTATTCTATGCCGGGGATGATGGAGACGATTTCAAATATTGGTCTTACTAAAGAGACAAAGAAGGGATTAACAAAGCAGGTGGGTAAAGTCTGCGCTGAAGATTCCCATCAGCGTTTAAAAAAAGTATTTAAAAGAATAACAGGAGAAGAACCGCCTGTTGACCCCTATACACAACTTAAAACCGGCATTGAGGCTGTCTTTTCTTCTTGGAACAATCCTAAGGCGCAAATTTATCGAAAATATAATGGCATTCCCGAGGCTGCGGGAACAGCGGTAACCATTCAAGAAATGGTTTTTGGCAATATTGACGATGGAAAATCGGGTACCGGAGTCTTTTTTAGCCGAGACCCAATAACCGGTGAGAAAAAACCCGCTGGTGAATTTGTTTTTGCTGGCCAAGGTGAAGATATTGTCCAAGAAAAGAGACAGACTCGGGAAATTCCTCCAAAATTGGTGGAAAAATTAGCCGAATTCGGAAGAGCCCTAGAAGCACACTTCCGCACTCCGCAAGATATTGAGTTTACAGTAGAAAATGGCAAATTATTTCTTCTCCAGAGCCGAACTCTTCAAGGTGCTCCCTTGGCCAAGACGAGAATGGCAATTGGTTTTTACAACGAAGGTTTAATCAGTCGCAACGAATCTTACCAAAAAGTAAGACCTAGCGACATTCAGATGATCTTAAGACCGAGTTTTGAGCCTAGGGCTTTAGCGGAAGCAAGAAAAAAATCTTTAATTGGTAAGGGCAAACCCGCTTCAATTGGAGCGGCAGTGGGTAAAGTAGTCTTTACCCCAGCGGAAGCAAGAGAACTGGGTAAAAAAGACGAGAAAGTCATTCTTGTTTGCCCCCAACTTGACCCCAATGATATCGAAACTTTCTTTAATCTTGCCGCCTTAGTCACCACCGAGGGAGGAACTGCCAGCCACATGGCCCTGGTCTCACAGGCACTAGGGAAAGTGGCAGTTGCCAGTGTTGAGTTTAAAAGAAAGCCTAAAAAAGGTGAGTCTCTTTCTGTTAACGGAACTGGTGAAGTTTTTACTGGTAGAATTCCCTTTGCGGAAAAACCCGAGCTCGGCGAGGATGTTAAGAATTTTGTTAAAGAATGGAAAAATGTCTGGGGAGAAAGTGCCTGGGCTTCAGCCTTGTATCCAACAGAAAAGGAATATTCAAGACAGGCTTTCCTAGAAAAAATCGAAGAAATTACACCCGAACTTAAAAAATGGCGCTCGGATAAAGCCCAAACTATTATTCTTCTTACTGCTCTTCTCCCCAGAGACGAAATTATTCCCGCTGTGGTTTTACCACCTGATGATATTGAGGGCATTCACCAGGCACTAAAAGAAGTGGTTTTGCAAGAAGGCCGGCAGAATATTCCCCGCACCTGTCATCATCCGGAAAAATTAACTGGCGCTCCTTATGTTATCATTCCTACCGCAAAAGAAATTGAATCCTTTCTTAAAGATCCAAGTTTTTCAGGCTACCCACAAAAATATGGCGGTTTAATTAAATGGAAAGAAGACCCAACTCTTGTAGGAATAATTGTCCCGGTCGAACCGGAAGGAAAAATTGATCCGGATCTTACTCATGAGCATTTTGTTTTTACTGTTTCCTGCCTTCCTTCTTGGCCACCTCGAATTGTAGTTGATTTAAATTTAGAAACCCCCTTACTTAGATCTTTTGAGCAGGTTAAAGCGTCTCGCTTAATCCAAATTATTGCTTCTTTAAACTATGATTCTCCTTATTATCTCGGAGAAATTGAAGTCGTCTTTGGGAAAGATTATCAAAATGACCCTTATGCCCAACAAGTCGCCCAAATTGTCAAAGAAAAAGTCTTTGAACAATGGTGGCGACCACCATTTTCTCTTCCCCATGTCCTAAGTGTTTTAGACGAGACTTATGAATTATCGGTTTTGGAGGGTCAAGGCCGAATGAGAGACAAAAAAGAACTAGCCTGGTGTCTCGTTTATGGCGCCAAAGGAAGGGAAGAAAAGGAAAAGGCAAAAGGAATGATATGGTAAAGATAATTATTGGAGTCACCGGAACAAAGGCAGCCGGAAAAGACGAGTTTGTCAGGGCCCTTCAAGAGCAATATAGGTTTGTTTCTTTTTCTCTGGCAGATATTGTCAGAGAAGAAGCAAAGAGACGGGAGCTACCGTTTACTACCCAAAATCTTCAGGATATTGGCAATGAATTGCGAAGACTCAAGGGAAACGGGGTCCTGGCAGAGACAACAGTTAACAAGATCGCGAGACGTAAAGAGGCATCCCAGGTAGTGATTAACAGCGTTAGAAATCCTGCCGAAGTAGAGTTTTTTCAAAGAAGATTTGGGAACAAATTTTTTCTTATCGGCATCGATGCTGACAAAGAAATTCGTCGGAAACGTTATCTTAAAAGAGAAGGAGCCAAAGAGGAGGAGTTTGAAGAGGCTAACCGGCGTGACCTTCGAGAAAAAGAGTCATACGGCCAACAGGTGACGGAATGCCTTGGCCTTGCTCGAAAAATTATTTATAACAACGGTAGTCTTGAAGAATTAAGAGAAAAAATAAAGGAACTTTTCTGTTTCGATATCGGCATTAAAAGAGAGAAAGAATCTTAACCGCCACGTTTTTTAGTCAAGGTTTCTTCTTTTGAGTAGTTTCTGCCAATTCTTTGGCTAAAATAGGCCCTAATTCCGGCGTCGAGGTTTGAGTAAGTTCTTCAATAATCAGCTGTTGTTCTACAGTAGGTTTTTTGATCCGTTTAATGGCCTCAATAACCTCAAGAGGAATAGATGGAATAAATTCGCCTTTTCCTGCCATAGCCGCCAAATTATAGGTCTTCTTCTCTCTCCTGTCAAATTATTTTATGGTTCACTTTGATTTCTAAATCTTCCTTTATAGTAAGCTTTACCCTGACATTCTTGAAAAATAATTTGGCAAATGGGAAGTCCCGATGAAAGGGAAAGCGGTATTGGACCTAGATTATTAATTTCTAAGACTTGGTTACCCGAACTTCCTGGCTGGATAAAGCCAGAGGTTATATGAATAATTAGACCTAAACGACCATATCTGCTTCTTCCTTCGACCCAGCCACAAAGATCTGGGGGCAAGGTTATTTTTTCTTGAGTGATCCCATGAACAGTTTGCCCTGGCATTAATAAAAAACTCCCATCCACTTCTATGAGTTCGGTTATTTTTTCAAACTCGGCCTTAGGCGTTACCTTAAAAATTTCTTTAATTTCTTTAAAAATCCTAAATTTATTTCCCAAATGAAGATCATAAGAAGCCGGTCCCAGTGAATTTCTGTCAAATGGCTCAATTTTGATATCCCTAGATTTTATTCTTTTTAAAATTTCGTCTTTAGTGAGAACTGACATATCACCTTTATTATTCTACCATCTTCGTCAAAATTTGACAATCAATAACTACCGCTACCCCAGGAAATTGATTTAGATTGATCTAACAATCATTCTTTGACTATTTTCTTCTTTTTTATTATAATTACGGCCAGTGCAATCTTGGGAGAAATTCCGCATCATATGATCCACCTCAAAACCCCAGAAGAAATCGCCGTTATGAGAGAGGGCGGCAGGAAACTCGGCAGTATTCTTGAAGACTTGCTCGCATTTTCCACACCTGGTGTGGTCCTGACGGATATAGAAAAACGCGCCTGTGCATTGATCGAAAAAGCAGGAGCGACCGCTTCTTTTAAAACTGTCCCCGGGTATAAATGGGCAACCTGTCTTAATGTCAATGAGGTGGTTGTTCATGGGATACCCACTAATTACGTGCTTCACGACGGTGATATTCTGACAATAGATATGGGGATTTTATATAAAGGGTTTCATACGGACACAGCAGGGACAAAGAGCATAGGATTATCAAAAAAGAATGAAGAGTTTTTAAATATTGGGAAAAAAGCGTTGGAAAAAGCTATTGAGCAATCGAGAATAGGCAACAGGATCGGAAATATTTCAAAAGTTATAGAGGAGACGATAGAAAGTGCCGGGTACAGTATTGTCAAATCATTAGTCGGGCACGGCATAGGCCGCGAGCTTCATGAGGAACCTCAGATCCCCAACTTTCTTCGTGGCACAATTGAGAACACACTGCCTCTTCAGGAGGGGATGACGATTGCGATTGAACCGATTTACTCCGCCGGAGGCGGAGAGATAGTCTACCAAAATACAGACGGTTGGACCCTGGCTACCCGGGATCGATCATTGACCGCTGTTTTTGAGCATACCCTGGCCATAACCACAAACGGCCCGTACGTGTTGACCAAAGCGGAAAATTGAGGTACAATTGCATGCATAGTAACGAACCTCGATTCAAAGAGGGATATTTTTTGCTGTTATTATGCCAGGTACTAGGATTTCGACACGCTTTTCACTTTGCCCGTTAAGCGAAAGACTACTTGGTTACATAAAAAGTTTTTTTATAACGAAAGGATATTGAGATTTCAAAAAGCGTAAAAGGCAAAGGTCGAAATCTCAGTACCTGGTATGGCCCATCAGGGAAATATTGAAGTAGAAGGAGTCGTTTCAGAATGTTTGCCCAACACATTATTTAGGGTGAAGCTGAGTAACGGGCATATCATTCTTTGTCATTTATCGGGGAAGATGCGATTGAATTTTATCCGTATCATGCCCGGAGATAAAGTAAAAGTAGAAGTAACACCGTACGATCCGTCCAAGGGGCGGATTACATACCGCGTTAAATAAATACTATGAAAGTACGAGCAAGTGTAAAAACAATGTGTGATAAATGCAAAGTCGTGCGCCGGAACGGTAAGGTGTACATTGTTTGCGAAAATCCGAAACATAAACAACGGCAGGGATAACTATGCCAGGTACTGTGTCCGCACAAGGATTCCGGCTACCTGATATACAACATAAGATATGAATCTAACAAATATAAATATTAAAACAGAAGGGAGGTCATGCATCCTGTCGTGAAACGACAGTGTGCGGACCTAGTACCTGGTATGGCACGTATTGCAGGAGTAGATCTACCAAACGAAAAGCGACTGGATATTGCATTAACCTACCTCTATGGCGTGGGACGAAGTAATGTGGTCAATGTTCTTAAAGAAGCCCAGATGGATGGGTCCCGCCGCGTAAAGACGTTGACTGACGAGGAAGTCAATAAAATCGCAAAAGTTTTGGAAAAAGGATACGCAGTGGAAGGAGATCTTCGCAAGCAAGTGTCAGACAACATCAAGAGGCTCATTGAAATCCGCTCATACCGCGGCAGCCGACACGTCAAGAAATTGCCGGCCCGCGGGCAGAGGACACGCAGTAACGCACGTACCAAACGCGGGAAGCGTGTGACGATCGGAGCGATGAAGAAAGACGATCGCGTTAAGCTGGATACAGCCGTAACACCAAAACCGGAGGAAAAAAGTAAATGAAAAAAGTACATCGCGTGGTTGAAAAAGGAAAGGTGTTCATCACCGCAACATTCAATAATACGCTGGTAACCATTACCGATGAACAAGGTAATACGATTTGCTGGGGTTCATCGGGTATGGCAGGGTTTAAAGGAGCGCGCAAGTCCACTCCGTATGCCGCAACGACCGCGGTCGAGGCAGTTGCCCGCAAAGCCCAGGATCAAGGGCTTCGGGAAGTGGCAGTATACATTAAAGGACCGGGGGCAGGCCGCGACGCTGCACTCCGGGGTTTGAAAGCTGTAGGGCTTACTATCTCGCTTATTGCAGATGTGACCCCGATGCCGCATAACGGCGTTCGGCCGAAGAAAAAGAGGAGAGTATAAATAAAGATCGTAGATTCTAGATCGTAGAAATTTCTAAAATCTACGATCTACGATCTAAAATCTAGTTAATTATGGCACGCTATACCGGACCGAAAAACAGATTGTCACGACGTGAAGGAATTGACCTGGGCTTGAAAACCGTGGGAAGCAAATCCCATGCGAGCTACCTCCGGCGGGCAAATATCGCCCCGGGCCAGCACGGGGCCAAAGGCAAACGCAAAGTATCAGGATTCGGACAGCAACTCAGAGAGAAGCAAAAAGTGAAGCGTATGTATGGCGTCTTAGAGCGGCAATTCAGGAAAACATTTGAGCGTGCAAAACAATGGAAGGGCAATACCGGAGAAAAACTTCTGGAATTCATGGAACGGCGTTTGGACAACGTTCTGTATCGGGCAAGTTTAGCGCCGACACGCGCCTCAGCACGGCAATTTGTGAATCACGGGCATGTGATGGTGGATGGCGCGAAAGTAACAATTCCGTCATTTCTCGTCGATAAAGATCAGGTAATCTCCATGAAGTCCACATCGCTGGAGATTCCGGCAGTCAAGAAATTATTGGAAGACAAAACGATAAAAGTTCCGGAATGGTTGGAGCGGAAAGGCCCGGTTATCAAAGTCGTCCGGCTGCCAGAGCGGAGTGACGTCGGTGAAGACATCGGTGAGCAATTAATCGTAGAACATTATTCACGTTAGGAAAGGAGAAAATATGGTAGACCCTAATTTTCAAATAGAAACGGCAATTGATAAACCAGGATACGGGAAGTTTATCCTGGAACCTCTGGATCGGGGGTATGGTCAGACATTGGGAAACAGTTTGCGCCGGGTTCTTTTGGCATCGCTTCCGGGCAGTGCGATTGTTACGGCAAAAATTGAAGGAGTAAAGCATCAATTTTCCACGCTTCCCGGTATGAAGGAGGACGTCGTGGAATTTTTAATGAGTCTCAAAAAAGTCCGTCTCACTATCGACGGGGACGAACCGGTCAATATGACTCTTTCCAAAACCGGACCCGGTGAAGTGACCGCGGCAGATATAGAAGCACCGGCAGGTGTCACCATTGCCAACAGTGAATTAGTACTTGCCCACATGGCTGATAAAAAGGCGAGTGTAGAGGTAACCATGACTGCAGAGCGTGGCACGGGGTACGTGTCAGCGGATGAAAAACATTATGATGAAGTCGGCGTGATGTCCGTGGATGCGCTGTTTTCCCCTGTCGTGCGTGTGAATTATCGTGTGGAAGCCACCCGTGTCGGACGCATGACCAACTTGGACCGGCTTGTCATTGAAATCTGGACAGACGGAACGCTTAGTGCGCTCGAAGCATTGAAATCCGCTGCCAAGATTTTGGTTTCGTACTTCGTGCAGGTGTATGAGCCCAAAGCTCAAGGGGTAGCGGAATCCGTCGCGGTTACACCGGCAATATCGGATGAAGTTTTAAAGATGCGTATCGAGGAATTGGATATCCCGACCCGCATTGTCAACGCCCTGGCAAACGGCGGCATTGAAACCATCGGGCAACTGTTAGGAACACCGAAAGCGGAGCTTATGAAAATAAAGAATCTTGGAACGAAATCGGTGGCAGTCGTTGAAGAGAAGCTTCGGGAAAAGGGAGTCGCTCTTGCGGTTTAATATTAACGTATGAGACATTCTGTATTCGGACGTAAACTCTCAAGAACCAAAAACGAGCGAAGGCGCTTGTTCCAGAGTTTGGCCCGCGACCTTATTATCCACGGGTCCATCCGGACGACTCTGGCCAAAGCCAAAGCCGCCCAGCCGATGATTGAGAAGCTTATTACGAAGGCCAAAAACGGATCACAGGCAAGCGTCAATCAAATTGAAAAAGTGCTTGCCAGCAAAGATATCGAGCGCGCGCTTTTGGGAGATGCCAAGACTCGGTTTGCCGGCCGCAACAGCGGTTTTACTAGAATCATTCGTTTAGGAAAACGTCTGGGCGATGCGACGGAGGAAGTACTTTTTCAATTAGTAGATGCAAAGCCGACACCTAAGTAACCTATGAACACATCAGCGACTAAACTATCAGAGATTGAGCGAAACTGGCAGTTGATTGACGTCAAAGGCAAGGTATTGGGCCGTGTCGCCACCGAAATTGCACAGAAACTTATCGGCAAAGGGAAAAAGAATTTTGTCCGCAATCTGGACTGCGGTGATTACGTCGTAGTTATCAATGCCGCGCACTTTATCGTCACGGGACGTAAGGAAAAACAAAAGCTGTATGGTCATTTTTCCGGCCACCCGGGCGGGCTCAAACAGAAAGCACTGTGGCAGGTGCGTCAGGAAAAGCCAACGGAACCGGTACGTCATGCCGTCTGGGGCATGTTGCCCAAAAATAAACTACGCGCGAGACTCGTAACCCGACTCTTTATTTTTCCGGAAGCGGATCATCCGTATAAAGATAAATTTAAACCTGCCTCGCCAGCAGGCGGGAAATAATTATGGCAGATAAACCGATAAAAGAAAAAGTAGTAAAAGAAGAAGTAGTCAAGGAAGACAAGGTGTCGTATTACGAAGCGGTGGGTCGCAGGAAAACCGCCAGCGCCCGCGCACGCCTTTATGTCGTGAAAGATGCAGCAATAACGATTAGCGGTAAGCCTGTGGAAAAAGGTGAGATGATTGTGAATGGAAAACCGGTTGAGAAGTTTTTTCCCGGTGAAGTGTTTAAGAAAATGTATCAGGAACCGTTTCGGACAACCAACACGATGAGTCGGTTTGCCGTATCTGTGACGACAACGGGCGGAGGATTGACGGGTCAACTGGGAGCGACCATTCATGCATTATCCCGCGCGCTTATCAAAGTAGACAACGAAAAATTTCGGCCGATTCTCAAGAAACGCGGATTTTTGATGCGCGATCCCAGAGCCAAGCAGCGCCGCAAAGCAGGCTATGCAGGTAAGGCAAGGGCCAGGAAGCAAAGCCCGAAACGTTAAAGGGGTTATTCTTCCTCTTCCACTCCCATGGCGACTTTGGCGGCGGCATGGCCGCTCTTCACTACTTTCCAAATCGCGTCGGTGATTTCTTTCGCTACCTTGGGATTTTCCCGGAGGTAGAGTTTGGCCGCTTCGCGTCCCTGGCCAAGCATTTGTTGGCCATACTTTAAAAATGCACCAGACTTGCTGAGAATATTAAATTCCAGTCCCACGTCGATAAGCCCGCCTTCGCGGGAAATGCCGTCGTGCATGACGTCAAACTCCGCAAACCTAAACGGCGGAGAGACTTTGTTTTTGACGACCCGCACGCGGTGCCGGCTGCCGATCACTTTGTCGCCGTCTTTGAGTGATTCAATTTTCCGAGAATCCATGCGGATACTGGAATAAAATTTGAGCGCCATGCCGCCGGTCGTGGTTTCGGGGTTGCCGAACATCACACCGATTTTCTGCCGAAGTTGGTTGGTAAATATGACGACCGCGCGAGAACGCGAAATAACAGCAGTGAGTTTCCTCAAGGCCTGTGACATAAGGCGGGCGTGTACTCCCATCATACTGTCGCCCATTTCTCCTTCGATTTCAGCCCGCGGCACCAGGGCCGCGACAGAATCTATGACGATGATATCTACGCCGCCGCTTCTAATTAGCGTTTCGGCAATCTCGAGCGCCTGTTCACCCGTATCGGGTTGGGAAATGAGAAGATCATCCAGTTTTATTCCCAATATTTCTGCCCATTGGGGATCGAGTGCATGTTCCGCATCAATAAATGCGGCCGTCCCGCCTGCTTTTTGTGCTTCGGCAATGGCGGAAAGACAGACAGTCGTTTTTCCTGAAGCTTCCGGTCCGTAGATTTCTGCAACTCTTCCTCTCGGGAGTCCGCCGACGCCAAGCGCCAAATCGAGGGGGAGTATGCCGGTAGGGATAACATCAATAGCCATGTGTGCGGATTTTTCACCGAGTTTCATGATGGAACCTTTCCCGTACTGTTTCTCTATTTGTTCCATCGCAAGTTTGACCGCTTGAAGTTTTGCATCGACTGTCATAGTGCCACCCATTCTTA
>Ga0315274_10015286_pt1 | contig 10877 bp, 9 predicted proteins | sample YL17G02_20_MG_FD_203700 | JGI IMG/M metagenome (GOLD analysis project Ga0315274, IMG submission 203700) | Sediment microbial communities from Yellowstone Lake, YNP, Wyoming, USA - YL17G02_20 | ecosystem: Environmental > Aquatic > Freshwater > Lake > Sediment | place: USA: Wyoming | collected...
TCAAATTATCTATAATGGTGTTCTTGTTCCTAAATTGCCGGATGATATGATTGAACCCGCGCAATTATGGGAAAGACAAGCAGGAATTGACCCTTATGTTCCAATGTCAAGGCGGGATTTTATACCCCACCAACTTGAAGGAATTTTGACGGGTAAATTTAGTTTTTATGTCTGGGAAAACCAGATAATTAAGTTTCTCCCTGCTAATCGAAGTAATGATATTAAAATTGATTACGTTAAAGATATTTTTACTGCATTAGTTGATGAAAATTCATTAATTAATGTGATTAATGCTGCTACTTTCCTTGAATATCGAACCGCCGGGTTATGTGCTGAATTTATTGAACGTAATGCTGCTAGTGCTAATGCTCTTAATGTTTATGCTGTTATGGCATTAGACAGAGCTACCGGAATTGGTGTTAAGGGTAAGCAGACTATTCTTACCCGTCGGAAACCATTTAGAGCCGCTTATAAAAAGCGTGGGTTTATGACATGAGAGAGCACGAACCCATACGACTTGAAGACTTTAATGGCCTATACAATCGAGGAACTATCGTCGATACGCCAATGAACCATTTTTCTGACTGTAATAATCTTCAATATATTGGTGATAATGCTTTTGGGTCACGAGATGGGATTGGATTACATCAAACTATAGCTACTCCATTGGAAAATATTTTAAGAGTATATAATTACCCAACTGCGGACAAACAGACATTACTTGTTTTAACTACTGGGGGTAAAATATATCACGTTGTAGATGCGTTGACCGTTTTTGGTCCTATTCTTACTATTGCTACAATGACTGATTTTGGATTTGTTCCGTATGCAGGTAGAGCATATATTACCCCATTTACTACTGAATTAGTAGGTGGCTTGAATCGTGAGCGTGGATTAACGGGTGAATTTGTCTATGTATACGAAGGATTGGGAGTCGCTGCACGTAAAGCTGCGGGGGCTAAACCAACTACTGCTCTTGTTCCCGTTAATGGTGCTGCGGGTAATACTGATGCTGGTTTACATATCTTTGGATACGTTTTTGAAACTGATTCTGGTTATCAGTCTGCACCGGGGGGATTGGCTACTTTTACTACAGCAGCAGCTTTCTCCGTTAGTTTTTCTGCTATTGCCGTATCTCCCAATCCCGCTGTTACTAAGAGACATTTAGTAGCATCTAAAGTAATTCAGACATATAATGGTGATTTAAATGGATATCAACTATTCTTTGTTCCTAATGGAACTATCGCAAATAACGTAGTAACTACTCTTACAAATATATCCTTTTTTGACCAAGCATTATTACTTGACGCTACACATCTTCTTGATAATTTTTCTGAAATTCCCGCAGGAGTGGGGCTTTGCACTTATAATAATCGGTTGATAGTTTATTGTAATTATAATAATATTTCTTTAGCGTATGCAAGTGCAGTAGGTGAACCAGAAGCAATTAATCAGATTAGTGGAGTTTTACTATTTCCCCCAGATGGTAATCCTATTACAAATGCAGCTGAAATGAGAGATATATTATATGTTTTTAAAAGAAATAAAACTGGGTCATTTATAGATAATGGTGATGACCCCGCTAAATGGCCTTATTCAAATATAGATAATGCTATGGGCTGTGGAGTTCATGGTATTGCAACAGTAGTAGATGCGGGGTCAGCTAATATTGATTATCTAATTGTAGCTTCTTATAAAGGAATTACAATGTTCAATGGAAGATATATTCTTCCCGAACTTACTTGGAAGATTCAAACTCGTTGGCTACAGAATGAATTTAAAACTAAGAATCGTATTATTCAAATAGTGAATGATTCCGTTAATCAGATGATTTATATTGTTATGACTGATAGAACAGTAATGTATGGAAATTATACCAATGGATTCGACCCTATGAAAATTCGTTGGTGTCCGTGGACATTTGCTTTAGATTCTACTCATCCATTATATGTAAATACTCTAGCCCTTATAAATGTAAGTGAACTTATTTTTGGATGTGACCAGGTGTAATTATGTCACTGATAGTTCCAGACGTAGCTGAAGTTGATGCTTTAACTAAAATTCTTACTCCAGCATTGACCCTAAAGCTATATGGAAATAATTATAATCCAGTCCCTGCATCTGTAGCTGCTAATTTTACAGAAATCGCAGGAGGTGGATATGCGAATAAACCATTAATTTTCGCGGGTTGGGCTATTGTAGCTGGTGCTCCAAGTTTAGCTACATATGGTATTCAAACTTGGAATTTTACTGGAGCGATTAATGCTCCCGCAACAATTTATGGATTCTTTGTAACTAGGAATTCAGATGGTTTGTTAATGTGGTGTGAAAGATTTGCTGCGGGTGTAGTTCCTATTGTTCCCATAGTAGGTAGTGTAATTAGTGTTACCCCTGTTTTTTCAGGAAGTAGTGTATACTAATGGCTCAATACACCGCTTATGCTATGTATACGATTTGTTTTATCCACCAAACAGAGTATGCGGCTGCTGTCGCACTCGCAGGTGGGAATGGCTATCAACATTGTCCAGTTACCGCTGCTAATACATTTGGAATAGTATATCCTGGGATTGGTGGGCCAATAACTACTAATGGAATATATTTTACCCCACCACTTGTGCCTGGTTCAGAAATTGGTCATCCAAAGCCATCAGGAATAATTCTTGATGATACTGTTGATAGTATGTTAATTCCAGGTCAAACTGGTATTCCTCTAAATATGTGGCCTAAAGGACCAGACATGAATTTAGTCTGGTGGGGAAATATCATACTAATTACTACTGAAATAGTTGAGGGTGTTCCACAAACAACGCCTATTCCACCACGTAGATGGGTTATGGGATTTGATATTAGTGGTGCTCTTGCGGAGGGTGGGAGTAGAGACAGAACTGGAAGTAGAATTGCATCCAGAACTACAGATGGTAAGGGGATGCAAATACGTGGAACTGATACCGATTCCGCGCAATTAATAGCATTAAATAAATTTATTCCTGGATATACTAGTAGAAGTTCTTGGGAACGATTTTATATTAGAGTAAACACACTTGGAACTAATAATTGTTCAGTTTGGAGATGTCATCAAACAGTTTCTAGTAATGCTGGTGCAATTCTTAGAATTAAATCAACAGATGGTTCAATTTTACTTTCTACTGTGACTGCGGGTGGTGTAGAAACTTTAAGAGTAACTGGTTCTATATTAACATTAAATCAATGGCATTTAATAGATGTTCTTTTGGCATACCCTGATGCTGCTCCTACTAGTGGTAGAGTAAGAGTATATATTAACCATGTTTTAGATATAGATTATTCTGATGCTACTGGAGATGGAATAGATTTAGTTGGTTTTCATGGTTCTAGTGAATTAGGTCAATTTGATGGTAATGAGGCTCAATGGTCTATTGATTTGGATGATTGGATAAATGCAGATATTCCTAATAATGCTGGAGTTGAATCACTTAATAGTATTGATTGGGTTCTTGGTAGTCATGTAAGAGATGTTCATGTTAATTCCGGAACTTTGACTAATTATGTAGGTTCTATTGAAATGGCTAATCAGGGCTTTAATCCTGACGTAGCATTAAACTCAGCTATGACTAGTGCTACAGCTTTAGCTACTATTGAAGGATTAACTGATGTATCTGAGGAGCAAGTTTATCCTGGTCTAACTCTTGGCTCAGTAGCAGCTTTTTTTGGAGTTTATTCCTTATCTGCTGCTCTTGTTACTTCAAGAATTGGATATAAGATAGCTGGTGGTGCAACACAATGGACTTCGGCTAGTTTTGAAACTATAGTTCGACGTTGGTTTGGGGGATTATATCGTCCTTCAGGATTAACTTTACCATCACCTATTGCTCCATATAGTGTAGCTAAGGAAAAATCTAATGATGCTAATCTTAATACAGTATACGCATTAGGGGGGTCAGTTGAGTATATTGGAATATGGGGATTAGAAGATGACCCTACTTTTCCGTTTGACCTTTCAAACAATTATACTTATTTTCATAACGCTAGATACGCCAATACTGAATGGGGATATGGTCCTTATGGTGGTCCAACTGCTCCCTGTTTTGCAGTAGGCGGAACATATGTTGGAAATGCTACTGCTCAAAATATAAATTTACCCGCTCCCGCACATTTTCTTTGGATTCGCGCATTAACTGGTGGAAGTCTTGGTGTAAAATGTTTCGGTGCGAGTATAGGTGCTCATTATGGCACATTTGAGAGATTTCCACCTAATATGACCACAAGAATATGGGTGGATTCTCTTGGTCAAACTAAATTTAGTGTTGTTGGGAGTGACGCAGAAAATAATGCAAATTTGGTTACTTATCAATATATTGCATTTTGCGACCCCGGAATGAGATTTAATCTTTGTGGAGTATATTCTTTACCTCCTGCTCTTACTAATGTTAATATTCCATTATTTGTTACTGACTTTTTAGCAGAATTTGGATTTATTCAAAAAGATGTAATTGCTTCAGTTACTAATACAGTTGAATTAACTACTAAAGGTGTTGGAAATGCTGGTAATACTGGACAACTTGTAAATGGAACTCCTAAAGCTGATTGGGGTGCTTTTGCACCTGGAATTCTTAATATTAAAGCAAATAATATAAATTCTACTCTTAACCAACATAATTTTAGTCTTTGGCGCACAACTGACCCTGACTGTCTCAATGTTATGGTTCAGATTACGTCTTATGTAGGAGATGGAAATGCTCTTAGAGTCATAAGTCTTCCATTAACAACAAGTAGATATCCATTATTTGTAATGATAGTTCCTAGTGGTGGTGCGGCTGTAGGATATTTTCGTGACCCATCACATACTGGTAATAATAGTGCTCAAATAACAACATTAATAAATTCTGCTACTGCTATTATGGGTGCAGGGATAGACCAATTATTTATTGGACTTACTCTAAATGCTCTTGGTGTTACGTATGAAGTATTTTGTATAATGGGTGATGAGATTGGTTGGAATAATGGAGAATTCTATCCACCTAATTGTCAAGCAAAAGGTGATTGGAAATTATTACCCTCGGTTCCACCCGGTCCTTCTCCCGGTGGCCTACTTTTCAATGGTGCTACAGGAATTTTAATTGTAAAGAATTTATCCGGAATTTATACATTAGTTCCTAATAAACGAGATGATACTATATATACTGGAAATGCTGATGATACTATAAATGTAGAAATCCCAGACCCTATGTTTAAAACAGGATATATCGGTGGCTAAAAGAAGTGGCGGCGGCGGCGAAGATGAACATCATGTAGTAGGTGTTCGTATGCGTGTGATTGGTAGTGGTAATCTACAACTTTCTTTAGCTGATTTGGATGATATTCAGACTCAAAATTTAATTCCTTTAGTTATGACTCCAACTACAAGAATTGAACCCTTTAGACTTGCTAATCTGCAATCACAACGTATCAGACTTGTTGGTAAAACTACAGAATTAGGTGAATATTTTAAGATTCAGCGAATTCTCATTTTTGCTAAACCTGTAGCTTTAGAATACCCAGCATAATGGCAATTGTTATTGATAGATTAAAATCTCAGTTATTGGTCTCTGGACTTCAACAGGATAATTTTGCTCTTTATCAAGTTATTAATCAATTAATTGACCAGCTTAGTCATAACGCTACTGCTATTAATAATTTAGCTGCTAGTATTCCTAGTGTTCCTAGTGGTGGTGGGGGTGGGATTGTAATCACATCAAATTCTCCTGGTATGCCATTTGGAATAGGTGATGATGGTGAAGATGGACAACCAGGACCACCGGGAAGAATAGGTGTAGATGGTATTCAGGGTAAAGATGGCATAGCTATGCTTGCCATTGATGGAGAAGATGGTGTAGATGGAGAACCGGGTGTTACAGGACCACAAGGTGTAGCAGGTTTAATAGGACAGTCTGGTCAACCCGGTATTCCAGGATTAGATGGACTTGATGGTGATATTGGAGAAGATGGTATACCCGGCCTAACTGGTAATACTGGTGCTACTGGTAATACAGGTGCAGCAGGAGCACCAGGAATACCAGGATTAGATGGTATAGATGGAGAAGAAATAGAATCAATGATTCCGGGTCCACGGGGTCCACAAGGACTAACTGGTGGAAATTCTGGAGTTAGATTCTGGTTTAACATTACTGATGCTTCTGACATCGCATTATATTTCAAGGCCCAACTTAATCCCTCAGTTAATGCGGAAGCAACTAATGTTCAAGTATGTAATGGAGTAGGTGATAATCTTCTCTATAGTTTCATTACTGAACCTGGGGTTCCGGGTGTATATACAATTCCCCCAGGTGCAGGATTTAGACATATTCATGGTGCAGTTACGACTGTTGGTGGATTTGCCAGATACAAGGTTGCATTGTATCACGCTCTTGCAGATGATTCGGGTGAAACTCTCGTAGGTGTGTCCTATTCTAACCCTTTCACTGATACAAGTATAGATGAAGTTAATTGGGACTTATATAACCTTGCTACAGTTAATATTCTACCTACTTATAGATTAGTGTGGAAACTATATGTAGCTAGAGTCTCCGGACCCGCTAATGTCAGTGTAACTACTTATTTTGAAGGGTCAGAACATCCTTCTTATGTTGAATCTACTATATCCGGTGGACAAATTGGACCCCCCGGACCAGCAGGTATGGTTGGTCCTTCTGGAATATATGTTCCAATGTATGAACCAGAAGAACCTGAACATCCATATATGATTCCCGGTCCTATTGGTCCGGCTGGTTCTGGTGGTTCAGATTGGCTTGTAACTGTAACGAAAGCTGCTGATGATGCTGTAAATAATAGCACAGTTTTAACCGCAGATTCTGAACTATTTTACACTTCACTTGCAGTTAGTTCAGTTTATATAATGGAATGGTGTCTTATTTACAGCGGGAATAACGCTACAGGTGATATTAAGTGGAATTGGAGATTAGGTGGAAATGTTGCTGATATTGCTGGATGGATAGGATATGATTCAAGTAATAACTCTGCATTAACAGCAAGTATAACTCCTAGACCATCAGTAATAACTGGAAATTATACTTATTATCCTACATTTAATGGATTTCAATCTGGAACTGATGCAGCAAATACTAAATTAGTTATATGGGGAATGACACAACTTACTACTCCTGCTGCATTTGCGGCAGAAAGTGCGATAAGATTTTATTTCGCGCTATTCTCTGCTGCTGTTGGTCGTATTGTTACTGTATATAAAGGTTCGTATTTTAGACTTAAGAAAGTCTTTTAAAAAGGAGAAGGATAATGGCTAGGATTGCAAAAAGACTCGCTGGACCTGCTTTGGTAACTAATGCTGCTGCAACTAAATATACAGTTCCAGCACTTACTAAGACTATTATTCGTCATGTGCATATTCAGAATCCATCTGCTGCTATTGTGACATTTACTATGTCAATTGGTGCAGATGCCGCAGCAGTTAGACTATTTGATGCGTATAGTATTGCTGCGGGTGCTGTGCTTGACCATTTCTGTTACTATATTGTAGATGCAGCAGAAATTGTGCAGGCACTCGCGGGAACTAACAATATTCTGACTCTTACTATTGATGGGGATGAAATTGTCCTTGGTTAAAGTTAGGGCTATGGAGCCTGACGATATTGATAAACTTAGGAAATTGCATTATAGGTTCTATTCTGACCTTGAATTTCCTGATTTTATGAATGGATTTTATTGTGCATTTACTGTAGTTGATGAAGATGACAGTATAATTATGGGGGGAGGACTTCAACCAATTGCTGAAGTAATCCTAGTTACTGATAATAATAAGAGTGAAATTAAGATTGGTAGAGCATTAGTTGAGGCATGTAAAACCTCATTATACATTGGTAATAGATTTGGATTAGACGAATTAGTAGCATTTATTAAGAATAATGATGGCTATAGGCGTCATTTGATTAAACATGGTTTTTATCCACGCAGTCCAGCATTGGCTATAAAGGTGCCAAAATGGGAAAAGATTCACGTTCAAAAGACCTAGGAAACGTAGGGCAAACTGCGGGTAATGCCTATAATAATTTGCAACGTGGCCCTACTCCCCTTGAAACAGAGTCGGCTAATAATAGCCAGGCTATGTGGGGTAATTATCAAAACGCAGTAGGCCAAAACACCCAGGATTATAGTAATATCATGGGTGGATATAACCAATTTTCACAAGGACTTGGTGGTCCTACTAAATTTAGCTATAGAAATGTAAATGCTGACCGCCCTGCTGAATTAGGCGAATCTTATGGATATCTCCGTGAAGCTATGCCGGGATATCGTGATTTTGCTTCTACAGGGGGATACTCACCTACTGATATTCAAGAATTAAGAGCGCGTGGTGTCTCTCCCATCAGAAGTGCATATAGTAATACTATGATGGAAATGGACCGTGCTAGAGCTTTAGGGGGTGCTGGTGGTGCGCCTAACTATATTGCTGCTATGAGTAAAGCTCAGAGAGAAATGCCCGGTCAAATGGCTGATGCTATGACTGGTGTAAATGCTGAACTTGCTAATTCTATTAGACAGGGTAAGATGTTCGGTCTACAGGGAATAACTGGAACTGGCGCAACAATGGGTGGTCTGTCTAGTCAAGAAGCTGGTAGAATGTTACAGGCTTCAATGGCTAATCAAAATGCAGATTTACAGGCTCAACAGCTTAGTGAACAATCTTTACAGAATCTTAGGCAGAACCAGTTAGCTTCACTTAGTGGTCAATCTAATCTATATGGAACTACTCCTGGTATGTCCTCTATGTTTGGTAATCAGGCTCTACAGGCTTATGGTCAAAGAGGAAACCTAGAGCAGATGCGTAATAATTATGGTCTAGGATTACTTGGTGTTCAAAATCAAGCTTACGGTAATCAGACTCCACAAGAACCGTGGTGGAAACAAGTTCTAGGGGCTGCTGGTAGTGTAGTTCCTTATCTTGGTCCTATTAAAAAATTATTTGGTGGGGGTAAAGGACCAGCGGGGCCAATGGGTAACTATTCTCCTAATGATATGGGTGGACAGGGTTTCCAGGGTTATATGGGGCTTCCTAATGCTCCCGGTTCTCCTGGAGGGAACTATAACCCTAATGTAAATTCTTCATATTCATTCCCAGGATATCCCGGAAGTGGCGGTGGAAATTCTGGCGGGGGATATGACTCCAATTTAGACTTCGGTAATTGGTTTGGGGCTAATGGTGGATTTAGTGGTTGGGATAATAATGGTTGGTGGGGTAGTAATAATGGCGGGGGCATGGATTCAGGTTGGTTCCCTAGTGGGAATGCGGGTAATTATTCAGAACAAGGTGGATGGAACGGAATGTTTTAGGGTGATAATCCATGTCTAACTTCCTTGAGTTCTTGAGACAACAGAATATCTTTGGTCCTACTAGTGGATTACCTCCACCTCCTAATTCTATACCTCAATCTATTATGGGACCAGGAGTAATGGATTCTAGTATGCAGCCCCCTCCGGGTACAGACCTAACTCCATTTATTCCTCCACCCCAGTTTAGTATGTCAGGAATTAATGCTCCTGATGTAGGTATGAATCCAATGGAACAGCCTTTCCAGAATGTTCAATTCGGAAAGGGTCCATTAGATATTAATCAGTTTGACATCCAGCAGGCTAGGCAAGGTCCACCAGAAATGGATGCTGGCGCTAGAATGAGGGAATTGTATAAACCTTCTACTGGTGCAAGTGATAGATTCGACCAGATGATTGCTCAGTATCCACAAGAAGACAAACCATCATGGCTTCGCAGAATTGGGGCTATGCTTGTGGACTATACTAAAGGTTCTAAACAGGGCCAAGAATTCTTCCATGAACCTTATAATACAAAAGTAGAAGAATGGAAGAATAAGATTGGACCTGCACAGCAATCAGCTAATCTCGAACGATACGAGAATGTTAATCAGAGAACACTAGCATATCAGACTATTGCTACTGAATTGCGTGAAAAAGCTCAAGAAGCTAAAGAGAGAAATGATGTCGCTAATACTCAAATTCGTCAGCATCGCGCTGATATTTACGCATTTAAAGCTATGCATCCTAATTTTAAATTTATTATGCCTAAAGGTGGGAATGTCATGGCTATGGACCCTGCTACTGGGCAATCTCATGATACTGGTATTCCTACTGGTAGTTTAACTGAACTGGATAAGATGAATATTGGACAAGACCAAGCATTAGAGAGAATTGGTGAAACTGGCGCACAAGCTAGACAGACTGAAGGTGTTAGACAAGAAGGTAGATTGGAAGCTATTGATGCGCGTGGTGAACAGGCTCGTCAAACTAGAGCCACACCTGTTGGGGGCAAGAGTGAGCTACCTACACAGTATAGAGTTCGTGTAGTTAATGCTGCTGCACAACTTAAAAATAGTAGACCCGAACTTGCAAAGTTTATTAAAGTTGGTGTTCCTGGTAGTAATGATATTGAAATCGCAAAACCGGGTCAGAATTTCATTGGTAAACCTACTGGACCCACACCAGACCAGTATAGTGAAATTATCAATGCTATCTATGGACCAGTAAGTAAACCAATTACACCTGTTTCTTCTCACGGGTCTAATTTTACTCCTCGTTCTACTACTCCTAGTCCTACTCCTACTTCCACTACTCCTAGTCCTACTTCCACTACTACTAAAACTATTAGAGTAGAAGTTAATGGTAAAACATTTAGATTTCAAGGAACTCCACAAGAAGCTATTGCTGCTGGATATAAAGTTATAGGACAGTAAAATGCCACAGCAACCACAAGACCCCAGATTACTTCCTGATAATGAAGTATCAGACCCTAGACTTCTTCCTGATACCCCTTCTGCGCCTCCTAATAAGTGGTCCCTCGCTACAATTGGGGAATCTCTTAAAAGAGGATTCTTTGA
>Ga0315274_10015287_pt1 | contig 10877 bp, 5 predicted proteins | sample YL17G02_20_MG_FD_203700 | JGI IMG/M metagenome (GOLD analysis project Ga0315274, IMG submission 203700) | Sediment microbial communities from Yellowstone Lake, YNP, Wyoming, USA - YL17G02_20 | ecosystem: Environmental > Aquatic > Freshwater > Lake > Sediment | place: USA: Wyoming | collected...
GCCCGTATCCGTACCGCGCGCGGGCGGCCGGGTCAACGGCGATCTCCCCGCGCGGGACGGGGGCGACCCCACCCGAGCAGGCGCAAGGGCCTGTCGCGGTCCACCGCGGGGACCCCGCCGGGTGCCCCCTACCCGGGCGCCGCGGTGCCGTTCGAGCCCGCCCCGGAAGGGGCGGGTTGCTGCCGCCCGCGAAACCCGCCCGCCTGCCCCCCGATTTTGCTGTAAGTCACGTTGTTACACGGAGAAAAGCGGGGTGGCGGGCGCCGAATTCGCCCGGATTTTGGCCTCCCGGCCGGCCAAAACCGCCCTGGCGCTAGCGCCAGGGGCGTCGGCCCTCCGGAATGTGAAGATGGGCAAGACAAACCGTGACGTTTTCCGATCGTTTTCTGACGCTTTGCGCCCGAACTTTGACACTTTCAGTCGGTTTTCCGGCGCTTTTGACCGGGTTTTTACCCCCTATGGCTAGCGATACGTCCATAACACTTACGTTCATTGCGGACTCGCCCTGTCCGAAATAGGGCCAGAAGAGGAGTCGCCAACACCTGTTAAGATAGGGGGACTGGGGACTGGGGACTGGGACGAAAGGCGGGGGACTCGGGACTGGGGACGGGGACGAACGGCGCCAGGAGCCGCGAGCCGCAGTCACGCTGCCGCGTAGAGAATGTTGCGGCATTCTTCTTCAAACACCCAATTCCAGCCCCGGCTCGCGAAACCAAGTTGTAGCCCATAGCGAGCGGCCAGTTCATCCCTCAGTGGGATAAGTGGTGGTGGGCACGCCCGTTCGATGCGCTTGTAGGCCTTCTTCACCTCATCGGTCTGTCCCAAAGCACCAAATGCGTGCATCCGGATAACCTGGGTCAAAGGGGTGTCGCCCTTACCCAGAAACCGAACTGCCTCTCTCAACCTTCTGCGCCGAAGACTCGCTACTGCAAGAGCGCTCTCGAAATACGGCCGCTCATCGGCATATGGGCTTTCGCGCAGTCCCCTCTCCAGAAGTACCACCGCCTCGTCCAGTCTGTTGGTCCTAAGCATGATCATGGCTCGGATGTGGTAGGCGAGCCACTCGGTACGCGTCCTTGGTTCCGTTGTCGGCAAGAGCGCCTCGGCTTCAGCGAACCGTCCCATAGCCGCAAGAACAGCCGCTTTGGCATATTGGGTGCCCTCCCTCTTGGGATTCCAAGCCATCCCCGCGAGTTTGTCATATGCTTCAGCAGCATCTTCCAGGTGCCCCAGTTCCTTCAGTAGGTCCGCACGCGCGCTCCACGCGTATACTTGGTAAGGGAATCTGGCAACAATTGCGTCATACGCCCGAAGTGCGTCTCCAAACCGCCCCTGTTCCTTCAAGATGTTCGCCCTACCGCAATGCGCAACGGGATCATGCGGGAACTTCCGGATCGCTTCGTCGTACGCTTCAATGGCCTTGTCAAGGTTCCCCATTGCCCTCAAGACCTCAGCAAGTCCATTTGCCGGCAAGATTTCATGCGGGAACTCTTTGATAACGTCCTTATACTCCTGGAGTGCCTCATCTAGCCTTCCCTGCGTTTTGAGAACAGAAGCGTGTCCTGTTCGAGGCGCTTCGCTGGCAGGAAACATCCGCATCGCTGTCTCGAAAGCAGCCAATGCTTCATCCAGGCGTCCTTTCTGCTTCAATACATGCGCGCGGCCGCACCAGGGGTATACATCCGCCTCAAACTGTTGGATGCACTCATCGTATACATCAATCGCCTCGTCACAACGCCCGAGTTCGGCAAGCACCGCGGCCTTCCCGCAAAGGGGGACTCGCTCCCCTGGGAATTGGGCGATCGCCTCTTTGTAGGCCTCGAGCGCATCTTCGAGCCGCCACATATCTCTGAGCACTTCTGCCCGGCCGCCCCGCGGAATCAGATCCTCAGGAAACTTGGCAATTGTATCTTCATACGCCGCAAGCGCATCGTCTAGACGCACCTGCCCGCGCAGGATACGAGCACGCCCTGTCGCCGCGAAGCACTCATGCCCCAGCCTGCCAGCACGCTCGAAATGTTCCGCCGCTTCGTCAAGCCGACCCAGGCAGAAGAGGGCATCTGCGACTTGGCCATGCGCCCATCCGTCTTCCGGCGCGGTGTCGATGGCCATCTGGGCGAGTTCCAGTTGCATGGAGCAGTTGCACACTTCCTTGGCGCGCTGTGCCAAGTCGCACAGAGACTTAGCCGCATACGCAGGATCTCCACCTCTAAGTTGACCCTCCTTCAACTGCTCGGTGTACCGACGCACATTAGTCCAGTCACCTTTTCTCATGAGAGCAACGATAGCCTCCTTCTGCTTCGTTACGTTCTCGAAGGCCTCGCGTCCGCTCAATGTCTCTCTGAGACGTGGTTCTCTCTCAGCTTCAAAGAACGCCTCCGTCGCCGGCGTTCGCTCAAGTACCCGGGCATCTCGCTGAAATCCGGCCGGCTGCAGGTTCTTGAGCCAGGATTCAAAGACCCTGCGAGAATTCGGCAGAGCCTTCAGGCTTGCTTGAAACTCCAACCTCGCGAGGCCAAAACGAGCGGCGTCCCCGCCGGCCATCACAAAGGCCTTGAACGCTCCCGAGGCAACTAAGGTCTGCTCAAAGACGTCCCTGGCGGAATCGCCTTCAAATCTCTGCACGGGTACATTGTCCCATGCCTCACGCAGTCGTGCTATCTCTGGTTGCGCAGTCCCGAGGTCCTTCAAGAGAGCCGTCACAGTCTCCGACAAGCGTGCCGCTGCGAGCGAGCTGTTCAGGTCGGCGGTTTCGGGAAGAGGTGCTGCATAAAGCCTGTTGGTTACATGGATACACACCTCTGGCTCACGCAGTAGCTGATCTAAGCAGCCAGAGGCAAGATGACGGGTTTCGCAATCCTCCGCCCCATCCAATAGAAGAAGTACCATTTGCATGGCACGGTCACTGCGCCATGCCAGTCCAAGTCGGCCGACCAACTCCTCCCGAGACACCGCTTGGACCGATACCACATCGGCGGCGCCTGCAAGGAGGTAACCCAAGGCGCTGTGAGGAAACTCTCTTTCGGTTTCCGGGGAATCTGCCTGTACCACAGAAAGTGTGTCGCCACGCACAAGAATGGCTATGCCTGCTTGGCCCGAGACCAACGCATTCATCACACGGCCTCCAGCACTGCTCCCACTTCGCGAAGTTCTCTCTCAACACGTCGCCAAAGCACACTGTCATATCTGTTCCCAGGCTTGGGGCCAACAACACGTTCGAAAGCTCTGCGGTTAATCGGTCCGAAGATGTGCACCTCGATGAAATTGTCGTCTTCAGGGCCTGGGCCCGAGCTCAGCAAGACTTGGGGATACTGGCTCTTTGGCGTGCAATCAGCAAGCTTACTATGAAGCTTAGCCGCTGCGAGCAGGTTTCTCGCCTCCCATGTCGCCCGGTAACCAGGCGGCAAGCACTGGCCTAAAGCGATTCTGTGTTTCCTGCAAAACACGAGCGAATTCTCCTCGAAAACCGTGGTGCGCTTGCGAATCATCTCCTCTCGCAATAATATGGCATATTCCCCATAGCGGTTCACCCCGCGCCCGTCAAGAGTCAGAGCCGCAAATTGAATGTCCTTATGATAATGCGGGAACAGCGTGCTGTCCACGGGCTCCCGGAACCTGTCCCATTCGTTGTCCTCAGGGAGCCGCGATTGTCCTTCTATCTCGCGATAGTAGGTAGCAAACAGTTGCGTATCGGCAGAGGCGAGGCGCGAAAGAACCCCGAAGTTGCGACAGCACACCACTCTGGAACTGAGCACCGCGAGCATGAAGTCCTCAAGCACAGCGGTGCAGTTGCGTGCGCCCGTCGATACTCTAGCGGCCTCAACACGTTCAAAGAGGGCTTCTTGCTCCTCTGGTTGCTCGGCGGCGCGCGCGTTGGGGAACCCCACATCGGTCTGGCATGCAGGGCAGTTCCGAAGATGTTCCGGTACGGCCGAGCCACACAGCGGGCAGTTCACGATTTCCGATTCCCTGCGCGCGACCTCACCAGGTAGTTTCCGCTGCCGATGGTCAATGCGCTTACGTTATAGCATGACCGAGAAGAGAGGCTTCGTCAACCGGTAAATCCGGACCACCTCGGGGCCGTGGACACTGGGTGCAGTTGCTGGCCAGGGATAGCTGTGCTGAAGTATGACCAGATTGGTCGCGTATGTGTAGATCAAGCCCGATCCTTGATCTGGAGCGACATCCGCCGGTGCCTGCGCCAGGCTGGTTGGGCGTCCGCGCGGCGAACGTCGTTGTGGGGCTCCGGAAACCGGGTACAATCACCCAGGACCAGCCGCGCGGCCGCGCGGGCGCTCAGGGCGCCTTGCGGACGCACTGGACCTCGATCTCCCAGATCGTCGGCACGACGGACGCCTTCTCGATGACCAGCCTCAGGCGCTTGGCCTCGACGGGCCGGGCCAGGCTCACGGCGCGGCCCGGACCCATTTCCTTGCCCTGGGCGACCTCGGCCGGTTCCTCGGACCCGGCCAGAAGTTTCCAGGCCTGGATGCGTGGACCGAAGTCCATGCATTCGTCGATCACGACGCGGTCGAATCGGACGGGCTTGTCCCAGGCGAGTTCGATCCAGCACCCGTCCTTGTCGCCCTGGCGGCTGTTCCAGCGTGTCGAGGGGTCGCCGTCGATCGCCTTCGGGGCCTCGTAACCTTCTCCCCAGACCGACGAGGCCGAAGCCTTGGCCCCGGCCGCCAGGTTCTCGGGACGGGGAGGCCACGCGCGGACCCGCAGGGGGCGCTCGGGCCCATGGCCCCCCTGCGCCTCCAGCGTCACCGTGGCCTCAAGCGGCTTCCCCGGGTCGACGCCCGACACGTCGGCCGAGACGGCCACGTCCACCTTGGCCGGCCACGGGCCGAGGTCGCCCTCCGCGGGCGCGAGGTGCACCCGGGGGTCGGAGGATGCCAGGCGGAACCGCGCGGGCTTCGGGCCGATGCTCCTGACCTCGACCCGGCCGCCGGCCCCCGGCGCCAGGTCGAGCGCCAAGGGCGCCAAGTCCAACCACGGCCCGGTGCACGGCTCGAAGGTGACGTTCCACTCGGCCTGCCCGCTGCCCTGGATGGCGACGCGCGTGACGCCGCCCGCCCGCTCGGGCCGGGTCATCGGCGCCGAGCCGCCCGCGTCGGCCGCCACGTACCGCCCGGAGGCGAAGACGAGTTCGTACGGGTCGCCCTTGACGAGGTGCGACGACTTGCCGCTCGCCATCCATCGCTCTCCGTCGCGCTTCCACGCGACCTCTTCCAGGTCGAGCCCGCCCTGGCTGAGGTGGCGGCTCGTGGAGATAAGGACCGGCCGGTCGTCCGCGGCGGGGACGATCGACAGCAGTTTCCCCTCGTACGCCGCCAGCGCGAGCGGAATCTTCGCGTCGCGCGGGAAGCGGCCCAGGTACGTCGAGGCCCAGTACTCGAACAGGTGGACCTCGGGCGCCTCGAGCGGCAGGCGGCCGAGGTCCAGCACCTTCTCGGCCGGCCGCCCGTCATAGTTGAACACGCCGACGACGTCCCACGTGCCCCAGGGCTTGGCCACCCGCAGGTCAAAGAGGTCGTACCGCCGCCACTCCTTGATGGGGTAGAGGTTCGCCGGATGGATGTCGAGAGAGGGGAACGAGCACTGCCAGACCCGGCAGACCTGCGGCGGAACCTTGGTCCATACGTCGTCGGTCAGGAACTGCTGGCCCGTCAGGACGCGGGCCTGGGCGTTGAGCCTCGCCCGTTCGGCGGTGGCCTTGTACAGGTTGGCGGCCGCGTCGGGGTCCGAGTACCACGCGACGTTGTTCAGGAAGTTCCACTCGAGGACGACGTGGATTGCGTGCGGATCGTTGCCCGTGTCGCCGCCGATGCGCGAGCCGTTGACCAGGCCGACGGCCTCCACCGGGGTCCCCCAGCACGCGTTGACGAACTTGTCGGGCCCGACGACGGCGCGGCCGATCTGGAGCCCTTGGCGGTATCCCTCGTCACCCCCGCCGTCGGCCGACGCGCGGTAGGCGGCCGCCACTTCCGGCTGGCCGTCGATCTTGAAGAAGTCGAAGTTCCACGTCTCGCCGGCCTTTCGCCACCACGCGCCGTACCACGCCTCGACGGCCTGGGCGTTGGTCGCGTTGAGCGTCAGGTTGCCGCCCCAGTTGACGCCGCCGAACGTGGCGATCAGTTTCCCGTCCTTGTCGTGCAGGAACCACTCGGGGTGCTCATGCGCTTCCGCCTTCGGGGCGACCGTGAACGGCGTGAACCAGATGCCCGGCACGAGGCCCTTGGAGCGGATGTAGTCCGAGAGTTCCCGCATCGCCTTGTCGTCGTTCTCGGGGTAGTTGTCGTCGAGTTGGAAGACCAGGTTCGGCCCGCCGTAGGGCAGCAGGTGCTCGGCCACCCAGTCAACCTGGGGGAAGAGCCAGTCCTTCCGCTGGGCCGGGCGGCCGTTCCAGCCCTCGATGCCGTACCAGGTCATGGCGACCACTGGCGCCGTCGGCCACCGGGGGGGCTTGCGGATGGGGGCGTAATACCGGATGCCCAGCGTGTCGCGGTAGTAGTGAGGATGGAGGCGGAGCGCCAGGAGCACCTCGCCGGCCGGGGCGGACGCACGGGCCGTCCACTCGGAACCGTGCCGCTCCCACCGCGCGCGGTCGGCCGGACCCGCCGTGAGCGCGAAGTCCTTCAGAGGCCCGAACAGCGATCGGGCCCCGGGGACGACCGCCGGGCCGAGCGTGGTCACCAGCACGCCGCGGTCCGCCGCGGCCTCGGCCTGAAGGATGGCGGGGAGCGCGTCGGGACCCAGACCCGCGCGGCCGGCGAGCGCCGCCGCGCCGTCGAGGTTCCCCTCCGCGCGGAACTCCACCTCGCCGTCGCGGACGGTCGCCTTCACCGTCAGCGCGCCGGGCAGCGCCAGCACGAGTTCGCCGCGCGCGGCGTCGGCGGCGACGCTCGGCGTCAGGGCCGCATCGTCCGACGAGACCTCGCGGCCGCCGACCTTGGCCTTGACGGCGATCCGATCCAGGATGACCCCGGCCTCGCGGTGCAGGACCGCGAGCGACCGGGCCGCCGAGTCGTACCGTACCGTGACGTCCCCGGCCGAGACGGACGGGTCGGCGGCCAAAGCAGGGACGGTGGCAAACGCAAGCAGGAACGAGGCAGAGAGACCCAGTGCCGGTCGCATGACCTTCCTTTCCGATGCGGCGCGTCCACCCTGGGGTTGAACCCGCTGCGGCAAGCGCCGTGCCGCCGTGCCGGACGAAGATACAGCCCCGCGGGCGAAATACAACTACTACAACGCAACCTGGCGCGGCGGGTCTCCGCACCCGCCGCGCAAGCCGCGGTTTCAGACCGCCAACGCGACTTCTCCGCGCGGTGGGTCCGGAGACCCACCGCGCCAAGGCGCAGGTTGTGTCGTAGTGCAATCCTCCTGCAATACCGCGGGGTCTACCCTCCGGGGCCTGACCTGGCGCGGGGGCTTCATGACCTTGCATCGCAGCGCGGTTTGGTTTATACGTAGGCCGCACGGAGGGGCTGGGCCAAGAGGCTATTTCAGAACCGGCTTTGGCCTGTGGCACAGCCGCCCCCGGCTGTGCCCATCACGCCCGGGGGCGGGCGTGCCACGGTCCGGCCGGGCGTGGCCCAGGCGGGCGGGGAGGCGATGCGCATGACGAAGGGGACGCGCGCGATCCTGTGGCTGGCGACCGCCGTGCTGGCCGCCGGGTGCGCCAGCGGGACGCCGAGCGGCCAGGCGGGCGCCCAGGACGTCCGGATCGGGTTCCTGGTCAAGATGCCCGAGGAACCGTGGTTCCAGAACGAGTGGCGGTTCGCCCAGCAGGCGGCCGACAAGTACGGCTTCCAACTCATCAAACTCGGCACGCCCGACGCGGAGAAAGTCCTGGCGGCCATCGACAACCTGGCGGCCCAGGGGGCCCAGGGGTTCGTCATCTGCACGCCCGACGTGCGGCTCGGACCGGCCATCGTCGCCAAGGCCGGGCAGCACCACATGAAGGTCTTCAGCGTCGACGACCAGTTCGTCGGGTCGGACGGCAAGTTCATGGACGTGCACCACATGGGCATCTCGGCCCGCGAGATCGGCCGCATGGTGGGCCGGGCCCTCTGGGACGAGATGCAGAAGCGCGGCTGGACGATCGACCAGACCGGCGCCATCGCCGTGACCTTCGAGGAACTCGACACCGCGCGGGAGCGGACCGACGGCGCGATCGAGGCCCTGACGGCCGCCGGGTTCCCCAAGGAGCGGATCTTCCAGAGCGCCCAGAAGACCACGGACGTGCCGGGCGCGTTTGACGCGGCCAACGTCTGCCTGACGCAGCACGGCGACGTCAAGCACTGGCTGGCGTTCGGGCTGAACGACGAGGCCGTGCTGGGCGCGGTCCGCGCGACGGAGGGGCGCGGCTTCGCAGCCGACGACGTCATCGGCGTCGGCATCGGCGGCGACACGGGCCTCGTGGACTTCAGGAAGGAGAAGCCCACGGGGTTCTTCGCGTCCGTCCTGATCAGCCCCCAGCGGCACGGGTTCGAGACCGCCGAGTCTATGTATAAGTGGATCGCGGAAGGCGTCGAGCCGCCGAAGTTGACGCTGACGAGCGGCACCCTGATCACTCGCCAGACGTACGAGAAGATCATGCGCGAGCAGGGGCGGCTGGACTGAGCGGCGAGAGCCCCATGACCGATCCCGGCGCGTGCTATCTGGAGTTTCGGGGCGTCAGCAAGTCCTTTCCGGGCGTGCGGGCGCTGGACGACGTGACGTTCGGCGTGCCCGAGGGAAGCGTCCACGCCCTGGTGGGCGAGAACGGCGCCGGCAAGAGCACGCTTCTGAAGGTGCTGAGCGGCGTCTACCGCCCCGAGGCAGGGACGCTCCTCGTGGGCGGGCGGCCGCAGGCGTTCCACTGCGCCGCCGACGCCATCCGCGCGCGCGTCGCGGTGATCTACCAGGAACTGCACCTGGTGCCCCAGTTGAGCGTGGCGGAGAACCTGTACCTGGGGCACCTGCCGAGCCGCCTGGGCTGGGTGCGCGGCCGCCGGCTCCACGAGGACGCCCGGGCCCGGCTGGCGGCCCTCGGAGAGGAGATCAGCCCGCGGGCGAAGGTGGGGGCGCTCTCGATCGGCCAGCGGCAGATGGTGGAGATCGCCAAGGCCCTGACGCGCGACGCCAAGGTCATCGCGTTCGACGAGCCCACGAGCAGCCTCAGCAGCCGCGAGGTCGATCGACTCTTCGATGTGATTCGCCGCCTCAGGGACGACGGGCGCGTGATCCTGTACGTCTCGCACCGCCTGGAGGAGATTTTCGGCGTGTGCGATGCGGCCACGGTCCTGCGCGACGGGCGGCACATCCAGACGTTCGCGCCCCTGGAGGGCCTCGGCCGCGACACGCTGGTCCGCGCCATGGTCGGCCGCTCGATCGGCGACGTGTTCCACCACGAGCCGCGCCCGCGCGGCGCCGTCGCGCTGGAGGTCGAGGGGCTCACGGGGCGGGGCCTCGCGCGGCCGGCGAGTCTCGCGGTGCGCGAGGGCGAAATCGTCGGCCTCTTCGGCCTCGTCGGGGCGGGGCGGACGGAACTCGTGAAGTTGCTTTACGGAGCCGAGCGTCCGACGGCCGGGACCGTGAAGGTCCTGGGCCGGCCGGTCCGGATCCGTCGGCCGGCCGACGCGATCCGGGCGGGGCTCGTCGCGTGCCCGGAGGACCGCAAGAAGGAGGGCATCATCCCCATCCGCTCCGTGATGGAGAACCTGAACCTTGGCCGCCGGCGCCATTTCTCGACGCTCGGCTTCCTCATCAACGAGTCGCGCGAGCGGGCCAGCGCCCAGCGCCAGGTCGAGCGCCTGTCGATCAAGACGCCGTCCCTCGCCCAGCGGATCATGAACCTCTCGGGAGGCAACCAGCAGAAGGTGGTCCTCGCGCGGTGGCTGGGCGGCCAGGTCAAGGTCCTCCTCCTGGACGAGCCCACGCGCGGCATCGACGTCGGCGCCAAGAGCGAGATCTACGCGATCATCTACGACCTGGCGCGCCGCGGCGTCGCCGTCCTCGTCGTGTCGAGCGAGCTGCCCGAGGTCCTCGGCATCGCCGACCGCATCCTCGTGATGCGCGAGGGGGTGATCGCCGGGTCGCTGGACCGCGCCGAGGCGACCGCCGAGAAGGTCCTCTCGCTGGCCTTGCCGGGGTCGTCCGAACCACGAGTCGAGGCATCCGCATGAGCGCATTCGTCACCATGAGCCCCCCGGGCGGCCGGACGGCCCGCAAGCGGCTGGCGGGCCTGTGGGAGAACTCCGGCATGCTCGTGGTGCTGCTCGTGCTCCTCGTGGGCGTGTCGGCGCTGGTGCCCAACTTCGCCAGCCTGGTGAACTTCAAGGGCCTGGCCCTCATGGTCGCCACGGTCGGCATCATTGCCTGCACGATGCTGCTGTGCCTTGCGTCGGGCGACTTCGACCTTTCGGTCGGGTCCGTCGTCGCCATGTCGGGCGTCCTGGCCGCCGTGGTGGTCAACGCGACGGGGAGCGTTCCCCTCGGCATCGCCGCCGGCGTCCTGGCGGGCGGCCTCGTGGGCCTCGTCAACGGCACGGTCATCGCGGTCCTCCGCATCAACGCGCTGATCACCACGCTGGCGACGATGCAGATCGTCCGCGGCCTGTCGTACATCGTCTCGCAGGGCAAGGCCATCGGCGTACGCGAGGAGGGGTTCTACCTCCTCGGCAACACCGCATGGCCCCGGTTCAACGGTTACTTCCCGACGCTCTCCGTGTCCTACCACGCGGGCTTCCCGTGGGTCCAATGGTCCTTCGGCTTTGTCTATGGGGACATGAGCATCCCCACGCCGGTGTGGATCATGCTCGGGTGCTTCGTCTTCTTCGGCCTCCTCCTGAACAAGACCACCTTCGGGCGCAGCGCGCTCGCCATCGGCG
>Ga0315274_10015288_pt1 | contig 10876 bp, 4 predicted proteins | sample YL17G02_20_MG_FD_203700 | JGI IMG/M metagenome (GOLD analysis project Ga0315274, IMG submission 203700) | Sediment microbial communities from Yellowstone Lake, YNP, Wyoming, USA - YL17G02_20 | ecosystem: Environmental > Aquatic > Freshwater > Lake > Sediment | place: USA: Wyoming | collected...
CCCCCCCCCCTCTCTCTCTCGGTCCCTCTCCCAGGATCCGATGATCTGCGACCACGAGTCCCTCGAGGAGGACGCCTCCTCCGCCGCGGCCGTCGCCGGCCGTCGCCAGGTCGTCCGCTGGCGCCGCTCGTTCCCCTTTGCGTTCCTGTCCGACCGCGAGTACTGCATCGCGCGCCGCTGCTGGCGCTGCCCGGACGACCCCGAGGGGTCGATCTACACCGCGACCAAGACGGTCGCGGCGCACCCGCGGATGGCGGCGATCGAGGGCGAGCGGGCGGCGAGGGGCAGCGAGCGCGTCGTGCAGATGGACGTCTTCTACTCCTCGTGGCGCTCCCGGACGGTCCCCTGCCCCTCAGGCGACCCCGGCGCCCCTCCCGCTTGCGAGACGCTGCTGCTGCACCGCGAGGACTTCAAGATCCCGGAGAACCTCGCCCGCTTTGCCGTCAAGGCGGGGATGGCGGGGTTCGTCAAGAAGATGGCCCCCGCGGTGCGGGCGTTTGTGGCGGAGCGGAGGGCGCGCGGCGTGCCGCCGGGGGCGCACGACGCGCGGGCGTACGGCGTGTCCGGGGCCTGGGCCGCCGTCGCAGCCTCGGGGAAGAGCGACGGGGTCCCTCCGGGGAGCGCGCTGCCGCCCCCCCCCGAGGCCGCGACGTTTTTCGCGCTCGACGAGGACCACGGCGCCGCGCCGCCGCCGCCGCCGTTGCCGCTGCCCCTCTCGGCCTCCGCCCGCCCGCGCGCCGCCTCGGCGGCGAGGGCCTCGGCCCCGCCCCTCCGCGGCTCCGTCTCCTTCGCGCAGCTCCCTCCCTCCTTCTCGATCGCCCGCAGGGCCTCGCAGGAGGGCGGCATGGGCACGGAGGGCTCGGCCAACACCAAGCGCGCCCCCCCAGCGTCGTTCGCCCTCTCGGCGATGGCGTCGGAGGAGAGCGAGGAGGCGAGCGCGGGGTCTCGACGAGCGCCGCAAGCGCCGCTGCCGCCGCCGCGCCTCCGCAGGGCCGCGGCGTCGGCGCCGCAGCTCTCGTCGCTCGGCAGCATGCTCGCCTCGGCGGCGCAGGACCTCGCGGACCTGCTCCCCGCGAGAGTGGGCAGGGCCGTGGGCGCCGCGCTAGGGTCACCGCTGCTGGGCGCGTCGCCGCCGGGGACGCCCGCAAAAGGGGGCGGGGCCGGCGAGGAGGGTGCGGCGGCGGCGGCCGCCCCGTCGTCGCCGTCGGTCCGCTCCGCCTCTCCCCCTCCTCCCTCCCACCCCCGGCCGAGCCACCACCACCGCCACCAGCACCATTCGCCCTCCCCCCCTCACCACCACCACCTCGTCGGCAGGGGGGGAGGAGGAGGCAGAAGGCGCGGCCCTGCCGGCGGGAGGGCGCGGTCGCCGCAGCAGGCTCCCGCCGCCGCCCCGACAGAAAACGCCGCCGCCGCCCCCGCACCAGCAGCAGCAGCCCCTCCTCCTCCCTCCCACGCTCACCACCACCACCATCCGCGCGGCAGCTCCCTCCCGCTCGCCGCGGACCTCCTCCGCGCCGGTTTCGCCGTCGCTGTGGCCGTCGCCGTGGCCTCGAGGGCCGGCAAGGCCGCCGGTAGGGCGGAGGCTCGCGCGGAGCTCGCCGAGATGCGGAGGAGGCACGAGGAGGAGGGAGAGCACAAGGCGAGGGCGGCGCCGCGGCGGCAGCCGGCGCCGTCGGCGGCGGAGGCGCACCGGGCCTGATTTTTTTCGTTTCCCCGCGTTTCATCTCCTCGAAGATTTAACAGACACCGCCACCACCGCCCATTTTTGACACAATAAACTCGTCCTAGTGAACGTTCTTTTCTCTCGACCCCCGCTAGGAGGGGGGGATGAGCGATGCGTTCAAGCATAACTCCAGCGTCTCGTCCTTATAGAAGAAACCAGTTTTTGTCTTTCAAAGCGTTTTTTTGTTTGTCGAGCGAAATTAAAACAAGTGAGAGAGTGAGCAGCAGAATTCATAATATGTTCTTAAAAAAAGACAACCCACGAGCGAAACCGAGTGTACCTTCATAGAGGAGCCCCTTGCCCCACCTTTAGATAACCGAGAGCGCATGCGAAAAGCGCGCCATTGTTTGTTCGATTTTCATTATTTTCCCTCGTGTTTTGTTTTCGTGCAAAGAAAAAGAAATCACAGGGGGAAAAAAAGGAAAGAAATCACAGGGGGAAAAAAAGGCTCTTTTCGGGACTAAGTTCTTTTTCGTTTTTGTTACACACGTCGAAGGCGCCCACGCTGTCTTCCGCTCCTTAATGAGGCGGAGCAGCAGCAGCAGCATCGCGATCTCGACGGAAAAGTGGAAGGGACAGGCAGAGGAAAAAAGACCCCAAAGGACCTTTTTTTCAAAAAAAGCCAAAAACACGCCGCTCTCCCCCTTTTTCACCTCCTCTTCTCCTTCTCTCCCCCCTTTCTCACCTCCTCTCCTTCTCCCTCTCCCTCTCGACCCGCTCCAGGAACGCAGCGACGGCCTCGATGAACTCGCGCGGGGCCTCCTCCTGCGGGGTGTGGCCGCGGTCCCGTAGCACGACGAGCTCGCAGAGAGGAGCGTTTCCTTTTTCGCCAGCGGAATCGCCGCCGACATCGCCAGTGAGCTGCTCGACGAGACGCACCGAGTTGCCCAGCGGGACCAGCGCGTCCCTGTCCCCGTGGACGACCAGGAGCGGCACCCTCCCGCCGCGCACGGCCGCGGCGAGGCGCGCCGCTGGGGGTCCTGAGGTCAGCGCAGGAGGAGGAGGAGGAGGAGGAGGAGAAGAGGGAGGACGAGGAGGAGGAGGAGGAGAAGGGGGCGACGACGACGAAGCGCTCCTCCCGCGGAGGAGGACGCTCCTGGCGTCGCCGGCGGCGCGCGCGAGCGCGGCCGGAAACCCGCCCGAGGCGACCGGGACGCGGGCCAGCAGGAACAGCAGGAGGCCCGTCTCCCACCCCCTCACCAGCGACGGGAGGCGGTAGCGCTGCGAGAGCCACAGCGGGATCCCCGCCGGGGTCAGCCCCGCTCCTCCTGCTTCGGAGGGGCCGGGCGGGGGGCCGTCGGAGGCTCTCTGCCCTCCGAGCGCGGCAGAGAGGCCGCTCTCCCAGAACGCGAAGCTCCGCACCGCCGCTCTCAGGAGGAAGACCAGGAACGGCCACGTCAGCACGATGAGCGCGCGCGCGGCCCAGCCGGCGAGCAGGGCCGCGACGGAGGAGAGCAGGAGGGCGGCCGCGGAGAGGAGGCGCATCGGCAGAGTCGAAAAGGTCGTCTTTGGCCTTTTCGCCTCCGCCTCCGTCTCCGCCCCTGGCGCCGCGCCGCCGGCGCCGCCTCCCCCGTTCCGCCCTCTCGTTCCGCTGCTGGCGGCCACGATGGCCGGAGCGACCAGCACGAGCGCGTCGACTCCGCCCGGGTCCCTCGCGGCCTCCGCGGCGGCGCAGACGGCCCCCAGCGAGTGCCCCATCAGCACTCGGAGCGGTCTGCTCCGAGAGGACGCCGGCCCCGCGCCGCCGCCGCCGCCGCCGCCGCCGCCGCCGCCGCCCCTCTCCTGCTCGAGGTCCATGACCGCCCGCGCCAGCCTCCCGTTGAAGGCCAGCGAGTAGGGCGCCAGGCCCAGCCTCGAGGGCCGCTCGGTCAGGCCGAAGCCGGGCATGTCGTGCTTGGTGAAGCGCGCGCCGAGGCGGTCCGCGAGCGGGCGCGCGACGAGGCTCCACGAAAAGGCCGCGGCGCCAAAGCCGTGCATCGCGGCGATCGAGAAGCGGGCCGGGACGCGTCCGGCCCCGCGCGCCCCGCCGCCGCCGCCGCCGCCGCCGCCGCCGCCGCTGCCGCCGCCGCCGCCGCCGCCGCCCTCGGCCGGATTCCCGGCGGGCTCCGCGACCTTGTAGTGCACCTCGACGCCGAGCAGCTCGGCGAACCTCGAGTCGGGGTCCGCGAGCTCCCTCGCGGTGAAGGAGCGGGCAGCGAAGGCGCGCTCGCGGGCGGCGGAGAGCGCCAGCGCGCCGGCCGCCAGCGCCGCGAGCAGCGCGAGCGGCGGGAGCGGGGCAGCGAGAGAGAGCGGCGGGAGCAGTCGGGAGGCGGCAGCAGCGCCGCCGCCTCCTCCGCTCCGCAGCTGCGCCAGCGCAGAAGTCAAGGCGAACGCCGAGGCCGAGGCAAGGAGCGCGACCGCGAAGTCGAGGGCCGAGAGCGCGGGCGGGGCGTGATCGAGGCGGGCCGCGATCTCCGCGGGCAGGAGAGGGGGTGGCGAGGCCGCAGAGGGGAATTCCGATGCTGCCGCTGCTGCTCCGGATGCCGCCGTGGCGCGGGCGGAGACGGGCCTGCCCCCGGGGGGTCGGCGGTGGGCGGCGGGCCTGTGCGCCCGGATGATCCCTCCGTCCCTCTGTTGCGGCCGAGGTCGAGGTTGAGGAGGCTGCTGGTTCGTCGTCCTCGTCGCCGTCGGCTCGAGCATCGTTTTCGCCGCCGGCGACGACATCAGCTCGAGCATCGATTCGCGCCCCTCACTCTCCGCCTGCTTCTTCTTGATCCCTGTTGCAGCAGCGACGGCGTTCACGGCTCCCCAGAGCTCCCCAAAGGAGGAGGACGAGTCGGCGCCCGCGGCTGCGGCGGCGGCGGCGGGCCAGCGAGAGGGAGTGGCAGGGGACGGCGCCCGATTCCGCCGTTTTGCCGCCGACGTCGCTCTCGACGCCGATGCATTGCCTCCTCCTCCAGCGTGGCCCCTGCCGCCGCTCATTGCGAGCCGCGAGACAGCGATCCGCTCGGCACCTTTGAGGGAGACGCCTACGTGGAAGGAGAGAGCCAGCGCAAGAGAGGTCAGGCAAAGAAAGGGCAAGCCTTTGGGCCGAGAGAAGAGAGAGGGCGAGAGATAAGGCTCTTTGTGGGCTCGAAAAATCGAGAAGAAAACAAAAAACAGACTCGGCTCAAGTTCTTCTCCTCTTTTGTTACAAGCGCGCGGCCCCGAGCCCCTTCCAGAGCCGCGTAGTGGGCACGACCAGCCTCCTGGGCGGCGGCGGCGGCGGCGCCTGCCCGGCGACGCCGCTCGACGCCCTCCGAGTCAGGGCCACGGAGGGCCTCCCCCTCGGGGCCCGCTGCTCCGCTCCTCCGCCCCCTCCTCCTCCTCCTCCTCCTCCTCCGCCGCCGCCGCCGCCGCCGCCGCCGTCTCCCGCTCCCGCACCCTCCGCGCCCTCCGCGCCCTCCGCGCCCTCCTCGCCGTGAGACAGGACGTGATGGGCCCAGAAGGGCGGGAACGCCACGGCGTCCCCGGCTCGCACCACGGCCCGCAGTGCCGCGGGCGGGCAGCGGCGCCTCCCCGCTCCTGCCGCCGCCGCGGCCGGCTCGGCGGCGCACCGCCTCCGCAGCAGCCCCCACTCGCTCCTCGGGCCCAGCGCGCCGAAGGTGTCCTGCGGGGTCCAGAAGTGGAAGGTCTTCGCGCCTCGGAGCACGGCGAGCGCGCTCCTGCTGACGTCCCAGTGCAGGGGCGAGACGGCGTTGGGGGGTGACAGCCAGAGACGGTAGTCCTGCGTGACGGTTCTCCGCGACGGCGCCGGCGGGCTCGCGGCCCCGCCGGGGAGCAACAGCGCCGAGAGCGGTGAGCTGTCGGCGCCGCCTTCGCTCCCGGCTCCTTCTCCGAGCCACTCCCGGGGGACAGGGCTCTGGATGTAGTACCACTCCTGCCTCCCTCCCGCCGTGCCGTCGCTCACGACAGAAGCAGCAGCAGCAGTACGAGGAGAAGGAGACGAATAGAGAGAAGGAGACGAAAAGAGAGACGAAAGAGAAGAAAAAGGCGACGCCTGCGACGAGAAGGCGAGTGGCGGCAGCGGGCACCCAGCCTGCATCCTCTCCGCGGCCTCCCTCAGCGGCAGGAGCGAGGCCAGCGACGGCGCCGCCCGTGGGCCAAGAGCGGCGACGACGAGTGGCAGCAGCGCGCCGTTGGGGACCGGGAAGGAAGGAGAGGGCGCTGCGCGGACGAGCACTCGCTGCCTCGGGTTTCCCCGTGCGAGCGCGTCGAGCGACCAGCGATGGCGCCAGCCTTCCGTCTCTTCCGCCGACGGCGACGACGACGACGATGATGAAAGGAACGACCTCGCGCCGCCGCGGAGGACGACGGGCTCTTCAAGCAGCGAAAGGGCTTCCACGGCCTCCGGGGAGGGCCAGGGGAGCTCCAGGGCGTCGGCGAGGTGGCTGTTTTTTTTTTTTTTTTTGGAGAGGGGGAGGTTGAGAAAAGAGAGCGAAAGAAAGACAAATGGGTTTTCGAATTTATTCTGAAAACCCGATTCTCTCACCCGACCACGACGGGGACGCATGGGGCCGCTTCAACGCCGCAGTCCAGGTCTTGATAGATCTCAGGGGTTGGCATCTCGAGTAGAGAGGAAAATTGGCTCCCTCCCGAAGCCTCCATGCGCCCCCCGAAAGGCGGGAATCGAGCCGATCTGTTGTCGCTCCGAAAAAGGTTTCTGACCTCGACGTTTTTTTTTCCTCTTCCCTACACTGTTTCTAAAAAAAGAAGCACGCCGCGACTCTCCGCCAACCGCGACCTTGAGAGATGATTCCCGCCGCGGCCTTGTCCCTGCATGACGACGACGGGCATTCTCGCTCGGCGGCGGCCCAACGCCAGGCCGACAGGCGGCTCGTCGCCGCGGGGCTCCTCCCGGGGGCGCCGCCCCTCTCGGCGACTTTTGCGGCGGCGGCGCCCGGAAAGGGCTCTCCTTTTCTCCCTTCGCCGCCTCCTCGGGGGGCTGCTCCGCTGCTCCCCGGAGCGGAGGAGCTCTCCCACGTCCTCGCGGCCGCGTCCCCTGCCTGCAGCCTGGACGATTCAGGCAGCGAGAGGGGGGGCAAAAAGAGGAAAGGAAGAGGAGGCCCCACAGCGCTGCTGCTGCCTCCCGGAACGGAGGCGCACGCCACGGCGCTCGCCCCCTTCGCGTCGACGGTCAGATTGGCCCGGCGCCCTCCTCCTTTGACCTCCTCTCCTTCCACTTCCGCCGACCCTCCCTCTCCTACCTCACCGACGACGACGACGACGACGATGATGATCACTATAGCTCTCCCTCCCCCGAGGTGCGCCCCTCCTCCGTCCTCCTTCTCCTCCTCCTCCTCCTCCTCCTCCTCCTCCTCCTCCTCCCCCCTCTTAGAAGAGCTTATCGCTTCGATGGTGGCGGACCCGAGCTCGGCCCCCGAGAGGGCCGCCGCGGCGAGGGGCTCGACGAGGGGCGTGGCGCCCGCGGCCGAGGCCGAGGCCGCAGCGGCGCTGCGCCGGGACGACGACGCCGGGGCCGCCATCGCAGACGACGACGAAAGCCGCTCCCCCTCGCCCTCGCTCCTCCTTCTGTCGTCGTTCGCCTCGGCCTCGGCGCTCGCCGGGCTCCGCGTCCGAGCCTTCTGCCCCACCTGGCGCCCCGCCGCCGCGGCGTCGCTCGCGGCGGGCGCGACGGCCGCGGCTGCCGAGCTCGTCGCGGCGCTCTCAACGAAGAGCGCGGCGCTCGCTAGGGCCGCCGCCGCCCTCTGGAACGCCCTCGCGGCCTCGGCGGCCCAGGCAGTCGCCGAGGCGGAAAGGGCCGCAACGGAGGCAGAGGCCCGCGCGCGCAGGGCCGAGGCGAGCGCCGCGGCGGGAGCCGGCGCCGCGGAGGCCGCCGCGGCGGCGAGGCGCGACCTGGCTCTCTCGAGGGCCGAGGCGCTGAGGTCGCAGCTCGCCGCCGCGGCGACGGCGGCGGCGGGCGTCGCGGAGGCCGCGGCGGTGAATGCGCTTGCGGAGAGGGCGCGGAGGGCGCTGGCGAGGGCGAGGTGGCGGTTCGTGGTGGCCCGCGTCGCGGCAGGGGCCGGGAGAGGGGCTGGAGGAGGAGGAGGAGGAGGAGAAGAAGAAGAGAGGCCAGCAACGGCTGCGACGGCGACGGCGACGGCGACAGCGACGGCGACGGCGACGACGACTGCAGTGCAGGAGCAGAAGCAGAAGCAGAAGCACCCTCCGCTCTTACCGCCACCGGGCCCTCGCCTGCCTTCTTTGGAGAGGAGGCTGAGGAGCGTGGCCGAGAAGACGGCCGCGAAGGCAGAGCCCGCCGCCGTTCCCGACGCCTCCTGCCCCGCCTCTCATCCTCCTCCCCCCTCCCCGCCCCCTCCCCCCCCGGCGGGCCCCGTCGCGAGCGGTGCCCTCGTCCGCCTTCGCCTCTGCCTCCGCGCCCTGGAGGCCACAGTGGCACTCGCGGGGAGCGCAGAGGCCCACGCTCGCCTGAAAGGACCCAGGGCCTACAGGTCGGGGGTCGCGAGGGGGAGGCTGCGGGACGCCGCGGCGGGGCCCGACGGGGGGGCGGGCGGCGGCGGCGGCGGGCCGTTCGCGGGAGGCGAGGCCCCCGCGTGGCTCTCCCAGCTCGCCGCCGCCCTGTCGCCCTCCGACCCTTCGTCTCGGGACCCCGAGCTCCCTGCGCTCGTCGGGGCGCACCTCTCGTCCCCCGCCGCGGCACTCGCCGCGGCGGACCCGGCCGCCGCCGCCGCCGCGCTCGCGGCGCTGGCGCCCGACGCCCGCGCCGCTGTCCTGAGCCTCCTCCCGCCCGCCCCGCGCACCGAGTGCCTCCGCAGACTGGCCCCCGCGGCCGCCGCGGAGGCCCTGTCGAGGCTGGGCGACGGCCCCCGGGGGGGCGCGCTCGCGCTGCTGCGGGCCGCGGACGCCTCGGCCGCGGCGACCGCGGCGGCGGCGCTGCGCGAGGAGCCCGGCTGCGCCGCGCGGTGGCTCTCCGCGGCCCCGACGGCCGGGGACGCCGCGAGGAGGCTCCTGGGGCGCGTGCGGGAGGAGGGGACGAGGGCCGCGGCGCTGGCGGAGATGGCCCCGGGGGAGGCCGCGAGGGTGCTGATGGCGGTGGCGGGGGCGAGCGGCGACGAGGGGGCTTCTTCTTCTCCTCGCTCCTCGCCTCCTCCCTCGGCCTCCGCCGCGACTCGCCTTCTCCTCGGCATGCCAGCCGGAGCCGCCGCGGCCTGCCTGCTCTCCGGCGCCACCCCGGCGGGAGTGGCCAGGGACTGGGCGTCGCGGCTCGCGCGCGCGGACCCGCGGGCGGCGTTCGAGATCTTTTCCTCTAGCTCTTCTTCTGTTTCCGGCGGGAACGCAGGATTTGGCGGGAAATGGGGTGGCGGCGGCAGCAGCGGCGACGACAGCGACAGAGGCGACGCTTCTTCGCCGCTCTTCGCCCTGCTCTCCGCGTCGGACGCAGCGGCGCTCTCGGAGGGGCTTCCTCTCGAGAGGGCGCAGGAGATGCTCCGTAGCAGGTTCTTCCGCGAGGAGGGCGTCAGCGCTGCCGTCGCCTCGGCGGTCGCCGCGAGGGCGGCGGGGCAGCTCGTCGCCGCCCATCGAGACGAAAACGAGTCTCCGCCGCCCTCTTCTCCCTCCGTGGAGCCCGAGGGCTTCGCCGCGCTCGAGAGGCTCCTCTCCCTCACCGAGGCCCTCTCCGCGGGCAGGCTCGCCCTCTCCCCCGCGGCCCGCCTCTCCGCGGCGGAGAGGGCCCGCCTCGTTGCGGGCGTCGCCGCCGAGAGCGCGCCCGCGGCGGCGGCGTTGCTCGGCGGCTGCGCCTCGAGGGAGGAGGCCGCCGCGCTGGCCGCGGCGCTGCCCGTTGCCGCTCTGCGGAGGGTCGCGGAGGCGTTTTGCGGGGCGAGCAGCAGGGGGGGGAGCAGGGTCGCAGCAGAGGGGATCGCGGGGGCCGCGGCGGCGGCGGCGGCAGCGGCAGGAGGGAAGCAGCAGCAACCGGGCCGCCGCGGGTCGCTCGCGGCTTCCGCCTTCAACGCCGGTCCCCCTTCCTCCTCCTCCTTGTCGTCGCCGATGGCTCGCCGCTCCTCCCTGTCCGCCGCTGCCTTCGCGGCAGCGGCAGAAGCGGCGGCAGCAGCGGCGGCAGCGTCCAGCGAATCGCCGGGGGGCGCGAGGCGGATGTCGATCTCCCCGGGCGCGGCCGCCGCCCGCCGCGCCTCGCTCTCGACGTCTTCTCTTCCTGCTCTCCCTCCGCCTCCCGATCCTTTCGCGGCCCCTCCGGAGCAGGTCATCGCCAGGATGGAAGCGTGGAGGGCGCTTTGCGAGGGTGACCTGAGCGGGGCCGCGCGGGCGATGGAGGCAGCCTCCGCTGCTGCTGCCTCAGCTGCTGCTGCTGCTGCCGCTGCTGCGTCCGCCGAGGCTGCGGAACCCGAAGGCGTCGTCGCTCGCGGTCCCCGCGGCAGCGTCGCTTCCTTTTCGGAGGTCTCCAGCGTGTCGTACTTCTCGACACATTCTGCGACCGGAGGGGGCGGCAGGAGCGCCCTGTCTTCTTCGTCAGCGGCGGCGGGAGGCAAGAGGGCTGCGGTCTCTTTCGCGGCGACGGCGGAGGGGGGCGAGAGGACGGGCGGTGCCGCTCTGCCTCCTGCTGCACGCCGGCCTTCCGTCGCGGCGAGGAGGGCACCCGTCGCTGCTTCTGCTGCAGCAGCAGCGGCTGGAGGGAACGGGGGGGTCTCGGAAGCAGCGGCGGGTCGGCGCGCGTCCATTGCTCGGCCGAGGCCTTAAATATTGTTTGTTACTTTTTTGTTTTTTCGTTTGCAACTCTCCTCCCTCTCCATTTTCTCTCTGTCTCGTCCCTTTCTCTCCCCCTCTCTCTCTTTTCAAGCCGCCATCGCCTCGTCCTCGGCGTCGTCCGGCCCGGGGGGCCTCGCCCCGAACAGCGTCATCAGCTCGAGATCGTTGACCGCGAGCAGAGGGGGAGGAGGCGGAGGCGGCTGCTGCGCGGCGGCAGAGGCGTCGTCGGCGTCGGGGCACGGCGGCCCGCCAGGGGGCAGCCCGCGCACCCTCAGCACCAGCGCCCCGCCGAGCCTCTCCCTGTCGACCCGCGCGGTCGCGTCGAGGCACACCGCGGCGTCGAGGGCCTCCCGGCCCAAGTGCGCGTGCGCGAGATCGAACTTGGCGTCGAGCGACGCGAGCGAGGCCGCGAGC
>Ga0315274_10015292_pt1 | contig 10874 bp, 9 predicted proteins | sample YL17G02_20_MG_FD_203700 | JGI IMG/M metagenome (GOLD analysis project Ga0315274, IMG submission 203700) | Sediment microbial communities from Yellowstone Lake, YNP, Wyoming, USA - YL17G02_20 | ecosystem: Environmental > Aquatic > Freshwater > Lake > Sediment | place: USA: Wyoming | collected...
AATTGCCGAAATCGTGTTGCCGAAATACGTGTGCAAATTTGGGTGAAAGACCCGAACGACGAAACATTGGATACAATTTCTGTTTCGTTCACGGGCGTTGGACAAGGGCCTAACAGTAGTTGGGGGCAAGGCGAGTTTTTCTTGCAAGAGCCGACAGGAACGCGAAATTTTTGTCAACCGTTTGGGCCGATTACAATTCCTTGGAATACGTTTGTTTACCCGTTGCCGTTTCCACCACCAGCAGCGCCGGGGCCGGGCGGTCAAAGCGCATACGGTTGCGATATGTCACATTGCACGGTTACGATTCAAGGTTTTTAGGTAGCGTCATGCCATTTTGTGATTTGCAACTAGACGAAGCGCGCACGCGCGTAACATGTAAAATTTGCGGCGAGCCGTTTCCGGTTACGGTTGAGGAGTTGCACACGTTTAATTTCGATCTAACGAAATTTGACAAAATGTGTTTGGTGCAATCCGACGCCGCGCAAGTTGTTCACGCGAAATTAAAAAAACCGCCGTTGCTCTATCGTGTGCGCAATTTTCTGCGCGCGTGGTTCGTGCATATTTGGTTTGGTGCGTCGCGCGTGAGCGCACGCAAAGCGACGAAGCGGCTCGCAATTTGCAAAGCTTGCCCGTTGAATTTGTATCACGATGGTTTTTGTGTTCACGATTCTTGCGGTTGTCCAATTCACGACCGCGATACGTATTTCAGCAAACTTTACTGGCGCGATGGAAAATGCCCGGCAGGGTTTTGGTAAAAGTCAAGTCGTAAGTCTATATGGCATAACGACTTAAAATTTTTCCCCGAAGTGCTTGACAGGGTTTGACGGGCAGGCTATATTACAAGGGCGAGAAGAAAACAACAAAACGCGAAAACAAGGAAAACGAAAAATGCAAAACAGAAACAACAAAACATGCGATGCGAGCAAAGAGCTAACCCGAGCGGTTGCCGCATACGCGAAGCGCTTCAAGCTTGATGCCCGCACTATCCGCAACGATCCCGCTATGTTGGGCCGTGCAATTCGCATGTATGACGATAACAAATATGCGTTGAATTATTAAGGGTTGACGCGCGGGGCGGCGTCGGGTACAATCCTTTTAGAAACAACACAAACAACGAAAGATAAACACAATGAAACCACTTACAAAAGCAACCGCGCAAATTCTAGCGCCGATTACTCTAAAACCGGAAGATCGGTTAGAGTTAACCCTACAAAAAGACGGCAACGCGTTTACGGCGAAGATTTTCAGCGAGCCGAGCAACGGAAGCGGCACACGCGGACAAGCAAGCTTTGCGGCTCGCCATACGTTTATTGAGCGCATGCCCGAGCGCTCGCGTTTGAATGCGGCGGGTTGGGTTGAAGCTTGGGAAGTTGGCGCAACCGATACAAGCGTTACGGTTATTTCGACGCTTTGGCCGAAATCTCAAATCGTATTTAACGGCGCGGACACGGCGACGATGTACAACTATTTGGTTACGTCGTCTATCAATTATGACGGCGTTGCCGAAATCACGGCGAACTACAGCGAAAACAAAACCGTACCGCCAAAGGCTTTCCCAACGCGGGACGATGTACCGCTCGCGCCGTACCAAATCGTTGCAACGGCGGCAAGCTTACGCGCAGAATCGTACGCGTTGTTTTGCGAGCCGGGCACGGGCAAGACCGCAATCAGCGTAACGCGGATTTGTGCGGACGCGATGCGTGGTTTTGCGTTCACGGGCAAGGCACACAAAGTTTTGATCGTGTGCCCAAAAAACGTGCGTACGAATTGGGTGGACGAATTCGAGAAATTTCAGACGTGCAAAGGGCGCAGCACAGTTGTACGCGGCGGGCAGCTAGACCGCGTGAAGTGTTTAATCGACGCGTTCACGAATTTGAATGGCGAGAACTACACGGCGCTAATCATCGCGTACGATTCTATGGTGCGAATGTTGCCAGCGCTACGCGGCGTTGAGTGGGATATCGTTTTGCTTGACGAATCGCATTATATCAAATCGAGCAAAACGAAGCGCGCACACGCGGCAATGGAATTGCGGGATATCGCGGGCAAGAAAATGATCTTGACCGGATCGCCCATAACAAATACTCCGTTGGATTTGTACTCGCAATTAGAATTCTTGGGCAAGGGTTGCAGCGGGTTTACAAGCTTTGCAGCGTTCAAGCGTTTCTACGGCGTGTTCGACAAAAATCCCGAAACGGGTTTTGAGCGGTTGGTTGCGTTTCAAAATATGCCGTTTATGCGGGAGCGGCTCGCGCGGTACAGTTTTATTATCCGCAAAGAGCAAGCGTTGCCGAATTTGCCGGCGAAAGTTACGAACGTTATAGAAGTGGAAATGACGGCAGAGCAACGGCAAGTTTATGATGACTTGCGAAAAACTCTTGCGGCAGAAATTGAAGGGCAGCTAGACCGCGCCGGCGACAATGTTCAGCTAGTCGTCACACACGCGTTGACAAAGCTTTTGCGGCTCGCGCAAATCACAAGCGGTTTCCTTCCGTTCACTACTGAAACGGACGAACTAACCGACGATGGTTTGCCAGTGTTTCAAAAAGGCTTGTACAAGTTTACGCCAAACCCGAAACTAGACGCGTTGGTTGAGTTTATCAAATCGCACGACGCTAACAGCAAAACCATCGTATGGGCGACGTGGGTCCACGATATCAAAGCGATTGCCGAGCGCTTAGAGTTAGAGGGTATCACGGCGGTAACGTACTACGGCGCAACACGGGACGCCGATAGAGAAGCGGCGAAGCTTGCTTTTAATAGTGATCCGAATTGCAAAGTTTTTATCGGCAACGCGGCGGCGGGTGGCACGGGTATCAATTTGCTAGGTCACACGAACGGCGAGCAAGAAACCAACGCCGATCATGTTGTTTTCTACTCGCAAGGGTGGAGCGCCGTGCAACGGATACAAGCCGAAGATAGGGCGCATCGCCGTGGCACGCGAGCGCCGGTAACGATAACCGATTTGTGCGTAGCGGGAACGATTGATGAAGAAATCCGGGCACGTGTTACTAAGAAACGAATCATGGCCTACGAGATTAGCGACGTACGCGAAATCTTACGGGCCGTTCTTAAAGGAATCATTGACGATGAATGAAACAACGAAAACCGCCCAAGTTGTTGCGCTTGAGCTAAACAAGTTCAACACTGAGGGCGCGGAACAGTTTGGCGATTTGGTCTATCTGTTTCCAGCAGACAAGCCGCGCCCGAGCATTTGGGCGGCGCAGTACCGCAACGCAATCGTGGCGGCGCTGGAGGAAATTGAGTATGATCCAAATTTGGATTACATTTTGTTGGTTGGTCAAATCTACCCGCTGAATGTGTTGGTAAATTTGCTAACGCAACGTTACCGGATGTTTAAGGTTTTGGTTTTCAATTCCACAACAAGGGAGTATCAAACGGAGATTTTTGCGAATGATTGAGCAAGCGCAACAGTTGTTTGAGAGTGTGCAAGCGAACCACAAAAACGTGTACGTACTCGCAAACGCGATACGCACAAAGGTTGCGGGCGAGCTTGCCGAAAACTTGGAAGAAATGGCGGACGTGTTGTATAGCTTGAATGAATGCGGCAAGCTTCAAGACGACGCCGGGAAAATCATGCGAGGGCTAAAAGCAAATCTCGAAAAGTTGGTTTGTGCGATTGTGACGCGCGATAGTTTGCCGGGCAGGATTGAAACGGCGTATTGCGCCGCTCAACCGAATATCAAAATGGCACTAAGTCTACCCGCGCGTAGCACAAAGCCGGAACAATTTTTGACGATGATGCGAGCGCTTGGCGTGAGCGAAGAATTGCTTGGCGACGGCGAGGGTAGACCGGAAGTTGTGCGCGTGCATTATCCGGGCGCAGTTGACTTGATTAGCGGTTTACTGGCGGACGGGAAACCGCTACCAGAGGGCCTAGCAGACGCGGTGAAAACGTTTCCCGAATACAGAGTGAAACTAACAGCAAGAAAAGGGGTATTAGAATGAGCGTCATGGTAGAAACATTTGAAGTGACAGAAATTGACAATGTGACCGGGCAGATCGAATGCGAAGCGGAAGCGCTCGAATTGATCGAGTCGCTAGGCTTGGCGGGCCAGCAAAAGTTGCTTGGCAAAAACGACGAAGAACAACCCGTGCGTTGCCCATATCGTTTGATGAATCGCAACGAGCGTTTTGTTTACGAGCAGTTGTTGCCGGTCAAAACGCTACTCGCGCAATACGAATCGGGTTGTATTCCGTTGCGGGTTTTGCAAGTCGCGGCGCACGCCAAAGACGTGTTTCCATTTTTGTGGGTGTGGCACGCCAAAGACAAAAAAGACCCGTTGCTGGTTGGCACAAAAGAGAAGTACGCGAGCGAGTTTTTCTTACTCGCGCGTTGGGATGATGTTTTGGAAAGTTTCGACGTGCTAGAAAAACGAGCCGTCAAACAATTCCGCGAAGCGTACAAAGCGAAGTTGATCGAAATCCAAGGCAAGGTTGCGACGACAATTTCTTGCATTGGAAATATGTCCGACAGCGTGTTTGCGAGTGGTGAGAAAAGTTTACCGACGTTTTACGAGTAGGTAAAGCGCGTTGTTTCGTGTTGTGTGTTTCGTTTTTCTTTTCTCGAAAGGGTTGTTACTATGTCGAATGAACTAATCGCGGGCGGTCAAGACGGCGGGGCACAGTTGCCCGCATTTATGCAAGACGACCGCAAAATGGGCGTCGAAAATTTGCGGGAGTTTATCATCCCGCCAAGAATGAAAGTTGTACAGCCGTTGAGCGGCGAGCCGTTCAGTACACTTTTCAACAAAGGCGATGTTGTGCTAGTGCCAACAATGTCGCGCGTCGCGGAAGTCATGCTAGACGCCAACAAGAAACCGACAAAGAGCGGCGGGCCGTTTTGTTTCGTGCCGGTGTTTTTCTTCGCGGAGTGGTGCGCGTGGAATCCTATCACGCTAAAGGGTACGCTACCCGCAATCCGCGAACGTTCGTTAGACCCGAAATCGGACGTGGCGCGAAAGTCGCGCAACGCGGACACGCGCGAGGAAAGGTGTCCAGAATCGAAAGACCCGAAAGACGTTGTGCGGTATCAAGAACATTTGAATTTCGTTGTCGTGCTACTGGGCACGGGCGAAACGTCGGGCATACCGCTAGTAATGTCGTTTTCGCGCGGCGAGCATCGAACCGGCGCAAATCTCGCAAGCTTGATTGCGATGCGTAGCGCGCCGATTTTCGGTTGCATTTTTGAAGCGCACGCACAAGAGCGTAGCAATCAAAAGGGTACGTGGTACGGTTTGGACGTAACAAACCCGAGCATTGCAAGCGGAATGAGCGGTGTTGTTACGGACGAAAAACAATACGCGGCGTTGAAACGTTTGCATTTGGAAATGAAAGACGCGCACGCGAAAAATTTGATTATCGTTGACCACGACGATAATGATATTGATGCTAACGCCGAATCGGAAAGTGGAAAAGGTTTTTAGCGGCAAGCAATAGCAATAGAGTGGGGGACCGCCACCCCACTTTTTTATTTTGTAGCGAAAGGAATTGCGAGCCGTGCAAATTGATTTATCGACAATCAATGTTAAACTCGAATTAGGCCGAATCGGGTGGAAGTACGAACCAACCGGCGAAGATTGGTTAAAGGTCAAATGCCCGTTTCACGACGACGCTAGCGCATCTTGTGGCGTCAATACAAAAGACCGTTTCTATTCTTGCCGCGCCGCGGGTTGCCAATCGCATGGCGACTTTATCGCATTTCTTGCGGGCGCTTTGAAAACTTCGCGCGCTTTGATAGTGCGTGATTTGTACACACGCTATAACCTACGCGACGAAATCACAATCGACGCACAAGTTATTGAGCGCGATCATGCGGCGATATGGGAATGCGCGTCAATACTTTCAGAGCTACGCAAACGCGGCGTTACCGATAGCGACATACGCAAATATAGAATCGGCTCGCGTATCGTACGCGGCGAAACACGTTGCACAATTCCAATACGCAACGAAGCTGGTTTGTATGTCAACGTCCGCAAGTACAAACCCGGCGCGGCGGGCGCGGATAAAATGCGCAACGAAACGCGTTGCGGAAAAATCCGTTTATTCCCGATTGACCAATTAGCTTTCGACACGATTATGATTTGCGGCGGCGAGCTAAAAGCAATCGTTGCGGCGGCAGAGTTAAACGCGCTAGCAAATCCTATCGGCGCGATAACGACAACGGGAGGCGAGGGCAGTTGGGATAATGAATTTACACAATTGTTTGCGGGCAAGCGCGTTTTCGTTTGTTTCGATGTTGACGAAGCGGGCCGACAAGGTGCGGCAAGGATTTGCGGTTACTTGCGCAAGGTTGTTGCGTTTATCGGAATAGTTGCTTTGCCGTTGGACGTTGAGAAGTTTCCAACCGGCGACATAAACGATTTTGTTGTTAACGGCGGCAAACTCGAAACGTTGCTTGCGAATGTTGAAGCGTTTCAACCGCCAAAAATTCCAGTGCGTGCAATTGACGCCGAACCGGTTGACGTTGAATTTGGCGAGATTACGCACAGCGGAAATTCTTGCAAGCCGGTTAGATTTTCGGGCCGCATACTTGGCGACTTTGGAAAAATTTACAGCGTACCGAAACGCATAACGCCGACGTGTTCAAAAGATCAACCGTTTTGCGGATTGTGTCCAGTGTTTGAAATGGAAACCGGGCAATCAATCGACGTGGACAAATCCGATGTAACGTTGCTGCAATACGTGGGCGAGCCGCGGCGCATGCGTGCAAACGCCGACAAGGAATTGATAGGCGTGCCGAAAGCTTGCCATGTTGTCGAATTTGAACACGACGAAATGTATTCACTAGCGGAAACCGAAATTTGTTCGCCAGACGGCAAGGGCTATGGGCAAATAACTTTTTGGTTTCCACCCGAAACAAAAACGCCGTCGATTGATACTTACACATTTACGGGTTGCGCTACAGCGTTTCCAAGAAATTCGCAATTGGTTATGTACTGTTGGGAGCATGTAATCGCGGAAGATGCAATTTGTAACTACACGAAACCGAAAAGCGATAGCCTTAAAATATTTCAGCCGAGCGAATGGACGTTACGCGGCGTGTCTGAAAAGATGCACGAAATACACGAAGATATTGCGCACAACGTTTTGCGTATTTATTTTCGCAACGATATGCTGTTGATGGCGGACCTTGCGTATCATTCGATTTTAGAAATACCGTTCAACGGAAAGATTGAGCGCGGTTGGGTTGATGTTTGCATTGTGGGCGACAGCGGGCAGGGAAAAACCGGAACGTTTGAAGGGTTGCACAGATTTTATGATCTTGGCGCACACATTGATTGCAAAAATATGTCGGGCGCTGGTTTGATTGCAACAACGCGGCAGAGCGTTACGGGGCAATATGTCGTGAGCGCGGGAAAGTTACCACAGCAAAACGGGCGCTTGTTGATTCTTGAAGAATTCAAAGGGTTGCCGATTGATATTCTTACGAAATTGACCGAAGTGCGCAGCAGCGGAAAGCTAACGATTACAAAAGCCGGCGCAGCAGAGTTTGAGGCGCGCGTCCGTTTGATCGTATTGAGCAACCCCCGCAAAGGGACGATTGATAGTTTCACGTTTGGTTTGAAAGCGATTACAAGTTTGATTGGCGAGCCGGAAGATATTCGGCGGTTTGACGCGGCGTTAATCGTTTCTAAAAACGATGTTGATCCCGATAGTTATTCCGCATTGCAAACACGCAAATCCACAACGGCGCGAAAGTTTCTTGCAAACGTTTGTCGTGAATTGATTGTTTGGGCGTGGACACGCAAAGTTGAGCAAGTCGAAATCTCGCAAGAAACAACAACAGAAATAATGTTGGCAGCGAAGAAATTTACAACGGCATTTAGTGACGACGTGCCGATTGTTGATTCGACCATGAAACAAAAGTTTGCAAAGCTTGCAACGGCAATTGCCGTGCGCACGTTTTCAACCGATTCAGAAATGGATCGCGTGATTGTGCGCCCGTGTCATGTGCAATACGTTGCGCAAGAGTTGTGGCGAATTTATTCAAGCGACACATTCGGTTATTCAAAGTTTTCAGAAAAAACCAAAGAGTCGGTAACGCTAGACGAAAAGTTGATTGCAAAAGAAATGTTTGAAATGGCGCTGGCGAAAACATTTATCGACAAGATATCTTTTGCGTCAACGATAACCGCACAAGACGTACACGCGTGGATTGATGCCAGCGATTACGCGGAAAGCAACGGCGTGATAGGTTGGTTAGTTCGATCAAATGCGATTGTGCGAAGCGGCGATTCTGCCGGCGCAGCAACGATATACAACAAGACGCCAAATTTTATTCGATACCTTGCGAGCGAAAGTTTGCAAACTTTAACCGACCGACAACGAAGGGAGAAGTTTTAGAATATTATGAGCAATCATTTCGACATAAAAGATCGGCAACTACACGGCGCAGCGGCAGGCATATTCGTTGCGAGCGACAAGATAAATTATCTTTTGAAAAACGAGCGGTTGCACGAAGTTGTTGAATGCGTGGGGATGATCGTGTTGCGCAAATCACAAGAATCATGGGAGGAATATCGTGGCGAAATCGAACGGGCGAAACGGGCAATCGAAAAACTCGAAGCCGAAGCGCACGAAAGTACGGACGGCAAACAACACTGAATATAAACACGACGAAGCGGCGGTTTTTAATTCAGCGGTCACACGCACGATTGCGGCGCACATGCTAACCCCCGCGCATCATCAGTTGTACCGATTGATAGACGCACTACGCGCGGATCACAAAGAATTCGCGGCGTTGATTATCGAAAGTGCAATCGGCAATAGTGCGAACGTTACGCCGAGCGCTTATATATTGAGCGGCTTGACGTGTCTTGGGTTGTACAAATGCGAGTTGTTGCCGACACCTTCACAAATTCAGGAATTGGATCGTGCATATCACAGTACCCGAAAAAATTGAAACACTGTATTTAGATTTTGAAACAACAAGCGGCGATCCGCAAATTGCAGCGCTCAACCCGTGGCACAATTGCGGCGTGTTGGGTTACGCTTGGACGTATGACGATTGCCCCGATGCGCAGTACATTCCGATTGCACACAAGTACGGCGAGAATTTCGACCGCAAATGGGCGTTTGAAGCTTTGCGGTTATTGTTGGGCCGCGCGGAAACGTGGTGCAATCACAACGTAAAATTCGACGCGCATGTTTTTATAAACAACGTTGCACGATTGCCACAAGATTTGCAATTGCGTTGCACAGTGGTCGGCGCGAAGTTGCTCAATTCCGATATGCAATATTCGGGCGGGTATGGTTTGGATAATCTTTCGTTGCGTTGGTTGCAAAAAGATATCGGGCCGTTAGAGCAAGCGTTTGCGCCGTACCTTCACAAAAACAAAGATTACGCGAACATACCGGCGGACATAATGGAACCGTACGCAATCGCGGACGTGTTGACCGCGCGTGAATTGGATAAGCATATCGCCAAACACATGGCCGAGCGCGTGTGCGACGTGTACGCAACCGAACAAAAGTTAACGCGTGTTCTAGTCGATATTGAGCAACGCGGCTTGTGCGTTGACGAAAAGGAATTGCGGTTGGCAGAATTCAAAGCACGCGCACGCATGGGAATTTTAGAGCAACGAGCGCACGAAACAACAGGCGTAGCGATGCGATTGCATACTAACGCGGATTGTTTCGACGTGCTTTGCACAAAATACGGTTTGCCCGTGCTTGGGTGGACTGAGGCCGGCGAGCCTAGCTTTGACAAATTCGCAATCGTAAGATATCAAAACCTTGTTGCGCAAACGTATCCGGGGCCGACGAAATTGCTTGGACTAATAAACGACATTGCGGAGTTTCGCAAACTTTCAACAAGCTTGACGCATTTTGTGGAACCGTATCGCGCGCTAAACGTAAACGGAGTTTTGCATAGTTCGTACAATCAATTGGTGCGCACGGGCAGAATGTCGTCGCGCGAACCGAATTCACAACAGTTAGACAAAGCAACGAAGTATTTAATTCACCCGCGCGCGGGATTTGGTTTTTTGTCGATAGACCTTTCGCAAATCGAATTTCGTTTAATCGTGCATTACATTGAAAACGCGGAAGCGATTCGCGCATACAACGAAAATCCCGATACGGATTTTCATTCTCTAATGGCGCAAACGTGCGGCGTGTCGCGGCGCGCAGCTAAAACGCTAAACTTCGCAATCGGTTTTGGCGCGGGCAAAGCGAAAACACTTGCGATGTTGGCAGCTAACCCCGATGTAATCGCACGCGGCGGGAATGTGCAAGAGCAAGCCGAGAATGTTTTCAACGCGTACCATGCCGGATTAGAAGAATTGAAACCGACAAGCTATCGCGCGAGCGCCGCGGTACGAAAACGCGGCTATGTCGAAAACCTTTTCGGACGGCGGCGACATTTGCCGATTGAGTACGCGCACATAGCTTTTAATAGTGCGGTTCAATCATCGGCGGCGGATTTGCTCAAATCCCGCACGGTTGCCATTGCCGAAGAAATCGCGGCCAGCGGGTTGGATATCCATATTGTGGCAAGCGTACACGACGAAACCCTATTTGAAGTACCCTTAGACTTGCTAGAACGGCCAGAAACGACGCGGGCGCTAGTGCGGCTAGTTGAAACCGTGCCGGGCGGGGTGGCGTTTAGCGTGCCTATACGAAGTTCAGCGGGCATATCCGGCGAATCGTGGGGAGCGGCGAGCGCGGACGATAACGTCAAAATGGTGGAACACGGGCCGGAAGATATTTTGCAAAATCTTGAAAATATATCGTTTCGAGTGTTGACACACGCCGAATAGCGGTTATATTGAGGGTGTAAGGCAGAAACGAACGAAACAACAAAACAACGAAAGGGAAACGAAAGATGCTAGCTACGAAAGAAATCGCAC
>Ga0315274_10015293_pt1 | contig 10874 bp, 14 predicted proteins | sample YL17G02_20_MG_FD_203700 | JGI IMG/M metagenome (GOLD analysis project Ga0315274, IMG submission 203700) | Sediment microbial communities from Yellowstone Lake, YNP, Wyoming, USA - YL17G02_20 | ecosystem: Environmental > Aquatic > Freshwater > Lake > Sediment | place: USA: Wyoming | collected...
GTCATCTTCCCTCGTCTTTACCTCTACCCTGAATAGTCCACCAGCACGGCTGTTGGCTTCCAAAAGCCTACCCACTCGCCGCTCCAAGGTGCCTGCTTTTTGCTTTCGTAAGTTACATCTCTGGGCCAGTTTAACCAGACCGTCTTCTATCCGCTTTTCGAAGCGGTTATGCATCGCCTTCTCTTTCTGGGCTCGAAAAGCACTGCGGCAGAGGACAAAAGTCTCCTGTCCATCCTCACCTGAGCATAACTTCACTTCAAGTCCTTCGTATACCTTCTGCCAGTCATCGCTTAGGAGTTCCTTTTCAAATCTTTTTAATTGGCTTCTGGGAGTGCCTACAATGTAGCGGCGGCCACCCGACTTGAGAAACTTGATGTTCTCTTCTGAGACCATTCCTCTATCCATCACCCAGATGCAGTGCGCTCGCCCATATTGAGATTCTATTTTGTTTACCATCTCCTCTACAGTGGTGGCATCGAAACGGTTTCCCGCAAAGACTTCATATCCCAAGGGTAAGCCCCAGTGACTGACCACCAGCGCAATACACACCTGCCGGCAGTCCGGTCGGTGATCGCGAGAATAGCCATGTTTTGCCTGGTCGTTGCGCTGGCTTTCGCCTTCGAAGTAGGTAGAAGTAATATCATAAAAAAGCAGGTCGTATTCCAGATTAAATAATTCGCCCAATCGCTCCTTTAAATACTTCTCTAACTCAGCCTTATGTGGTAAAAGAATGTCCAGTGCACGGTAAAGCCGGTCATCATTTATTTTCTCCACAGGAATGCCCAGCAAGTCCACCAGGGCACTCTGTTCGAACAGCTCCTCGGCTATGCGTAACTCGCTGGAAGGTTCACACAGACGCATCAACACCAGTGTCGCCACCATCATGCTCCAGGAGATTTCCTCGTGCCCCTGTCCGACAATCCTTGCCAGAAAACGACTGATACCAAGCTTTTCTAATACCTGAAGTCCAAACCAGTAACCGCCAAAGTCCCTGACTCGCTCTACCCCAATACGATTCGGGTCTACTTCTACCCACTCAACTGCAGATGCCCCGCTGAAGAGTTGTGTTTGCTGGATACCAATCCGACCGGTGGCGATTTCCTTTATACCAAGGCGAAGACTTTCTTCGGTATCACCCAGATAGGCAACGACACGCTGCCGGGGGCCCCGTTCGCTTCGGTAGGACTCAACCAGTTGCCAGTATATTTTTCCCTTTTCGGATTTACCTGGTTGGCATCGCCTGAGATACATAGTCTCATCATATCTCATTCTCTTTATAGAAAAGTTTACACTACATCGCTTTTTTCACAGCACTCAAACGTAGACCGGTTAATCAGGTATGGCAACTCAAGGCTGAAAATATTTGTTAAATATTTCTTAGAGGTGAAACTGCGGAACTTGGGCTAGACCATGGCAGGAATCTATTCGTGATCATGTCGAGTGGTTTAGGGCTGAGGGGATGCTGCAAAAGCGTCGCTAGCGTGCTAAGAAACAGAAAGTGGAGCATCATCGCCCCTTAGATTCTATGGTATACCGTAGAATCCCCTGGCATCAAGAAAGATTGGCAGGTGCGGTGGGTATAAAGTAAAAAGCATTAAAATGAATGCCAGTAGTATTATAAGAATGGGAGAAACGAAGTTTGTATACTTGGGTAGCTTAACTGAAGTCATTATCTTGTAGCTGGTTAACTGCCCTACAACGATAGCTACTAGAAAGATAAGAATGTCAACTATCAGAATCTCTTCTCCAATAATGGCTGTATATCCGTAAAAACCAGTCCTGTAATAATGGGTATTATATAGACAGCCACGGCTTTTGCTGTTAAGAAGTTATTGACGCGCCCACGCAGGAATCTGTACTCAACGGCAGCATAAAGGCACATGGGCCAGAAGCCCTGCTTAAAGTGCTCCCAAACACTCTCATTGACTGATGCAAATAGTCCAACAATTCTTGACTCACCAGACCATTCGAATACGAAATGCAGTAGAGCACCCAGCAAAAAGACGAAGACGATGCCAGATGTTTCCCACTTCAGAACATATTTCTTCATGGTTATTAACCGCCAGGTATTATATTTGTCTTTGAGATTCCTGCTATATATATTTTCATCGCATAGAGGCAAAGAAGCCGGTGAAATAGGGAATCAGCCAAATTGACCATACAATAACACTAAAGCGGTGAAAACTGGTAATGGCCTTCTCATCCTTACGCAGTAGAACGGCGGTAGCCCAAATTGCGTGAATAACCATCAAGAGAATTGCGGCTATTCCAGTAACGCTATGTATGTCAGTACCAATTCCTCCGGCCATCTCAAACATCATACCTGTACCTGTGGTATCGCAAACTAACCCACCCCAGAAAAAGACTAAATGCCACCCCTTTAACCTTCCGGCAAGCCTTTCACTCCAAACACCAATAGAATAGAACACTAGCGCCAGACTAATCAGAATAGTAGAAATTAACAGTTCACTTGTCATAGTGTCCATCTATTGTGAGCAGCCAGGATTATTAATCGACTGCGCGTACCATATGTGTAGCGTTGTCAGCGACATCCGTCCTAAAACTAGGCTGAAGTCATAAGCACCGGGAAGAAGACCTGCCAAGCTAGCAGCGCCTTAGCCGTGAGACTGAGAATGATATACACCTTCTCACCATACAGGTAATCACGCCAGAGGCCCACCTTCTTGTACTGCAATATCATGTTGACAGCAAAGCAGTTAAAGAAAACGAACAGTGAGGCAATGATACCATAGACGAACCCGGGTGGCGATACATTGATTCCTGGCGCCCATACGTAAATCACGACCGCGATCCACGGGATGATTCCCGCAAAGCTACCGAACCAGAACGACAACAAATTTGGCTTGCCTGGTTTTTCATACTTCTCCTGCAATGCCCCGAACAGGATCATACTAGCGTTGATGCCGAAAATGGCTAGTAAGGCTGCAATATCGCTGATACCGGTAATCTGAGAGATTAACACAATCATAATCGAAGAGCTGAAAAAGTACTCTATCCAGCGTCCGTAGTTACGGTTCTGTAGTAGGTTACGCTTGTACCAAGGGAAAACGAGAGGCGATGCGATTATCAACAGAGCACCGGCCGAGATTGCAAGGAATGCAAAAACGCCCCAACCAGTGGAGATATCAAACAGATGGTGAAGCTTCGGAGCGGTGCCGGGAGGTCCGCTCATGAAAGTAGCCGTCACCGGAAGAGAAAAACTGTTGGTAAGTACCGCGATCATGATCGCTTGTACTGCGAGAATGAGGCCGACAGCGATATTCCAGATACGTAACCGGCCAAGTCGCCGTTCGATGGACTGGTCAATAGCCATATTATGCCTCCTTAAGAAGAGCTGATGGACAAACTTCTCTATGATAGCCAAATTATACGAGCCAAAAATACTTATGTCAAAACCTATTAACTTCTTTAATAGGACTACATCGGGATGTCTGATTTCTTGCACATACGAATGGCAGAGTTAGGAGGAGGCTGTAAAGTCAGCAAAATTAATTTATTAAAATCAATCAATATTGAATTATCTGTTATCTGGTTATTTTCCTTAGTTTAATCCTGTTATATCTCTGCGTGATAATGCATGGAATATTAACGATTGTTGCGTATATTATCATCACCACCCCTACCCACCAGATATTCCAGATAAGGAAGATAAATCCGAACAAAAAAACAATCCAGTGGGTCAGTTCCGCGCGACAAGTCTCACTTATGAAGTCTCGTAAATATCCTTGGCTGGTTTCTTTCAGCCGTTTCTTTTGAAACCCATCTTTGAAGACTGATGCCCCATCCGGCAGTTTTTTCTTCCATGATTTCAGCCGGAAAAACCTTTCATATATTCTCCCTTTTTTCTCCCAGCTACGCTGCCGGTAAAGCCAGTTATCCGGTTTAAATGAAGCCAAGGGTAGGCGAGTCATAAGATATGAAACCCCCATGTGAATCACGAACCATGCCACGATATCAACTATTATGGTAATAGGAGTTGACATGTGAAATATCACTGGCCATCACGACCCTTCATTTCTATTTCCCTGCCCTTCCACTTAACACTCCTAAGGATGAATATTTTAACGAACGAATAGGCAAATACAAGAATGAAAAATAACAGCGGCAACGGAAAGAATAGAGCGGTAAAAATACTGAAGTTTCCTATCCTGCGCAGCATCCAGTATATCTGTATAAAATAGGCTGCATACAGAATTCCCCAGGAGATGAGCCCAGCATTATCAGCAAGAACTAAGGACTCTATTAAATTCCTTGTTGTACCAACGGCACCGGTTATCCAAGCCACTACCATGATGAGTACGGGGATGGATGTCTTGACTGCTCCTTTGGCAAATCCCTTGCTCCAGCCTGTGACAAGCTGTCCTATTCCTTCGGGATACATACGGAAAGAAACGCTACCTCTACCACCGTAACAGGTAAGTTTTACTTGTTGTTTTTTGAGTTTTGCGCCGTATTCAAGGTCTTCTAAAACCTCGCCTTTGACCCCTTCAAAACCACCACTTTCAAGGTATCGTTGCTTTGTCAGCATAATGGCAGGCCCGAAAAGGCCAATAGGCTTAATCAAATCGCCGAACATCGTAAAGGCACCCATAGCGCCCATGATTACTATATTAAAAAAAGCGGATAGCTGTTCGTATAGGCTGAGCATTTTGTGATAAGGCTGGATAGAAAGTGCGCTGGCGTCAGAGCCATAACTGGAGATAACTTTCGCAATACCATCAGGTTCTATTGTGGTATCAGCATCGAGGAAAAATAATAGCTCTCCCTTGGCTGATTTTGCTCCCTGATAACAGGCCCATGTTTTCCCCAACCAGCTAGGTGGTAGTGGCTGAGATAATATCACTTCCACTCCATGCTGCCTTGCTGCTAAACTGGTCCCGTCATCCGACTGGTCATCCACAACGATAATCTCATCATCTTGTTGCATCTGACCTTTCATAGAGGTTAACAATATGGGTATAGTTTTCGCCTCGTTACGAGCAGGTACGATAATAGATAAGCTCCGCCGCGGGGGCTTTCTAACCTCTCGATTTCGGCATACAGGTATTGTCCAGAAAAAGATGAAACCGAATAACCAGAGAACTATCTGTATTATCAGTTCAGTAGCCATATAAATATGATAGTCTTCCTATAAATGAGCGATTTTGAAATATTTTATACTATCTAACATCAGTTTGCATAATGTTAACATAGGGATGTTCACATGGGTTCAAGCTGTGAAAAGCTCCTCTTTTCAATCGAGCTAAATGTCACTTCATGAGTGATCGTTACCTTCGTCGGGGCAACAAACTGGACAAATGTAGCGTAGCTGAACAATCCGCCCTTCTGTGTAAATCCTCTTCGGAGCTTGTTAGATCCCAGATCACCGCTCTACAGAAATATTACTCACGCTCAAGCGGCTGTACTTCTTCCTCAAAATAACAATGAAAGCATCGAGGCAACTGGTGATAATTAATAGTCGCTATGGTTTTTGAAAAATCCAGAGAATTGTACGTATTCCAGAACAGTAGTACCTTGTCTCTTAAACTTGATTTCTTCCTGTCATCAATAAGGGCGGCAAATGCCTTCCCTGTGTAAGTCCCCTCCAGCTTGATCCCGCTGTACTGCTCCATAAGAGCCACCGCTTCCACTCCTTCTTTGGTAAAAAGGGCGTATTGCTTTCCGAAAAAGCTATGCCTAATGTCCATATCGTGCTCGGAAAACTCAAGCTTGGGGAAGGATGGATCCAACGAGGAAAGCAGAGAGTTAGTCTTGTAAATGAGCTTAACCAATCCTTTTGCGTTAACGAAGCTATTACTGTTCACCCTGACGGCGACTACTCCAGCTTTGCTATTTATTGCCTTAAGTCCAAGCATTAGCCCTGCCGCTGTGCCCATAGAACCTGAGGCAACATAAATGTAATCAGGCTCGGGTATTTCCCCTCTCAGGATTTGCCCTTTGAGTTCAAAAGCAGCATTAACGTAACCTACTGCGCCGAGGGGTGAAGACCCACCCATAGGGATAACCCAGGGTAACTGCCCTCTTTTCAATCTATGTAGGAGAAGCTGGTAAAGGACTGCCGGAGCAGCGTACGGCGTGATAGACCGAATGTTCGAGTATAGGTGGAGCTCAGCCCCAGAATGGTAACTCATGAGGAGATTGCGGCGGACGTAATGGGCATTGGGCTGAGGCACCAGCATCGAAATACTCTTTAGCCCCAGTTGTCTTGCACAAATAGCGGTAGCCAGAGCATGATTTGACCCTGCAGAACCAAAGGTCAAAACCTCCTTCGCTCCGGTGCGGAGAGCATCGCCTAGAATGAATTCCAACTTCCGTATCTTGTTTCCTCCATAGACCTTGCCGCTCAAATCATCCCGCTTGATAAATAGATTGTCTAAGCCGAGCTGCCTGCCTAGTTGATCAAGCTTCTGTACAGGGGTTGGGAATTCACCCAGAGACACGTAGGGAAGCTTGTGTGCCAGTAGTGGGTAGTGTTCAAATAGTGGAATCATTCTATTCTTTCTCTATTGTGAGTCGCTACAAAGTGAAGGTATTTGCTAGTCAAATCGTTATCAGCTAAATTTGGGCCGACCTCTTAAGCGATATATTGGCATTGCTCGCTCCTGCTATCAAGCAATCAGATATAAACGAGTGGGGACTCAAGCAATGGCATGTGATTTGTAATTTGCATTTCAATGTACCACAATTGATGACAAGCATAGAAGAAGAAGGAGGAGAAGCTATGAAATGTCCTAAGTGTGGAAGTGAGGACGTAAAAGTATTCACTATATCGAATACTCTATATTGCAAGTGCGGTAAGTGTGGCTATGCTTGGAAGACTGATTTATGAGATGGCGATAGTGATAGTCAAAAGGGATCGGTAGCCTGAGAGCTGTTTCGTTAGTTTCCCCGAGTTCCCTTACGGTTCTGGGCTTATTCGCATCTCGTACTTTGGGACTCCGCCTTCTGCATAGACTACGAATTTGATATACCTCCTCTCCACTAGATGCTTCTCGGACTCCGTACGGAGTTTCTTGAAGTCTGCGGTTTCCAAGAAATTCTTTAGAAGCCCAACAATTTCAAGCAGCTTTCGATTATGTTCTCCGGACGTCAGTAATTGTCTCACAGTCTCGTTGTACTCTTTCTTAGCTACTGTCTCAATGCACTGAGAAAGGGTGGGAACCAAGTCAATCTTGAGCATCCGATATCTCCATCGTGCTTAGGGTAAGATAAGGCGGGTCCCGGCATTATTAAGGAAGAATGCATCTTCAAACTCCTGAGCTAGTCTCGCCGAGGCATGGAAGCCGGTGCAATGCGAAACACCCAGCCTCTGGATTCCCATTTCCTTCAGGTCGGCTATGGTCTGCCCAATACGTTCTTCCGAGGCCCGGAAGAGGTGAGTGCCACCAATGACAGCATACACCAGCTCCTTCCCGGTCAGTTTCTGAGCATGACGCAAGGTATTGACAATTCCACGATGGGCACAACCAAGAATGACTACTAGACCGAAGTCAGTATCAATAATCAGGGCAAGGTCGTCAGCCAGCTTGTCTGGATGCAGAACACTGCCTTCTTTGGTGAACAGGTTATTTTCAATCTCTTCATAACTAGTGAGCATCGGTATTTCACCGGTGGTCATGATACGGTCATTAATATGGATTGGCTCTATTGTCAACAGGAAACGAGCATCGCAGCCTTCCAGTTCCTCCCGTGAGAAGGGTACTCCGATGAATTGCTCTTGTGCTTGCCCATCGCGGCGAGTATATTTCGAAGTCCATATATCCGGGTGGGCTATTATCTCCACACCCCCGCGTCTTCTCAGTACCTCACGAAGCCCTCCGGTATGGTCAGCATGCCCGTGGCTGAGCACTATCCGGTCAATCGTGGATAGGTCGATTCCCATAAGTTGGGCATTATGCACCGCCGAAAAGCTCAGCCCGGTGTCCATCAGAATCCTCAGCCCATCTGCCTCGACCAGGATACTAAGCCCCCACTCGGCCAAGAAGCCGTAGTCGGCTGTATTTTCACTTAAGGTGGTTATCCGAATTTCCATGTCCGTCTCCCCCGTCGGTTATAATGTGTTTCTCATCCCTGTGGCGGTAGCCTTCCCAGCGACAATGACGGTGAAGCCCGCTTTAACAGAGAACCCTTCTTTTGGTGCCTCCATCTTTTTCACCTCTCCAGGCTTTTGGAAGATCGTGGAAACGACCTTCTCAATGGTGAAACCTGAATCGATAAGTAACCTTTCTACCTCCTGATAGCTGTAGAAGGTAGCGTACCTGTAGAAACGGTGCCCTTCCATTTTCTTTGACTGGTAGAACTTGCCCCAGGGGCTTTCTTGCAACACCAGACCCAGCACTATCTCACCTTCTGGTTTAAGGATACGGTGTGCCTCTCGCAGCACTGCTATCGGTGAATCAACAAAGCAGAGCGTCACAATGAGGAACACTGCGCCGAAGGTTTCCTTGTTGAAGAACTGCTCCTCACCACCGACCCGAAACACTGTTATTCCCCGACCCTCTGCGATTTCCAAGAGCCTCACTGATGGGTCTATCCCGGTTTCTATACTTAGCGCTTGAGCGAAACGCCCGCTGCCCACTCCTACCTCAAGCCACGGTTTGGGCAGCAGTGGTAGCACCTCCCGCAGAGCTTTGACCTCTATGGCAAAGATGAGTTTCCCTTCCTCTTCAAACCAGGCGTCATACTGTGTAGCCAGGGTGTCGAAAGGTGGGCTATCGCTATGTCCCATCAAACCACCCATGGTAATACTTCCCCAGATACCCATCATAGGGATAAGGTCTGGTCACGTCCTCCTCTTTGAAGCTATATTTATAGTCATCGACGTAGTCCCCGAGAAGCTTATATGCCCGATTTAATCTTTTCATGGTTTCCTCGCCTTCACTGCCATGTTTATCCGGTTGATAGCGATGGGACAGGTGCCTGTAGGCGCTTTTAATCTCCTTTAGATTTGCTGTCTCATCCAGGCCGAGTAGCCTTCTTGCCTCATCTACCTAGTTGAAATTAGCCATCATCAGCTATCCTCATTCCACTGGTAATCTGAACTTCCTTCCATAGAGCCCTCCATATAGAGCTACTCTCATAGTTTCTCGGGGATGTTTTTCTGAACACTTCCATCCTGATATGTTTCGGCTTTGCTGGTTGGTAATCTTTCCTTGAACCGGTCAATTACATACTGGCAGGCAGCGAAGCCTTCACTGCGGTGGGCGGAGGCGACGGCAACAACCAGGTTAATCTCGCCGACGCTCAATTTGCCTAGCCTATGGGATATGGCTATATTTTCTACTTGCCACATCCGTCTGACTTCACTGGCAATTCGCTGTAGTGTATCTTTTGCCATAAGCTTGGAATCCTGGTATTCCACAGAAAGCACAGGTTTACCATGAGAATGGTCACGAATCAGCCCGACATACGTGACCACACACCCACTGCCATCACTTTTAACTTTTGCGATTACCCCGTCAGGGGAAATCGCTTTTTCGGTGACTTCAATCATGTTAGCCTCTTATTGGAAGTACCTTAGTTAACCCAACTGGCTAAAGCCTTGGCATCTTATTTTGTTTGAGGTTTCCAGACCTGCCAAACTTTTCCTACCAGTGATGGGCCTGGTTTCAATGTAACCTGCCCAGGCTGCCAGCCTGAAGGTGTTACCTCCCCAGTAGCACGTACATGCTGAAAAGCCTTCACTTGCCGGACCAATTCCTCGGGACTCCGCCCTACTTCCGGCGTAAGCACTTCCATCGCCCGGATTACGAAATCAGGGTCAATAATAAAGCGACCGCGTATGTCTACACCTGCTGCTTCATCATATACACCATACACACTACCGATTTTGCCTCCGCCATCTGAGATCATCGGGAAAGGAACACCGCCGTCTACCATTTTGGATAGTTCCTGTTCCTGCCATATCATGTGCACAAAACGGCTGTCAGTGCTCATGGCCAGTACTTCCACTCCCAGAGACTTCAGTTCCTGGAATCGTGCAGCGACCGCTGCCAGCTCAGTGGGTCAGACAAAGGTAAAGTCCCCTGGATAGAAGCAGAGGACAATCCATTTCCCCTTGTACTCTGAGAGTTTGATGGGGAGAAAACCCTTGCCGGCAACAAAGGCATTTGCCTCAAAGTCGGGTGCTTCCTGACCTACACGTGCAAACATCTTTTTCACCTCCGTTGAGACCGCTGTCTTTATTTCCTGGGGTGCCGATTGCGGGACTATTGGTCCACGCGCGGGTTTGACGCAACTGTCTTTAACTTCTGGCATAGATACCTCCTCTCTATGATTCATTCGACTCGCGTCGTATCGAGTTGTAGTGTCTCGGTAAGATTGTGCACAAAGGCATCATATATTTCAGCATTATAAAGCTCAATATTGCCCTCGTCGCAGAGTTTTGCCAGTTCCGGGTCTATCGGCATTTGTCCCAGCAGAGGAGCGCCGGCGGCACGCGCCATCTCTTCTCCCCGGCTTTTCCCGAAGAGTTCAATTTTCTTGTCTATCTCGGGTACATACAGATAGCTCATGTTCTCTACTACGCCGATGATGGGCTTACCCATCTGTTGAGCCATTCTTACCGCTTTTCGCACAATCATTGCCGTCAGGTCCTGCGGGGTAAAGACAATAATCACTCCTGAAATCGGGAGGCTCTGCATCACAGTAAGTGGTGCGTCAGCCGTACCCGGCGGAAGGTCAACAATCAAATAATCAAGCTTGCCCCAGAGCACCTCTTCCCAGAACTGAGTGATAGCCCGGCCAATAAGTGGCCCACGCCAGATTACCGCTTCATCCTCGCTGGGTAAGAAAAGATTAATGGACATGACCTCAATTCCAGATTTGGTGAGTACCGGCAATAATCCGTTCTC
>Ga0315274_10015294_pt1 | contig 10873 bp, 13 predicted proteins | sample YL17G02_20_MG_FD_203700 | JGI IMG/M metagenome (GOLD analysis project Ga0315274, IMG submission 203700) | Sediment microbial communities from Yellowstone Lake, YNP, Wyoming, USA - YL17G02_20 | ecosystem: Environmental > Aquatic > Freshwater > Lake > Sediment | place: USA: Wyoming | collected...
GCGTCGCTGAGACTTGCTTGGTATCATCATGGGCGATGGGGTCGGAGACTTCGACGATGCAGGCCACGGGGCCAGGTGCATAGCTCAGGGCATCTCGCCAAGACGGGGCCGAGTGATAGCCGTAGACACAGAGAACGACACGATCCGGCTTGGGAACGGTGCGCTCCTCGCCCACCTTCCAGGGCTTCTCCTTGCCTGAACCGGCTCGCATATCTTCCTTGAGGAAGTGCATCGCCTTCATCATTCCCCCTTGTCAGCGAAGAGTACATCTAGGTATCGCGCCAACCGCTTGCGTTGCCATTTGATTTCGGCGGCGTAGGCGGCGTCCCCGGCGGCCCTGGCGGCGGCCCAGGCGGCGTTGGCGGCGTCGTCGGCGGCGTAGGCGGCCCAGGCGGCGTTGGCGGCGGCGTTGGCGGCGTCCCCGGCGTCCCAGGCGGCGTCCCTGGCGGCGGCCCTGGCGGCGGCCCCGGCGTCCCAGGCGGCGTCCCTGGCGGCGGCCCTGGCGGCGGCCAATTCTTGTAGGTTCGCCTCGCCGTTGGCATATAGGCGGGAGACGATGATTGCCTTCCAACTGCGTTCGTCTGGTTCTCGGCCCGCCTTGCGTTCACGCTTCAAGGCTCGCTCGGCACAGTCGCAAGCGAAGAGCCGGAGTTCCTTGTTCACATCCTTCGCGGCCAGGAGTTTGCGCGTCGCTGAGACTTGCTTGGTATCATCATGGGCGATGGGGTCGGAGACTTCGACGATGCAGGCCACGGGGCCAGGTGCATAGCTCAGGGCATCTCGCCAAGACGGGGCCGAGTGATAGCCGTAGGCGCAGAGAACGACACGATCCGGCTTGGGAACGGTGCGCTCCTCGCCCACCTTCCAGGGCTTCTCCTTGCCTGAACCCGCCGTCATATCTTCGTTCAAGAAGTGGTAAGCCTTCATCATTCCCCCTTGTCAGCGAGATAATGCACTATCCATTCCCATTCCTTGAATGGGCAGGAGTGGGCGACATAGGCTGCTAGGCCTGCGTCGATATAACTGGTGTAGCGGACGGGATCGCTGGTGCCCTGGCAGAAACGGATGAACTCGCGCCTTCCCTTTCGGTCGAGACAACGGACATACGCCCAGATAACATCGAGCCCGTGTCGGTTCGCCTTCTCAGCGTTCTCTACCGTCACCTCACAACCGTCGGGGAAGAGTCTACGGAAAGTCTTGCGCTGGTCAGCACAGGCCCGCTTGCGTTTCAGCCATTCATCGGTGATGAACATCTCATTCCCCCTGTTGCTGATACCGCTCACGCTCGGCCATCTCGCGGTCGTCGCCGTATCGCTGAATAGCCTTCGCCAGATCGCGCCAGTCCTCGTCGCGGAGGGTGTCAAACTGCTGGCCGTACAACATTTGCAGATTGAGGGCGATGTCCGTGGAGTCCTTGTCGGTGCCCCATTCAGTCATCAGAGCCTCTCCCTCTTCCCGCGTCGGGACACGGAGGCCGTGTTCGCGTTGGCGGTTAGCGATGCGGGCAGCAGTGGCTAGGCGGTTGAAGGGATTGCTCAGAACTCTCATGCTGGCACCTCCAACCACTCGATGTCGCCGAATTCGATTGCGACCAGGTGAGTGTAGTCATCGGCTTCTGGGCCATAAAGTTGGCGCAAGGCAGTACGGAAGTCGGTGATGGTTTCGTAACCCTCTGCCCGGGCCTCTTCATGGGTCATCGTGGCAAGTTCCTGCCGCCAGACACGTCTTACCGTAGCCCAGCCGAGTAGTTGGCCCAGGTGGACGATGGTGATTCGTTTCCCCAGTCTCTTGAACCAATAGTCAGACCGGCGACGGGTTTGTGTCTTTTGACCCTGACGCATAGCTTCAATAGATTCGGACAGGTCGAACCTCATGTCTCTCCCCTTTCCCACATCCCCGTCCCGCCGGCAGATTCTCAGGGCTATCTCGCGGGCGATTTCGATCCAGCTCGCATGATGGAGGCCGACCGAATCGAGCCCGGCGTTGCGTAGGGCTATCCCCTGATCAAGCGTGGCCTGTACCATCAGGCCCCCTAGTTAAGTGCCCCGGCCCGCCGCTGTAGCTGGTGGCTGCGTTGGTGGGGTTGAGGACGACGGGCCGGGGTGGAGACGCAACAGCCCCGACCGACAGCGCTTTGCGAGCGTGATTGCTGGGGTCGGGGCAAATTGCTATGGGTTGCCGACAGTCCTGTCGGAGGAGCGGCCTTGCGACCTAGTACGGCGGGGTTCATGGTTGCTCGCATAGCCTAGTCATCTTCTATCATTCCCGCTACAATGTCAAGTACCTTTCGCAACTATTTTCGACTGATCCCGAAAATAGTTTAGCCCTCATCTCAGTCCGGCAGGGACGCCGCTCTTGACAAGGGGCTTTATTTGTGTTATGGTCAACTAGCGCAAGGAAGCGCGGGCGGTCTTCCGACCCATCACTAACGTGGTGGGTATGAAGCTAACCGCTGCCATCGACCAATACATCCTGGCCCTCCGCGCCAATGGGCGAGCCCACAACACCATCTACAATGTCCAGGGCGGGCTACGCGCTTGGGAACGCCATGTGGGGAACGTCAACCTACGCCGTGCAGCGGCAAGCGCCATCCCCTACCTCAGCCAGCGCCTGGACATTCTGTCCCACAACAGCGGCGTGGTCGAGTTTCAGCGCTTCTATGGCTTCTTCCGCTGGTCCGTCCGGCAACGCTGGCTGCCCGATAATCCCCTGGAAGGGCTGAAACCACCCCGCACAATAGAGACGCCGATAGCCGTCCTCTCCGACACGCAGATTCGCGCCCTCCTCGCTGCTGGCGATACCTACGACAGAGCCGCCGTGCTCTTGATGCTCGGTTCGGGCATGAGAGTAGGGGAGGTCACGGCCCTACGCTGGGTCGATTGCCTAGATGGGCGACTTACAGTACACGGCAAAGGCTCCAAAGTCCGGCGGGTAGACCCAGGCGTAGTCGCTATGCAAGCGGTCAACGCCCTGCCCCACGACGGCCAGTGGATATTCCCCATGACGGTGGGCGTGCTGAAGTGGCGCATGGTCCGCCTCGCCGAGCGAACCTGTATTCCTTTTCACGCCCACCTCTTGCGTCATTCCTTTGCGATGCGTTTCATCCGACTTGGGGGAACGATAGACGAGTTATCTAAGTTGCTCGGCCACGCGAAGCTGGACACTACTTTAATCTACCTGCGGGCGGACTCGGAGGAGCGGGCACTACAAGCACAACGCCGTCTGAATCCCGCCGATGCGCTGCTGGGGGGAGACGGCGGCGTAGTGGTGCCGTTTAGAAGATGAGAAAGCCGCTAGGTAGCGCTTACCGGCCCTTGCGGGCACCGCGCACCCTAGCGGCCTCTCGTAATCATCATACCACAGCCGTCAAGCGGCCACTACACCCAGCACCTTCGCCTCGTTGAGAACGTCCTGAAGTCGGCCTAGCTTGATCATGGCCGCCCAGCGGTTCGCCAATTCAAGGCACGCTAGGCGTAGCTTCTCTTCTGGTGTCATGTTGTTCTCCTCATAGAAATCCAGGTCGGCCGAGTAGCCGCAGAAGTCGCTAGTTCCGGCGTACTGCTTCAGGGCGCACGTCTGCCAGCCGCCGAAGTGAGGAAAGATTGTGTTCGCCGCGCCGTCGTAGGCTGCCACCCATAGCGGATAGTCGGCGAAGGCTGTCGATGATCCGGTCAACTGATCCCAGCACCAAGCCGCACTATACAGTCCAACCTTCACTTCCAGCACCTACGGTTCAGGATATTCCAAATGGCACCTGGAACGACCCCGTATTCACGGGCGAGAGCAGCCTGACTTGGTGAAGTCATAGACCATTCTATGAACCTACCATCGACTCCTCGTGGGCGTTCTTGGGTCTGATAACGGCGGCGAATCTCCTCTACCTGTTCACGGGTAAGCTTTGCCAAGGCTCGCCTAGCCTGTCTTGTATCAGTAAAGTTGCGGCCCTTACGGGCGCAATCAGTCATGTTATCCTGCCGCGTGCCGACGAAGAGATGTTCAGGGTTCACACAGCCGGGATTATCGCAGTGGTGGCATACCTGCAATCCGGGTGGGATCGGTCCAACGTGCATCTCATAGGACAAACGATGTGCGTAGACTTGCCGACGGGTTCCTGCCACCTTACTCCCGACACCCATCACACCGTATCCTTTGCCCGCCTTGCCACCTAGCCAATCCCAGCACCCATCCGGGGTTCGGTTCACCTTGCGTTCCCATCGTTCTTTAACCGGAGCCATCTTCCTCATTATCGTATGCCTCCACAAGTGATATAGCTTCCTGAATAGATTGTACCACTTGTGGGGGTGGGGCGCTAGTCTCAGTGTCCTCAACGTCAAGCCATACCTGCTCGACTGGAAGACCCTTGATTGCAGCGAAGATAGCCTGAATCTGAGGTTGAATCGGTGCATCAAAGTAGAGATACCCATAGACCTCAATCTTTAGACCACCACTAGAGGCTGCCTGAAGCTGCTGACGGGCTATGAGGATGTGTCGTGGGTGGACGCCCACGATGACCTTCTTGACACCATGGGCTTTCCACTCAGCCACCGTATTAGCGCCGAGTTCGCCCCCCCAGTTCGAGATGTCGAGTGCGAGAGGCATCAACCGCTCCTATTTCATCGTCGCCTTGCCGTTCAGCCGGAAGAGATAGGCAATCGCCGTGCCGGTGCCGGACACCAGGCCACCTACGAGGAGCAGTAGCACGTTGTCCACCACCTCATTGTGGGTATGCCCGAAGGCCGCACAGCACAACGCCAGCGCCGTCAGGCCCACCATGCCGAAGATTGCCATGACTGCCACATAGAATTGTGTCGCCTGAGTGTTCAATGTACCGGCTCCTTCTTGGCGCTCCCAGCGCCCTAGAATATACAGCTCTGTGGTATCATCGGCGCTGGCGTCAGGCTCAACGTCGTGTCGTAGTACGTCCATTGCAGCATCAGCGTCGTGATAGCGCACGGCCTATCTACCGTGGTTCCCCCTAATCCGCCTGCCTTCAGTGTGCCCAGGTCGTCGTCAGCCCAAGACCCGCTTGTCCTCGTCAGACGCTTTAGAACGCCCACATAGGTAGTGCCTGGGTCTGCCAGGGTGACGTTATTTGCAAGATCGCAGTACGTTGTGTAGACCCACTTGGTTCCTGATGCTATTGACCTGTAAACGGCAGACCAGACCGGCCCGACCCCAGCTCCTTGCTCTAAGATGACGGCGCTACCGCCCCAACCGAGGGTAGCCGCCGACTCGAAGAGGCTGGTCTGCAAGCATTCTTGCCCGCCTCCAAGATACGTCGTATCCCCGTCGTTGCCGGTAGCCTCATCCCAATAGGTGTACCAATCGTTAGTGCCAGTGAAGCGAGTCCAGGTGAGGCTACATCCCATATCTGATATCGGGTGCTGCGCCGCAACCTTGGCGATAGGCGCAGCGAGGAGGTGGGGCGCGTCCGAGGCGCTAGTACTGTAAAAGCCGCAGATGTCGTCCAGGCGAATGTCTACGTTGGCGGCGGCATCGCCCGCAATGAACCCGTACGCGGTAATACCCGCCAGATAATATGACCACGGCCCCAGGTCGGCACTTATCTGAACTACGTCGTCTATAATCACCGTACACCAGGTATGGTTTGTACCCGCCGTGGCGTCCTCCGGCGGTTTCCACTGGTGGCCTCCTAACGTCACGGGGTCAAGAATCCAGACAAGGTGCGTCCAAGCGCCGTTACCCAGCACGGCCTCTGACCAAGGGGTTACGGGTATGTTATCCGCATGGGTCACGATTCGCACCCTACGGTCGGTGCCAACCTCCAACAGCCAGCCAACGTGCTCGGTATAGTTGTCCATCCCCATGAGGATGTGCGCTGCCGCAGGATTGCCGTTGTAGTTCACCCACGCCTGCATACAGTTGATTCGGAGAACGGGGGTGTTTGTATCGGCCAGGGTATCAAGGAGGACAGCACTCCCTGCCTGCCCAGCAGGAATCCGTATCGCCCCTGTGCCGTTCTTCGTGGGGCTGGTGATTATGTCCCAGCCAGCGCCGAGGATGGGGGCGTCAACTGTGTTGCATCCCTCTATTAAAGCGTCTCGCGTCTCGCCGCCGCCAAAGCCGCCTAGAATCCACGTCATGCTAGTGCCGCCAGTACGGTCTTCGCCTTTGCTACGAGGTTGGAGAGTTTAATCCAGTACGTGCGCCCGCCCGTCGCGTCCTCGGTGTAGCCCTCCTTGCCGCTGACCGGCCCCGCGTTAGTCATCGGAACCCAGGCGAATTGCACCTCAAGAAAGTTGCGGAGCGGCCCCATCGTCGGCCAGATGCGGGTCAGTACCCACCACTTCGTTGCGTCCTCTTTCGGATGCCGACGCACAAACTCATCATTGATGGCAATTCCCATCTCGCAGATAGCCTTTAGCCACGCCTGATGGGAGTCATGGGGAGCATCGCCTGGGCCAATGATTCCCTGCTTTGTCGCCATTGTGATTCTGTCCATGTAGTAGCCGTCCGGCACACCCGCCGTCTCGTGAATGACGGTTATCCAGGGTTCGGCGATGGCTTCGCGGATGGCCTGCTCGCTCCAGAACTGGCCCATGCGAGTCAGCATCCCGTCCAGGAGGGCGATGTCCTTGTCGGTGCCTAGTCTGGTTGTCATGGTGTGGGCCTCACGGTGACGCTTATGTAGGCGACTGTTAGGCCGGTGCCGAGTACGTGACTGAACACGTAGAGCCGGTCTCCCGCCACAAGTGCTGTTACGTCGAAGGTTGTGGTGTCGGCCTGGTACTGGGTATTGGCAAGCGTCAAGCAATTAGCGTGCGTTGACCAGATGGTCGCTGCCGTATTGGTGTTTTCATTCGCCGCCGTTTGTTTATGGATGTCTATGACCTGAGAAGTAGCGCCGCAGATGGTGTAGCTCTTAATCTCGGCGCTGATTATCGTGCAGGCGAAGGGCATGGGGTGGCTGATGAACTTAGGTACGGTATCCGAAACGGGGGACAGGAAGATGCAGCACTCGATAACGCGGTCATTCTGCGCCGCTGGCAGGGCGTGTACGTGGTTGACCCGCGCTGCCACAACGCCCGTACCAGCGGATGCCGTGCCGATGGCGGAGGGTACGGTCGCGTCATATAGCACCTTGTTTGTGTAGGCCGTTGCGCCAGTGGCGATACCCACGACGTTCAGGAGGTCGGCAGCGCCAGGGACAGTTGCCTTCACCAGTAGGCCATGCGCTGTATTGGAGGCGTTGAGGTCGGTGTTGTCGTCGGGGGCAGCGGCATCATCCAACTTCTGTATCGGAATCGTGACGATTGTACTGTCGGGGCCAGCGCCGCCATCAGTCGCCGCCACGCCAGTGCCGACAAAGTTGAGGTTGGTGCGGGCCGTAAGGCCAGCTCCACCTTCATCCTGTATCGTGTGTCCGCCGCCTCCACCAGCGGGAACGCCGCTGACGAGAGTCCCTGCGACGCGTTTGAGGTATTCGCCGTCCGTAATCGTGCCGACGGTCAGCGCCGTCGGGCCGCTGGTCTCGCGCAACCCACGGATGGCGTCCGTCTCGACGGCATCGTCCTTGCAGAGAACGCCGTCGATGTCTACGCCGTGAGTGGCGGTGTACTCGTTGAGGTGGTCAACCTTGAGGGGGCCGGCCGTTATCTCAATGCTCCCGTCAAGTTTACACTTGAAGACTGGCCCGCCATCCTGGGAAATCTCTAGGTCGTCTTCAATAACTCTAAGATAGTAAGCATCCATAGCAGCGTCGTGGTCAGCGGCCAACTGGAGTATCAGTTCTCCTCCGGCGTCGCTTCCAGTGGCGTCCCCACAGGCTAGGAAAGAACCCTTACCAGCGTCTTCTACTCCGGCCCATACTTCACGGTCTCTGATAAGAACGCCCTCAACCTGAACACCGTGGACTGCCGTCGTCTCGTTTATATGATTGACGGTAAGGGTCTTGGCAGCGGCAACCGCCACATCGCCCGCGAGGTCAAGCGTGGCTTCGCCCTGAACGGCGGCGATAGCCTCGGCGTCGGTGTAGACGGCGTGGTGGGCGCTACCGCTATGAGTCGCATCCACTGTCGGACTGGCCCACGTCCCGCCTAGTTCGCCGCCAGGGGTAGCACCGACCACCACCTCGGCTGTCAGGTTGGCGTCGGCTTCCGTGACAAGATACTTGGGGCTTGTGAAGGCTGAGGCGTGAAGGGTATCCAGCGTATCGGCATCGACGGCGGCAGTCAGGGTGCCGATTGTGAGCTTGTTACCGCTCTTGGTACAGGCACCCAGTACGTCAACGATGTCTACTTGGCCGACATCTACGCCGTCATCCCGCCACATCATGCGCTTCTCGTGGATGAGGTCTGTCACCCATCCGCTGAGAAGGTTTCGCAATGCAGCGAAGTCCACTATTCTATCTCCGGCGTAGTAGCGTTCCCCTGGGGATGCGCGTCAAAGTCGGCGTCCGTGTCCCTGAACTCCACATCGACACGGGTGATACGCGGCCCCGCAATCTCGGTCGCGTTCGGGTCTTCGTAGGCCAGGGCCGCTTCCAATACCAGTCCCTCAGCGCCTTTCGGCCCTCGGACGCGGACGGGAGCGGTACTGACGGCCTGGGCGGTATCCCAGGCGTTGTGGTCGAACCGCGAGAGCATCGTGGCGGTGTCGCTGCTGTTGACGTACTCGCCGTAGATGTCAAACTCCGTAATCTTCTTCTGAATCGTGGTGCGGTCGGTGTCGCTGTCCGATAACGTTGTCGGCAGGAAGTAGACGATGGGCGTACCCACCGCGTTGCCGTCGGCGTAGTTCTCGTTGACTGGCGTAGCGGGCATCATAGACGTGCCCATCAGGGCGTAGAAACGCGACCACTGCGATACCATGATTAAGCGCGGCCCCTTGTTTTCCTCTGCTTGCCCGCTGTCCATTTCCATCATCGCCATCGCCACAATCTCGCTGTCTACGGGAACGGCGAAGAGGTCATACCACTCCCACTTGCCATTCGGCCCCTCGCGGCCTGCCAGGATGTGAGAGAAACGGCCAGCCGCATCTGGCCCCGTGTAGGCCAATGCCGCCGCGTTGGATACCGGCGGGCGGGACGGTAGAATCTGAATACCTGCGATAGTAGTGTCGGCCACTCCCACGCCAGCCACCGCTGTCGTGCCAATGGCGAAACGCACCCAATACTTTGTTGGCGCGGCTGTCCAGGGTGGTACTGCTGCCGTACTCTTTGACATGGAGGAGTGAGACGTGTAGAAGTCGCGCCAGAAGGTGAAGCCCGACTTGGCGAAGAAGACGTTATCCTGAAAGTCGTTCCGCCTCCCTCCGCCCATCGTAGTCCAGGCAGTACCGTTCCAGTATTGTGGCCCGCCTGTGTCGGTGGTGCCCGCCGTGGCAACGCCTGCCATCTTGATATTCACGCCCTCAAAGGGAACGTCAGCACCGAAGATGATATAGTCCGTCTTGGCATTGCCCAATCCCTCGATGCTGTAAGTGGTGTCATCATCGCCGTCGATGAGGTTTGCACTAATATCGGTATAGACATCAGGCGTCCCGCTCTCACATTTGTAGACGACCAATCCCTGTTCCGCCGTCCAGTTCTGTTCCCAGGGCGCGGTCGCTACATACGTCCACTCGCCCGCGTCGCAGCCCGCCGTGATGCGCGCCCGCAGGTGGGGCGCGTCGCGGTGCTGGTGTGAGAACTTGCGGGGGCTGATGTCGGTTGTCGAGTACCCGTCGAAGAGGAACAGACTACCATCGGCAAGGGGGATGCAGACGCCGGTTTTTGTCTCAAACATACCCTTGCAGTTGTCGGTGTGAGGACAATTTGTGAGCCACTTCATCCGGTTGACATAGGCGTTGGCCGTGCTATCGAGGACGAAGACGCCTTCCGGCTTGCCGCAGACAATGGCGTTGCCGATAGACCGCAACGAATTGATGGCATAGACGGGAGAGCCGACAGGAAGGCCAGTCCCCCAACTGGCTACGACCCGCGGGTCGTTGCCCGCCGGACACTTCGAGACCTTATAGGTGGAGTAGACACCCTTGGCCGTTACCCCGTACAGGTCTGCCCCCGCCATCGTCGCCAAGACTAGCTTAACTTCGGTAGACGCGGTAAAAGTAGGAGTAGTATCGACGCGGTCGATCCAGTCACCATTGCCGTAGCAGACAATAAGAGCGCCGTTTCCAGACCCGTCCTCAAATGGGCACAAGTCCGTTACAGGGGTGCCTATGTGTGAAGCACCTTGTTCCGTAGCGCCATACCAAATCACTAGATAGTCATAGATCGCAAACCAGGGACGCGGGAGGCCACTATAAGTCCAACGCACAATCGTCGGTGCAGGGGCACCCATCCAGTTAGGGCTAATCCCCTTCCGCAAGAGACGCGGCGACGGCTTTATCGAGTCGTCCCGCAAGTCCATGTTGCAGGCTTTGAGGTAGGAGCGTAGCCCACCGTCTGCGCCGCGAAAGAGGGGTACTTTGCTCATCGGAACACCGCCTTACTCTGCGCCCCAAGCGACAGTTGCTTGCTCAGCATCTCGGCCTTAGCCTCTTCCCGCCGCAGCCGCCACTCGCTCGGCGCGAGATACCCCTGGGGGGTAGGCAGAGCGTAACCCTTGTTGGCGAGACCCTTCAGGAGTTCATACTTGATACAGGCCAGTGCCAACTCCTCGTTGCAGTCAGTAGTGCTGGTATCCGCGCTCAGGGCGTCATAGGTACACAGTTCCTCGACGTACACGGGGTCGCCCGTCCCTGGCGCGGTAGAGAGCCGCACTACCACGCCGCCCATCTCAGCCGAGATACCCGCGTGGCGTCCACTCTCGCAGTAAGGCTCGAAGCAGAAGTCCTCCACGTCATCGCCGCTGCGGTAGAGGACGTGGCCGATCTTCTTCTCATTGGCGATACGCATGGGCAGTACGAACTG
>Ga0315274_10015295_pt1 | contig 10873 bp, 9 predicted proteins | sample YL17G02_20_MG_FD_203700 | JGI IMG/M metagenome (GOLD analysis project Ga0315274, IMG submission 203700) | Sediment microbial communities from Yellowstone Lake, YNP, Wyoming, USA - YL17G02_20 | ecosystem: Environmental > Aquatic > Freshwater > Lake > Sediment | place: USA: Wyoming | collected...
TACATACTGCGGAACACCATCGGCAGGCTACGCAGGCTCCGCTTGCCGCTGCCACCCGTTGTTTTCTACCTTGAAAGGGCCGGCTTGAGGCTACCGCGCGGCAGCCGGTCTACTTTCACAGACACACCGGAAGACACGGCCTGCGAGTTCCGGGACATCCGACTTTTTCGGCGTTCTCCGGCACGCCACTGGATCGGAGGAATCGGCGTTGCGGCTGGGGTGAGGCTGTGTTAATATGGTGTGACATGTGGTTGGCAACTTGGATGGAGTGAACCAGCAGTGAGGAGCCCCGGCATGAGTCACACAAACACACTGGGTAGCAGGCACATCAATCGGCGGCAGTTTTTGCAGGGGTCCGCCGTGGCAGCCGGTGCGGCGTTTGCGATTCCTACGATTGTCCCATCGTCGGTCTTTGGAGCGGCGGCGCCGTCCGAGCGGATCACTATGGGGTGTATCGGCGTGGGGAACATGGGCCGCAGCGACCTGAAGGCATTCAAAGGCAATTCAGGCTCCCAGGTGGTGGCGGTGTGCGAGGTGGACGCGCAGCGGCTGGCGGAGGCCCGCGAGCTGGCCGGGATCGACGCCGGATCCTGCTACAAGGATTTCCGCGAGCTTCTGGCGAGGAGCGATATCGACGCGGTGACGGTGGTCACGCCGGACCACTGGCACGTGCCGATCTGCATCGCCGCGGTCCGAGCCGGCAAGGACGTGTACTGTGAGAAGCCGCTGACCCTGGCGATTCTCGAAGGCCGGCAATTGGTCAACGAGGTGAAACGTTACGGCCGCGTCCTGCAGACGGGCTCGCAGCAGCGTTCGAGCGACAACTTCCGCAAGGCCTGCGAGCTGGTCCGCAATGGGTATATCGGCGACGTGAAGACGGTGATCGTCGGCCTGCCCGACAACAACCGCACGTGCGAGCCGACGTGGCAGCCGCAGCCGGTGCCGGAAGGCTTCGATTACGATTTCTGGCTGGGACCGGCCGAGTGGGCCCCCTACCACAAGCAGCGATGTCACTACGAGTTCCGCTTCCTCCTCGACTACTCAGGCGGCCAGGTGACGAACTGGGGGGCGCACCACCTCGACATCGCCCAGTGGGGCCTGGGGATGGACAACTCCGGACCGGTCGAGATCGTCGGCGAGGGCGAGTTCCCGCAGACCGGCCTGTTCACGACGGCCACCAAGGTCCACTTCGAGGCGACCTACGCCAGCGGCACGAAGCTCCTCTGCAAGACCGGCGGCTCGAACACCCGGTTCGAAGGGACCAAGGGCTGGGTGGACGTCAAGCGCGGCGGCCTGAGAACTGAGCCGGAGCCGCTGGCCACGCAGGGGATCGGCCCGCAGGAGATCCACTTGTACGACAGCAAGAACCACCACCAGAACTTCCTCGACTGCATCAAGAGCCGCCAGGAACCCATCGCCGGCGCCGAGGTCGGCCATCGTTCCTCGACGCTCTGTCACCTGGGCAATATGGCCATGCTGCTCAAGAGGCCGCTGAAATGGGACCCGGCCAAAGAGGAATTTATAGGCGATGATGTCGCCAATCGCATGCGCTGGCGGCCCCGACGGGCCCCGTGGAACGCCTGATCCCTGCGGACAACATCCGGATTGCCGGCGAAGAGGCATGTCCTCTCAGCGGCGTTTGGGCGAAGGGGGCGGCGGCGGTTGCGTGTGCTGCTCCCACAGGTCCAGAAAGAGGTCATAATCGGCAATGTCGAAGACACCATCGCCCGTGATATCACCGGTGAACGGCGGCTCGCTCCTCTCGGCGAAGGCGGTGCCGCCGTGGGCCCCGACGTTCCGCCTGTTGCCATTGGGCTTAGGCTCGGCAGAGAAATCGGCCGCGGGGTCGCCCGCATCGACACACGGGCTCGTCACCTCATCGAGCACCCACACGTCGTGCTCGGGCCAGTATCGGCCCCGCGCGCTGAGCAGATGATAGTCGCCGCTCCCGGCATCGACAAACAACGGGTCGCTGCTGAAATTGCCCTGCCCGTCACTGCTGCGCTCGATGCAGCTATATTTCGCCTGGCAGCCATACAAATCGCTTTCGGCGTTGCCCCAGAAGATACTGTTGCTGATGCTGGGCAGATCCTGTCCGTAGGCTTCCACGCCCCAGACGTTGCCCGTGACCGTGACATTGGTGATGGTCGGAGCACTGTGCGCGCAGAAGACGGCGACATAGGAGTCACGGATCACCACGTTCCGCAGGACGGTGTCCGGCCCTTCGCCCATGTAGAAGGACGCTCCGAATCCGCCCGGCGCCTCGATGACTGCCGCATCGCCGATGCTCTGCACGGTGATCGCCTTGCCCAGGAACCGAATCTCCTCACGGTACACGCCGGGATAGACCCCGATCACATCCCCATCCCGAGCTGCCTTGATCGCCCTTTGTATGGTCGCAAAAGCACGGCGGGGGCTCAAGCCATTGTTCCTGTCAAGACCCTGGACGGCATCGACATAGAAGGCGGGCACAGCGTGTGACACCCAGAGATCCATGAGCCCCCCCTCCTTCTGGCTGCCATAGTAGAGCGTGGTTCCGTCCGCACTGATGGACGGATACATCGACATGCCGTCGGGTGTGTCAAGCAGCGCCATGTGTTGCACATGGGTGAACTGTGACTCCTGTGAGTTGCGGCACGCGCGGAAGATCTGGAAACGGCCGCTACGATTCGATCCAAAGTACAGCACCAAGCCGTCCGGTGTGATCGACGGATGCATGTCCCACGATGTGGTGTTAAGTGTCCTGAGATTCGTGACGTCACTGAAAGGGGAGTCCCGGTCGGGTCTGCTGGCCATCCACAGATCCCACCCCCCACGACCTCCGTGGAGGTCCAATCCGCTGAACACAATGACCCGTTCGTCCTCTGTCAGTGTAGGATTGGCCAGACTGCCGAGGGCATTCAGCTCGGAGACGTAGGAAGCCCGAGGCCAGGATTCGTCAACGCCGCCACGCTGCGACATCCGGAGCCATCTCCTCAACCCGGAGGTGGAATAATAGTACATCCGGAGACCATCCGCTGACACCCACGGGCAGCTCACGTGACCTCCGCCGTCGGTAAGAGGTATGATCTCTCGCACGTCGCCAAAGAGCCCGTCTGGTGTTTCGCGCGTGGCCTGGTAGAGGCGAGCGAGATACCCGGCCGGCTCGTTCTCTCTGGAAAAGTAGAGCGTCAGACCGTCAAAGGATAAGAATGGCGACTTGTCATTGAAGCCCGACGAATTCACCTCACCCAAAGGCACAGGCGGTTGCCATTGCTGACAGGATTGCGGACTCGATGCCCTGCCAAGGGAACAGACCAGCACACACAACAGCAGCGCCATCATGGAATCTCGAATGCCCGCGCTCATATGCTTTTCCTCCAAAACCTCGATACGTGTCCACATACGGGACACACTCCCTTCTACATAGTCCTATTATGGCGATGGGAGGCCGCGAAATCAAGCACTGACCTTACGTAATTCCGATGGGACCGCCTGCCGATTACACGCTGAATCTGGCGTAGATGTCGCCGGCCTGGTTCTGGGCCGACAGGGAGTCCAGCCGCTTGTGCATCCCGGCGGCCGTCTCCCACGTCGCCAATTGGAGCGAAGTCTGGGCATGCTCCAGGCAGTAGTTGAAATGGGCGGCGCCGATGCACGAGAGGTGATCGATGCATTGGCGTGCGGAGTCGATGAACTCGGGCGTGAATTCGAAACAGACGGAACGGACGGGCTGGGACAGTCCCTTCAGAGCTTCATATTCATAGCCTTCCACGTCCAGTTTGATGAACGCGGGCCGGCCGTGCTTTGCGATCAGATCGTCGAGCGTCGTCACGTCGATGGTCACCGACCTGCCCCACGTGCACTGGGCGTATCGGCCGCTGGTCCGCACGCTCTCGATCCAGCGGGTCGAGAGCGACGAGAGCGAATGGGAGTCACACAGTTGAATCTGTGCCTTTCCCGGTTTTTCACCCACGGCACAGGGAACCAGGATCACGTTGCCGTCGGCCCCGAACTTCCTGCGGAGCCTCTTCATACACTGCTCCTGCGGCTCCACGGCCACGACTCTCGCCCCCAGTCGCCGGAACACCCTCGTCCGACGGCCGACGTTGGCGCCCACGTCGAAACACAGCTCCCCGGCGCCGGCGAACTGGGAATAGAACTGCACGTACACCGCCTCCGTGTCCGTCAGCCAGTGCTTGAAATCGACGGCCGCATCATAGAGATGGCACGCCCGCAATACTCGCCGTGTGATCTTGTTCATCAGGTTCCCACCGTGCTCTTTTCGATCCTGGCTTCCAGCTTATCCCCCAGACCGAAGGCCGCACCGGACCAGTAGTAGATAGGCACCAACGCCTTCTTCCACCGAAGCGACCCGGCCGGCTTGGCCTGCCCGCTCGGCGGCGAGGTCTTGGCCTTGCGCTTCAGGATTCGTTGACGCAGGCCGTGAATCTCGGGAATCCCGTAACTTCGAATCCTGATTGTCGCCACCTGCGTCTTCAAGCCGTCCTGCCGGAAGAGGTTCTTCAAGGCTCCCGGCGTGAAGTAGTTGCAGTGGCTGGGCGGGCCCACCAGCCTGCCCTTGACGAGGTGCAGCCGCAGAGGCAGCGAGCCATAGTTGGGAACGGTGAAATAGGCCGTGCCGCCGGGCTGGAGGATCTCCACGATTCGCTTCACGTGATCCAGTGGCCGGGCGATATGTTCCAGCGTGGACGTGCTCGTAATCACATCGAAGAATCCCGGCTCGATATCCGCATCCTCGATCCGCGGCAGGAGCATGTATCCATACCGCTCCGCGCACACACGCGCCCAGGGGGAGGGATCGCTGCCAAAACAGACGCAGCCCCGCTTCTGGAATTGCCTCAGCAGCACACCGTTGCCGCAGCCAATATCCAGGACCTTGATCCCGTTGCGGCCCCGCGTGAGCCACTCGCTGATGCGGTCGAACCATAGGAAATCGATGCCCGTCTGCACCTCGCAATAGTGGCGCTCCGTGGAGTCGCCGTACTGGGAGTTCACGCGATCGATCTCCTCGTCCGTCGCGCCGGCGTAGGTGAACCTGCACTCCCGGCATCGCAACAGCCAGCAGCCATCGACCTGGCGAACCTGCTCACCCGCCCCACTACAGATAGGACACGATTTCATCATTCGATCTCAACACATCCGCGTCGCACATCCGCGACAACCACCGGTTGGATTTCCATCAAAAGCCACGCCCGCCATTCTAAGGAGCCTTGAGCATCCGGTCAAGGAACCGCGCCAGGCGCCGCCGACCGCCCCGCCCCCACGCTCCACCATAGTTTATACACGACACCCAGCAAGGCCATGAAGATGAGGCTCGAGAACAGCACCATGGACATCAAGAGGGCGGCCGATTTATCGACCCCGTACAGACCCAACAGGCCCACGAGGGTCACTTCCCGCACGCCGAGATTCGCCACGGAAATGGGAATCCTGCCGAGGACATATACGACGGAGCCAAGCCAGATCAGCACCACAATGGGGGCAACCACCGAAGCTGCTTTGGCGGCGAAGAGGTAGATGAGCAGACCGACAAACACGCAGTTGACAGTATTGATGGCGGCAATGGCCAGGTGAAATCTCCATCCGCTCGTTTGGAACGCGGCGATCTGCGTCAGGGTCTCCCGGCTCTTCTCCCGCACCATCGAGGGTAGAGGCCGCGCCATGGCCGTGAGAACCCGGATGACGGGCCCGCCCGTGCGCTCGTTCAGAGCGAGCACCGACAACAGCACGATGATCGCGAGCACGACACCGCAGACGAGCGGCAGCACCCATCGCCGCGCATCCGGCAGAATCGCCTGTGCCGGATTTGTCACGATCAGCCCGGCCAGCCCCATCACCGTCATCACCACGGCCAACGTCACCTGGTTGTACAGCATCCCGCTCAGGACACTGGTGCCTTTGCCCGTGGATCGCTTGAGGATGTACCACTTGACGCCCGTGCTCAGAATGCCGGGCAGGACCAGGCTGTAGAGCGCGGTGACGCAGGTTGCGGCAAAAAGCATATTCAGCCCCACCGGGCAGCCCTGCTTGCGCAGAATGACCTGCAGGGCGCAGGATTGCAGAAGGGAGAACAGCACGGTCAAGAGCCACACCCCGATCAGATAGTGCCACCTCGCCGCGCTCACGGTCCGCCAGAACTGCTCGACATCGACCTGCGAGAAGGCCCAGGCGAACAGGACAGCCGCCACGACGAATCGAGCGACGAGTTTGACCCATTTATTGATCCGGATGCTCATGCCCTCCCCTCGGCCCCGCCGCCGGCCTTCACCCCGGCGATCAGGACCCTTCGCAGCAGGCCGATCTGGACCTTGTACAGCTTTCGCACGAGCCGGCAGTTGGGGAACAGGACATCCAGCCAGCCGAAAGGCAGCCACGCCGCCAGTCCGGAGATCAGGAAGCACGGGACACCCCGGAACGTCGCCGTCTGATAGCAGCCTTCCACCCGATCGAAGCCGGCACTGATCAGAAGCTCCTCCAGCCTGCGCCAGGAGGTGATGTAGCTGTGGCTGAAATCACCGATGAAGAAATGATGCCGCCAGTTCGCATAGTCCGGGGCATACAGGACGAATCGGCCGCCGGGATTCAGCATCGCGAGGACCTGCCGGGTAAGCTCCAGTGCATCGGTCATCGTATTCATGTGTTCTATCACGCTGTTCATGACAACGACATCGAACGTCCGGCCGAGGTCGGGGACCGGAGGGACGATCGCGCTGACGACCTCGACTCCCCGCCGGCGCAGTTCGTCGGCCATCTCCTGATTCGGCTCAATGGCGTGGTATTGGGCCCCCTGTTGGAGGCACAGATCGGTGAACACGCCGCGGCCCGGCCCGATCTCCAGCACACGGTCCCCCCGGCGGATTTGCGCAAAGTCGAAAATCCGCTTGGAGACGCCAACGGTGAGCCGCAAGCCTAGCCGGGTCGGCTTGTCCTGCGCGAAATGATCGTAGAATGTCGTCTTCTCCGTCTCTGTCGCCATCTTCTGTGTCCTTACTGGAGTTCTGCAAAATGGAAGTCAGGCTTATATTATTCAAGGAAATTTGCAGAACTCCACTCCTTACTTCTTCTGGGCCCGTCGCAGCACAAAGCAGATTTCCCTTCCGGCGTCGGGCCATCGCCTTTTCAAGTACCCATCGACGGCCTGCGGGCCCCTGCCCTCCGGAAAGAAACCCAGATGTCCATACGTTTGAGACTCGAGCACGTTGAACCGACTGAAGATACGCCCGAAGAGCTCTCCGGGATCGAAACCATGCTGCGATTGAAAGTCCACGATCTGCTGAATCTCGGTTCCCCGCAGGTTGAAGTCCAGCAGGCCCTCCTGCCTGATCTGCCGGGCGATGTCGGAAAGCATCTTGTTGCGGCGGCGATACCGCGGACTCACCCTGCTGGTCACCCGGCGCATGACGCGTTCGGCCAGGGGGCTCCAATCGGCAATCGCAAAGAGCATGGTCTTCGGGCGAAACACCCCCCTGGCCAGGCTGCGTAACAACCCGCCGGATAACGGCAGACTCGTGTTCCCGTTTGGCTCGTGGGCGACGATCAGAAGGCCCGCCGGTTTGAGCACCCGCTCACATTCGGCGGCGAAAGCGTGCAGATCGAACAGGTGATGCAGGACCGAGTTGCCGGAAATGATGTCCACGGAGCCGTTCTCCGCCGGGATGATCTGCCCATCGATCTTCTCAAAGGAGCACCTGCACGGCAGAGACCGGCTTTTCAGCTTCGCCTCGCACGCCTTGAGCATCTCGCCGGAAACGTCGCAACAGACGAAGCGGTCTTCCGCTCGCATATACTCGCCGACGGTCGAAGGAACGAACCCTGTGCCCGTGCCGTAATCGAGCCAGACGACGGGTCCGTCCCCCCGGAGATACTTGCGGGCGGCTTCCTTCCAGAAGTGCGCCTCGAACTGGGGAATGTCCTCGTGCTGCGCATCGTATCCTGTGTTTTCAAGGTTGTGGTAGATCTCGTTGATGCGGCGTACGCGGTCCGCGTTCAGGCTCCGGAGCACTCGTTTCGACAATCTCATGGGCGTGCTCCCGCAGCCGACGATCGCCGAATCACGGCCAACATCGTCTCGGCACACCGCCGCCAGGAGAACGTCGCCGCGCGGCGAATGCCCGAGGCGACAAGCTCCTCGCGGGTCCGCGCGTCGGTCAACACCTTGAGCATGGCGGCGGCCATCGCATGGACATCGTGTGGATCGAACAGCAGCGCGGCATCGCCCGCGACCTCCGGGATACTCGTGGCGTTCGACGCGACCACGGGACAGCCGCACTGCATGGCTTCGAGGACCGGCAACCCGAAACCCTCGTACAGCGACGGGTACACGTACACGCTCGCCATGCTGTACAGGGCCGGCATATCCTCCTCCTCGACGTACCCCAACTGCTCGATCCTGTCTCGGATATTCAGCTTGTCGATCATCTCGTGCACGGACCGGTCCTTCCATGACTTCGACCCGGTCAGAACGAGCCTGTGCGGCACCTTGCCCTGGATCTCGGCAAACGCATGCAGCAGCCTCGTGATGTTCTTTCGAGGCGACAGAGAGCCGGTGTACAGCACGAAGCGCACCGGCAGATGGTACTTCTCCCGCATCTTCGCCAGACGAGCGGGATCGTCAACGCGCCGATAGGACGGATCGGCCGCCTCGTAGGTGACGGTGACTGTGGCAGGATCGCAGCCCGTGTAGCGGACAATGTCGCGCTTCGTGTTCTCGCTGACGGCGAATACCCCTGCGGCCTTCCGAACGGACCGCGGAATGAGCGCCCGCATGTAGAGCGTGTCCGCCAGAGGATACGCATTCAATTCCGGCAGAAAGTAGGCCAGGTCGTGGATGACCACGTAACTGGCGCAGTTCGTGAAGAATGGGACCACGTTCTTCGGGTAAATGGCGGCGTCGATCTTCAGCTTGCGCAGCATTCGCGGGAACAGGACAAAATCCCACCACATCTTGCGGCCGCTCGCCATCACGATTTCCGGGCAGTGGGGCGCCAGCCCACAGAACTGCCTGCGGCTGTAGAAGAAGAACAGCTCGTCGTCGCCCCGGCATTCGGCCAGGGCCGGAATGAGGGACTGGATGAACTGGCGGGCACCGCCGGAAGAGACGCTCAGACCCCGTGCGGAGAATGCGATCCTCATGTTTTGCCCCCCGCCAGTTTCCTGTAGAGATCCATGTATTGATCGGCCGTCGCACGCCAACTGAATCGCTCCGCTCTCTTTCGAGCCGCAACGGACATGGATTTCAAAGCCGCCCGGCTGCGAGCCAGTTTCTCAATCGCGGCGGCGAGTGCAGCGGGCCGCGGATCATCGACGACCACGCCGTTCTCCGCAATGAGCTCGTCGACGCCTTCGCAGCGGGTGGTGACGATGGGCAGGCCGCTGGCCATCGCTTCGAGCATGGCGTTGCTCATCCCCTCCTGCATGCTCGCGCTGACGAAAACATCGTGCCCGCGATAGACCTCCGGCATTTGTTCCGATTCCACTCTGCCGAGGAATTGCACGGCGGCGCCGAGACCTCTCTGCGTCACGGCCCGCTCCAGATCGCCCTTCAATGCGCCGCCACCGGCGATTGTGAGCCGGACGTTGCAGCCCTGCCGGCGGAGAAGATCGACCGTGTCCACGAGCAGATGGAGGCGTTTGGTCATGGACAGTCTGCCCACGGTCAGCAGCCGCAGCGGCGAGGGACCGGCGTCGCCCGGGCCTGGATCCGCAGGAGCGAAACGCTCCAGATCGACGCCGTTCGGGATCACTTCAATCTGGGCCGACGGCAGGAACTTTAGCGCCCGGCCCTTCAATCCCTCGCTGCACGCCACGAGCGCCGCCGCCCCCCGCCAGATCGGTCTGAACACAAGCGGCGCCAACAGCTTGTATTCAAGCTTCAGTCTCGCATTCTCCCCCGGCACGTCGGAGCCGCGCAACGAGATGATGTACGGCAGTGTCCTGGCCGTACGATAACAGAGCCAGCCCGTGGGAAAACCGAAGAACGCATGGACCAGATCGTAGCTCTCCTGTCGCACAAATCTGCGATAGCATGACTGCGCCTTGATGAGCCATTCGATCACTTCGCTCCTGCGCCAGAAATGCAGATCCTTCTTGTGCACGCCCATCCTGTAGATCAGGACATTGGATGCAAATTGCCCGACGCTGAAGCCGGGGCGGGGAGCGGAGGTCAATACCTCCACCTCCAAGTCGCGCCTGTTCGCATACTGATGCAGCAGGGCCAGATGGGCCTGGCCGCCCCCGCCGCCAATCGGGGGAAACTCATAGTTGAGCATCAGTATCTTCATCTCTTTCGGGCGATCACGTAAAGGTTCGTCTGCAGGGCCAAAGGCAGCTTTCGCAAATCGATCCGCCCGAGCAGCGGCGCCACAGCACCGAATTTCTTCAGCTTCGCACGCATGTACTCATTCATCGGATTCATCTTCACGAAGCGGACCTCGAATCCATGCTTCGCCAGGCGACGCCTCAATTGTCCCGGCGCGTGCAGGGAAGGGTGCGCCCGCCGCCACTTCAGGGACCACAGTGTGATGGTCTCAAAGATCGCGTCGGTGTACTTGTTCGGCGTCTGGAACAGGTAGTGGCCGCCGGGCTTGAGGACACGGTGCACCTCGCTGACGTGCAGATCGACACGGGCGATATGCTCGAACAGATCGAAGCTGAGCACGACGTCAAACGAGGCATCCCCACACGCCAGCCCTTCCGCCGGCTGCACCTCCAGCCGAATATCGCCATATTTGCGGCGGCCGTACTCGATGGCCACCTGGGAGATGTCCGTGCCCTGAATGTCGTAGCCCTGTGCGGCCAGCTCGTGTACGACCGTGCCGATCCCGCAGCCGATCTCCAGGATCCGGTCGCCCCGCTCGAGCAGGCCCGTCTG
>Ga0315274_10015297_pt1 | contig 10872 bp, 11 predicted proteins | sample YL17G02_20_MG_FD_203700 | JGI IMG/M metagenome (GOLD analysis project Ga0315274, IMG submission 203700) | Sediment microbial communities from Yellowstone Lake, YNP, Wyoming, USA - YL17G02_20 | ecosystem: Environmental > Aquatic > Freshwater > Lake > Sediment | place: USA: Wyoming | collected...
CGGACCCAACCACGGCGTTTTTCTCGCCGAAATCCTTAAGCATTTGGGCAAGGAATTGCTCGCGTTGCTCGCGCGTATTTGATTGGTCCAGCAGATAGCTAATTGCTTCTTTTGCCACCTCAAGGTCACTGTACTCGTCCAGGTAGTTTTCAAGCCAGCGGTACACCTGCGGCGAATAATTCGGGCCTAAATGTCGGCAGGCAAGCTTGATTAGTAAGGGCTGGACATAGTTGGCGGCGCTATCCAAATTCCGGGCGGCGGTCAAGAACACTATCGCCTGCTGGGCTTGTGGACCGGTAATATTTTTGGAATCAGCCAGCTCAGAGGCGATCTCGTAGAATTCCTGGGCGACGGACGGCGACAAAAGAGGTGCGATCTTCACTGTTGCGTCGGCAGAAACGGCTGGACTAATAAGCGTTTCTGAGGCAAATCCTTGAGCCGGTCCCGCCAAAGAACAGAGAAAAAACGCCAGAAGCATTAAAAGAGGCCTTCTGTTGAGCATTTGTATCTCCATAATTAGACCCGCAAAACCGTGCACTAACTTATTTCGGGTAATTATTCTGTACGCTTTAGCCATATATGGCAACTAAGGTAAGGTATTTTCGGGCCTTTAGCTAACTATTTTTACCCAGCCGGTGCTGTCCGCACGAGGCGTTTTTTGCCCGTGGGACGCGCCCAAAACAGCGATTAATATCAGACCAAGAACTGCCCATACAAGAGTTGATAGAATCCGGCGAAAACAGCTCCAGCGGTTTTTATGGCAATCATATTCTGATAAACCAACAGAATCTGCAAAAATGAGCAAAATGAGAAAGCTGCGCATTTTAGATATACTATGTTTCTTGTTGCCAGTTTTGTGATTCTGCTTTTTTGCCGCTCTTCAGCAGGGAAAGCATCTCGATACGTAGGAATTTGGCAGCTAGCAGATACACTGCGGCTGATGTGGGGACAACCGTCACCAGCCTCAGAATGTCAAATGATCTGACGTGTGGTAGACTTCTGGTCAGGATCATAATCGTCGCTGCGGCCAGCGACATAAGGCCTGTCGCGGCAAGCGTTTTCATCAAGGTCACGGATAATCCATCTAAGATTGTATGCTCCAGTTTCCTGCCAAGCACGGTAATAAGGATTACGACCTGCAGATATGAGCACACCGCCGTGGAACAAGCCAGTCCGGCACATCCCATGAACCAGATAAGGGTTAGATTCAGCACAGCGTTGACAAATACCGCTGCCAGCGCGCTTTGCATCGGAACTTTTGAGTCCTGTATAGAGTAGAATGCCCTGGCAAGGATTTGCTGGGCAAAGTACCCGCACAGTCCTAATGCGTAAAAGATAAGAGTCTTCACCACCATATTTGTGTCCTGGGGCGTGAACTTGCCGTGTTCAAATGCAGCAGAGATAAGCGGCTTGGCTATTATTATCAGCCCAACAGTCGCCGGAAGCGCAACAAAAATAGTCGCGGATATGGCTTTGGAAATGGTTGTCCGCAGCGCCGCAAAGTCTTTTCTTGCCGCATCGTCGCTCATTACCGGAAAGATTGCCGTTGCCAAGGATATGCCCAGGACTCCTAACGGAAGCTGGTAAAGCCTTTGTGCATAATATAGATGTGAGACCGAGCCCCGCCACATCGGATATTGAATTTGAGCGCCGAGGAGCTGAAAGAAAGCCCCTTTTTCTTCCGAGCCGGAGAACCACCATGCGATAAGGTCGTCAGCCAGGGTATTGATTTGTGTCGCGGTCAGGCCCAATATCATCGGTCCCATCAAAAAAAGTATTTTTTTGAAGGACTCGGAGTGCACCTGCCAAGCCGGCCTGATTGAAACGCCCGACCAGCGAAGCGCCGGGACCTGTATGGCTACCTGCGTGACACCGGCTACAAGAACGGCAACAGCCACCAAAAACAACTGCTGTCTGACCTTGACGTTAAGCCACCATCCGCTGCACAGAATCGCCCCGATAATGAGGATATTCAGCACAATTGGTGCTGCCGCCGGCGCGGCAAAATGCCTGTGGACGTTCAGAATGCCCGCCAGTACCGCCGCCACACACACGAATATCATATAGGGCAGCATTACCGAGCTTAGCGACATTATAAGTCGGCTTTCAGTTGTGCGGGCTAAGAACCTGTAATAAAGCCAGATGCCTGCCTCACCTGCCAGCACCAGAGCCGCCAGGATCACAAACAGAACCGTCAGAACCGTATTGATCAGCTTAGCGGCTTCCTCGCGGTCTTTGTAAAGCGCTTCACTATAAACCGGGATGAGCGAGGCCGATGCCGCTCCTTCGCCGAAGAGCCTTCTGCTCAGGTTGGGAATCCTAAATGCAACAATCCAGGCGTCGAGCAGCTGATCGGCGCCGAAGAAGTGGCTATATGCCATGTCCCGGATGAATCCGAGCACTCTGCTGGCAGCCGTCAGTGAGGCGATCTGTCTAAAGCCTTTTATCATTTCTGGTTTATCGTATCGGCAAAGGCCCGGCAGTTTCAGTAGAGATTTACCGTTTGGGCGCGACACTGAAAGGTCTGCACCGCCCGACGTTATTCAGCAGCCCCACGCAGACGATACTAACCAGCAGGCTCGAGCCCCCGTAGCTGACAAGCGGCAAGGTCAGTCCCGTGATGGGCATCAAACCCATAGTCATGCTCACGTTGACCAGAACCTCGACTGCAAACATTGCGACAATGCCCACAGCCAGCAGTCTGCCGAAGGGGTCGGTATTATTCGCGGCGATCTCCAGCCCACAGCCGACAATAAGTGCATAGAGCCCCAGCACGAAGAGGCACCCCAGAAAGCCCCATTGATGGGCAATCATGGCAAATATGAAGTCGTTGTCCCGGTCCGGCAGGAAATCGTATTTGACAAACAGCCCTTTGCGAAAGCCGTAGCCTTTCACGCCGCCCGAAGCGACCGCAAACTTGGAGCGAATCAACTGATAACCCTCATCTCTCATCCATTGTTTTGTGCTGAATCTGCCGCCCACAAGAATCCTGCCCAAGGTCGGGTGCCGCTCGGCTTTTTCACGAATCCAGGCGCTCTGCAGAATCACACTGCTTATCCTGGTTTGTTGATAGGGCTTCATTTTCGACCATAATAGTGGGCTCAGCAGCAGCGCCGCCAGGACTACCATCAGCAAATGTTTGACTTTTGCTCCTGCTACAAACAGCATGGTCAGCAGTACCGGCATCATTAGCATCACAGTGCCCAGATCCGGCTCAACCAGGATCAGAACCATCGGCAGAAGTGTCAGGATGAAAGGGCCTAATAGGGCGGTGAAATTGCGGTAGTTGCTGCGATATCGTAGATACCAGGCAAGGGCCAGAATGTAGGCCAGCTTGCAGAACTCCGAGGGCTGAATCCAGGGCAGCCTCGGATGCAGCACAATCCAGCGGTGGGCGTTGTGGCTCTCAGGAGCAAAAGGCAGCTTCAACACGTACCGGCTCACCACCAGCAGTGCCAGCAAGACTAAAATACCGGCGTATATCCAATAACTAATAGTGCCAAGCTTTCGGTAGTTGACCAGGTTAGCAGCTACGAAGCCCATAAGTGCAATCACAGCGAAAATGAGCTGCTTTTTCCAGAGATTGGCGACCTTTTCCATTTCGACGGCCGGACTGGGCTCTGCGGGATTGCCCACCGAGTAGATAGTGGCGATTCCGACCGCCGCCAGGGCCAGAGCGGTCAGTAGAAGGCACAGCCTGACGGATGTGAGCCGTCCTTTCAGAAAGTTGTACATAACAGCAAAAATAACACAGTGCGGCTAAAATTGAACATGCGAACTGTTAAATCCGTAAAAAATCTTTTCACAGCGGAAAGCTGGTTTTGTAGCTCGGCAGCACCTGCGGACAGGCGAGCAGCACTTCGGTTTATCTAAGAGCCGCATTCAGCTAAACTTACGGCAAGGGCACACGCCCATCAGCTCGTTCATCGCCCACGGTAAGGCTATGCTGAGGAGCCGGGTTTTCGCCGACTCCGCAAGGGCCTGCCGGACAGCGGTTCAGCTAAGTAGCGGAGTGTACTACAATTCTGGCATCGCGGCTTGGTTTTTTCGTCTCGGCAGCCGATTTTTCCAAGTTTTTCGCGCATTTTTGCTTGATTTATCCGGCGTTTTGTGGTAACTTTGTAATTGATCTTTACCAGTTTGAACCTGTGCGCAGCGCCTTTTCGGCACTTATTCGCGCCGATGGGCGGAGGAAGAGGAACGGCATTTAAGGTCCGAAATTTTTGTGGTTTTTTTTGCTTTTTGTCTTGATTTGCGCAGAGGTTTGTGATAATTTACATTTAGTCTTCACCAGGTTAATACCTGTGCTTGTAGTTGTGTTACGTATTTTCGCCAGTCGGCGGGAAAGGAGGAGACGAAGGAACAGGAGTTCATCCGGCTTTTCCTGCGGCCCAGGTCGCTGTTTTTACGCATTTCTTGAACCAGCGATTTTATCGGCAGGATAAGAAGTGTTATCACTTCGAGAACCAAGATAGTGCAGAGTGTTTGACTCTGCGAAGAAGAAAAGAAAGGAAGGTAGTGGTATGAGAAAGATTTTATTGACCTTGGCAGTACTTATGCTTGCCACCCCGGCGCTGGCGGCTGTGAGGATCATCGTCACAGACGAAGGTAACCTGATAGCTGCCATCAAGTATCAGACGGACGGGGAGAAGGTCAGGGCCTTTGCTCTGGATGTCTCTGTCAGTGCGGGCACGATCGATGCCATCTCCGATTACAAAAAAGGGGAAAGTGTTCCGGGCAACATAGGCTATGGCATTTTCCCTGCCAACTTTGCTGCGCACATTACGGTCGTTCCTGCTACTGGCGACGTCCAGACATGGGATGTAAATGGCTATACCCCCGTCGCTCCTGCTACTGACCCGGGTGCCGCGGGTGCTCTTGGCAGCAAGGCTATCACCATCGAGATGGGTGCACTATATTCTCCGCCTGAGGATAACTCTCCAAATGCTCCGCCCAACAGCGGAACGCTTTGCAAGATCAAAGTCAGCGGAGATACCACTGTAACCGTTAAAGAGAACGCCACTCGTGGTGGTGTAGTGCTTACAGACCCGGCTGTCGCTCCAACAGTGAATCTGACAGGGGCGACTGCTGTCGCTGTGAAGGCTGTCGTGGCCTGCTTCCCCACCGCAAATTCAGCGTATAATGACTGGGTTCTTCTGGGTCAGCCTGATTGCTGGTGCGCAAAGACGAAAGGCAGCGGGTATCAGTGCGATGGTGACGCCGACGGCATAGATTCTGGCGGCATCAACAAGTTCCGCGTTTTCACCGGTGACCTAACCATTCTGGTAGATAACTGGAAGAAGAAGGCCGGTGATGCGACTCTTAATCCCTGTGCAGACTTCGACCACAAGGATTCGGGCGGCATCAACAAGTTCCGCGTATTTACCACTGACTTAACCATTCTGGTAAATAACTGGAGAAAGAAAGACGCGGCTCTTGCCGGCGATTGCCCGAGGTAAGCAAGCATTTGTTTTGGCGAAAGTTGTAACGACTTAGTTTGTGAAACGGAATAAAAATGAATGGAGGAGTTGTAAAAAGTTCTTTTGGAAGGAGTAAGATGATGAATAAGTTAGTAGCTTTAGTGCTGGTTCTTGGTTTATGCTCACTGGCGAACGCAGCTTTGACGATAGGTGTAAATCCGGCGATGGATACCGTCTCTATTAGTGGCGACGGTGCAACGATGAATGTGGCTGCCTATCTGCTTGTAGAGGGACCAGGCGCAATCGCCGGCGGAACGTTGGTTTATGCCGGTAGTCTGTCGGCATACCAGGATCTGGAAGCTGTTGCTGCCGACCTGGGCGTAACCCCGGCTGAGGGATTGGCCTTGGTTAAAGACCTTACAGGTAAAACGGTTGTGGATCTGAGCTTCGCAACCATTGCCGACACCGCTGCTCCCCCACTGTCTACTGCGGGCATACTGGTAAGCGGCATTAGGTTGACAGGGACAGGTGAGGTTACGCTGAGTCTTGTTTCTGATGACTTTGCCACGACCTACGACACAAAGAGTGTTCCCATTCCTGAGCCGTTGACCATTGTTCTGCTTGGCCTGGGAGGTTTGCTGCTGCGTCGCCGCAGTTAATCTGAAACGAACCAGAGATTAGTGATGAAGCGGGACGGGCCTTAGAGAGTCTGTCCCGCTTTTTTTATTGCCATTTTTCCCCTGCCGACTAAAATGGTATTTTGCTTCTTCGAGGCTCGAACAAAATGAGAGATACTTTGCAATTGTCATTACTATTCATTCTGTTAGACGTTCTCAATCAGAAAATGTGGGGCTGGCTATGATGAATACAAGGGCGAAAACCATTTTTTTGTCGGCTTGGCTTTTATGGGCTGCGGCGGGATGTCACGAGCCTTCAAGGGGACGCCCCATTCCTAAACCACTGCCGGCAGACATTGCCGGGGCCTGGAAGGCCCAAGGTAGTTCCTGGAAGATAGTTTTGAATGCCGACGGGACTGTGTCTTCGGCGGTTGTTCCCATGGGCGAAATTGAAATTAAGCCCAACCAGACGGCGAAAGTCGAAATGAAAGATGGGAGCTATAGCGCCTTCAAAGCCGGAGATTGTGCGGTTCAGTATACGCCGGCCACCAGAGAGCTATTTGTCAGTGTCCAGATCAAGAAGATTCACATTGTGTTTGGGGATAATGTGATTGACGGCAGCAGCACCGACAGATTTGTGGGCCCCGTTTCCGAAGACGGAAAAGTATGGGAGGCTGATTGGATAACCGTTTTTAACTACGGCCCGCGTTTTCCTCAGGACCCGAATGATGTATTTGCTGAGCCGCTGATCTTTGAGAAGGTCAAAGACTGAGTCATAGAGTCTCGGCCATTCAATAATCGTAGTAACGGGTTCCATCGTCATCGACGCCGGGCCAGTCGAGTCTTATGGTCTCTGTCGCCGCCTGATAGATCCACCCGGAATTGCCGGTCGCCTCGGCTGGAAATGCTTCGCTATTTCCAATCATCCTGATGGTGTCCAGTTTATTGAAAGGATTCTGGGGCACCTTTACAAAATAGTGGCTGTCGAGTGTGGTTTGTCTGCGGAAGTAGTCGCTGCTTGGAGCGGCGGTCGGATCATTATCTTTGTAGCCCGGGGCAACGCCGGTATGTTTGGCAGCGTATAGCTCGATCGCGCTTCGTAGTATGCGTAGGTTATCTTTGGCCGCAACTTCTTTGGCCCGCGTCGCGTGCGACTGGAATTGAGGCATGACGATTGCAGCCAGGATTCCCAGCACCGCGACCACGATTATCAGCTCGACAATAGAGAATGCTTGCCCCGTACCAATCGTCACGCGCGAAGGATGCACCTTTGCGGCCCGCCAATGGCGAGTCGGATAGGCGTCTAATTGATTCGGGGCTTGTTTCATTTGTTCGTATCGTTCCGCTTGCGAGGGCCCCCGCTTCGCGGCAAGCCCAAAGACGTATTGTTGGCACTATGACCGCTTTCGTCTTATCGACCGCTGCGGTCAGCCACTTGACCGGTGAAATAGCAGTTAGACCGAGAAATTGCTGGCAACAGCGGGAAAAAATGAGGCCCGGAGCACCCGAGCAGATTCCTTGTGCGTATATGGGAAAGCGGTCTTGACAGAAAGGCTGATAATTGTATAGACTTAGCAATAACGAAGACGTGAATCTTTGCGGGCGTAATTCAGTGGCAGAATGTCAGCTTCCCAAGCTGGACGTCGTGGGTTCGAGTCCCATCGCCCGCTTTTTACTTATCCAGCCTTCGCAGCCGCTTCGGCGGAGTCGGCTTCATCGACAAGATCGACCACGCAGCGGAAGCCTATCGTTGCGCAGCGGTCAAGTCCGGGCCACATCAAAATAAATTTTGCCGCAAAGTTGCAGGGTTGTGGACCGCCATCCGCTCCCCCCGCTCTTGTCTTTGCCAAGAAGACGCGGGTGTCGCGGCTCTGATCGCAGGATTCATCCGTTTCAGGAATTGCTCGAAAAACAGGTAAATCTGCTCGTTTGACTCGAGAGTTGGCGTGTGCCCTTTCCGGTTGGTCATCGCAACCCTGTTGGAAAAGCCCAACAGCGTATTGACGGCGATTGTGTGATTAAGGGCTTTCCATCGCTCCGGCGGGTCTTCCGAGCCGCCAGAGACCAGGAACGGCCTGGGGGCCATCAAGGCATGCAATTCGTGCAGATCATGTCCCTGCTCAAGCAGGCTCTTGTATGGGCCTGTTCGAGGATTACTCTCGCTGGGGACCCCGGCGCGCCGGGGCTGTTTGTCAGGCCTGCCCTGAGCCAAGCCGAAGGGCTCATATCCCAGATACCATGGCTCCCAGTAGTTCACGTTTGGCCGGGTCTCATCAAAGACAATGCCGGGGTCTGACCAGACGGCGCAGGCGAACTTTTCATATAGACAAGATGCGAACATTGCCCATTTGCCGCCGTAGGAATGGCCCACGATCCCGATGCGGGCAGGGTCAACTTCAGGCCTGTTTGCCAGGCAGTTGCAGCAGTTGGCGGCCACGTAGGCAAGGGCAGAAAGCGGCTGAAGCTGAGGCTGGTTTTCGCCCGAATCGTACAGGGGCTTATATGGAGGTCGCAGGCTGCAAAAGTCCGGCGTTCCGATCGACAGAGTGACGAACCCACGCCTGGTCAATTGCAAACCGAAGTCCGTCAGCTCCTTGCCCAGGCCCGCTCCGGTCTCGGCGTCATAGTAGACCACCAGTACCGCGGGAAACGGCCCTTCGCCGTCCGGAACAAGCAGATAGCCCATTACTGTTTGCTGGTTCGGCGCTATCTCGATTGAAAGGCGATGCTGCGTGAAGCTCTCTCGCTGCTCCTTCGCCAGATATTCTATTTTCGGTTTGTCGATTAACGGAGGCCAAGACCCGATGAGTGTATGCCAGGTTTCCAGTATCTCTGCCCTACGTTTTTGCCAGTCCGCCGGCGTCTTAACGGTTGTGCCATCATTGAATTTTAACACCGGCTTATAGTCACCGTAGTCGCCGGCAAATGCAGGCGGAGGTTTGAAGAATGGTGCTATTTTCCCGGGCGGCTCTGCGATGTTACTATCTTGAGCTCTGCGCGGTTGACTGCACAAGCCCGCATGATGCGATACCAGCAGCATCAGGACGACAGCAGGCACAAATGTCTTCATTCTTATGGCCATTGCCGGAGACTTTCTTATCAAAAGCAACAAGCACTATTGGCAATTGAAAATTGTAAATTGAAGATTGGAAGTTGGCAATGGTCATCGGGCGGGCTGGGCAGGTCTCGGCGCCTCGTAATACCGCGCCATCGAGTCGCATAGCTGCTGCAGGACTTTTCGCCCGTCAGGATTTGCTTCTAATCCGACAAACTGCAGGCCCAGATGAATCGTTTTTTCATCCGCGCTCGGTAAGACCTCTCTGACCTTAGCATCGAGCATTATGGTCTGGTCAATCGGAGTCTCAGTCAACACCAGCCTGACAAATTGGTTCTGCTCGAATTCCGGTCTTTCTACAACATTGACGGCAATTTTTGCCCCTGCTTGCGAAATGTCGAGAAGTTTTCCCCGCCAGTACCGTTCGGGAAGTCCCTTGTTATCGTTATTTTCGAGGCCCTTATACCAGATTAAAGCCTTCACCTCCAGTTTGCTGACGTCAAGGCGAAAGTAGCTTCTTCTTTCAACGTGTTCGCTGTTTTCGGCGTCGTGGAGTTTTATAGTCCCGCCTTGTTCGCCGGATTGTGACGCCTCCAGGACGACCGCTCCTTCTTCAACGTCCTGGAATATTCTGTCAAAACCGATGGCCTCGAATATCTCTCTTGTAATGGGAGCGACCTTGCAGAAAGCCAGACGACGGCCCAGGCACGTCAGAGTCTTATGTAGTTTGGTCAGCTGGCAAAGAGTCAGGCACGTGACTCGTCCTACTCTGGAGAAATCCAGTATTATGTCGGAATCGGGCTTCTCATAAGCGGTGTCTATCACGGTTTCTAATTCGTTACTGGTGTGTGGTTCGCCCGGTAACTGAACGATAACAATGTCTTTAGACCAAGTTTGCACACTCATTTACGAGCCTCCGTAGATGCCCACGGGTAATGCTGAAGCTTTTGACTTATCAGTTATTATCGGTCAGATCGCGGTGTGACTTCAGTACTTTTGCCCGCCGCCCCCTTCTTGCTCCCCGCTTACGCGGGGACAAGTTTACCCCTGCGAAAACAGGGGCAAGAAAACAGGGGGGTTGATTGACTTGCGGTGCAATATCGTTATACTATGTTTTGAACATTCGAATTTGTTTCGGATTTCGAGTTTAGAATTTCGGATTTGAATGTCCGCCCCCATCGTCTAGTGGCTTAGGATACCGGGTTCTCATCCCGGCGACAGGGGTTCGACTCCCCTTGGGGGTATTTTTTATTGACTATTGACTATTTCGGATGCGGGTTTTGGTGAACGATGAAGCGGGTAAATCCGTGTTGGGTGACACTGACGAGCGGTTCATGCGGCTGGCGCTCGATCAGGCTAAGATCGCGGAGGAAAATGGCGATGTGCCGATTGGGGCGGTCATCGTTCATCAAAACCAGATAATCGGCAAAGCATACAACCAGAGAGAACAGCTAAAAGACCCTACCGCGCACGCGGAAATAATTGCCCTGACCCAGGCGGCAGCGGCGCTTCAAAGCTGGCGTTTGACCGGCTGTACAATGTATGTCACTTTAGAGCCCTGCCCGATGTGTGCCGGTGCGCTGGTGCTGGCGCGAATCGACCGGCTGGTCTACGGCTGCGATGACCCAAAGACAGGCGCGTGCAAAAGCCTGTATAACATCGTACAAGATGAAAGACTCAACCACCGCCTTGAAGTTACAACCGGCGTTTTGGCCGATGATTGCAGTCGGCTCTTGCAGGATTTTTTCCAGCAGAAAAGACCCAGCAAATAGCGCTCGCA
>Ga0315274_10015298_pt1 | contig 10872 bp, 3 predicted proteins | sample YL17G02_20_MG_FD_203700 | JGI IMG/M metagenome (GOLD analysis project Ga0315274, IMG submission 203700) | Sediment microbial communities from Yellowstone Lake, YNP, Wyoming, USA - YL17G02_20 | ecosystem: Environmental > Aquatic > Freshwater > Lake > Sediment | place: USA: Wyoming | collected...
GGGAAGCGAGCTCCCAGAGTGGTGAGCAGATGAGTTTGATTCGGGATATTAGGCCGGGTGTGCAGTGGGTTGGAGCCATCGACTGGGATAGGAGGCTTTTTGACGCCCTTATCCCCCTACCGAGAGGGACCAGCTACAACTCCTACCTGGTCAGAGGCAGCGAGAGGACTGCTCTGATCGATGGCGTGGATGCCACGATGTCAGACGTCTTGATCGACAACCTCGCAGCAGCTGGCATTGAGAAGCTGGATTACATAGTCTCACAGCATGCCGAGCAGGACCATTCCGGGGCAATAAAAAAGCTGGTTGAGCTTTATCCACAGGCAAAGGTCCTGGCCTCTGGCAAATGTCTGGAGCTGCTTACGAAGTTCGATCTCGTCCGGAAGGAAAGGATGCAGGAGGTAAAGGATAAGGAAAGGATATCCCTTGGCAATAAGACCTTAGAGTTCATCTCTGCCCCATGGGTGCACTGGCCCGATACCATCTTGACCTACCTGCCGGAGGACAGAATCCTCTTCACCTGCGACTTCCTTGGGTCTCACCTGGCCACAAGCGATCTCTACGCCCTCGACGAGGCCCTGGTATACGAGTCGGCCAAGAGATACTATGCCGAGATCATGATGCCTTTCCGGCAGAACATATTGAGGCACCTGGAAAGGATAAAGGGCCTCAGCATCGATATCATCGCTCCCAGCCACGGACCCCTGCATCGCAGGCCGGAGTTCATCCTGAACGCCTACGGCGACTGGGCCTCAGACGGCGTCAAGAATGAGGTGGTTCTCCCATACGTTTCCATGCACGGCTCCACCAGAGTCATGGCGGACTACCTTACGGAGGCGCTGATGGCCAGAGGCATTGCCGTAAAGCGCTTCGATCTGACTGACTATGACGTTGGGGAGCTGGCCGAGGCCCTGGTGGATGCTGCCACGGTGGTCATCGGATCTCCTACCATCTTAGCAGGTGCTCATCCTCAGGCGCTCTTTGCTGCGATCTTGGCCAACGCCCTGCGTCCCAAGACCCGCTTTGCATCTCTCATTGGCTCTTATGGATGGGCCGGCAGGATGGCAGAGCAGATAACGGCCGCATTACCCAACTTAAAGGTCAGGCTGCTTGATCCCGTGCTGGCCAAAGGTTATCCGAGAGATGAGGATCTTCGGGCCCTGGACAGGCTGGCGGAGGAGATACTGGCCAAGCACAGAGAGCTAGGGATGGCCTAAAGATAGTCCTCCATGGAGATCCAGATCCTCTACGCACCTGTGCTTCTGGGCACCGGCGCATTGGTCGGCTTTGCCTGCGGCCTGCTGGGATTGGGAGGAGGCTTCCTGATGGTACCTGTGCAGATCTGGGCCTTGACATCTTCAGGAATCGATCCGACCATAGCGGTGAGGGTTGCCTTCGGCACCTCCTTGGCAGTAGTTCTTCCTACAGCTCTCTGCGGATGCCGGGGCCACAGCTGCCGGGGCGCTGTGCTGTGGAGGCCGGGAATGGCCATGGGGCTCTCCGGCCTGGGGGGAGCCTTTCTGGGAGGCACAATTGCAGCCCATGCCCCTGGGGAGCTGCTGCAGAAGATCTTCGGCCTGGTGGTGCTTGCCGGAGCCCTGAGGCTGCTGCTCTATAAAGGGCCGGAAGCTTCCAGGGAGCCGGAGATGGGCCTTTTCAGGTGCATCTTCCTGGGGTTAGGGGCAGGGATCGTCGCCGGGCTGAGCGGGATTGGAGGTGCAGTTGTCCTCGTTCCTGCTATGGTCGTCGGCTTGCGCTTCAGCATGCAGCAGGCGGCAGGAACCTCCTCCTTGGCCATCGCCATGAACGCCGTAGGCGGAGTTCTCTCCTATGTCTACAACGGCCTGGGCGTGCCGGGTCTTCCAGATCATTCAGTGGGCTACGTCAACCTCCTGCAGCTAGCGCTCCTGGCGGGCACAAGCGTGCCCCTTGCCTGGCTGGGAGTCGGCTTTTCTCACCGCCTCCCTGATCGGCAGCTGAGGTTGGCCTTTATCTTCCTGATGGTCTATGTGGGAGTGAAGATGCTCTAGCCTCTGGGCTTGGCTGAACCTGCCGCTCTAGTGTCCTTTCAGTAAAAGATGGGTTGAGTGGATTTCGAATATCGTATGATCAGCGATCTTAGAAGAGCACTTCGGTTATTATTTTCGATACACATATTCATTAGGTCCAGGTTCCCCTCCTTCTGTTTTGTCTCATTTCCCCCTCCCCAAAACGTCCTCTTGTCTTCTGCGACCGGCTTTGAGCCCATCACCATCGCTGCGATAATCACAATCGCTAAATAGAACAGGAAGCTCTGCCTTTTGAGATGGAGCCTGCGGCAAATCGGAGACAAAGGGAGCGAGAGCTTCTGGAGCTATATCTTCCCATCAAGCCGACGATAGAAAGCCGTCTGGCGGAGTTCAGGCAGATGGAAGAGAAGGGCAGCGAGGAAGATCTCTTCCGGGAGCTGGTCTTCTGCCTGCTCACCCCTCAGTCCAGAGCCAGGCTGTGCTGGTCTTCAGTAGAGCGCCTGACCGAGAGATGCCTGCTTGCAGCAGGCGAGCCGGACCCGATCAGGGAGGAGCTGAAGGGGGTGAGGTTCAGCAAGAGAAAGGCTGAGTACATCTGCCAGGCCAGAAGGACGTTTCAATCCCCGCCTCTCAAGTCCCGCTTGAAAGATTTCGAATCCGCCTTCCAGGCCCGGGAGTGGTTGGTGCATAATGTATTGGGCCTGGGGTACAAGGAGGCCAGCCATTTCCTCCGAAATATAGGCCGGGGAGGGGATCTGGCCATACTGGACAGGCACATCCTCAAGAACCTCCAGCTCATGGGAGTGATCGAAAACGTTCCGGCATCCCTCTCCAGGAAGACGTACCTGGAGATTGAGGAGAGGATGAGGGAGTTCTCTTGCAGGATTGGAATTCCCATGGACCATCTGGACCTGCTGCTGTGGTACAAGGAGGCGGGGGAGGTCTTTAAGTAAGGCTGCTCGCTGTTTCGTATGTGCGGGCAGGAAGAGCTCTCGGGCCGTTGTACCATTATTCCTTCGGGATAATCGGCATGCATCGGCTCACCAAGAAGGCATAAAGGCTGCAGACAAATGATCAACATCGGAGTTCTCCGATTGGGCCTTCGCATCCTGAATCAAGGCCAAGGGAGAGGCCGATGGCTATGACCAGCCCTGTGAATTGAAGTCATCTCAAGACTTTTTCTGGCTTTCTCTGCTCTTTCTGTAGAGATCGAATAAGAGATCATAAAGCCGTGCCGTCCAGCATCTCCCACCCTCCCGGAGGGGCGTCAATGATGATCGTTATATTTTCATCTCCAAAGGAGCGTATAGAGAACTCCTCAGTCAATGCCTGCTCGCCATCTATGAACACGTCCACATGCCAGTCACCAGGGAGAAACATCGCATCGCTGCCTAGAATATCCATTGAGGAGTGGATCTTCCTGGATGGGAAGTAGTCTTGGCCCGAACTCTTGGGATCTAATGTCTGCAGCCCGTAAACGTTGTAAAGGCTGCCGTCAGGAGAATACCAATACCAATCCACTTGATGGGACCCATAGACCGGCCCTATCTCAATCCAAGAGACCGCTAAGGCGTCTAAGGTTGAGAACTCCGCAGTCTCTGTGGCAGCATTGTTCTCGATCTCCCTGCTCATGCCGTGAGAGATCACCCTGGTGGTCTCCTTCTCCGGACCGGGCGCGGTAATATTTCTGTCGGTCCGGACGACCTCCTCTGACGCCCGCGGGTACCGGTCCAGGCTCAGTCCTCCAGGGATGCTATACGTGGAGTCGCAGATGCCATCTCCTTCTGAGTCAGTGCAATCCATATCGCTATAGTAGTTCCCGATGCTGCCGTTGTCCCACTGGTTCGGGCTCACCAGATCGGTGTCGAAGTCATATGCATCGTGCGCACGGTTGTCGCGGAGGCTGTTTTGGTACAAGACGTTGCTGAAGCTTCCCAGGTCGATGTAGATTCCATAATCGTTTCTGCGAGCGGAGTTGTTTGCAACCGTATTGTTGTTGGACATATCGCCCAGGTAGATGCCAAAGCCATTATCTTGGAAGCTGTTGTTCATCACTGTATTGTTGCTGGCGAAGTTAAAGTGGATTCCATAGCCCAGGTTGTCGGATACTTCGTTGTCTTTGACGGTATTTCCGTTGGACATGACCTCTATTCCCGCCTCGGCTGCGTTCGCTATCCTGAACCCCTCCAGAGTGATGCCATCCCTAGAAAGCGTGATGGCGCTGCCCTTTCCGCTGGCATCAATCAGGGGCAGGCCTGTGCCCTTCAGCATCAGCGGCTTGCTGATATTCACGTTCTCACGATAGGTTCCGGCCTGCACCTCCACTGTCGATCCGGGCGAGGCGGCGTCGACGGCATCCTGGATCCGGGTGTAGCCGCATCCTGCAGAGCAGACGGTCACATTGCGGGCCCTGGGCCCCACGACGGGCCCTGCTCCCTCCCTCACCAGAAATGACCATTCCAGAGAGCCTTCATTGCCCTGATTGTCCTTGGCCTTCACAGCCGCTCTATGCTCTCCTGCAGCCATAGGCTGATCTGGCGTGTACCAGACCTTGATGGGAAGGATGGTGGCCTCGGATGTGACGTCAAGTCCATCCACCTCCATCTTCACCGATGCCGTGTTCACGCCGGAGTCGGCATCTTTCAGGACGGCGCTGAAGAGAGGCCTTGCCTCTCCCACTGTTGCGCCATCTGGCGGCTGAGGATTGGCGATCTCCGGAGGTGTGGAGTCGGAGGAGACTGCAAACGACCACGACTTCTCGGCAGCGTTCCCTTGCCTGTCCTCTGCCTTTGCACGCACCTGGTGGCTGCCGGAGGATAGAGGCTCAGCTGGCGTGTACCATACGCGCGAGGGGATGACGGTGGCATTCGCAGTCACGTCCGCTCCATCCACAGAGATCCGGACAGTGCTCGCGTTTATGCCCGACCCCTCGTCACTCAGGTCGGCGCTGATCAGCGGGAGGTTGTAGGTAAGCGTTGAGCCCTCCGGAGGCTGGATGTTGCCGATTGCCGGCAGGCTGGAGTCAGGGCCGGTCACCGTAATTGTCCTGGAAGCTTCGTTGTTGGCGTAGTCGGATTCGTTGATGTCATGCAAGGGATCGACCACGACCTTGATGTTGTGCGCTCCGGCTTCAGCCTGCCAGAGGAAGCTCAAATTTTCCTGGGAGTACTCGGCCAGGTATAGGAATGCTTGAGTGTATATCAGACGATCGTTATCCAAGAACTGGACCTCGACGTCGCGCGCCCCCCTACTGCCCAGGTTGCGAACAATTGCCTCGATTGTAACGTTCTCTCCCTGGACCGGGCTTTGCGGATTGATCCTCAGGTCATGGGAGGTGACTGTAAGATCCGCCTGGCGGAGCATGGCGCCGCTTAGGTTCAGGACGGCATCATCTGCCTCCTCCTGGCTGGACGCGCAGACCGCTCTACGCATGCTCTTGAAGAGAATGTCGATCTTGTAGCCGTCCAGGGGAACGTAGTAGCCCCGGTTCATGCCGTCCACGTCCAGGGTCACTGTGTTCTCTGCTGCGCCCCTCTCAGCGTAGTTTAGCCACGCAGGATCCGCCCTGAAGACATAGTTGCCCCTGGGCACAGTGTCGTTGATGCTGCCTATGACATGACCATTAAGCCTGACGACGGTATTGAAGGGCTTGTACTCTGCGGGAGGCTCCCTGGCGAAGAAGAGCCTGACATATACGCCATCGATGTTGCTGGTCGAAAGTGACTGGCTTGTATCAGAAATTCTCGTATTATTAGCACTCTCTATGCTCTGTACTGCCAAGCGACCGGACGTTCTGGGTTCGAGAGGACTGAAGCTCGGCGAGTTTTGTGGGATGTTGCTGGGACCAGACATCCAGGGCTCCAGGGGAGCGAAGTTCGGCTTGTTTTTCATGATATAGCTTGGCGTCTCGAACTTATTCTTTAGCGGAGCGTGGTTGATGCAGCTCTTGACAGAGATGCTCTGGGTCTGCTTGAGCCCTGCCTTTGCTGCTTTATCCTGCTCGTCGAGCACGCGAATCATGTCGTCAATGTTGCTGAAAGCATTCAAGCCCCAGCTCAGATAAGTAAGACGTGCGCTTAGTTTCCCTTCCCGCAAAGGCTTCGTGTATTCTCTCTTTAGTATTTCCCATTGTTCCCCCCAGGTGGGTTGAAAATTTGGTCCGGGACGCCCAAATGGGGCCCGATGATCGATGCGTTCAAAGTACTCATACAATTTTACATGGTAGCTTTCAGAGTGAGTTATCTGGTTGAGGTTTCCGCGAACCTTCCAGAACTGCCATTCCTTAATGCTAGTTCGCGTAGCGCTGCCTTTCGTCACATCTAGAATTGGATCGATTACGAGATCCGTTCCTCCTGTCATGATGTTCTTCATATCCTTCCAGTTAGCGACGTTGTTTGCAAAATCGAACCATCCCACTAGTCCATTTGCGCCCGGCACAAAGCTGGCAAAGCATTTGAAAAACACCCCTTTCTTATCGTGTGGCGTAAGTGCCCCTTCCTTCCAGAAAATGTCCCAGGCCTCTCCGTCCCGGAGTGCACCGGGGTCTGTATATTCAATATATGCTGCACTTCCGGCAAGGCCGATGGCCAATACTGCAAGAAGGAATAAAGGATCATCCATCTTCACGCTGACATCGAGGCTTTCAACTCTCGTCCCATCCTCATAATACGCAGGAACGGATACGTCAACGAACAGCGGAGATAGCCGGCTGAGGTTGATTGGCTGTGACTCCTGGAAAAATATCCTTCCATTTTTGTCTTTTGCCTCGATCTTCAGTGTATCGGTCATATTTCTATCCGATACGATGGCATAGGTGAATATGTAGTTGGACTTGTTTTCATCTGGAAGGGCGCATAAAAGCCTTGCTGCCTTATGAGGATCGCTGGCAATCTGGCTATTCTCTACGGTCAGCTTTCCTACAGAGGAGGCATTGATTGGATAAGGCATTTCATAGGTGTAGTTGTTCTGGAAGAGAATATCGGCATCCTCTGCGTGGAAGGAGACTGTCCTGGCCGAAGATGTGGCCAGGCCTTCTGAGGACTGCGTAGCAATGTAGGCTGTATAATTTCCTGGATCGACATATCCCAGATCGAAGGTTATTTCATCGCCGCTGGCCTCTCCAATCACCTCGACATCGCAGTAGCCTGCCCTGTCGTCCAGATAAAGCAGCGGAGTAGCATCATCTGGAAGGCTGGCCTTCGAAGCTCGAATAACGAAGGGAGGGGCGCCGAGCGATATATTGCTGGAATCGGATTTGGTCAAATCGATAGTGCCGTTGGCATCGGACGCGCTCATCCAGATTATGCTCTTCGGCTCGATAGATCGGGATGAGTTCTGGCGAACGCTGAAGCTTCTTGTCTTTGTTGATGCCTCCAATCCCTCCACTGAGGCTACGTAGGAGTACTCTCCTAGCGGTCCGGATATTGTGAAGAGGGCATTGCCCCATTGATCTGTAGTAGAATTGCTGGTCGTCGAACTGCTGTCGTTGGTCAGCCTCAACACTGCTCTGGCGTTATAGGCAGGCTGGCCATTCTGCTCCACATTGACCTTGATTTTGGCAATAAAGGCCAACTGGCTTGACCCTGCTGAGTTGAACAGATACGAGTTCACAGCTTCGTCCAGAGGGTTGGTGTTGGGTATCCCGTCCTCATCATAATCCTGGGCAAATTTAATGCTCATATTGGGTTGCTGCCCCACAAATATGCTCTTGCCGGGCAGCACTGCGAACTGCACAGAGAGGTTGCGGCTGGCTCCAGCGGCCGAGGCTGTTATCGCGCCCTCCGCTCCTGCAAAGCCCTCATATAAAACGGGCTCGGCCACGAACTCCAGGCTCTGGCCGGTGCCAAGGTATGCGTGGTCCACTGAAGGGGAGAAGACCAGGAGGTCTGCCAGGTCTCTGCTGGCAGAGACGCTCAGGTCGGAGAGGGGATCGCCGCGGTTGGTGATGCGCAGCATCTTGGCCAGGGTATATGGATCGCTCTTCACCTCCTCAATTGAGTAGTCGATGACTGGGAAGTGCACCTTAAGGTTGACGACGGCTGAATCGGTTATCGGCTCTGCGCCCAGGTTGGTGAGGTTCAGCAGGATGCTGTACTCCTTAGAGAGGGCATCCTGGGCGTGGAAGACCAGCTCAATTGACCTCGCCTCCCCAGGAAGGAGAGCAATCCTCTGGTCCACAGATCCCTCACCCACGAAGTTCAAGGCCAGGTCCTGCGGCACGCCCGAGACCTGCATGAGTAGCTCATGGGGCTTTGTATCTGTGTTCTTGACATCTATGAAGACCGACTGGTTGTAGTCCCTCTCGATGCTGAAGTTGTAGGCCTTCCTGTCGAAGGATATGCCGTTGTCTATGAAGATTCGCCGCACATCGCTCTGCGAGGCCCCCCTGGGAGTCTCGCTTCGCACATAGTACTCGTAAAGGCTGTTGCGGGACAATCCCCCGACTTTGACGGCATGATCCTCTCCCGGAGCGCCGGAGATGGGCCTGAAATCTGCTGCCCCCTCAGACCTGACGAAGACCTCGCTGCTTGCGTTTACCGGGGTTTTCCAGGAGACCAAGACCTCTTCAGATCCAGTCCGGGCATTGTCCAGAGGAAGGAGGTCGGATAGCATAGGAGCTGAGGTAACGTTCAGAGAAGCTCTCGTCTCTTTTGAACCGCCCAAATTGCGGGAGAAGGCTCGCAGCAGGAGTGTGTTGTTGCCATCAGGGGCGTCATCGGGCACGGATACTTGCAGAGCGATTTGACTTTCCTCCCCTGCGGCAAGGTCCACGGACTCTGGAAGAGAGATCCAGCCTTTTGCCACCCCAGTGAGGTTGAGCTCTAGTGAGTCAGGCGCTGCCTGATCGTTGGAGAGATCGATGGTGAATCTGGCCTCCCCACCAGGGCTGGTCGCCGCCCTCTCTGGCGAGAGGCTTAGCTTAAAGGTGTCGTTGAATCCCTCCAGTGCCCCTGAGGCCACTGTTATCACCGTGCTGGCCGTAGCGTTCCTGCCAGCGTTGTCAGTTGCCCGTAGAGTGACGGAGTGCTCTCCCGGCTCCGTCCAACCTGGGAACTCATAAACGGCCGAGCTGACGTTCACCTCGTAGATGCCGTCACCGTTCAAATCCCACTCGTAGGAAGTGATGGTGCCAACCGAAGTGGAGCGCGAGGCGTCGAGGCGGACAGGGCGGCCGAGGCCCACGGTCTGATGCGGCCCGGCGTCGACATAGATGCCTGAAGAGCCTCCGAAATAAAAGGTAATAGTAATCTGCCAGGAACGGCCCGGCCCGAGATCGCTCAGGTTCCACTGCATGCCCACGGCCACATCTGCAGTGCCCTCCTCCGGATACTTGTTCAGGCCGTTTAATGCGCCGTCCGTCCAGTCAGAGCTTGTCTCGAAGCCATAATATTCCATTCCGTGGCCTGTAGAGGGCTTGTCTCCACCAAAGCCATTCCTGAAGTACTGGTCGTTGTTCTGCCAGACAGTGTCTGTGCTCCCGGTGTACCAGCCGTAGGAGTCGCCTGATGTCACAATATCGAAGTCCACAACCTCGAAGAAGCGAACGTCCTTGAGGATCTGCGTGGAATCGGTATTCTTCAAAGTGTAGCTGATGTTGAAGTACTTGGCGTCACCGGGCGGGAGAGATACCTCACGGGTAACGCTCAGATTTTCGCTGTGAAGGCTTGCCGTCCGGCCGTTCTGGCTCTCCTCGAACCTCTGGTCTACTGTAAACTCATAGCCGTCAGAGGCCCTGGTTGTATTCCAGTCTCCAGTGTATACGCCGAAGTGCTCCAGGTAGCAGGCGTCGCCCCATGTCTCTGGGGCGTACATGAAGTTCCAGAGGTTACTTGATGTCTCTCCGAACGAGACGTCCATGTAAGTATTATTGGATTTATATTCGGCAGAGGCGGTGCTGGAAAAAAAGATTAGCATAATATACAAGCAATAGATAGTGAGATTCCAACTTATGGACATTTTGGCCATATGAATCCTCCCGCTATCCAGCCATTTCATATCTAAGCTATAAAAGTGTGATTGTTACGAGGAAAAGCGACAATCGCAGAAATGTCTATTCTATTCTATTCTATTCTATTCTATTCTAATTATTGTATTTTTCAAAAGGTCTCTCTTTGGAGGTACTCCTAGATTTGTATATTTGTACATGAAGAGCATCTGATCCCAGGTGGATTTTGGATCAAACCTCTATATTGAGGTCGTATCTGGGAGAGATCTTACAGATTTGGGACTAAGAATGAGATTTAGACAGCATTGGATGGGAATCAACCATCCTTCCTCCGGATTGCTCGGGCCCTTGATCGCCCTGGATCAATAGCAAGGGCAGGATTCTTCACTTAGGCAGCCAGCTCTTTAGAACACTGTGAAGCTGGCAGGCGCCCACTATGAGCTTGTCTCCTGCCTCCAGTTCGGTGGGATGGACCAGGATTCCATGGGACTGCTCTCCTCCCAGGCCTCCGTGGGAGCCTATCAGCTCATGGAAGGCAGCTACTTCGTCTTTTCGAGAATCGTAGAAGCTGTTTACCAGAAGGTCAGGGACGTTGGAGAAGGCATCTTCCGCCAGTAGGAGGGGGGGTGCCAGGGGGCCGAAGCTCTGCAGGGGATCTTCGCCGACAGTTCGCCCCTCTGCCAGGTAGCGCTGGCCTTTGGCGCCAATCACGACAGGGCCATGCATCTCGGAACGAACCATGATCCACCCCACCTGAGGATAGCTCAAAAGGCCTGGTATCAGCTTTGGATATGCCCAGCTGATCTGCTCGAGCGTCATGCGCTCTTTGTAGCCCGTGAAATAGATCAGCCCCATGTTTCCCGATGCCAGGACTATGATTTCCTTCTCATCCCGAGGGGCTGCCCAATTCTTTCGTTC
>Ga0315274_10015299_pt1 | contig 10872 bp, 11 predicted proteins | sample YL17G02_20_MG_FD_203700 | JGI IMG/M metagenome (GOLD analysis project Ga0315274, IMG submission 203700) | Sediment microbial communities from Yellowstone Lake, YNP, Wyoming, USA - YL17G02_20 | ecosystem: Environmental > Aquatic > Freshwater > Lake > Sediment | place: USA: Wyoming | collected...
AAACACACCCCCTGTATCTTTACCAGGGGCATTGAGAAGCTCTACCTGCCGGTGAGGCACGGAGAAGGAAAATTTTATCCCGCGAACACCACTGTCTTAAAGAGACTTCGCCAGAGGCATCACGTGGTACTCCAGTATGCAACGCCAGGCTTTACGCCCACTCATGAGTATCCCCTTAATCCGAATGGCGCAGTCGATGCCATTGCCGGAATCTGTGACGGGACCGGCAGGCTGTTCGGTCTCATGCCCCATCCCGAGGCCTACCTCCACTACACCAACCATCCGCGCTGGACCAGGGAAAAGCTGCCCAAAGAAGGCATGGGCCTTGCCGTCTTCCGTAATGCGGTGGAGTATATCAGGAAAAATCTGTAGGGGATTCAATACTGCGGTAAACGTATAGGTTAAGAAGGTAGAAGAGAGGTAAGGAAAATTTATATTGAAAGACCCCCCTGATTCCGTATAAGGAAAAGCGTTTATGCCGGATATGCTGGTAAAGTTGTATGAGATCAAGGATGATTGGAGCTTCCTGGCTGAGCAGGAAAAGCGGGGGATTATCATCCGCAAGCCAATCGGCCCGGAGAAGCATCTCGTCATCGATTGGGTCAGAGAGAAATTCAGTGATGGTTGGGCCAGTGAAATTGATATGGCGCTCGCCAACCGGCCAATCACCTGTTTTATAGCCATCCGCAATCAGACGCTCATCGGTTTTGCGTGCTACGATGCTACAGCCCTGGGTTATTTTGGCCCCACGGGAGTCGACGAGGCGTATCGCGGCCAGGGCACCGGGAAGGCGTTGCTGCTGGCCTGCCTGCTTGATATGAAGCTCAAAGGTTACGGGTATGCCATTATCGGCTTGGGCGGTCCAACCGAATTTTACCGGAAAACCGTTGGGGCCGTTGAGATTTCGGACCCGGATTCGACGCCGGGCATCTACAAGACCATGCTCCGTCGCGACAGGAAATAAGTGACAAAGGAATAAATAATAGTGAATTTTGAAGGTTTGACCCTATAATTACTATGACCCTATAATTACTATAGCAGTTGTTTGACAGAGCAACATCGATATGCTATCTGTATTACAGGAAGGAGATCGATATGGCTATCGATACGGTAACAATCTCACCGAAGTTTCAAGTTGTATTGCCGCAGCGTGTCAGAGAGCGCATACGCCTTCGTCCTGGAGAGAAGCTGCAGGTAATCAGTTTCGATGATCGCATCGAGCTCATTCCCATTCGTCCAATGTCTAAGATGAAAGGATTTCTCAAAGGATTAGACCCTACATTCAAAAGGGACAGAGACGACAGGGTATGAACCTTGTTGACACTTCAGGCTGGATCGAATACTTCTTCAGTGGGGAGAATGTTTCTTTCTTCGCAAAACCCATAGAAAACACTGCCGAACTCATCGTACCTGTAGTTTGTTTGTATGAAGTCTTTAAGAAAGTTAACCAGGTTGCCGATGAGGCAAGAGCTCTAAAGGCGATCGCTCATATGAAACAAGGACGCATTATTGAGCTGAGCGAAGAGATTGCCCTTCGGGCTGCTCTCATCAGCTTGAAGTACAAACTCCCCATGGCTGATAGTTTTGTCTACGCAACAGGCCTCATGGAGGGAGCGGAAATTTGGACACAGGACGCAGATTTTAAAAACCTTCCTGGAGTCTGGAGTCAGATACAAAGAGGCCCGAGTCAGCGGTCGTTCCTGATGTGGTACGTTGCACAAGAATAAGGAACACAGATCCTTACTGGTGGAGTATATAAGGAAGAATCTGTAGAACTTGACAGGAAGTTCAATACCGTATATCCTGAGCCGCAATAATCAATAGAAGTAAAATTTGAGACTTCGGCAATATGCCTCATTTGTTGGTGAAGATAGACTATCGTCATGAAGTCGACGGTTTTAGATATGCAGTAAGGGAAAAGCGGTTGGGGTGAAAAAGTGATATTGCAAGACCTGACCCCTTCCATGTGACCCCTTCCATGCTGACCCCTTCCATTGACAGATTGATATATTGTCAAGTCAGCCTGTTCGTTTTCCTTTCAAAGAACTTGTCGATATCGGTAGCTCCGGATATAAGGAACTTCAAAAAACTTGCGTTTCTCAGGCGTAATGTTTCGCAGATACTCAATAGGACAAGGTACTCTTGAATACCCTTTGCCGTCGATGAACCGCCGATTACTTTTCGGAGCAGCGCAAAGCGTTTAATAGCATGCTCGGCGTTGTTATTGTTCCAAGGGACACCGTCATAATCTAAAAAAGTGAACAGCCTATCGTGGTATTTCAAGAATCTTCTCTGAAAGTTTTTGGCGAGATCAGAAGCATAAGCCTTATTCTCTATTCTTGCAAAAAAATGCCGAACTCTAACTTTGTGCTTGTTAAGGTGTCTTTGCTTTAATCCATACTTATCAATTGTTTCAATAATCGGTGCCAAAAGCATTGCAAAAGCTCTTCCCACCTCTATTAATTCCTCGTCGAACGGATTCTTCAATATGTCCTCGTTAATGTCCCTGATGAGATGAATCAAGCATTTTTGCTGTTGACAGGGAAAAGAATCGTACGCTGTATAAAAGTCTGAAACAAGCACGCCATTAAAGCGGCTTAACTTTTCCCTAATCATTTCTCCTTCTCGTGTGCCACTGTGAATGTATATAACACTGTCCATGTCAGTGACTGCCCACACATAGTTTGTAGTTCCTTTAGTGCTAATCTTGGTCTCATCTATATGAAGTAAGCCGCCCTCCGATATCTTGCGTAACAAAGTGTTATAAGATCCCATATAATAATTGGCGGCAAGTTCCTTAAATTCTGGCACAATATTGCCCGAGAGCCGATATCCGAAGGTCTCCCCCAAATCTTCAGCAACACTATTCTGCGATATTAATCTCCCAATATTTTGATAAATGACCCATGCAAATAGATTGCGTCCATATTTTGACGAAAAAACAGCGTGAGATTTTGGTGGTTGAAAAGTCCTGTTGCAATTTTTGCAAAGACACCTGGGAAATCTATACCGAATAATCCATCTTTTTACGCCGCCGTTGAATACTTTAAGGTCATATACAATCCGCGAGTGCTTTGTATGTTTAACGACTGAAAGAGATCCACATAGCGGGCACCGTTTTGGGGTATTGAGAAGTATTTCCTTGTTCACCCTGTAAGCGGTTTTCTTCCGATACGGCCTTTCCATTGCCTTTTTAACTTCATAACTTGTTCGAAGATATACTTTTGATCTCTGATAATCGAAATAGGCACATTTGTTGATTGTTGAAAATTCCTGGAAACAGAACTCATTACGTTTAAAAATACCTAATGGCTTTTCTGCCTTGATCTCATCAGCATTCTTTGTGAGGCAAGCGGTTGCGCCGTGATTACCAATGATACCTTGAAGTCCTTCTTCCACCACCCGCAAAGCAAGACAGTCCTCGTGATTGTAGGTCATAATTCTTTGTTTCACAGGTTCCTCGCGGCTTCTCTCCCATTGCTGCCGCCATAACAAGCTCATGAGACCTGAAGCGTTATGGTCAGTCCACTTGAATCCCAGAAATGATGCAATGCTTTTCAGGCCATTGGAATACGTCGGAAAATAGATGTGCCCATATATTGCCGACAATACGTTGAAGGAGCATGATTTTATCTTTGCAAACAATTCGCTGCTGCCTCCATATTGTGCACCCATCTGCCTGAGGAACTTAGTTTCATAACTGCCATAGTGAAACAAGACAAAATCCTTCAATGCTTCCATCTTTTCGAGAAATGAACCCCAGATTATTTTTTCTTCGGATTTGTCGTTTGCCCAGAAGGAATGTAATAAGATGCTTTTTCCATCGTCAATAACCAGGCCGATCAGATAATAGAACTTCTCGTCAGGGATTCCTTCGACATCAAGATATACCCGCGTTGTGGCAGAGGGGAGCACAGGTTTTCCTGAGATATAAATTGTCTGCGTTCGGATTGCCAAAGCATTGAGGGAATGATGATGCTTAAGGATTTGCCGGGACGCCATTTTTTTCGCCCGTCGCGGACGAAAGGTATATGAGTATTGCGTTACCGTAAAAATCCCTCTTTTGTTCAACGTATCGATTTCTTTTCCGCTAAGACCTTTCAGCAGGCTAAGATCATCTTTTCCTTTTGCAGCCGCATAACAGATCTCCTGAAACTCGCATATTTTACAATGATCGTTGAGTCTTAAATGAGGCGCTGTTTGCTTGTCAATCATATTGGTAATTTCTTTTTCTATTTTGCCTACCGTCTTAATCAGGGAGGCGATCTGTACCTTTGTGGAAGAAAAATTGTCACCAAAAATAATCCTGCCGCTCGCGGGTTCTATTTTCTGTTCGTGGCCTAAAGCCGACCCATAGAACGCCAGTAAGAGCTTGTGCTGTTTGCTTATCTTTTGATGGGGCAAAAAGATGATCGGATTAAAAACTGGTTTCCGAGGGGAAGATTGTGAAGCCAGTTCTGCTGCATCAAGAATCAGAGAGTGTTTATCATTGGAAATTGGGATGCCGACGGCGACGGAAAGGTTCTGCTTTTTAATTTCCTTGAATGTGCTGTTTACTGCAGTTAGTAATGTGTTGCCGCCAGCTATTGAGAGGCGCTCTCTTGCTCGTTGGCAATATTCCGCATGGTTTTCATCTTGATATTTTTCGAAATCGCTTTTAACGCCGATCTTTCCGGAGAGCTTGAGAAATGATTTGTACTTACATTGAAGATAGTCCAGGAATAGCCTGTCATATATATATCCATCGTGGGTTTCCATGCGGCAACGTCTTACTGTCTCAAGTTAAGTGTTCGGTCCATTCTTCTAAATTATAAATCAACAGTCCGCTAAACTTCCAAAATATCTGCAGGCTATAGGAAAAATTGAAAAATTGAGGGACGCTTCCCTATTTCCTGAATACTGATCAGTCGCTTGAATCGGAGTGCATAACACCTTTGCTGCGTGCAGACGATCAACCTCCCTTAGCCTGACTTCAATCAATACTTCTTGACATATAATGAACCGCATATAATTATTTATAATATGCCAAAAAAGAAAACGAAGATAATTCTTTTAGACAAAGCAAAGTCAATGAGAAAATAGAAACTATGTCAGAAGATTTCAACAAATGGTCACGCACCTATGAGCAGTCCTTTCTGCAACGCATATTCTTCGACCGGGTGCATCAAACTGTGCTGGATACAGCCTCCTTTCTGTCTGAGCCGCAATCTATCCTCGATGTCGGTTGTGGTACGGGCCGGCTTTTGCGCTCTGCACAAAAACGCTGGCCGAAGGCAAACCTGATTGGCGTGGACCCAACGACAGGGATGATAGAAGTTGCGAGGCATCTGAACCCTCATGCCACTTTCTACATTGCTTCTGCAGAAGCAATTCCGATCCCTGACGCTTCAGTTGACATTGCCCTGAGCACACTCTCATCCCATCACTGGTCTGATCAGGCGGCCGGCATCCGCGAGATTGCCCGGGTATTACGATCTGACGGGTGTTGGATCTAAAGGGGACGGTTCTAATTAGTTGATGAATATTAACGAAAGGCTATAAATATAACCGTCCCATTAAAATATGATGCAGACAATAAATCCAAAAGAGCGACTTACCGACATTGCTAACAAACTTCGTGATGGAGAGAGATCACCCGTAGTAACGGTCCGATCTTTCCTTGGGTGGTTTTTCGGAGCTCAGCGGCGAGGACATTGGATTGTTTCCTATATCCGGGGTTTGCTTGATGACGCTAGCCTTCGAACCGAACCCGATTTCGAATCAGCGTATCTGGATGCCGAGATGCACTTCGAGTTAGTCGATAAAGCTGAGGCGTCGCGGGAGCACACCATCGCAACAGAAATTGCGGAGACAGTCACGATCTCGGATCACAAGGAAGTTAGGGTCGTTAGTACCGCTTTTGCCGACCCTACCTATCGCGTTAGCAAACTCGCGGCTGCTAATCGAATCCCGGTGTCAGTGAAACCGGACACGACACTAATGGAGGCGGCAACGCTGATGCTGGCTCATGATTTCTCGCAACTTCCAGTGATGACTAATGAGCGGGACGTAAAAGGCGTTGTGAGTTGGAAAAGCATTGGAACCAGACTTTCCCTCGGCCAAAGTCCAGTTACGGCCCATGAAGCAATGGAGCCTCATGCGGAGATTAGTGCTGATGCCTCGCTGTTTACAGCGATTCCATTGATCGTGCAGCATGAATATGTTCTGGTTCGCGGCTCTGATCAACGCATAGGAGGTATTGTCACGACAAGCGATCTCAGTCTGCAGTTTCAGCAGATGACTGAACCATTTCTGCTGCTCGGAGAGATTGAAAATCACATCCGGCGACTAATTAGCTCTCATTTCGACCAAGGTGAATTGTCGGCCGCCAAAGATTCAGCTGACGGAGCGAGAGAGGTCGAGACGGCGGCTGACCTGACCTTTGGCGAGTACAAACGACTGCTGGAAGATCCCGGCCGTTGGGAGCGGCTAAGTCTTTGCATTGACCGTGCCGTGTTCATCGGCCTGCTTGACAAAGTGCGAGAAATCCGGAATGACGTCATGCATTTCGATCCGGACGGAATTCCCGAAAACGATCTTAATGCCCTTCGTGATTTTGCCCGATTTCTCCGCACCCTGCAAACCATCGGAGCAACGTAATGCTGCTAACACGATGGTCCAGCGTCTCGCTGATAGCCACAAATGAGCTGAGTCGTTGTGCACAACAAGGTAGATATACAAATTGATCGCAATAGGGTAAATAGGGACATCCCAATTATCTTGTAACGAAGGGTGCAAGCGATAAAGCGGAACGTCCCATTAAATCCCTCGATTTAGAAGTACAACGGGGGATCAAGTTTATCGCCGCTCACTGTTGTGGGCGGGATGCCTGAAAAAATAGAAACTATGTCTGAAGATTTCAATAAATGGTCACGTACCTATGAGCAGTCCTTTCTGCAGAGCAAGAGAAGGGGTCAGGTCTTGCAATATTACAGGTTGCAATAATACACGCTTTCCACCAAGTCACGGCCTCTACGGATAGAATCTCCCTGAACGGTGTATCACATCACTTCACGCTGAAGTGCCAGGCAGGCAGGTGTTGCCTGCTATTATTTATCCTTTAACTCCACCTGCACGTTCCAGAACCCATCCAGCCAGTATTTCCTGAAGTGCTCTTTGAATATTTTCCTCCCCAGCGAGATGGCAATGTCATTGTTATAGAGCGCCAGGACGATCTCGCGTGTTTTTTCTTCATGCCGCTGTGCGTAGCCGGGGTAAGGCTGGAGTTGGTACAGGCTCTTCAGGTAGGCAGAGAGGAGCAGCTTGATAGCGCCCTGCGCTGTCTCGTAGTATTCCCTGCGCACTGTTTCATCCCGGGTGGACGGCTCTTTCAGCTCGATGCGGTACGTGCTTTTCCAGGGATCAAGGTATCTGGTGATTCTTCCCCTGCCTTCTTTAATCGTGCGCTGGTACTTCTCCACCATCGATAGCGCCTTCTGCACGTTTTCAAGCTCGCTGCCAAAGAACGTTTCCAGGGAAATATTATCAGTGTCCACGTTAAAGAAGTCCGCCGTGCACAGGCCGGGCACGCCCGGCGAAGGTTTCATGAAATCGATGTGAAACACCAGGGCCCTGTATTCATAGCGGGGCCGTATGTTCAGGGTAAAGTCGCGGCAGTATCCGGATTTCGGGGGCACCTCGAACTGGCTGATGGTGGCAACGGATATCCTGTCGGTTTCAAAAGATGCCAGCGGAATACCGACGACCTTGCTGCCGAATACCTTGCTGAAGGGAAAAGACAGGTTGAGGGTGAATCCCTGAAAATCCAGGGTAACGGGCCGCTCAGTTGCCCTGTGCTCTTGTAAGGCCGTGAGGACGTGACTGCGGAGGTCTGCAAAGACGCCAAAATCAGAATACTTTTTCGGCTGGTAGGTCATGATAAAGATGGCAACTCCTGCGATGATAATAAGGAGCACTACCCCGAAGATCTTGAATATTCTTTTCATAGGTTAAAGCCCTCCTTTTCTGTTTCTGAATGGATCATGGAGATACCCACTATAGAAAAAACCGTTTAGGGTGTCAATAAAGCAGGTAAAAAAAACGTTTGGTCGTTCTTACGATAATGCTTTTTTAAGCAAACTGCTCAATGTTTTCTTGTTGACACCCCGTGTTTAAAACCTTCATACTGAGTAGCCAGGTTACCCGTATCTTTCTCTTGCTTTTCAGGGAATCTTGTATGAAGTACTGCCCTCTCTGCAAATCGCTGCTGACGAACAAAATGATTAAAGGCGTTGAGCGGCTGGCGTGCTCTTTTGAAACGTGCACCTATGTGTTTTACAATAACCCGACGCCGGTTGTTGCTGCCATCATAGAGTATGACGGCAAAGTAGTGCTTGCCCGTAAAAAGGGATGGCCTGAATTCATGTTTGGCGTTGTTGCGGGGTTCCTTGAGAAGGGAGAGACGCCGGAGCAGGCAGTGCTTCGCGAGGTGGAAGAGGAGGTGGGGCTCAAGGGCGAGATTGCCGGGTTCATCGGGCATTATTCATTCTTCATGGCAAACCAGCTGATCCTGGCATTCCATGTTAAGGCGCAGGGCGCCATAACGATTGGCAGCGAGCTTGATGCGGTGAAGCTGGTTCTGCCGGAAGAGATTACGCCATGGCCGCACGGGACAGGTCCTGCGGTGAAGGACTGGCTTGAAAGAAGAAAGGCGCGATCAGTAATTGATTGAGGATGTGTCCTGAAGAGGGACAGTTTTCCCTATCTTTGCAAAGGAGCTTGAGTCCGTGAAAGGATTGGTACGGTACGCCGCGGCGCTCGTGATCGCCCTTGTTCTGGGCATCGGCTCCGCCTTTGGCTTCATCGTTCTGATCAGCTCAGCCAGTACAGTAAAGAACGGGCCGTGGCGCACGGATCTTACGGCTGGCAGCAGCGCCGGCAATATCTACTCGCGTGCACTGATCGCACTGAAAGGGTTGCTTGCACTGAACAAGTCCGAGACGATGTATTTTTCTGCCTTTACAGACGACCGTGGCGACAGATTGAGAGACAGATGCTCCTACATCATCGAAGGCCGCCCGCTTGCCGCACGGTGGTGGAGTATTACGCTCTATGGCCAGGACAACTTCCTGGTACCGAACCAGATCAACCGGTACTCCTACTCCATGACAACGGTCAGGTGGAATAATGATGGCACGTACACCATCCGTGTATCGCCGAAAGCCGGGGAAGGCAACTGGCTTCCGTGTGCCGGTGGCCGTCATTTTACGTTGATTGTCCGGCTCTACAATCCGGATTCTTCTGTCTATGAGCATCCCGGATCGACGCCATTGCCGCGCATTATGAAGGAGAGCTGTCCGTGAAAAAGACTGCCCGATGGGTTGTATCTACCCTGGCGCTTGCAGCTTTGATCCATCTGGTGACGATAGCCATCATGCCGCACTTTCTCATGGCCAGGGCGATGGCCAAGCTGGCATCAGGGACCGGCTATAACGTTTTGACCCATCCGGACAGGGCTGACGCCTCAGACCGTGATATTGTCCGCCCGAGCCCTGACCTTGCCTATTCAGTCTGTGTTTTTGATGTGTCACATCAGCCGTTGCGAATTACGGCACCTGTGCGTCGGGGGTATATGTCGCTTTCCCTGTTTGCCGATAACACGGACAATTTTTTCGTCGTCAACGACCAACAGGTTGCCGGAGGCAGAATTGATATCGTGCTGGAAGGGCCGGGCAGTCCGAAGAGCGATGTATCGGACGGCGCGCAGGTGGTCCGGGCGCCAAGCAATAAAGGTGTCATCTTGTTCCGCCGCGTGATTCCGGGCGATGAGGAGTATGCGCGGATAGATGTAGCGCGGCGGGAGGCGAGGTGTGTGCCTGTCACATTGTCAATGCAGTAATGAAACTCTTAGCGTGAGAGCCTTGCTCTGAGATTCTTGAGCAGGGGGTGGGTGGGAGCAAGCCTCTCGATAATCTCACATTCCTTCTCTGCCGACGCCATATCCCCCTGAGCTATGTAGGTATTTGCAAGGTTGATGCGGATCTCGACAATGGAAGGGTTTGCCCGCAGAGCCTCCTGATAGGTGAGAATAGCCCTCGATATGTCCCCCCGTATTTTATACATGTTCCCCAGATTGTTGTAAGCCTCTGCATACCCCGGTTTGTATCGGATAGCCTGCTCATAAGAACGCATAGTCTTTTCGTTATCTCCCTGGACGCGGTAGAGGTTTCCGAGGCTGTTATAAGCCTCGGCGTAATCGGGTTTCAGCTCAATTGCCCGCTGAAGGGCCTGGAAGCACTCTGTGGGTCTTCCTTGCTGGTAGAGCACGTTTCCCAGGTTCAGCCAGGCGGTATAATGGCCCGGCTTAATGGTGATTGCCTTTCTGAATTCCTGCTCGGCCAGGTCATGTCTCCCCATTCCTTTCAGGGCGTTTCCCAGGTTGCTGTGTGCATCGGCATAGGAAGGCCAGATGTTCAGGGCCAGTTCAAGCTCCTTCAGGGCCTCACCGTATTGACCCTGTTCATTCAGGAAGCTTGCCAGGTTGTTGTGCGGTTCAGCCAGATTCGGGTTGAGCCTGATCGCCTCTCTGAATTCCTTAAAGGCCCACTCCTTTGATACGGCGAGGCACACCGTCCCCAGGTTGTTGTGGATCCTGGCCTTGTTCGGTGATTTTTTTACCGTGTCCTTCCAGAGGGAGAGATCATCCTGCCAGATGGTGTTTCGATTGAGTGAGGTAATAGATTCAAAAAGGATGAAGATAATTAAAAAAGATAGTTTGAAGATTAAGGACATTCCTTAAAAGTTTGCTGAAAAAGTGACTTTTGTAAGGCTGATCAAAAATGTCTCCGCCTGTGGCGGACAAGGCGCCCGAAGTCCTGAGGAGTATAAAACCTT
>Ga0315274_10015302_pt1 | contig 10871 bp, 5 predicted proteins | sample YL17G02_20_MG_FD_203700 | JGI IMG/M metagenome (GOLD analysis project Ga0315274, IMG submission 203700) | Sediment microbial communities from Yellowstone Lake, YNP, Wyoming, USA - YL17G02_20 | ecosystem: Environmental > Aquatic > Freshwater > Lake > Sediment | place: USA: Wyoming | collected...
TAGATGCGAGGATATTTCCCTGGAGAATATAACCGCCGTGAACACGGACCGGATCGTCCTGAGCGCCCTTCAGTCGCTGTCCTGGAATGGCAGGATGACTTACATCGAGAACCCCGAAAACCCGGACCTGCCGATGATCGATCTCTGGTCCGACTGGCGATACATAGACCCGACTCACAAGGAGATGTTCGCAATCGTCCAGGAGGCCTGCAAGGCCAGAGGCGAAAAGCTGGAGAACAGCATCCTCAAGCCGGGACACGTCAACTACCTTATCGCCTCCATCCAGATGCTCTACGTCCAGAACCGCCGCGACAAAGCCCAGGGATATATCGACTGGATCAAGAGCACCTACAAGATGACCGGCGACATCTGGGACATGGACCTGGACAAGTTCGTCATCCAGACGCTGACGCAGGAGGGCACGCCGACGATGGATGTCGCGCACAACCAGTTGACTGCCGCTCTGGAAATGGCCTTTTACTTCCTCAGCCGCAATGACCAGGCTGGGTGTCGCGACAACCTGGGGTACGCCAGGCGGGTCTATGAGGTCTACCAGAAGGCCGCCCAGTTTCAGCGCCTGAAGCTGGCGAGCTTCCAGATGATTGCCGGCGCCGTGGCCTCCCAGATGGTCGTGGAGCCTCGGGCAGTGGGCTTCAACCTGCCGCTGATTTCCCGCATCCAGCTCTACGCGCGGCTGGATGCGGCAGCGCAAATTCCCGCCTACGATCGCCTGGCCAATTCACAGGAGTTGCGTCGCCTCTGCGAGGCGGAAGGGCTGGACTTCGCCAAGGCGTTCCCCGCCCCGGCGGGCCTGGAGGAATACCGCAGCCAGCAACGGCGGCTGTTCATGCAGGCGGCCCCGCCGCTGGCCGAGTGATCCCAAGACGACTTCGCCGGGAAGACCCCAGTCGCCACCGCCTTCCCGCAGGCCCCCTGGCGCTCCAGGAGTGATGATGTTCGCGTCGTCCAGTCTTGGCGGGCGTGGATGCCTCTCCTTCGCACCTGGGAGGGCAAGCTTGTCCCTTGTGGGAATCCTGCTATATAGTGTCGGCAGCAGCACCGGAGAGGTGCCAGAGCGGCCGATCGGGCGGCATTGGAAATGCCGTGTGCCCTTACGGGCACCGCGGGTTCGAATCCCGCCCTCTCCGTTGGCGAGGCTTATCGGACTTGGGGCTGCCAAGGCGAGCCGCCGCTGGGGGATTGCGGCCGCTTCCGGGCGAGACTGCGACGTGGAATTGCGGCTACCGGGCCGAGATCACCAGAGCCTGGCTGGAGGCGGGACAACTGAGATCAGCCGACAGCGAAGGCGTCGCGCGCCCATTTCCAGGAATCGCTGAATATGCCCGGGACAACCTCTTCGTCGATGGGCAGGTTTGCAGCCTGGGCGGCAAACTCGTGCCACCGCGCCTGCTCGTATGACTTGACCGTGTCCAGGACATTCGTCAAGGGGCCAGGTTCACCCATCAGGCTCCGCTTTATATCGTCATTCAGGGGCAGCCTGGCCAGCGCGTCCTCCAGGGTCATGTCGGTCAGGGAGTCGATGTGGGAGAACATCCCCGTGAGGAAAAGCTCGGACTGGCGGCTTTCCGGGCCGATGATAGACCCTATCTGTTCGCACACGCGCGCCCTGGCCATGGAATTGAGAACCAGTTCTTCCGGCTTGTCGGTGGTCAGGTGCTTGAGCGAAACCAGCGACAGCCACTTGCGGAATTCGACAGGCCCCAGCAGCACCAGCGCGTGCTTGATGGAATCGATCTTGCACCGCAGGCCGAACCAGGCCGAGTTGAGGAACCGCAGGAGCTTGTAGGACAGGGCGATGTCCTGCCGGATCAACGTTTCGACTTCCTCATAGGAAATTTCCGGTTTGCTGGCCTGCTCCATCAGCCGCATGTAGGCCGCAATGTTGCCGGGGATCTCCGTGCCCCGGTGAATCACGGGCTTGCTGAAGAAGTAGCCCTGGAAATACCCGCAACCGCAACTGCGGGCCTGGTCAAACTCCTCGAGTGTCTCCACCTTCTCGGCCAACACCTGTATGCCCCGCTTGAGCAGGCTAGGGCAGATGACTTCCCGCTCCTGGGGCGTCGTGGCCGTCCAATCGACCTTGACGATGTCGGCCAGATCGAGCAGGGGGCTGCTCTGATCCTTCAGCACGAAGTCGTCCATCGCCAAAACATAGCCTGCGCTCTTGAGCGTTCGGCACGCGTCGAGGACTTCCGGACCAGGCTTTACGTCCTCCAGGACCTCGATGACGACCTTTTCGCGCGGTAGGAGAGCGGCGACCCCCTTGATCAGCAGGTTGCGGGTGAAGTTGATGAACCATTTCTTGCCGCCGGTGAGGTCGTCAAAGCCGACCACGAAGTAGCTGTTGGCGATGACGTCAATGGACGATTTGTCGGCGTCCAGTGACTGGTAATAGTTCTCAAACCCCGAGCGGAACAGCAGTTCGTAGCCCACAACGCCCTTTGCGCCGTCGAAGATCGGTTGTCTTGCGACTGAAACCTGCCTGCCCGATCCCCTTACAGCCTCAGGCCCCAAGCGCGCAGCGGATAGTTCCAGGACACGGCTCGGCATAGCCATTGAAAGATACGATTCCCCTGGCCTAAATCCAAACACGACAGACCCCGCCGGCGCCCTCCGATCCAACCCGCTTAGCCACCAGGAAGACCGCTTGCCGGCGAGCGTCGGATGAATCGAGGCGACCCTATCGAATATGCCTGACGGATGTCCGCAGGCGAGGCATCACCAGGCCGCCCACGACCAGCAGCGACAGCGTGGCGGGTTCGGGAACGGGCGCCCCGCCAAGCGGCTTCGACCAGCCCCAATTGGCTGCCAGAACGGTCAGATCCCCGAAATCCACCAGCCCGTTGGTGTTGAAGTCCGCATCGTTAGGCCCGCCGGTCACCAGGTGTTGCCAGTTGCCGGCAAGAAGGCCCAGATCTGCCATGTCCACTGCGTCGTCGAGGTTCGCGTCGCCCGGCTGCCGGAACAGCTCCGGCAGCAGATGCCAGGAAAGGCCGTAGGTCTCGTCCTCTCCGGCTGCCGCGCCGGCCATGTCGACACCGATGACATACCGGCCGGTTTCGGGAGCGGCGCAATAGACGTGCTCGACGTTGTCCACGAGACTGACGGACATGGCCACCGGCGCGGTCAGGTCCTCGGCCTCGTAGAGATACAGGTCCAGGTTGTAGAGGTGGTCAAGGGTGTAGACGACCTTCTCGATGTCCTCGGAGTTGGTGCTGACGGCGCGGTCCCACGCCAAAGTGGCGCTGATGATCTGCCCCGCTGGTACGTCCATGTTGATGCCATAGAGGCTCTGCCCGTCCCAGGGGACCTCCCCGATGTCCCATCCGACGCTTCGCACCGTGCCCGGGCCCTGCTCCCCTGGGAGGTATTGCCGATAGGCCTTTTCCAGGTTCATCTGCCCGGCGCCTTGGGCGAGGTCCAGCGGTCGGGTGGGTTGGGCGTACCAGCCGGGCAGCTTCTCCGCGGAGTTCAGCAGGACGCTCTTGATGATCTTGGGATCAACTGAATAACCCAGGTCCAGGCCCATGCCAATCAGGGCCGCCGCCCCTCCGGCCACCAAGGGCGTGGCGAAACTTGTACCGCTGACATCTGCCCACCCTCCCTGGAGCGACGGCAGATGCACCAGCGAGCCGGGCGCCACGATGTCGGGCTTGCATCTCCCGTCGGCGGTAGGCCCCCGGCTGCTGTAGACCGCCAGTTGGGAGTAGTCCTCCGAAATATACTGCCCCGAGCCGCCGGTGGCGCCGACGGTGATCACGTTGTACGCCCCGGGAGGCAGGCCCGTCACCGTCCCCGCCCCAGGCCCGCCGTTTCCGGCAGCCACCGTTATGACCTTGCCGTTGGCACCGGCGATGTGGTCCAGGGCCAGGCTCCATTGATCCATCGCGTTGCTCAGACCGGAGGTGCCGATGCTCATCGTAATCACCTCCACGGGATTGCCCTGAAGGTTGCCCAGCCCCTGGGCAAGCATCTCAGCCGCGGTGGTCTGATAGCGCAGGGAGGTCTTCATTTGGCGGGTGGCGGTCTGAACGGTCCACCACCCCGCACCGGGCGCTACCCCCGTATAGACAGGATCCTGGCTTACGGCAGTCCCGACCACCTCGGTGGCGTGGGAGCCTATCAGGGAAGGACCGGGTAAGACCTTCTCGAAGCCCAGGTAGTTGCCGCTGATCGCAGGGTGCGAGCCGTCCGCCAAATACGCGTCAATTACCCCGATTTCCACCCCGCTGCCGGAGTAGCCCTTGCCCTGAAGGTAGTCGCCATGGACCCACGGCACTGCCACATCCAGGGCACAGGCCGGGGTGCCAGGCAGCGAAACGGACGCCAACAGCGTCACGGAAAGGATGACTCCCGTCGACCTGGCCCTGCGCTGTGAAGCTTCCCGTGGTTGCCTGTCTCCGCTTGCCCGCGGCACGCTTCTACTCATGCCTCCAGGGATGATGCCCACGCTCAATTATCAGTCTATTCCCCCGATCTGGCAATAATGTTAATCTCGATGCCGCGCCGGGCGCGGTAACGCTCCCGTCCGGCCTGAGGCGAGAAGCCCTTAGCCGGGTCAGGAGGAAGATGCGGTTGCTGCCGCTATTCCCCCGCGGCCTTCACCAGGACGACCCAGTCCTTGTCGGGATCGCGCGGCGGAGCGCCTAAATCGGCATTGCCCCCCCCGCGAACGGACGTGACGGCGCCGTCCTGCAATTGGCCGCCGTTGCGCGGGTCAAACCATCTGACCAGGAAGTTTCCGCTTGAACCCGCGAGGTTCAGGCTGGCGCTGCCGCCCTTGGGCAGGTAAATGGCATAAACCTCGCCTGGTTTGGCAAGGACGCAATCAGACGGGTCAGGCGTCAGGCCGTCGGCCGCGACCATCTCGTTGAAGGGCAGATGACGCTGGAAGAATTCCAACGCGTACCGGGTCTGGTCCCACATGTTCTGGCGGGAGCGCCAGTCCTCGCAGTCCAAATCGCCCTGGGGGGAAGTGAAGAACCACTCCACCCCCGCCCCGCCGGCCATCAGGAAGCCCCACAAGGCCAGGTGGCGCGGCAGATCGTGATTGGGGTCCGTGCTGTCGAGTTTGATCCCCATGCGGGAAGGCCCGATCTCGTCATAGCACATCACCCACGGGTGTCCCGCCTTGGCGGACGCCTGCCGCCAGCGCAGCATCTGCGATGCGACGGTATCCATGCCATTCTGGAGGGAAACGCCGTCGAGGTTCTCGTATCCAAGCAGCGGCGTGAGGGCCCTGATCTTGCCACGTTCACTTCCCCAGGTGTGGATCACGATCGGATGGTCATAAGGATCCAGCCGGCGGATGTAGTCGGCGAAGGCCTTGATCTGTTGCGTCGTGTTGCTGTTTTCTTCGCCCAAGTTCCACACCACGGCCAGGTGGTGGGCGAACCGGGCGACCAGCTCGCGGTAGTACGGCTTGCGGGTCGGACCCAGCTCGCCGCCGTCGAGGAGCTGATCGTTTTCCTGCTCCTGCGTGACCACGTGCAGCATCAGGCCCCTGCGGTCCATGTGGGCGAACACGACTTCCCACTGGTCCAGCTTGCTGCAATCAAAGCGCGTGTGTTCCGTTGGCCCCGTCCAAGGCCAGACGTCCCTGCCGTCGCCCTTGACGTTCATGGTTAGAAAATAGACGGAGTTCATGCCCTGGGAGGCGAGGTAGTTCAGGGCGCCGATTATGTTCTTTCCCTTTCCGCCGGCCCAGGTCGGGTCGCCCTCGCACCAGTCTCCGGCGTGAGGCGCGTAGCGGTGCTTGGGCGGGGTCTGGTCGAATTCATAGTACCCCAGGAAGTTCTCCGGACTGTCGGCGCCGCCTTTGATGAAGTACTCGCCGGTCTCGGCGAAGCGGAGATAATGTCCGCCGACGTATTGCAGCATCCCCTTGGCGCGGAAGTCAGGCGGCTTCTTGTCCGTGGCGCTAACCTGGAATGCGCCCCTGGCTCCGTCAAAGGCGCACGACGAGCCGGCGTTGGGATCGCCGCTTACGGCCACATCCGGGCCGGTGCGGAAAGAGGCGACGTAGCTCCAGGTCCCCTCCCGGTCCGGTGTGAAGTGAACCCGCCACTTGTTGCCTTCCGAGGCGCCCGTCTCGGCGGCGTTGCCGTCGGCGGCGTAGTAGCCCGGCACCACCACGGTCCTGTCGCCTGCGCTGAAGGTCACGTCCAGGCGATAGTCCGTGAATGGGTTCGGATTGCCCGATTCCCCCGCCGCCGGCCCGTCAAAGGTGACCGTGACAGGGTGCCACTTCCGTAGCTCGCCGGATACCGCGCCTCCGTCGGCGGCCAACGACAAGGGCGCCACCCACGACGCGGCCACGCAGATGACAACTGCACGAGCTTTACTGAACTTCATTGATGCGCCCTTTCAACTGAACCGGCACCGGGGCAGGCCTTGTGCAGACGGACACGGCAGGCAGCAACGATCCTGCGGGCGGCCTGGCGACTGTGCTAAGAGATACGGGACGACCCGCCCGTCTATTGCGGGCAAGACAAATCTTTATCCGTCGATTCCCGATCCGCCAAAGGTGTCGGTACGCGATTCATCCCCAGGATGCGAACAATGGTGGCCCACCACAGTACAATGTAGCGAATGGACAGCATTACGCAGGGCCTGCTGGGAGCGGTGACGGCGCAGTTGGGTTTCCGTCAGCGGATCGGACGCGACGCCGCCTGGGTGGCCGCGGGGGCGGCCATGCTCCCGGACCTGGACGTCTTGGTCGGACCGATCCTTTCGCTCAGCGGCGCGGAAACCGGCGATTTCACCATGGTCACCGTCCATCGCGGGCTCAGCCATTCCCTGCTAGCAGTCCCGCTGATCGCCCTCGTCCCGGCGCTTGCGTGGTGGTACTTGCGTAGAAGGGCGGGAAACCGCCGCCAGGGCAATCCGGAACACCCCGGGGCCGCCAACGCGCCGCAGGAAACCGCGGCGGCGTCGGCCCGTCAGGCCGCACCGTTCCGGCTCTTGTACGCCTGTATGCTTGCCGCGGTGCTGAGCCATCCGTTGCTGGACTGGTGCACCAGCTACGGGACGCAGCTCTTCCTGCCGCTTGCCAATGCCCGCTACGCCATCGACGCGGTACCGATCATCGACTTCATCTACACCCCGATCCTGGCGGCCACCCTGATCGCCTGCTATGTCACCGGCAAGATCGCACGCGCCCCTCGGATCAGGACGACCATGATCGTCGCCTGGACGGGCATGGCCTTGAGCACCGGCTACATCGTGGCCGGCAGGTTCTTTCACGACCTGGCAATCTCGCGAGCGAGGGAGGGCGCCGGCCAGGCGCGCGTCGTCGCCGCCGACGCATATCCGGCGCTGGGGAGCATCTTCCTGTGGCGGACAGTCCTGCGGACCGATGACGGTTGGACTGTGGCAAGGATACACGTCTTCTCGCACGGAGGGGTGAAGCCCACGTTCGTCGCCGAAGACGACAACAACGAGTGGGTCCGTCGCGCCCGAGACTTGGAAGAGGCGAAACAATTCGACTGGTTCGCCATGGGCCGAATGCGGGCCGGTTACGCCCGGCGGGGAGGTCTCCAAGCCGCCGTGAATCGCGGGCCGGAGGCCTCGAATGGCCTGCACATCGTCGAGTTCCACGACATGCGCTACGGGCGGCGGACCGACAGCGTCGAAAGCCTCTGGGGACTGCGGGTGACCTTCGACGAAAACGGAAGGCTCGCACAGGTCCACCGATTCCAAGCCTACCGAGGCCACTCCGTGCGCGAAGCGCTCCGTCAGGCTTGGCACGACGTGTGGAATCCGTGAGCAGGCGCCGCCATGGTCAGCCCGGGAATATCCGGTACGACTGGGGCATCAGGCCCGTGACGTAGTAGTAGATCCACCCCACCAGCATGAAGGTCAGCCCGCCCAGCAGGTCCCCGGCGATCACCCCCACCATCAGGCGCTTGGTCCGCTGGTATATGGGCGCCCCGCCGAGCTTGGTCACAGCCACCTTGATGAACCATCCCAACAGGTACGAGGAGGCGAAGGTGCCCACCTGCCATGTCCCCCAGACCAGGAAGAACACCGGGTGCAGCGGCCACCACGTGAACCGCAAGCGAAGCGCGCTGGTCATGAGGACCAACGCGAAGCCTATCGAGACGGACCACAGGAACCGCTTATCCGGGTTCATGTGTGCAATCCGCTCCAGCGGCCGGTAGTTGTTGGACTGCTCCAGTTGTCCCAGCAGCTTGAGCTTGGTAACGGACCGCTCCGCGGCGTTGAAGGGGAAGCTGGGAACCCTGACCGTCGCCCAGGGGTCCTGTTGGACGCCGACCTCCTGTAGGCCGAAGTTATAGTTGGCCCACAAGGCCGTCGGGACCGCGACGGCCAAAGCCAAGGCCAAGACCAGCGCAGCTCCACCTCCCAGTCTTCCGGCACTGACCCCCACCCCGTCGCACATCTTCAGCCCGTTGGTCAGGAAGGGAATGAGGCATTCGCGCGGGTCGATCGTCAGGACCATGGCCAGCAGCCCGGCGATGATCGTGGCCTTGGGTCCAAGAGCTGTCAGGCCGAACAGGCCGATGAGAACCGCAGGCGGCTGCCAGACGGGCTTGTAGAAGAACACGCCCGCCTCGGCGTTGATCCTCGCGATGACGACGAACATCAGCGGGATGGCCAGCACCGCCAGAATCGCCAGCGGCCAGTCCAACCCAACTCGCACCAGCAGAAGAATCATGACGATGCAGGACGGTACGATAATCCGAACGGCCCATACTCCCGACGGGTCGGTTTCACTACTGCGGTGGAAGGTCACCGCCTCCTTGACCAGAAGCCCATAGTAGCGGCGCCCGGTATAGAACAGCACCACGGAGATTCCAACGTAGGCCCCGAACGTCAGCCATCCGTCAATGCCGCCGTCCATGTAGGTTCCGGAAGTGTCCACTCCCCACGAAATGAGAAATGCCATCACAACCATGTAGATCAACCGCGAGACGCCCAGGCTGAAACCCACGTCCGAGGCAAGAAAGAAGGCGAACGCCGTGGCCGTGGGGACAATGTGGGGATTCGTGACATCACCGGCGCCGGGCGTGCTACTCAGGATAGGAAACCTGCCCGCGAGGGCGCCGAAGTTAAAGCCCAGGGGGATCTGAATCATCGTGCTCGGGAACCACTCGTATAGTCCGTTGACCACGCGGATCGCCAGGACCACCGCCAGGCCGATCCAGAAAAGCCTGTCGTGGAAGATCGGGCCTCTTCCGCCGCCGGGGGGCTGCTCCATGAGCGAGCTGGCGAAATCCGCGATGGGGTATCTCAGCCGCTCGCGCGAAGCCCACTGGCGGTGGACGATCAGAGCCAGGCAGATCACCATCAGCAACATCAGTACGATCAGGGGCATCCAGGTCACCAGCGGGGTGCTCCACTGCTCCCAGGGGATCCGGTCCAGGCCGATGGGCTTTCCCGGCTGCCCCAGCCCGCTGATGAACCCGTCGACAACGTCCTTGTCGTATTTGCCGCCGCCCACCAGCATGCCCGGCGGCACGTAGGCCATGAGGTTGGCCTTTCTCCAGCCGGGGCTGGTCTCGTAATGCTGAAGCGGCATGACCAACGTCGGGGTGAACGTCCGCATCAGGCCATTGCCGGGGATGCTGCATGCCACCAGGGTCAGGCTTACCGCCACGGCTAGTTCCACCGGGCGCAACCCCCACGAAGGTCTGATGCGGAACAGCAGCGGGTTGACCGCCACCATGAAGACGATCAGCGCCCCGAAGACGCTGATGGGCAGGTGGTTGCCGATTAGGAAGTTGACGCAGATGTAATAGTCGTTGATGTACCCCAGCCCGGCGATGGCCACGCCGGCCAGCAGCCCGATGAATACCGCCCGAAAAGTCATCTTCGCCTTGCCGCCAGCTTACACTTCCGTCACGCAGGCTACTTCTTAGGGTAAGGTCAGGTGATTGTCAAACCCCACAAATGTGTGACAGGAGGCTTTCAGGGCGGCATTTCGACCCACCCGCAACCGACCCGGCCTGGCGGGGGAAACCGGGTGTGCGGGCAGGCTCTCCGGCAGCCGCCGACGGCAACAAAGTGAAGGACCGCCAAATGGGCCTACCGCACCAGTCCGGCCTCCTGGGGATTGAGGATATTCCGCAGCTTCCGCAGGGCCTGGAGCTCGATCTGCCGCACCCGCTCCTTGGAGACCCCCAGCCGCCGGCCAAGCTGATCGAGGGTCTTGGTCTCGCCTGCTTCGTCCAGGCCGTAGTGCTCCACCAGGATCGACCGCTCCAGGGGAGTCAATTGCGCCAGCACCACCTCCAGGCTTTCGCGAAGCTCGCCGATATTGACCTCGTTGGGATCGTAGGTCCTCAGGCTGGAGGCGATGTCCAGCACCTCGTCCTGCCCGGTGGCGAAGTGGTCAAGTTGGTAACGTTCGCGCGGGATGGAGCGGGCGAAATTCCGAATGATGGCCCATGAGCCGTAGGTGGAAAACCTCGTCCCGCGCGCGTAGTCGAACTTCTCCACCGCCCGCATCAGGGAAAGGTTCCCGTCGCTGATCAGCTCGAAGAGGCTCTGCGCCCCGCCGACGTGCTTCTTGGCGATTGAGACAACCAGGCGGAGGTTGGCGCGGATGATCCGGTTTTTTATCCCGTTGGCCCGCAGCAGCAGCGTCTCGACTTCCTTGAGCTGGTCAGTCCGGGCGCGGACCGGGTCGATCTGCTTGCGGAGCCTGTCGGCCTTGTATTTGACATAGTTGTATCGCCGGAACAGCACCCGCTCCCGGTGGACGTCCAGCAAAGGCACTTCATACAGCGACCGCAGGTACGGTGGCAGGTCCGGCGGCGGGCTGGCGGCCGGATGCGCCTTTTCCCCGTCTTCGGCGCGGGGTTGTTCCTTCTCGGACAGGATCA
>Ga0315274_10015305_pt1 | contig 10870 bp, 9 predicted proteins | sample YL17G02_20_MG_FD_203700 | JGI IMG/M metagenome (GOLD analysis project Ga0315274, IMG submission 203700) | Sediment microbial communities from Yellowstone Lake, YNP, Wyoming, USA - YL17G02_20 | ecosystem: Environmental > Aquatic > Freshwater > Lake > Sediment | place: USA: Wyoming | collected...
TCGCCGCACCAGACGCGAAGGAGACCCGCGCCGTACAGCGCGCGGGATGAAGGCACGGTCCGTTCCGTCTGTTCGGACGGAACGCCGTCGTTCAGAACCATCGGTTCCCCGCCCCAATCCTGCGACAGAAGTCCGAACGCGTCGTCCGGCGTTCTCATGCGGTAAATTTCGAGCAGAATGTCCGGACGGTTCCCGGCCATGTAGACGAATGCGTCCAGGTGGTCAAACCGGTAGCCCAGGTAAAGCTCCCCCGCACCGTCCATGTATTCGAAAATGGTGGTACTGTCCACGCGGGAGGCGGTATCGGGCCGCGTCCACTCGAAAACGGAGGACGGAGGGATCATGGAGGGTTCCTCGGTTCTGGAATGTGCTTGAAAAACGATGAGGATCGCGAAAACGAACACCGGCAGGCGCGCGCTTCGCGCGAGTTCGCGCATGGATCACCCGGCCTGAAAAACATGAAACGACTGAGACGGCAGAAAATCGAGGGATTCCACGGAACGGTATCCGGCCATTTTCATATTCTGCATCAGCTGCTCCTCGTTGACCGAATGGCCGAACAGGCTGATCCAGTTCATCCCTTTTTTGTAATCCACAACCGCCACGCGTCCGTCTTTTCTAAGGTGATGCCGCAATTTTTGAAAATAGGAAACCGGTCGCTGGAGGTGGTGATAGACGTTCCTGAGGAAGATGAGGTCGATCCCGTTCTCGGGCAGGAGGAAATCGTCATTCCGGATGAGCACGGGAACCACGTTGCCGAGTCCGGCTTTGACCGCCTGGTTGCGGACATAGTCCAGGATTTTCAGCCGGACGTCCACTGCATACACCTTGCCCGACGGTCCGACCCGGCGGGCGAACTCAAGCGTGAAATATCCGCCGCCCGCTCCGATGTCCGCCACCGAATCGCCATTGCGGAGATTCAAGTGTTTCAGGATTTCCTCGGGTTTGCTGCGTTTCGACCCGGCGTTCCGGTTCAGCAGCTTCAGAAAAAAATACGACATGTGTTCCTTTCCATGTGGATTATAAATAGACAAACGGATTCCCCGCGGGAATGTGATCCACCCTCAGTCCGCTGAAACGGGATTTCAGCCATTCGGCGAGCCAGGCCATGCCCGCTTCCTCGCTGGGAACGTGCCCGATCAGGATCATGCCCGTCTTTCTCCCGGAATCCCGTGCGTCGCGGACGTACTCGCTGGTTTCCCATTCGTGTATTTCGCCGCATACGATCGCGTCGGGATTCACCCGTTCTAAAAATCCGATCTGCGCCGTCCCGCCCGGTGCGCCGGCCAGATATCCGACCGTCCGGACGGGCATGCCGGGATCGCCGATCGACCGCACATGCGCGAGGGAAAACATGGTCTTGAGCGATTCGGCCAGCCCGGCAAGGGTCGTTTCCGGCAGGTGGTAAAGTTCCGGATTGCGTGGATCCGCGTATGCCTCCCAGCCCAGTTTTTTGCGCATGCCGAGCATGATTCCATCCGGCTTCATGGAGTGGATGGTGTCATGGCATCTCCAGATGACCGCGCCCGTGTCGTCCAGCAGTTTTTTCTTGTACAGGTATACTGGATCGTCCCGCAGCCAATCCGTCTGGTCCAGATGGTTGTAGAAAACGGGCTCGTGCGTGATGATCAGGTTGTTGCCGTGGTCTGCGGATTTCCGGATGACTTCGCAGGTGGCGAGAAACGTGGTGGTGATTCCGGATGCCTTTCGGGACGGATCGCCGGCCTTCACCGTGTCCACGGTTCCCCCGGGAAGGGTTCCCATGGAGGACTTGACGATGGTGTCGATGATATCCTGGCAAGTGACGGCGGCTGCTGGAAAATCCCCCTTCAACAGTCCCGACGCCGACATCAGGCCCCCTGCGCATGCTGCCGCTGACAGGTGTACCAGAAAATCGCGCCGGCTGGTGCTGTTCGTCTGTGACATTTGGACTTCTTTCTTGATAAGATTTCAATCCAAACGGGGTGGATTGTTACAACTTTAATAAACGTTGGTGGCACAGACATTCTTGTCTTTGCAGCCCAAAAACGATCCGAGTAACACAGACAGGAATGTCTGTGCTACCCGTCAACCTCAAAGTCATGAATATTTAATCCATTTCAGCACTTCCGGAAGCGTCGGCCGTTTCCCGTACATCAGAATGCCGATGCGGAAAATGCGGCCCGAAAGCCATACCATTCCCACGATACAGACCAGGCACAGCGCGAAACAGAGAATGACCTGATAAAACGGAACAGCCTGCACCGAAATGCGGTAAAGCATCAGTATCGGACTGAAAAATGGAATCAGTGAAGTGACCACGGCCAGGGGTCCCTCGGGATTTTTCCCGATTGCGAAGATCAGGAAAAAGCTCATCATAATCGGCGCCAGCGCCCACCACTGCAGGTTCTGCATCTCGGATTCAGCGTTGCCGATGCTGCCCATCGCCGCGTAAATGGAGGAGTAAAGGAAGAAGCCAATGAGAAAGAACGCAACGAAGGCGAGAAGCGTCCATGGAGAAACAGACGGAATCGGAAGGTTTTGAGCGCCCGGCGCGAAAAGCTTCACCAATGTCAGTCCATACGCGGACACAAACAACAGGCAGAGCGCCCAGATACCCATCTGGATAAGCCCCGCGGTTCCGATGCCGAGAATCTTTCCGGTCATGATCTGGTGGGGCCGCGCCGACGAAAGTAGCACCTCGATCACGCGAGAGCTTTTGTCCTCGATGACTCCCCTCATGACATAGCTGCCGTAAAAAATCAGAACCATGTAGATCATAAACGCCATGATGTAGCTGATCATAAACGCGATCTCTCCGCTTTCCTCCTTGGCCCCGGCGTCTCCGACCTTGAAGGTTTTAGCCCACACTCTCCGGTTGAGTCGGCTGACGAATTCCGGATTGAGCCCGCTCTCGCTGAGGCGGATCTTCGAGACCGCGCCGGTCACCAGGTCATTGAGCGTTCGGTTCAACTGGAAATTGCTGATGTTCTTGGCGTAAAGCTCGTAGCGGTTGCTGTCGAAAATGTCCGGTGAAAGCACCATGAACGCCTCGAGCCGGCCGTCGAGGATCCGCCGGTTAAGCGTTTGCTTGACCGATGCGAGGGTTTTTGAATCGGCCTCTTCAGCCGTTACCGTGTAGAGGGATTTGCCGGTGGCGTCCTGTCTGATCTCAGCGGCCGCCGACTTGAGTGGCATGGTCAGCCGCCCGGTGAAATCGATCACCGCGATCCGCCTCACGCCCTCCGTCCCCATCCGCATGAACACCGCGGGCAGAAACAGGATGAGAAGGACGAAGACGGGAAAGATCAGCGTCCCAACGAGGAAGCCCTTTGTCTTGACGCGGGTCAGGCATTCGCGCTTGACGAGAATCCAGCTCTTGCTCACTGCCCGCCTCCTTTGTTACCGACGAGGTGGATGAAGATTTCGTTGAGCGACGGCTCCGCGATTTCGAAATGGGTGACCGTCACTTCCCCGATCGCCTGCTTCAGAATTGACTGAGGCGGGATCCCGTCGGCCGGGCGGATCTCCACGTACTTGCCGTAATCGTCGAAGCCGGACACGAACGCCGGGTTCCTCAGAAAGGCGGCGTCCCCTTCGTACCGCATGTGCACGCGGCCCCTGCCGAACTTCGCCTTCACCTCCGAAAGGGGGCCGTTTAGTACGGCTTCGCCTTTATGGATAAGGCAGATCGCATCGCAGAGTCTTTCGACCTGCTCCATCTGGTGCGTGGAAAAAATGATCGTCGTACCCTCGTTTTTCATCTCCAGCATCGCGTCCTTGAGCGCGTTCACGTTCACGGGATCGAGGCCCGAAAACGGCTCGTCGAGGATGAGCAGTTCCGGTTTGTGCAGGACGGTGCAGATGAACTGCACCTTCTGCTGCATGCCCTTCGAAAGTTCCTCGACCTTCTTCTCGGTCCATTCGGCCAGGTCGAGTTTTTGAAGCCACCGCTTCGCTTCCTGCACGGCCTGGCCGCGGCGCATGCTCTTCATTTCCCCGAAAAATGCGGCGACCTCTAAGACTTTCATTTTTTTATAAAGTCCGCGCTCTTCCGGCATGTATCCGATCCGGTCTGTCAGGGAAGGCGTCAACGGCTTTCCGAAAATCTCGATCGACCCGCTGTCGGGTAGAAGAATCTGCATGACCATCCGGATCGTGGTCGTCTTGCCGGCGCCGTTCGGTCCGAGAAGACCGAACACCTTGCCCTTTTCGACGGTGAAGGACAAGTCCTTCACCGCGTGCACCGCTTCGAATGCCTTGTTGATTTTTTGTAAGGATAATTCCTTCAAATGTTCCTCGCGAAGTTAGATACACTTGCCGCCGGGATTTGCAGTCTCCGGGCTGGATGGAGGTATAGAGCCGGGGCTGACCAAAAAGTCAGACATAGCTATTATTCCGCTCGCTGAGCGGAGTCGAAGCGAGCTGTTAATGCGGCAATTAGCACCCTTCGACGGAGTTAACCCTGAGTTTTCGAAGGGCTCAGGGTGCGTGTTAATCTGACTTTTTGGTCAGCCCCGTCTACGAGTCCCTATATCGGCAGCAGGAAAATCTCGATCCTCCGGTTCTGGGCCCGCCCTTCGCGGGTATCGTTCGCGGCCACGGGGCGGTTCTCGGCGAGGCCTGCCGCCTCTAGGCGTTTGGGATCCATGCCGACCTTGTCCTCGAGGAAGCGCACGACGTTCGTCGCCCTCGCGGCGGACAGTTCCCAATTCGTCGGAAAGCGGGTTTTGAGATTGCCGCCGATGCGCACGTTGTCCGTGTGACCCTCCACGCGGACCGCTTTGCCCTGCGCGTTTTTCAGGATGTTGCCGACCCGCAGAAGCACCTTGAGCCCTTCCGGAGAAATGTCCGCCTCGCCGGAGGGGAAGAGGATCTTGTCGACGATGCTGAGCTTCAGCTTGTCGGCCATCTGTGTGATCTGGATCTGGTTCTTCTGGATTTCTTCCTGCATCTCGGAAATCAAGGAATCCTTTGTTGACTGTACGTTCTGGATCTCGCCCTGCTTGGTCTCCACGGTCTTGGACAATTCCGCGACCTTCTGGTTGAGCTCCTTCTGCACGTCCTCCTTCTGCCGCACCGCCTCCTGGTACTTCTTCTTCAGGGGCTGGTGCCGGGCGACATAAAAATAGGAATCGAATCCGAGCAGACCGGTGGTGATCAGGCCGAAAAGAATGTAAAGCTTTTTCATGTTTTCTCCTCCTTTAATTTATGGCTGTATCCGCTCGGGCTACTTTTTCCATTCGTCACCCCAGATCGCGCCTCCGCCCTGTTCCCGGCGGTAGGCATCGCGCCACCGGTGGATCTGGAACGCGTCGATCTTCGGCATGTTCTGCCGTTTGTCCCTGGGCGGAAACGCCGGAAACATTTTGTGCGGTTCGGTCTGGTACCAGTACGCGACCGTGACGAGGTCGAGCGTCAGGCAGTTGTCGTGCCCGTGTTCGATCGTAGCCCGCAATGATTTTTTAAACGCGACGGGCGACTCGAGAAAGAAATGGTAGCAATGTGTGCGTCCAAGCCAGCCGGTTTCGTTGTTCACCCGCGCGTATCCGAAGTACGGATGCGCGTAGATTTCCTTCGGGCACCAGGAGGAGTTGAAGAAATCCTCGGTTCCCGTGCCGTGGAGGGACGGGGGCCACGGCTCGCCGTCGATGAAGAACATGTCGTCCCCCTCTCCGTACCACATCGGCCCCGGGCTTTCGACGAAGTAATTGACGCCCGCGAACTGCCCCCTGCCTTCGATGTCGGCGAACACAAAGTTTTCGACGCCGGTGGTGTTTTTTTCCTGTTCCCCGAGCGCTCCCCATTCGTTCTCCCCTCCGGGCGGCGGAACAGTGAGCTCGCGGTGCCACCACGCGTGGAACCGGCCTGTGTTCTTGTCAAGCGCGGCGTGCTTTTCGTAGTCGATGTAATAATAGAAGGATTCGATTTTCTGGTCGGACTGGTTCTCGATCGTCACCCTCGCGCCCTTCTCGAAGGGCATGGGGAAATAGCTGACGAGAGCATTTCCCCCTCCGGGCGCGGCCGCGAGAGGCAGGGAAGCGTAATTGTACTTCTCGCCCCAGCCCTGTCCGAAGAAATCACCAATGGGCGATTCGACGCTCGGGACCGATTCGCCGTCCCAGTACATGCGCAGCACGGCGTTGCGCCGGATCATGGGATCCGGGCAGGATATCGTGATCCAGATGTGCTTGATGATCCCGGCTCCGGGAATGTCGGCGAGCACGGCCGTCTTTCCGGGTTCGACCGGGATGCAGTCGCCGTTACCGCCGGTCTTGTCGAAGCTGGAGACGCGCCTGGATTGGTAGTCACGGAGCGTCGCCAGGTTGTCCAGCACGGCGCCGTTGGAGGCCGCCGTCTGCCCGACCGCTTCTCCGATGGCCGCGAGAAGAAGGATGAAGAAGGCAGGTGTGCAAGTTGGATGCAATTTCATGGATCCTCCATTCATTCAGTCGATTGCTTTTCTGAGTTTCTTCCGGTACTCCTTGATGCGGTGCCGGATCGCCTTCAACTGCTTTCTGTCGCTGTCGTGGAGGACCTTGTCCCGTTCCTTTTTCAGCGCCCGGATCTTCGACTTCAGTCCCGGCCGGTCCACTCCCTTCACGTCATGGTGTTCGTGGATGTGGATTCCAAGAGCCGCGCAGATTGCCTTGATCAGGTGCTCCTTGTTCATCTGCGTGTAGCCCTTGACCGCCTCGTTTTCGATGCCCGCGGCGATTTCCTTCAGCTGAGCGGCCGTCTTGCCCTTGAGTTCCTTGAGCGTGTACGACATGAATGAACCTCCGATTGAAATGGTTTATCGAACCAGAGCCACCTTGCGCGTTTGTTGCCTTCCGCCGGCGCTCAGGCGAACGAAATACATGCCGCTGGGATGCCGGACTGCGTCCCACCGAACCTCCATGTCCCCGGCCGGCAGATGTCCGTTGACAAGCGTGGCGATTTCGGCTCCGCGGACGTCAAACACGGCCAGACGCACGGGTCCATCCTCGGGAATGGAGAATCGGATACGGGTTGTCGCGTTGAAGGGATTGGGATAGGCGTTTTGGAGCGCGAACGACCGCGGGACCGATTCTGCACTGCGGACTGCGGATGGAATCTCGGTGACCGAAGCGCTGTACACGCCGTTGCCGTGCGTGCCCACGACCACAAAACCGTCCGACTGACGCACGTCGATCATGTCCACCACCACGCTTCCGATCGTTTCCGCGCCCTCCTGGACCCAGACGGTGTTCATGCTGTCCAGTTTCGTCGTTGAAAACAGGCCCACGCTGGTGCCCGCGAAGTACACAGGCTGATTTTCGACATAGAGAATCGACACCCACCTCACCGAAGGCCCGGCGCCGGAACCGTTTGGAAATTCCTCCAGGTTGCCCCCGATCGGAGCCCAGGATTCCCCTCCGTCCTCCGATGCGTGCATGCTGATGACGCCATAGGCCGGATACACCGCAATGACCTTATTGGCGTCACGCGGGTCCACGGCAAGACAGTGCACATAGCCGCGGTCGCCCCATGGGATGTTTTTTGCGGACAATTCCATGGGCGCGGGTTGACCCGACTGAGGATCGTCGATCCGGAACAGGTCTCCGATGACATCGCCGAAATACAACCTTCTCGGCAGCGCTTCGGACATTCCAAGCGCTGTAATGTAATAATTGTGGATGTTATTCATCTGGATCCGTTCCCAGTTCACCGCGGTGGGAGTTGGCGGATAAACATAGGGGATCTGGGTCAGGTCCGAATTGCGCCAGAGCTCGTTGCGGATGGCCAGGTACATGATCCGGTTGTCGTGTGGGTCAAGAATGAAGGGCGCAAGCCATAATCCCATGCCGGGAGCATTGGCCGGCGTCACATCGATCCACGGTAACGGAAGGCCGTTCGGCGTGAATTTCCAATAGGTGGATCCGGCGCCGATGTTGGCGTACATAACCTTCCCCGAATCGCTGACCACGACGTACCCGCCGTCTCCCCAGATCATGTCCTTCCAGGGCGTCTCGGGATCCGCGACGTCCGTATAGCTGCATCCGTTATCCTGCATGCCGCCCGCAATCAGGGCGCTTCCAGCGGTGGCATGGTCGAGCGCAACGGTGTAGAACTGGGTGGTCAGGTATCCGTGGTTCAGGGATTCCCATTTGATATGCATCTCGCCTGTGTTCGGGTCTGCCTGGGGCTCGGCCGTGTTGTCTTCCGTTCGGAAAAGTCCGCCGTCATTGCCCACGATCATCCTCTTGGAATCGGAAGGGTAAAACACAAAGGCGTGCTCGTCGACGTGAAAGGTGCTGGCCCCCCCGATCAGTTCGAACGACGATCCGCCGTTCTTGCTGCGAAACATTCCCGTCGTGCCCAGAAACACAACGTTTTCGTCGTCTGGCTTGACTGCCAGCACGAGCATGTTGCCGGAAAAGGTCTGCATATCACCGCCGCCGGGAAGTCCGGCAGTAAGGTCCGTCCATCCGACGCCGTGTGTGTATTTGCGCAGACTCGTTACAAAGTCCCGCTCCTCTGTGAAGAAATACACTGTATTCGGATTGGATGGCGCCGCCGCGATCACAGTCCTGCCCGTGGTGTCGGGCCAGTCCGGCGGCGAGATGTTCTCCCATTCCGTTCCGTTGCTGGACCGATAAATGCCGTTGTAAGGAGTGATCCCCCCCATGGAGGCATAGAGGGTGCCGTCACCCGCGATGGCCACGTCGGCTCCCACGCACTTTTCGCCGAATGTCGGATCCCACGTCAATCCCTCGCCAAGCACATGGGTCCAGGTGTCTCCCCCGTTCGTGCTTCGATACAATCCGGCTCCGGTGGCCGCGTACACGCCGTTCTCTTCGAACGTTGCAAGCCGGTATATAAAATCGAACGCATCCGTCTGGGTCGGAGTGCCGGAAACCGTGGACGGAACCGGCGACCATGACTCGCCATTGTCCGTGGACCTGTAAAGGCCGTCGCCGCGATAAGAGGAATATGCGCCCACGGCTCCTCTGGCGCTTCCTCCGCCTAAGGAGGGGTGACCCTCGCCGGTCCCGTAGTACCAGGTGTCTTCCTTCCCTGGAAAAGTGTTCTGGGCGATACAGGATACGCTTTGGAGCTGATCCGGCGCGGTGGTTTTTCTCCACGACTGCCCCCCGTCCGTGGACTTCCACATGCCGCTCGATACGCCGCCGGCGAGAATCACGTCCTCGCTCCTGACGTCGAGGGCGAGCGCCTTGGTTCTTCCGCCGATGCTCACGGGACCGCGGCTCGTCCAGTTGCCGACGATCGGCACATGCCTCCCGGTGAGCGGACGCGGCAGGCTTCGGGCGAACGCCAATTCACGGGATGCGATGTCCGCCGGGATGGAACCTGTTTTCGGATCGCGAAGCCGGAGCCACTCCCACCGCGCGCGTGCCTGCGGATCCTCCTTCGTGCCCTCCGCTGCGCTTGAGCGCGGGACACCCATCGTGCGGATGTGGGGTCGCGTTTTATGCGGGGAATGGATCAAACCCACAGCCGTGACGAACACCACCGCAGTGACGGCCAGACCGATCTTCTGTCGATTATCCATGGCCTTTCCTCCTTTTAAAACCGCGCCACACGGCGCCCAAGGCATCCACCCATGAATTTTCAAACAAATTTTTCAACGCTTCACTCGTCAATCATTCCTCCCGCGGATTCGACAAACGCCCGTCCGCGCGGGTCCGGAGGGCATCACTTCAACAGGATGACTTTCCGGGTTTGAGACCAACCGCCTGACGACAGGCGGATCACATAAGTGCCGGCGGGCCTGTCCCCGGCATTCCATCGGACCCGGTGCTCGCCGGCGGGCCACCGTCCGTCCGCCAGAACCGCGACCCGCTCTCCGAGCAGGTTGAACACGTCCACGTGCACCGTGCAGGATGCGGGGAGCGTGAAGCGGACTGTGGCCTCCGGGTTGAACGGATTCGGATAAACCGGCGACAGTTCCCAACCCATCGGTGGACCGGTCGCGGCCCGCACGCCCGAGGGGATTTCCGTGACCGAGGCGCTGTACACGCCGTTGCCGTGCGTGCCCACGACGACGAAGCCGTCCGACTGGCGCACGTCGATCATGTCCACCACGACGTTGCCGATCGTTTCGGCGCCTTCCTGCACCCAGACGGTGTTCATGCTGTCCAGTTTCGTCGTCGAAAACAGGCCCGTGCTGGTGCCCGCGAAATAGACCGGCTGGTCCTGAACGTAGAGGATCGAAACCCACCGCACAGATGGACCGTCGCCCCGGCCGTTGGGTTGTTCTTCCAGATTCCCTCCCACTGGCGTCCAGCTCATTCCGCCGTCTTCGGATGAATAGATGCTGATGATTTCATAACTTGGAATGACCATGATCACCTTGTCGGCGTCCTTCGGATCTACGGCGAGGCAGTGGATATACGGCATCACGGGATGCGAGTACGGGGGCAGGGTATCCGTCGGGAGTTTCACCGGAACGGGCTGGCCCTCCTGTGGGTTGTCGATTCGGAACAGGTCTCCCCGATACGACCCATAATAGAGCCGCCTCGGTTCGGCTTCTGACATTCCCAGCGCGGTGATGTTATAGCCATCCACGTTCTCCAGGCGAGTCCAGTTTAAATCTGTTTTTTGAAGAGGAAACACATACGGAATCTGCGACAGATCCGAATTGCGCCATAAATGGTCCTGCGACGGCAGGTACATGACTTTTTGATCGTGCGGGTCAAGGATAAACAGGGTAAGCCACAAACCCATGGGCACGGAAGCCGGGGTCACTTCCGTAATTTGGTGTTCTCCATTCTCAAACGTATGCTTATAGATATGGAATGTGGCCCCCACCGAAGTATAATGGTATTGTCCGCCATTTGTGATTGCTGAAAAACCGCCGTCACCCCATATTAAATTTTTCCAGGATATTTGGGGGTCTGGAGATGTG